>Ga0335073_10011503_pt1 | contig 12430 bp, 10 predicted proteins | sample Lox_Sample_22_FD_207093 | JGI IMG/M metagenome (GOLD analysis project Ga0335073, IMG submission 207093) | Soil microbial communities from Loxahatchee National Wildlife Refuge, Florida, United States - Lox_Sample_2.2 | ecosystem: Environmental > Terrestrial > Soil > Wetlands | place: USA...
AGCGAAACACGTCGATCCCGCGCTCAGCTGGGGGGAGGGTCGTCACCGTGACGTACTTACCGCCGTCCCGAACCGCGGCCAGGGCCGGGCCGGCGATTGATGCGGTATCGAGGAGAGCGTCGGCGCCTCCCGGGACGACGGCGCGCACGGCGGCGCCGAGGTCCCCGTCCTTGGCGCTTACCGCGGCGGCGGCACCCAGATCCAGGGCGTCTTGCTTCCCCTGTTCGCGGACCACACCGATGACGCGGAACCCGCGACCGGCGGCGAGCTGCACGGCGAACCCGCCTACGCTGCCGGCGGCGCCGGTCACGACGAGGGTCTCGCCTTCCTTCAGCTTCAGATCAGCCAGACCGCGCCAGGCGGTGAGGCCGTTCAGCCCGACGGTGGTGAGATGCGTCGAGGCGAGACCGTCAGGGACGGTGACGACGTTGCCAACGGGCAGGGCGACAAGAGAGGCCTGCGTGCCCCGTATGCTCTCGAACCACAGGCTGAACCCGAGCACTCGCGAGCCGATCACGGCGGGATCGACGCTGTCACCTACGTCGACGACGCTCCCCACGAGATCCCACCCCGGGGTGTAAGGCGGCGCTGCCCCCGGCGGCAGGCGTGATGCGACTGCGCCGCTCACGACTGCGACGTCGGCCGGGTTGACCGTGGTCGCGGCGGTGGCGATCAGGACCTCACCTTGACCGGGTCTCGCATCGACTACTTCGCCAACCTTCAGGTGGTCGATGCCGAAGTCTGTGATTTGGACCGCTTTCATGGTGACCTCTCTCCGCGAGGACGATGGTGGCAGCCGGAAGTAGCTTACACGACAGCTATTTCGCCACTGGGGGGCGAGGCACTTGTTTACGCATTATACTGCTTCTTTGGAAGCGACTTGCACGCCAGCCAAACTCGCGGGTGCGACTTGCTGGTGCACTTCTATGAAGGAGACGTCGAATGGCGCAGTTGCCCGCCCCGGCAGAGGGCATTCTGCTCACACACTTCATCGTGTCCGAGGACGTGGAGCGCTCCCGGCGTTTCTACACCGAGGTGCTGGGAGGCGAGACGGTGTTCCACGGGGACTCCGCGAAGGGAGAGCCGTCGATCATCGCGCTTGCCAATGGCTGGATCACGATCAACGTAGGCGGCGGGCCAACCGCGGACAAGCCAACCGTGACGCTCGAGGCCCCAAGAGATCTCGATCGCGTAACTGCCTTCCTGAACATCCGGGTCGCCGATATCGACGCTGTGATTCGGGAATGGGGTGCGCGCGGCGCGGAGTTCCTGACCCCGCCGATAGATCGCGGCGTAGAGCTCCGCTGCTACATGCGCGATCCCGACGGCCATCTGATCGAGGTGGGTCAGGCGACCGGTTTGATGCAGGAGATCCCGGCGTCTTAGGGGCCCCGGAGGCCGGCTTTGCGCTCGGCGCCCGTCGGCCCGGCGGGCCGTAACCGCTTCCAGGCGAACGGGCCCGATCGAGGCCTGAACCGTTCGTGGTCCCAGACGGTGAGCGCGATCAGAATTGCCGCTACCCCGCCCGACATGGCGAGTGCGGAGAGTTCGTGTCCGAGCCACCCCAGAAGCGCGAGGGCAAGTACGGCGAGCAGCCGCTGCGGACTGAACGAGCTGATCATGCGGAGGCGGACAAGCGCCTCACCGGCCAAGTAGACGGCAGGTCCTCCGACCGTCATCACGACTCCCGCCCCCGACAGGCTGCGGTCCGGGTGCGAAATCAGGAGATCGTCTGCGACGGCGACCATGATGATGCCGGCGACGATCGGCAGGTGCAGGTAGGTATACGCGTCGCGCGCGAGCCGTCCGGGGTTCGCCGATTGGGCGATGTTCTGCTGGGCGTGGTCGGCGACCTCGTCGAAGTAGAGCCACCAGAGCGCGCCGGTGACGAGGAAGGCGACCCCAAGCGCGAGCGAGACCATCGGCGAGAGGCCCCGGTTGCTCGCGGTCGCGCCGGTCACGACGATCGACTCGCCTAGCGCGATGATCAGGAATGCCTGGAAGCGGTCGGCGAAGTGGCCGCCCTCGACGTCCCAGTCTTCGGTCCTCGAGCGACCTAGCCCGGGCGTTCGGTACCCGGCCAGCGGAGCGAGCAGATCGACGGCCAGCGCCGGGCCCCAAAGCGCGATCCGGCCCGAGCTGCCCACGAACGCTCCCGCGATCCAGAGGCAACCGGCCGCAGCGGTCCACGCGGTGTTACGCACATACACCGGTCGCAGAGGCTCGTGCCTACCGAGCATCAGCGCGGCCGACAGATTGCGCCCGACCTGCAGCAGGACGTAGGCGCCGGCGAACAGAATGGCATGGTCGGTGAAGGCATTCGGGATGGCAGCGGACATCAGCAGGCTCGCGAGCGCGGTGCCCGAGAGCACCGCGCGCACGGTGGCCGAACCCGGATCGAACCAGTTGACCATCCAGGTCGTGTAGATCCAGGCCCACCAAACGACGACCAGCAAGAAGGCCGCGCGGGCGATCGCATCCGCCCGAAGCTGACCGTTGATGACGAGGTGCGAGAGCTGGGTGACCGCGAACACATAGACGAGATCGAAGAGCAGCTCGAACGCGGTTGTCCGTTGCCCGGTGCCGTCGCGGGGACGCAGGTGACGAGACCGGTCGCCCGGCGCACTTGTAGACCGCCGCCGCGTCCATACCCATGCCTTCGACACCGAACGCGTGCTCACGGCCGACCGGCAGGTTGCGAACGGTCCGCCACAGACTTCCCCGTGAGGCCCGTCGTGAGGGCTCAGAGCTCCGTCGTTCGGTCCGGGGACTCGCTGGCGGCAGTCTCGATCCGGATCGCCTCGAGGCCCCGGATCTTGTGCTCGGTGCGCACCGGAGTCGAGCCCTTTCCAAGCGCCGCGATCCCGCCTTCGACTCGGAGCTCATCGAGGATTCCGTCCGCGTCGAGGGTTACGACCCCGTCGCCGAGGGTGGCCATGCGTCCGCCGATCGCGACGTTTCCCACATGGCCGCCTTGTTGGATGCTGAGGGCGATCGCCTTCAGCCGTGTCTGGACGCCTTTGACGAGGCTCGCGCCCTCGCCCCCGGCAGTGACGAGATCCCCGGTGATCTCAAGCCGGGGCAGATCCTTCGCCACCTGGATTCCCACAGCCCCGTCGCCATTGGTGCGGATGCTCTCGAAGGAGGCATGTCGCAGCGAACCGTCATACAGGTTGAAACCACGTGCACCCGGGCCGTGAGTCTCGATTGCCGCCGTGATGTTGACATCGTCGATCGCGCCGAAGTTGACGAAGCCGATGGCGCTGGGCCCGTGCGATGTCACCCGCTCGAGCGCGATCCAGCGGCCAACCAGGCCCCAGTTATCGAGCACCATGTCGTTCGCCCCGTAGGTGGTAACCGACCCGGCGTTGACGACCTCACCGACACAGGCTCCCGACACCACGAACACCGCGCCGGAGATGAGGTCTGGGGTGCCGGCGGTGATCCCCCCGTCGGTGTGGATCTCCTCGGTCCGGAGCACGTCGACCTCCACGCGCCCGCCGACGTCCCCGTAGCCCGCGACGAACACCCCGCTTCCGCGAACGGGCGCCTCCGGGGATCCGGCCCCAATCCCGAGCAATGTCGCCTTGATTGCGCACTCGCCGTCCGGCTGGCGATTCCACAGCGTGAATGCGCCCTGCATGACCTTCACTCCGTAACCACCCGGCCTCTCGGCCCGCTGCCGGACGTCGGCGCGCTCCACGCGGAGGCCGTCGACGTCGACGCGTCCGCCTCGGACGGCGCCGTCCGCGAGCAGGCACACCTGCCCCACGGTCTCGACATCGTTCAGCACGAGGGCACCGATTGTCGGCTCGCTCAGGCCGTTATGGATCGCGAGCTCGTGCTCGGGGGTCTCCACGCGGGTGTTCTCGAGCACATTGTCGCGCGTCAGCTGCAGGCCCTTGGCTGCGAACCGGAGCGTGCCGCCGCGCAGATGCACGCCAGGAGCCAGCCGCACCATCGGCATCCCCGACAACACTCCGCTGACCTCGATCTTCGCGTCCTTTACCGCAGCAGCCTCGAGCAACCTCGTCGCCGTGGATACCTGTGTCCAGCCGTTCATGTATGAGGCTCCCAGGGGTCGGTGGTCCGCGCTAGAGGAAGAGCGCGTCAACCAAAAGAAGCTACCACCTAGCTGCTGGGTAAGCTACTGAAACGACAGATACTTGACAGTAAGCCGCTGGTCGGATAAACAACGAACGGCAACCTGCCTCCGAAGGTTTGCGGGCGATGCCTAGAGTGTTCTTCTGGTATTTCCTCAGAGACCCCTGGCAGCAGCGCCGACCGACCCGACTTCGTGTGCGTTGTCGACGTCACCGACCTGCGGGCCTGGACCGACGGGGCATCGGAGAGCATCGCCAGAACCCACGGCGGCTTGGCCGATCTCGCCAAACGAATCGCGATGACCGTCACCGTCGACCCCGGTGGATAGCACCAACGACATCGGCAAAAGAACTCCGATCGCTTTTCATCCAGCTCAGATGCGTCGAGTCGCGGCTTCGCAACTACCTAGACGCGCGGCTCACCAGTGAGTGCGGCCTGGTCGTCGACGAGTTCGAGCTCCTCACCGTGATCGACGGCCGTGGGCGATGTCGTGTTCGTGACCTCGCCGACGTGCTGTTCCTCTCAACCGGTGACGTCAGCACGCTCGTCGGCAGGCTCGAATCGGCCGGTCTGTGTCGGAAGAGGCCCGACACGGGAGAAAGACGGACAGCGATCGTCGAGCTGACGCCTCAGGGCAAAGTGCTGCTGAGCTTGGCCTCCGAAACCGTGGAGAACGCGCTACACGCTCAGATCGGCCCGGTCCTCAGCTCGGAGTCTTTGCGGCGAGTCGCCACTCTACTTCAAGTCTTGGAGAACGCGAGGACGCTTGGAACCTGAGCGCTGCGGCGCCAATCAAGCCGCGAGCTCGCTGCCCGCCCGGCCGCTCTCGCGCAGCTTGGCCAGCGTCGCCGTCAGCTGCTGGAGTGACCGATCCGGGAGCACCGATCCGATGCGCTTGTCAAGCTCGTCCTCCACCGTCCTGGTTGCCTTCTGGACGAGCCGCTTTCCGGTCGCGGTCAGCTCGATGATCGACGAGCGCCGATCGTTGGGGTTTGGCCGCCGCCGACAGTGCCCGGCCACTTCGATCTGGTCGACCAATTTACTGGTGCCGCCGGTGGTCAGTGATAGAGCGCGGGCGATGTCGTGGACCCGGCAATCAGGAGTCGACGCGATTATCCGCATCGGTTCGAAACGACTCAGGGAGAGATCGTGCTCAGCCCGAAGCCGCGTGTCCACCGCGTCCCAAATCTCCACCTCAAAGCGAACGAGCTCGTTGAAGAACGGTTTCAGATCTGGCATGCGTTTACCCTCAAACCATCGAGGATGCTGTCGAGAAAGCAGCTTACCAGGAGTCCGCACGGACGCGCCGCGGTGATGTCCGCTCCGGCGACACACGCGGTTCGGCCCGTTCCGAAGGTTGCCGAGCCGTCGCCAGAGCGTCGGTCAGCGCAGCGATTTCGGGCTCGGCCAGCACGCAGCCGAGCCTTCGGCTGAGCTCGCGGTCCACGGTGACGCCCGCCCGCCGGAGCAAAAGCGTGCCCGGCAACGTCAACCTGACGAGGAGCGGCTCCCCACTGTCCGCTTGCCGTGTTCGGGTTGCATACCCGCCAGACGACAAAGAGACAGTGAGCTCTCGGGCGCGCTCTGGCGATAAGCCGAGTGAGGACGCGAGCGTGGGCTCGTCGCATCCTTCGCCGCGTGCTGAGATCAGCGTCATGCCGTCAAACGCCTGAAGGGAGATGCCGTGCTCAGCGCGCAGGCTGTCGTCGACCGCGGCGCACAGAGCGGCCTTGATGCGGGCAAGGTGGAAGAACAGGTCGATCACGTCGATGCGCCGCGGGCTCGTCGTGGGCTTGCCGCGATCCGCGGACCCAGCGCGTGGTGACCACACCGACGGGGGACGCCCTCCGCGTGGCTGCGCAACGTCGGCAGTCCCGTTTGGTCCCAAGCTCAAGGCCCCGTTGCTGGGCGCGGCGTCGCGGGTCTGTCGCACGTGTCGGGTGTTTAGTCCACGTCGTCTGGGCTCGCATCATTCACTTATATAGTCCGCGGCCAAGGCCCGCTCTGGATCGAGCCGGGGGCGGCGGACTAGCATGCGGAGCGGCATGCTCCTAGGTCGTGAGGCCCAAACCGAGGCGCTGAGGCGGCTGGTCTCTGAGGCGAGAGCCGGCGTCAGTGGTGTCCAAGTGCTGGAGGGCGGATCGGGGGTCGGTAAGACGGCTCTGCTGGAGTACGCGCAGTCCGTCGGCGCCGGGATGACGATCCTCCGTGCCGCCGGCGTTCAACCCGAGGTCGACATCGCCTACTCCGGGCTGCACCAGCTGCTTCTGCCGTTGCATGATCGGGTCGACCATCTCCCCGAGCCGTACGCTGAGGCGCTTCGATCCGCGTTCGGGCTCGCTGTGTCTCCTCCGCGGGACCGGTTCTTCGTCGGCGTGGCGGCACTGGCGCTGCTGAGCGACGCCGCCATGTGGGAACCGGTTCTCTGCCTGATCGACGACGTCCATCAGCTCGACCGCGCCTCGATCGACGCGCTCGGCTTCGCCGCTCGTCGCTTGGTCGCCGATCGTGTCGCGGTAATCGTCGTTACTCACGAAGCCGAGCCCATAGTCGCGCTCGAAGGCCTCGCGCGCATGCGGCTTTCGGGCCTTGACGCCAACGCAGCGCGTGAACTTCTCGCGGCCGTAGCCGGGGGAACGGTTGACCGATCGGTGGCCGACCGCATCGTGACCGACACGCAGGGCAACCCTCTCGCGATCGTCGAGCTCGTACCCGAGCTCACGCGCGATCAGCTCGAGGGTCTGGCTCCGTTGCCGGAGCTGCTTCCGCTCGGTCGACGACTCGACGAGCGGGGCGTCGCGAAGCTACGCGCGCTGCCGGATCAGGCGCGGACGCTGCTGGTGCTGGCAGCGGCCGATCCGTCCGGCGACCTTTCACTGTTCTGGCGTGCCGCCCAGCGGGAGTACGGGTTGTCACCGTCCTCGACCGACCTCGCGATCCTCGAGCGATTCCTGAGCTGCTCGCCGCGCATCCGATTCCACCACCCACTGATGCGTTCGGGTGCCTACTACGGAGCGTCGGGACCTGAACGCAGGCGCGCCCACCGAGCGCTCGCCGCCGCCAGCGATCCGGTCCGAGACGCGGACCGCCGCGCGTGGCATTTGGGCGCTGCCGCGGTCGCACCCGACGAAGCGATCGCTCAGGAGCTCGAGCGCTCGGCGGATCGCGCTCGTCGCCGGGGAGGGTGGGCGAGCAGCGCGAACTTCCTGGAGCGCGCCGCCGAGCTCAGCCCGGACGATCCGCGTCGTGCGGAGCGCCTTTTGGAGTGCGCGCATGCTCGCCTGCTCGCCGGCCAGCCCGGTGCGGCTCGTACGGTACTGAGGCAGGCCGTCCCAGCGCTGTCCGACCCAGCCTCGTGTTCGCGTGGCACGCGGCTCGAGGGGATGATCGACTTCACCCTCGGCAGGCCCGGCGATGCGGCCGCGACGTTACTGACGGCCGCGAGGATGAGCGCCGCCCATAACGTGCGCGAGGCCCGCGACACGCTCCTCGAGGCGTTCGACGCCGCCCACCTGGCCGGCAGCTTCGCCTCCGTTGGTGTCGCACAGGTGCTGGAACTGGTTCGGACCCTTCCTCCTGATCCGTTCCCGACCGTCGCCGACGTCCTGCTGGGCGGGTTTGCCGCGCTTCTCGACTCGGGCGACCAGGCCGGTGTCGCGATCATCCGCCCGACTCTCGATGCGGTCACCCGCGACCACGTGATGACCGACGACGAGGTGAGCTGGCTTCCGATCGCATGGATCGCGGCTCTGGAGCTCTACGACGACCGAGCCTGGCAGGTGCTGACGGCGAGGTGGGCAGAGGCTGCGCGGATGCGCGGAACCGTCAACGCGCTGCCGATCGGCCTCGGCCGCATGCCGCACTTCGACGTCGTGACCGGCCGCTTCGCGGGCGCAGAGCGGATGATCGCGGAGGCAAAGGACCTGGCGGCCGCCACCGCGAGCGCCGCGCGTCCCGGCGGGTACGCCACCGCGGAAATGTCCGCACTGGCCTGGCGGGGCAGGGAGGCGGAGGCCCGGAGTGCGGCGGCGACTTTGATCACCGAGTTGACCGGTCTGGGCCGGGGAGTCGGGATTCGCATGGTCCACTTAGCGCTCGCGGTGCTCGAGCTCGGGCTCGGCAATTACCGCGACGCGTTGCGCGCCGGCCAGAAGGCGCGAGGCGACGATCCGCTGCTCCATCTGAACGCGGAGCCGGAACTGGTCGAGGCGGCCGTGCGATGTGGCGAGGTCGAAGTCGCCCGAGCTGCCGTTGAGCGCCTGAGCAGCCGGGCGCAAGCGAGCGCCACCGACTGGGGGCTGGGGCTGATGCTCCGGTCCCAGGCGTTGCTCGCCGATCGCCAAGATGCCGAGGAGCTCTACTGCAGCGCGATCGAGCATCTGCGCCGCACGCTTGTCGTCCCCCAGCTCGGACGCTCGCACCTCCTATACGGCGAGTGGCTGCGCCGACAGCGGCGTCGACGCGACGCGCGCGAACAGCTCCGGACCGCGCTGGACCTGCTCAGCGACATCGGGGCCGACGCGTTTGCAGGACGCGCGCGCGCCGAGCTCTTGGCCACCGGCGAGCGCGCCCGCAAGCGCGCGGCCGAGACCCTGGACCAGCTCACACCCCAAGAGGATCAGATCGCGCGGCTGGCCAGTGAGGGTGCGTCAAACATGGAGATCGCGATGCAGCTGTTCATCAGCGTCCCCACGGTGGCGTACCACCTTCAAAGGGCCTTCCGCAAGCTCGAGATCACGAACCGAGCCAGCCTAGCCCGAGCGCTGAGCGACCGAGACGCTCCGTGGAGCGACGCGGCCGGCCCGAGCCACGGCGATGGGCGAGCGATGAGGACCGAGCGCAGCATCGGTGAGAGCGCGGCGCGCCAAGCCGGCGTTCGCTCCTCCGGCTAGCACCCGACTGGAGTTGCCCCGTGTCGTGCGGCCGGATCGGCCTCGGTGACGTCCACGGTTCAATCCGGGCGCCCCGGTCGGCTCAACCGGGGTGCCGAAGTCACAACCTGTTCACACGCTCGGCGACTGAGGCGGGAGGATTCAGGGGCGGTGTCCCTCGTTTTGGATCCAGTGACGAGGCAGAAGGTCGAGCACATGGTCGATGGCCTGTGCTCGGAGTTTGGGGACGAGTTCTCGCGCCGGGAGATCGAAGAGCTCGTGGAGGACTCGGCGCAGCGCCTGGCCGAGACGGCGAAAATCGCCGACTTCCTTCCGCTGCTCGCATCGCGGTTTGCTCACGAGCGGCTCGTGGCCATCAGGCGGGCCAGAGCGAAGGAATCGGCGGGGACCTGGGATCTGGTGTTCGTCAGCCTGAGCGGCGGCGGTCGCGGTCAAATCGCCGCCGCGATCACCGCGATGCTCTCGGGCGAGCGGGTGTCGGTGCACTCGGCCGGCACGGCGGTGCGCACGAGCAGCGATCCGGGGGTCCGAACCGTGATCGCGGAACTGGGCCTCAATCCTGACCGGGAGTTCGCCCGACCCGTCACCGACGAGGTCCTGCGCGGCGCCGACGTGATCGTGACGATGGGGCACAGCGTCGGAGTCATCGAGCTGCCGCAGAACGTCCGACACGAGGACTGGCGGGTCGGCGATCCGATCGGCGCGCCGGTGGACGAGGTGCGGCGCGTCCGCCGGGATATCGAATACCGCGTGCGCGGGCTGCTGAACGAATTGGGCGTGCCCGCTCGGGACGCGGCGGCGCCGGCGTAGCGCACGGACAGCGTAACCGGCTGGTCGTTTAGATCGGCTGCAGGATCGCGTCGAGGTCCTGCAACTGCCGCCGCACGCCACCGCAAACCTGGTCGCACAGCTCGAACACGCCCGGGTCGCTGATCGAGTAGCGGACCTGAGTGCCGTCCTTTGTCCGGCTCAACATGCCGGCGGCGTGGAGGATCCCGAGGTGCTTTGAGACGTTCTGCTGGGAGCCGCCCACGGCCTCCTGAAGCTCGCCGACGGTGAGGTCGCGCTCGCGGAGCAGGTCGAGCAGCTTGATTCGCATCGGTTCGCCGAGGACGCGAAAGCGCTGAGCCACGAGCTCGATCAGCGGCTCAGGAAGAGGATGAGGGGCGCCGGATTGCTTGGGCACAACCGGAACAGTAGCACAAATACACAGTTGTGTGGTTGACAGGTGCGGCAGCCGACGCTATTCTTCGGACTCATCACCACTTTACAGTTGTACAAGAGTGAATCTAGGCGAAGGAGCAGAGCATGGACACCATCAGCCGGCCGAAGTATCGGTTCGCGAAGGTCGACGTCGATGCCGAACCCAGCCTCGCGGACCGGTTCGGGGTCGCCGCGCCGGCGAAGGCGGTCGCCTGATGGCGATCACCGCACCACAGCGCGCGACGGGCGCGAAAGCTCGGGATGACGAGTATCCGCACGCCGTGAACGTCGGGCCGATCGGCCGCGTCGGCCGCTATACCGCGACGCATTTCCGCGTGGTGCTCCTCGGCTGGCTGGTGGTCGCGATCGCTTTGGGGTTCTTCGCCCCCAGAGTGGAGACCGCGCTCTCGGGCGCGGGTTGGGAGACGACCGGTTCGCAGTCGGTGCAGGCCCGGCAGTTGATCGACGAGAACTTCCACGGCCTCTCGAGCTACGCACTGATGACGGTGATCTACTCCCCCACCCAGACGATCAACGACCCGGCGTTCAAGAGCACGGTCGCCAAGGTGGAGAGCACGCTACGAGCCGATGGTGCCGTGCGCAGCGTCGTGCCTCCGTCGCCCGGCATCTCGATCTCCCGCGACGGACACACCGCGATCGTGCAGGCCGGAGCAGCCGAGAGCTCGAACGGGATGGTCAAGGCGGCCGATTCGCTGAAGGGGAAGCTGGCGGGCCTCTCGACGGCGGCGATCCAGGTCCATCTGACCGGAGCTGCGGGGATGTGGTCTGACTTCAACGCGGCCAACCGCACGGCGATGATGAAGTCGGAGGTGATCTCCTGGCCGGTGACGCTCGGCATCCTGCTGCTCGCGTTCGGGTCGCTCGTGGCCGCCGGGCTGCCCTTGATGCTGACGATGATCGGGCTGGCCTCGGCGGCCGGGCTGCTCTATCTCGGCACCCTGGTGATGCCGATCTCGATCTGGGCGATGAACTTCGCGCTGATGTTCGCGCTCGCGCTGGGCATCGATTACGCCCTGTTCGTGGTGCACCGCTTCCGCGGCGCGCTGTTCGGCCACAGGCTGTCCGCCGTCGATGCGACGGCGGTGACGATGGACACGGCCGGCAAGGCGGTGCTGTTCTCCGGGATCACGGTCCTGATCTCGCTGTCGGCGGTGATGCTCGTCCCCTCGCCGGCGTTCCGCTCGATGAGCCTGGGGATCATGTTCGCGGTCGTCTTCGTGCTCGCGGCCACGCTTACCCTGCTTCCCGCGGTGCTGAGCAGGCTCGGCGCCCGCGTCGACAAGCTGGCGCTTCCGTGGGCGCACTCGGGCGAGCATCGCTCGCTGCGATTTGAGCGCTGGGGCGAGCGCTTGTGGCGTCAACCGATCCGCCACGGGCTGGTCGCGCTGGCGATTCTGGTCGGGCTGGCGCTGCCGGTCACCCAGTTGAAGACCTCGATGCCGTCGATCAAGGTCGTGCCCGCCGGCGACGGCTCGCGCATCGGCTACAACCAGGTGCAGGCGGCGTTCGGACCGGGCGCAACCGGCCCGCTCCAGATCGTCACCCCCGCCGCCGAGGGCGCCACCGCCGCCCGGATCGCCGCTCGCGATCCGGGCGTGGCGGAGCTGATGCCCACCCAGAGCTCGGGCGGCTACGCCCTGATCACCGCGATCCCCAAGCAGGACCCCTCCAATCCGGCCGTCGGGCGGACGATCGACCGGCTGCGCGCCGAGCTGCCCCAAGGTTCCCTGATCGGCGGCGCGGTGGCGGAGAACCACGACCTCCAGGCGGCGCTGGCGGCCAAGACGCCGCTGGTGATCGGCGTGGTCATGGGCCTCGGGTTTGTGCGCTGCTGATCGCGCTGCAGGCCCCGCTGGTCGCGGCCGCCGGCGTGCTCACCAACCTGCTCGCGACGGGCGCGGCGTTCGGCGTGGCCAAGTGGGTCTTCCAGGACGGCGCGCTGCACTCGCTGCTCGGCTTCCAGTCACAGGGCTTCCTCGACGCGTGGGGGCCGGTGTTCTTCTTCGCGATGATCTTCGCGATCTCGATGGACTACACGGTGTTCCTGCTCTCGGCGGCGAAGGAGCACTGGGACCACACCCACGACCCCCGAGCAGCCATGGTCGGCGGTGTCGCGCACTCGGGGCGGGTGATCTTCGCCGCCGCCGCGGTGATGGTTGCCGTGTTCTTCACGTTCGCGCTGTCCGGGCCGCTGCCGCCCAAGGAGATGG
>Ga0335073_10011505_pt1 | contig 12428 bp, 10 predicted proteins | sample Lox_Sample_22_FD_207093 | JGI IMG/M metagenome (GOLD analysis project Ga0335073, IMG submission 207093) | Soil microbial communities from Loxahatchee National Wildlife Refuge, Florida, United States - Lox_Sample_2.2 | ecosystem: Environmental > Terrestrial > Soil > Wetlands | place: USA...
CACCGAGTCGATCGACTCGAGCCATTCCTGGGTTTCAACGGGGTCGAGATCTTCGAGCTTCGGAGGTTCGGTCATTCGAGCTAATGGAGTAGGATGCGCCGGCAGCTTCCCCTGCAAGCAAAAAAAGTCGCCTGTAATGAGCCGCGCAATGATCCGGGTTTCACCCCCGGTGGTCAAGCAAGCGCCGGAGCGAAGCGCAAGCCCTGGCCGCCGCACCGTGGCGCTCCTGCCACCCGCTGGTGGCCCGGAAATCGCGCGCTCGCGCGGCGAGGTGGATGCGCTGCTGGTGGTCGCGCCCGAATCCACGGGCCCGGGCGGCCTCGATGAGCTGCCTGAGAGCCAGCGCTGGCGGGATCTGCTCGCGCGCGAGCGGCCGCGCGCCGGCGCGGTCCGCACTACGGCACTCGCCAATCGCCGCCAGACGCTCGCCGTGCTGGGTTTCGTCGGGCCGAAAGCCAGCGCCTTCGAGCGGCTGGCGCTCGCCGGCCGGATGATGAAGGAGGCCGCCGCGCGCAGTCCGCAGACGATCGGCCTCGCTGCCGCGGACTTCCCGGCGGCGGCAGGCGGCCAGGGTGCCGCTCAGGCATCGCTCGAGGCGCTGCTGGCCGGCGCCCTGGCGCAGGCATTCGAGCTACCCAGCTGCCGGACGTCCACGCCGGACGAGAAGCGGATCACGCGCATTCAGCTGCCGCCCGATACGCAGCTCGACACCCGCTACGCCGCGATCAGCGCGGCAGGCACCAATCTCGCCCGTTGGCTGACGGCTCTGCCGCCTAACATTCTCGACTCGCGCGGCTACCGCGCCGCGGTGACCCAACTCGCCCGGCGTCACGGCCTCGAGATGACCTGGCTGGGTGAGGCGGCGCTGCGCCGCGCCGGAGCCAACGCCTTCCTCGCCGTCGCCGCCGGCAACGCGAGTCCGGTGGCCGGTATCGCGCATCTGAGGTATCGCCCTGGCCGGCGCCGCGCCGCCGCACCGGACCTCGCGCTCATCGGCAAGGGCATCCTCTTCGATACCGGTGGTGTCAATCTCAAGCCGCACCGATCGATGCTCGACATGCACACGGACATGGGAGGCAGCGCAGTGGCGCTCGCGACGCTCGTCGCCCTGGCGCAGCTGCGCGCACCGATAGCGGCGGACGCGTGGCTCGCCATCACGGAGAATCAAATCGGGCCGAAGGCCTACCGCCCGCAGGAAGTCGTGCGCGCCGCCAATGGCGTCACCATTCAGGTGATCCACACCGATGCCGAGGGCCGCATGGTGCTGGCGGATACTCTCGCGCTCGCCGCCCGCACCCGGCCGCGCATGATGATCGATTTCGCCACGCTCACCGGCGCGTGTGTCTACTCCCTGACGGAGCGGATGAGCGGCGTCTTCACCAACCGGCCGACGCTCGCGCCGAAGCTCATCGACGCCGGCCGCGAGAGCGGCGAGAGAGTCTGGACGTTCCCGTTCGATTCCGACTTCGACTCCGACCTCGAAAGCAAGGTCGCCGACATCATGCAATGCACCACGGAAGGCAAGGGCGATCACATCCTCGCCGCGCGCTTTCTCAGCCGCTTCGTCCCCGAGGACATCCCCTGGGCGCACGTCGATCTGTCATCGGCGACACGCACCGGTGGCCTGGGCCATGTCAACACCGAAGTTACCGGCTTCGGCGTGCGCTACGCGCTGGAGCTGATCCTGAGACAGGACGTCCTGAAGGCCGTCGGAGGCGGTAAGTGACCGCGATTACCATTCGCCGTCCCGACGACCTGCATCTGCACCTGCGCGATGGCGAGTCGATGCGTGCCGTGCTGCCGTTCACGGCAAGGCGCTTCGCACGCGCGCTCGTCATGCCGAACCTCCGCCCTCCCGTGACGACTACCGAGCAGGCGCTCGCATACCGACAGCGAATCCTCGATGCGTTGCCCGCGGGCGTGACCTTCGAGCCGCTGATGACGCTCTACCTGACCGACCGCACGGACCCGGCGGAGGTGGACCGGGCCAAGGCAACCGGCTGCATCGTCGGCTTCAAGCTCTACCCGGCCGGGGCGACGACCCATTCCGATGACGGCGTGACCGACATTCGCCGGGTAGACGCCGTGCTCGCGCGCATGGAGGAGCAGGATCTCGTCCTGGAAGTGCATGGCGAAGTCACCCACCCCGACGTCGACGTGTTCGAGCGCGAATCGCGGTTCATCGATGAGGTGCTCGCACCGCTGGCAGCGCGCGCGCCGCGCCTGCGCATCGTCTTCGAGCACATCACGACGCGGGCGGCGGTCGACTTCGTGCTGGGCTCCCGGGCCGGGATAGCGGCGACCCTCACGCCGCAACACCTGCTGATGAATCGCAACGCGCTGTTCGCGGGCGGCATCCGCCCGCACCACTACTGCCTGCCGGTGCTGAAGTCCGAGGACGACCGCGAGGCGCTGGTCGACGCCGTCGCGACGGGGAATCCGCGCTTCTTCCTTGGGACCGACAGTGCGCCGCACGCGCGCGGTGCGAAGGAAGCCGCCTGCGGCTGCGCCGGAATCTTCTCCGCGCACGGCGGGATCGAGCTCTACGCGGAAGCATTCGAGTCCGCCGGCGCGCTCGATCGCCTGCAGGCCTTCGCCTCCGAGCACGGCGCGGATTTCTACCGCCTGCCGCGCAATACCGGCCGCCTCACGTTGGTGAAGGCCCCGTGGGAAGTGCCGCGCTCCTATCCGTTCGGCACCGAGACACTCGTGCCGCTGCGCGCCGGCGAGCACATTCGCTGGCAATTGTCGGAGACGCAATGAGCGAGCCTCCGGGAGCTGGCGCGGAGCCTGAGGCAACGGCGCCCGTCACGCCGGCGGCCGGCGCGGCGCTCATGGCGCGGCGCTTCCGGGGCTTTCTGCCGGTGGTAGTGGACATCGAGACTGGCGGCTTCAACGCCGATACGGACGCACTGCTGGAGATTGCCGCGGTCCTCATCGACATGGGCGGCGACGGCGTGTTGAGTCGCGGCGCTACGCACACCTTCCATGTCAGGCCCTTCCAGGGCGCCAGGCTCGATCCCGCCTCGCTCTCGATAACCGGCATCGATCCGTTCCACCCGCTGCGCCCGGCGCTGCCGGAGCGCGACGCCCTGCAGCGGGTCTTCCGCGAGATCCGTCACGCAGTACGCGCCTATGATTGCCGGCGCGCCATTCTGGTGGGACACAACGCGGCCTTCGATCTCGGCTTTCTCAATGCCGCGGTGAAGCGGGCGGATGTGAAGCGCAACCCGTTCCATCCTTTCTCCTGCTTCGACACCGCCACCCTCGCCGGGGCGGCGTTGGGACAGACGGTGCTGGCAAAGGCGGTGACCGTCGCGGGGCTGGCGTGGGACTCGAGCTCCGCCCACTCGGCCGTCTACGACGCCGAGCGCACAGCGGAGCTCTTTTGCCTCATCTGCAATCGCTTCCGCGACAGCTTTCTGGAAGCCGAGGGACGAGCGCGCGCGCTGGGGTGGCTGAGCGAGCCGCGGGCCGATGAGGTCGAAAGCACACCATGAAGCGGATCGACCGAGCCACAGGGCTGGCCGCAGAAAGCGCGCCAGGCGACCTTCAGGCAGTAGCCGACAGGGCGCCCGCTCCTGCAAGGAGCTTCTGTAGCTCCCCGCTCTGGTACATCTCGAGGGCGATGTCGCAGCCGCCGATCAGCTCGCCGTTGACGTAGAGCTGCGGATAGGTCGGCCAGTTGGAATAGCGCTTCAGCGCCTCGCGCATCTCCGGCTCCTCGAAGATGTTCACGTGCTTGAATTCCGCGCCCACGGCGCGCAGTGCCGCGACCGTCTGCGCGGAGAAGCCGCACTGCGGGAAATCCGGCGTGCCCTTCATGAACAGCACCACCGGGCTCGAGCTGAGCTCGGCCTTGATTCTCTCGACCATGTCCATCTATTTACCTCTTCAGAAATTCGCGCCGCTGCTTCAGCTCGGCGACCACCCGCCACTGCTCGGCGGCGCTCATGGACGTCCACCGGCCGATCTCGTCGCCGGTTCGCAGGCACCCGACGCAGTACCCCTGCTCATCGAGGGAGCAGACCTTGGTACAGGGGGAACGGGGACGGTCCCACTCCGCCGGTGCGCGTGCTTCGGACATCCGGCACGATTATGAGGCCGGAGCGGCAAGGTTCAAATGCTTGTTAAGGCCACCTGCGGCGGCGGGGCACATCCCTGATGCCTGGGCGCGGCCATGCTAGGCTTCTGGGATGAGCCCGACTGCGGCAGCAACGGCGTCCGACCTCACCCCGCCGGCGGACCTGCCGGAGCAGGTGGCTGCCGCGCTCCGGGAGGACATCGGCAGCGGCGACGTCACGGCACGGCTGGTCCCGGAGGGTCAGCGGGTGATGGGGCGGGTCATCACCCGCGAGGACGCGGTGCTCTGCGGCCGCCCCTGGGCCGAGGAGACTTTTCGCCACCTGGACGCGGGCATCCGCCTAAGCTGGCGGGCGGCGGACGGAGCGCGGCTCGCGGCCGGGGCGGTGATCTTCGAGATCGGGGGCCCTGCCCGGCCGATCCTCACCGGCGAGCGCACGGCGCTCAACTTCCTGCAGCTCCTCTCTGGGACCGCCACCCAGGCGAGCCGTTTCGCTGCCGCTGTCGCCGGCACCGGCTGCACCGTCCTCGACACCCGCAAGACCCTTCCCGGCCTGCGCACGGCACAGAAGTATGCCGTGCGGTGCGGCGGCGGCAGCAATCACCGCATGGGTCTTTACGACATGGTGCTCATCAAAGAGAACCACGTCGCTGCCGCGGGCTCGATCACCGCTGCAATCACTGCCGCGCGGACCGTCGCCCCGGGCATCAAGGTGGAGGTGGAAGTCGAGTCGCTCGCCGAGCTCGAGGAGGCGCTGCGCGCCGGACCCGACATCGTCCTTCTCGATGACTTCAGTCTCGAGGACCTCGCAGCAGCGGTGGCACTCAACCGCTCCCGCGGCCGGCCGGTAGCGCTCGAAGCGTCCGGCAGCGTGAGTCTGGAGACCGTGGGCGCCATCGCCGCGACCGGAGTGGACTTCGTATCATCCGGCGGCCTGACGAAAAACGTACGCGCCGTCGACCTGTCAATGCGCCTGGATTTCTAGCTTGCTTTCCAGGTGCCGGGCGAGCTCGCCGATGGTCGGAAAATCGAACAGCTCCGTCAGGTCCACCTGCCCGGGGTATTCCCGGTCGATCTGCTCGTGAATCTCGATGAGCTTGAGGGAGCTGGCTCCGAGCTCGAACAGATTGTCGTTGACGTCGACGCGCTTGCCGCCGAGCGCGGTGTCGCAGATGGTCCGCAGCTTCTCCTCGATCACGCTGCGCGATGCCGTCTCGGGAACCCGCTGCGCCGCGCGCAGTGCCGCCAACGCCTTGCGCTCCGCATCGAACTCACCGTCGACATAACTTTGCTCGAGCAGGTGCCGCTGGATCTTGCCGCTGGTCGTCTTCGGAATGCGCTTGACCGGCACGACTTCCGCGACCTCGAGCCCTGTCTGCTCGTTGATGAGCCGCGCGACCCGGGTGGCCAGCGGCAGGAAGTCCTCCACCGCGCCGCGGTGCAGGACGAAGAGCATCAGCTGCTCGACCTCGGCGCCCGGCGGCCGTACGCCCGCCGCTACCACCTTGCCGAGCTCCAGGCCGCCGATGCGCTGCGCAATCGCCTCGAGATCGTGCGGGTAGTAGTTCTGGCCGTTGACGAAGATGATCTCCTTCGCCCGCCCGCAGACGTACAGATCCCCCTGGTGAACGAGTGCCAGGTCGCCGGTACGCAGCCACCCATCGGCGGTGAAGGATGCGGCGTTGACCTCGGGGCTCTCGTAGTAGCCGCGAGTAACGTTGTCGCCGCGCATGTGCAGATGTCCGATCCGCCCCTCCGGCAGCGCCCGGTCTTCGTCGTCGGTGATACGCACGCTGCAATACGGAATCGCGCGGCCTTCCGACACGATCTGCACCGCATCGCGCGAGCCCTTGTCGACGAGCTCCACGGGGTTGCCGACCGCCAGGCTGTGGCGATTGAGCGTGATCGCCCGCATCGGCGCCCCGGGAGGCGGGAAGCTCACGGCGAGAGAGGCCTCCGCGAGGCCATACACCGGGTACATGCTGTTGCGGGGCAGGCGCGCGGGCTCGAGTCGCGTGAGGAACTCTTCGGCGAGCTCGACGGAGATCGGCTCCGCGCCGTTGAAGATGAGCTTGACGCTGGCGAGGTCCAATCCCTCGATCGGCCGGTCGCCGAGCACCTTGAGATAGTGTTTGTAGCCGAAATTCGGTGAGCAGAGGATGCTCGCGCGAACGCGGCTCGCGAATGTCAGCCACAGGAGCGGCCGTCGTATGAAGAGCTCCGTCGGCATGAGATGCGCATGCACTCTCATGTAGAACATGATGAGATGAAATCCGATCAGCCCCATGTCGTGGGTGAGCGGCATCCAGGAGAGGCTGATGTCGTCGGGACCGATCCGGGCGGCTTCGACCACCCCTCTGGAGTTGGCCATGACGTTGCCGTGTGTCAGCATCACGCCCTTCGGCTCGCTGGTGGAGCCGGAAGAGAACTGGATGAAGGCGACATCGTCCGGCCGCGCCTGATGGACCTGGCCCGCGCGCGAGATGTCGCTCAGGTCATCGACCAGGAAGGCGCGCGAGCGCAGGCCCTCGGCCGTCTCCTGCTCATTTACCTGCGCGGCGAAGGCGCCGATCCGCTCGAGCGAGCGCTTCTCGGTGTAGATGAAAGGCTTGCCCAGCTTGCGGGCTATGCGCAGCAGCTTGTGCCGGTGCTCGTCGCTGATGCCGAGCGCCAGCGGCACCGGGATGATGCCGCCCAGCAACGCGGCCCAGAACGCGTCGATGAACTGCTCGTTGCTTCCCAGGAAGAGGATCAGCTTGTCGCCGCGGCGGGCGCCGAGACGCTGCAGGTGGTAGAGGATGCCGAGCGCGCGAGCGTGCAGCTCCTCGTAGCTCACATCGCGAGCATCGTGCTCACCCTCGAGGTAGGTAATCTTGCCGGGATGGTTGCGGTTGGCCGCCATGAGCTCGGCCAGGGTCGTGGCGTTCGTCAGGTTCGACATCAGCGGCGTTCCAGCCTCATGTGCAGTGGGTAACGGGTGCGAAGATTGATCTGCGCCTCGAGCTCGATGGGCTTGTCGGGCACGTGAATCAGGCGGAAGTGCCGCGCCACATGGTGCAGGTGCATCAGCATCTCGTAGAGCGCGAAGGTCTCGCCGATGCAGTGGCGCGGACCGGCCGCGAACGGCATGTACGCAAAGCGGGGGCGCTCGGCCTCGTGGTCCGGCGCGAAGCGCTCCGGCAGGAAGGTGTCGGGATCCTGCCAGTAGCGCGGGTGGCGATGGAGCAGGTAGAGAGGCAGCAGCACATTGGTGCCGGCCGCAATCTCGTATCCGGAGAGCGTATCGGGCTGCACCGTCCGCCGCGACAGCAGCCATCCCGGCGGATACAGGCGCAGCGCCTCGTTGACGACCTGTTGGGTGTAAGCGAGCTGCTCCATCTGCGGCAGGCTCGGCGCGGACTGATCCGGGACGGCATCGAGCTCCGCGTGCAGCCGCGCCTCGGCGTCGGGATGTTGGGACAGCAGGTACCAGGTCCAGTTGAGCCCGCTGGCGGTGGTCTCGTGGCCCGCCACCACCAGCGTCAGGATCTCGTCGATGAGCTGGCGCTCGGGCATCGGCTCGCCGCTGTCCTTGTCGCGGGCGCTCATGAGCATGGCGATGTAGTCGGCGTGCTCTTCCTTCTCCCGCCGGCGCCGCTCGATGAGCCCGGCGACGAGCTTGGTGAGCGAGCGGAACTTGAATGCGAACTGCAGATTCCGGCCCTGCTCCTTGGTCACCACGTCGAAGGGGTTGCCGCCGAGCTCCTGCGACATCCGCTCGAGGTCGCGGCCGAATATCGAGCGCAGCACGATCTCCAGGGTGAGGGCGCTCATCTCGTCGGTGAGGTTCACCGGCTCTCCGGAGCGGGCCAGCCCGTCCCAGCGCGCCAGGAGCCGCGAGTTCGCCGCGCCGATGACCTCGGCGAACTGGGTGATGACCCGCCGGTGGAAAAAGGGCTGCATCATGTAGCGCTGGCGGGTCCAGAGCTCGCCCTCGCTGGTCATGAGGCCCTTGCCGAGCAGGATCTTCACCCGATCGAGGCCGAGTCCCTTCGTATAGTTGCGGTGGTTCGAGACCAGGACCCGCTTGACGTCGTCCGGGTGGTGGATGACGTAGATGTGGGACTGCCGTGCCGGCACGTAGACGCGGTAGATGTCGCCGTGCCGCGCGAAGAGCTCGATCATCCGCTCCAGCGAGTCGTCCGTGGAGCCGATATCGAATTGAAGCTCGGCTTCGGGCGGCTGGGCCGGCGTGGGTGCGGGTCTGTTCATGGGAACCGCGGATTATATTAAATTGGCCGATTCCTCATGGGAGCGGTTCAAGCGTGACACCCGAGCCGGACGACGGCGGCCTGCGAAATACCTTTTATCGCAAGGTCACCCGCTCGGGACGCAGCATGACGCCCGCGCGGCGGCTGCTCTATCGCCTGGTAGTGCCCCTGGCCACCGGCATCATCCGGGGATGGTGGCTTCTGTCGCGGGTGGTAGCGGTACGGGGCGCAGAGCACCTCGATGAGGCGCTGGCGAAGGCGCCGTCGCTGGTCCCGTGCTACTGGCACCAGCACCAGCTCTACTGCGCGAAGTACCTGCTCGAGCAGCGCTCGCGCCTCAAGGTAGGCTGGCTCATCAGCCCCTCGGTCGACGGGGAGCTGGGCGCCATGATGGCCCGGCGTGCCGGCGCCCACGTCATCCGCGGCTCGTCCAGCCACACCGGCGCGCGTGCATTGCGCGATTACTACCAGGCCCTCGTCAAAGAGGACATCTCACCGGTCATCACCCCCGATGGTCCGAAGGGGCCGCGGTTCAAGTTCAAGCCCGGCGCCATCCTCCTGGCGCAGATGTCCGGGCGTCCGATCCTCCCCATGGCCTACGCCGCCTCCCGGGCCTGGCGGATCAAATGGGACCGCTTCGTGATACCGCAACCCTTCTCGCGGATCGTCATCGCGATCGGCCCGCCCCGTTACGTACCGCGCACCATCGATCCGGCGACCCTCTCGAGGCTGCAGGAGGAGATGGAATTGGAGCTGCGGCGCCTCTATGAACTGGCTCGAAGCGGCCTGCGGCCCTTTGAGCGGCCAGCCGACTGACCGCCCTGTACCTCGCCAAACGATTTGCTTTCGAGCACGGCGTCACATCCCTGGGTTTTAGTTCCAGATTCTGTTAAGTCGCGAACCCCTGGACGAACAGCGCGTTAGCTTGTGTTCCTGAGTAAGTGTGCGAGAATCGTACGTAACTCGTTAGAAGACCGCAGCCGGAAACGGTCCACATGCTGGCTACCGGCAGCCCGCGGGTGAGCAGCCGTGGGTTAGGCTGCGCGACTAACGGTCGGGGAGAGGTCACCGGGTCCCATGTCGAGTTCGCCGCCGGATAAGCCTGCGGATTTCACCGCTTCGGACATTCTTTCGGCGGACGCCTGGAACGGCGACAAAGTGCCGCGAGCGGCAATCGGCGTCGACGTCGCCTGCACCAAGATCGCCGTAGATTTCCAGAACATGCGCAAGGAAGGCATCGCCGACTGCCTGCGCCGCAATCTCGAGCTGCTGCGGGAAGCCACCGTCACCGATTGCGCCTTCCTGCTGGTGCTGCGGCCGGATGAGCCGGTCATCGAGGAAGTGCAGGTGGCCCGAGGGGCGTTTGCGCAGTGCCGTCCGGAGGCCGTTCAGGGCACGAGCCTCGATTCCTTCCCATGGCTCAAGGGGCGCATGGATCACCTGCGTCTGTCGGAGCTGCGCGATACCGCGGCGCCGCGCCGCGAACAGGCTGCCGAGGCGCAGCGTTTCTCCGAGCTGCAGATGGGCTCGGTGCTGCTGGTAGCCCTGCGGGTGCAGGGCAAGCCCGCCGGTTTTCTCGGTCTCGCGCACACGCTGCCGCGCGGCGCATGGGACGTGAATCTACAGCTCCTGATGAAACTCATCGGTACGAGCCTCGCCACCGGGCTCGAGCGTGTCCGCGTCGAGGCACGCCTCGCCAAGCTAGAGGAGCGCACCAAGCTCTCGCAGGCCTCGGCCAACGACGGTCTCTGGGACTTCGACGTCGAAAGTAACGAGGTCTACTTCTCCCCTCGCTGGAAAGCCATGCTGGGCTACGGCGATGAGGACATGCGCGGCTCGCCGGACTGGAGCAGCCTGGTCCATCCCGATGATCTGGCGCGTGTGCAATCGGCCATCCGGGATCACGTCGACGGCAAGACACCTATCTTCGAGAGCACCCACCGCATGCGCCATCGCAACGGTGAGTGGCGTTGGGTGATCAGCCGCGCGACGGCGCGCGTTGACAAGCACGGTCGCCTGCTGCGCCTCGTCGGCGTGGAGCTCGACATCACGGAGCGCAAGCTCTATGAGGAAGCGCTGTTTCGCGAGAAGGAGAGCGCGCAGATCACTCTGCAGTCGATCGGCGACGGCGTCGTTACGACCGATGCCAACTCCGTCATCGACTACATCAATCCCGTGGCGGAGGCGCTGACGGGCTGGCGGCTGGAGGATGCCATGGGCCGCCCCGTGGAGGAGATCTTCCGTGCCTTCCACGAGGAGACCTGCGAGCCGCTCGAGAATCCGCTCACGGTCTCCATCCGGCGCATCCGTCCGATCAAGTCGGTGCGGCCGATGCTCCTCATCCGCCGCGACGGCAACGAGCTTTACGTCGAGAGCACCGCCGCGCCCATCCGCGACGGCGCGGGTCGGGTCTCGGGTGGTGTGTTGGTCTTCCACGACGTCACCGAGGCGCGGGAGCTCAACCGGCGCCTGTCCTACCACGCGAGCCACGACCTGCTCACCGGGCTGGTCAATCGCCGCGAATTCGAGAGCCGGCTCGAGCGGGCGCTGAAGAGCGCCAAGGCGCGGGAGGCTTCCTACGCGCTCTGTTACCTCGACATCGACCAGTTCAAGATCGTCAACGACACCTGCGGACACAGCGCCGGCGACGCGCTCCTCGGCCAGGTCGGCGCGCTGCTGAAATCCAAGGTCCGCTGGCGCGACACGCTGTCGCGCCTGGGCGGCGATGAGTTCGGAATTCTGCTCGAGGCCTGCTCGCTCGATGAGGCGATGCGTACGGCCGAGACCCTGCGCGAGAGCGTGCGCAACTTCCGCTTCACCTGGGAAGACCGGGTATTCCGTCTGGGCGCCAGCGTCGGCGTCGTCCCGATCACGGCCGACAACGAGGACGTGGCCTCGATTCTCTCAGCCGCCGACAGCGCCTGCGGCGCGGCGAAGGAAGGCGGCCGCAACCGCGTGCACAGCTTCGCCGAGAACGACATGGAGCTGATGCGCCGGCGCCGCGAGATGCAGTGGGCCGCGCGCATCAACGCCGCCCTGGAGGAAGGCCGTTTCGAGATCCACCGCATGGCCATCCAGCCGTTGCAGCGGGTCGATATGGGCGCGCACTACGAGCTGCTGCTTCGCCTGAAGGACGAGAACGGGCGCATCGTGTCCCCGAACGACTTCATCGCGGCCGCGGAGCGCTACGGCATCACGCCGGCCATCGACCGCTGGGTGATCGAGAACGCCTTCCGCTGGCTGGTATCCGAGGCCGACGAGCGCGAGAAGCTGGCGCTCTGCTCGATCAACCTCTCCGGCCAGAGCCTCGGCGACGACAAGTTCCTGCCCTTCGTCATCGACCAGTTCCACAAAAGCGGCCTCGACGGCAGCAAGATCTGCTTCGAGATCACCGAGACCGCGGCAGTTGCCAGCTTCTCCCAGGCGAACCGCTTCATCGCCTCCCTGAAGGAGCTGGGCTGCAAATTCGCCCTCGATGACTTCGGCACCGGGCTCTCCTCGTTCGGCTACCTCAAGCACTTCCCGGTCGACTACCTCAAGATCGACGGCAGCTTCGTGCGCGAGATCCTGCGCGACCCGATCGACCGCGAGATGGTGCGGTCCATCAACGAGATCGGCCACCTTACGGGCAAGCAGACCATTGCCGAGTTCGCCGAGAACGCCGAGATCATCCAGATGCTCACCAGCTTGGGGGTGGACTTCGCCCAGGGCTATGGGGTGGCGCAGCCGCAGCGGGTGCTCAAGGCCGCCGTAGCCTGAGGGATCAGCGGCGTTTTGCCGCTATAATGCCGTTTATGGACTCGAACGGAGCCCCAGCCTCTGATGTGGTAGCGACACGCTGCCAGCAGCGCCTGACCGATTGCGGCATCCGGCCGACCGCCCAGCGCGTCCGCATCGCCTCGCTGCTGCTCTCGGCCCCGCAGCACCTGTCCGCAGAGCAGATCCTGGCCAATCTGCGCTCTTCCGGCGCGCGGGTCTCCAAGGCGACGGTGTACAACACCCTGAATCTCTTCGCCTCCCATGGCCTCATCCGCCTGCTCTCGGTCGACGGCGCCCGCGCCTGGTTCGATTCGAACGTGGACGCCCACTACCAT
>Ga0335073_10011506_pt1 | contig 12427 bp, 10 predicted proteins | sample Lox_Sample_22_FD_207093 | JGI IMG/M metagenome (GOLD analysis project Ga0335073, IMG submission 207093) | Soil microbial communities from Loxahatchee National Wildlife Refuge, Florida, United States - Lox_Sample_2.2 | ecosystem: Environmental > Terrestrial > Soil > Wetlands | place: USA...
GGCGCGCAGAACATGAGCGAAAACAACTTTGGCGCGTTTACCGGCGAAATTTGCGCGGGGATGTTGAAGGAATTTTCCGTGCGCTACGTCATCCTTGGCCATTCCGAACGGCGGCAGTATCAAAAAGAATCCGACGCGCTCATTGCCAAAAAAGCGGTGGCGGCGCACGCCGCCAGCCTTAAACCGATTGTTTGCGTCGGCGAAACCCTGGCCGAACGCGAGGCGGGACAGATGGCAAAGGTGCTGGAGGCGCAGGTGCGCGGCAGTCTGGCCGGTCTGACCCGGGAGCAAATGGTGGAAACCATCATCGCCTACGAACCGGTTTGGGCCATCGGCACGGGTAAAACGGCGACCACCCAGCAGGCGCAGGAGGCGCACGCGTTTATTCGCGGGTTACTCGTGAAGCTTTTCGGCGAGGCAGTGGCCAAAAAGGTCCGCATTCAATACGGCGGCAGCGTGAAGCCGGGCAATACGCGCGAGCTGATGAGCCAGCCGGACGTGGACGGCGCCCTCGTGGGCGGCGCGTCGCTGGAAACACGAAGTTTTGCTGACATCGTCAAAAATTCGATCTAGAATCGGGTATGGCTTTCATTGCTGGTATTTTAACGGTATTGCTGGTGCTCAACTGTCTGTTGTTGATTCTGCTGGTGTTGATCCAGTTGCCCAAAAAGGATGCCGGCGCGGGCATGGCCTTTGGCGGTGGCGCCGCCGACGCGCTGTTCGGCGCGGGTTCGGGCAATGCGCTGACCAAGATTACAAAATATGCCACGGTGATCTTCTTTGCTTTGGCGCTGTTGCTCGGTTATTTGCAGGACCAGCTGCATAACAAAAACAGTTCTTCAGAATTTGAAAAACAGGTGCAGCAGAAACAATCCGAAACGCCGGTTGCCCTGCCGCCGTCGTTGCCGGCTGCCGCACCACCCACCGCGCCGCCAGCGACAGGAACGAACAATTTGCTGTCCGTGCCGTTGACGACGCCGGGGGCCGGGCCCGCCACCGCACCGAGCAACCCACCGGCCGCGCCGCTGCAATCAAAATAACGCGCCGCTAATTTGAAAAGCGCCTCTGCCAGAAGCCGGAAATCGGGAACCGGAAATCGGAAGAGGCCATCTGACATTGCCGCCGGAATGCAGCGAGTGGTTCTGCCCGGAGCCCCAACTTCCGGTGGCTGCGTCAATACGAAACTCCCGACCGTGACGACCCGGACGCTCACGCTGCGTAACGCATTTCTCTGCCTTCTGATTTCCGCCGGCTGTTTGCTGAATTCCGGCTGCATTCGTCGCGAGCCGCCCGCCGACGTCACCATCATCAACAACGCCGAGCCGGAATCACTCGATCCCGCCATCATCACCGGCCTGCCGGAATTCCGGATTATGCTCGGTCTGTTCGAGGGATTGATGCGACTCGATCCGAAGACGGCCGAGCCGATTCCCGGCCTGGCCCAAAGCTGCGATATTTCCCCGGACGGCTGCATCTACACGTTTCATTTGCGCACCAACCTGGTCTGGTCCACCGGCGAACCGGTCCGGGCGGGGGACGTGGTTTATTCGTGGTTGCGCGCGGCCAACCCGGCCACCGCATCGGATTATGCCGGGGAATTTTTTTATTTGAAAAATGGAGAGGACTTTGTCACCGGCAAACTCAAAGACCCCTCGCTCGTCGGCGTTCACGCGCCGGACCCATACACCGTCCGGGTGGAGCTGAATCATCCAACGTCCTTTTTCCTCAAATTATGCACCATGCCTGTCATGAGTGTGGTGCCGCGCCAGACCATCGAGAAATACGGCGCCCGCTGGCTGATGGCCCGACCTCTGCCCAGTTGCGGACCGTTTGAGCTGGCTTATTGGCGGCCCAACGACAAGATCCGCCTCGTAAAAAATCCGCGGTACTGGGATGCCGCGAACACCCGGTCGCAGATCCTTGACATCCTGCCCGTCGGTTCGCCCGACACGGCGCTGAATCTTTATGAAAACGGGCAGGCGGACATTGTCCTCGACCGCACGCTTGTGCCCGGTGAACTGCTGGACGTGCTGTTAAAACGCCCTGATTTCCACCCGTTCGATTACCTCGGCACTTATTTCATCCGCATCAATGTGACGAAGAAGCCGTTTGACGACCCGCGCGTTCGCCGCGCGCTCGCGCTGGCGATTGACAAGGAGCGCATCGTCGCCAAAATCACCCGCGCCGGGGAAAAGCCCGCGCCCACGCTGGTTCCGCCATGGACGGCGAATTACACCTCGCCGGCGGGCCTCGGCTATGACCCGGCGCTGGCCCGAAAGCTACTGGCCGAGGCGGGCTATCCGGGAGGCAAGGGCTTTCCGAGGTTTGAATATATGTTCAACGGCGCGGCGGGCGGTGGCGACAAAATTCACCAGGACATCGCCATCGAGCTGCAACAAATGTGGCGTGACAATCTGGGCATTCAAATGGATTTGCGGCAGGTCGAATGGAAGGTTCTTTTGAGCTCGTATTCGCATCTTGACTATGAAACCGCGCGCTCCAGTTGGGTGGGGGATTATGACGATGCCAACACGTTTCTCGACTGTTTTCTCAGCGACAACGGCAACAATCGGACCGGCTGGAAAAACGCGCGTTACGACGCCCTGATCCATCAAGCCAACGAACAAACGGAGGTCCCAAAGCGCGCCGCGCTCCTGGAACAGGCCGAATCGTTGCTGGTTCACGATGAACTGCCCATCATCCCGATTTACTATTACGTGGGTCTGGATTATTTCGACACGAACAAAATTGAGGGTTTCTACCAGAACATCCTCGACGACCATCCGTTGGAATATATCGGGAAGGTGAACCGGAAATGACGAATCGCTGAATCCAAATGACTAAAGAATTCCAAATGATAAGTGGCAAACGTCGAATAATCTTTCGGCGTCCGTTTGACCATTCGCCATTCGTCATTCGTCATGGTTTGGTTATTAGCGCTTCGTCATTAATCAATCCGGCGCGCACTTCATGTGAATGAACCAGGAAACCGGGCAAATGTATTTTCTAAAGCGCATTTTGTTTGCCATCCCGCTGCTGCTGGTCATCAGCGTCATCGCGTTCATGCTGGTGCATCTGGTGCCGGGCGGGCCGTTTGACCGCGAACGTGCCCCGGCGTCGCCGGAAATTGAGCGCAACCTCCGCGCCGCCTTCCATCTCGATGAACCGGTCTGGAAGCAATATTTCCGCTTCTTCGGGCTGGTCTGGGAAAAGGACGCGACCGGACATTGGCATCACGCGCCCGCCAGTTTCAACATCTCCTATAAATACCGCAGCCATCGCGTCAGCGACATTATCGCGCAGAGTCTGCCGGTCTCCATGACCCTGGGCAGTCTGGCCTTCTGTTTCGCCATGGCGGTTGGTTTGCCGTTGGGGTTTTTCACAGCCGCCCGGCGCGGCCGTTGGCCGGATTATGTCGGCAGCTTTCTGGCCGTCCTGGCCGTGTGCGTGCCCGGTTTTGTCCTGGCGCCGCTCCTCATCCTCATCTTTGCCATCAAATTGCGGTGGTTGCCGGTCGCATTATGGGAATCGCCGGCGCACATGGTTTTACCGACCATCGCCCTCGGCCTGTTCTTCTCCGGGAAAATCGCCCGGCTTTTCCGCGAAGGCATGTTGAATGCGATGCAATCCGAATTCGTCGCCGCCGCCCGCGCCAAGGGACTGAGCGAAAACATCCTGTTGCTCAAGCACGCCGTGCGAATTGCCATCCTGCCCGTGGTCTCGTTTTCCGGTCCGATGCTCGCCGATTTATTGACCGGTTCGTTTGTCATCGAAAATATTTTCCAAATTCCCGGCATCGGCGTGTTTTTCATCAACAGCGCCTTGAATTCCGATTACACCGTGGCGGTGGACCTGGCGTTGCTGTACGCCATCCTGCTTATTGTTTTGAATTTGATCGTGGACTTTTCCTACACCTTGCTCGACCCGCGCGTGAAATATGAATGATAAAAACAGTCGAGTGGCGAAGGTCGAGGGTCGAGAGCCGGGAACCGGCTCGAACGGGCCTGTTTTGCCCTCAACTCGCGACGCCCGACGCTCGACCAACTCGGACCCTCGACTGCTGGCGTGGCAGCGATTCAAACGCAACCGCCCGGCGGTTGTCAGCGCCTGGTTCCTTGCCTTTTTGCTGCTGGCCATTATCGCCTGGCCGGTCATCCTGAAAATCTCCGGCACACAATTCGCCCAACTCCATAACCCCGACGCGCTTTCCAACGCGCAATTTTCCGTTCCCTCGCTGCAACATTGGTTCGGCACCGACCTTCATGGGCGCGACCTTTTTTCCCGCGTTTTGTTCGGCGCGCAAATTTCACTGCTCGTCGGCGTCGTGGGCGCGCTGGTGAGTCTCGTCATCGGTGTGCTCTGGGGCGCCGTGGCCGGTTATATCGGCGGACGGGTGGACGCGGTTTTGATGCGCATCGTGGATGTCCTTTACTCCCTGCCTTCCATTATCTTCGTCATGGTGTTGATCACCACCGTCGGCGAAGTGATCAAACGATCGCATTTGATTCAAAATTCTCCGGCGTTGGAGGGTGGACTGCGGGTGACACTGCTGTTCGTTGGTCTCGGCGCGGTGTCCTGGCTGACGATGGCCCGGATTGTGCGTGGGCAGGTCCTTTCGCTGCGAACGCGCGCCTTCGTCGAGGCCAGCCGCGCGCTGGGCGGCGGGCCGGTGCGGATTCTGGCGCGGCACATCATCCCGAACATTTTAGGCGTCGTCATCACGTACCTGGCGTTGACGATGCCCGCCATCATTCTTTACGAATCCTTTTTGAGCTATCTCGGACTGGGTGTGCAACCGCCGATGGCCAGTTGGGGCACGCTCATCGCCGATGGCGTTTCCCAGATTAATCCCATCCGCATTTACTGGTGGCTGATTATCTTTCCGGGCGGAGTGCTGGTGGTCACCTTGCTGGCGCTGAACTTCCTGGGCGATGGCCTGCGCGACGCCTGGGATGTCAAAAGCCGTTAACCGGTTTTGCCTCAATTGCCGCCAGGCTGGTAAACGTCCGCTCCGCGTTGACGTGCCAAACGGGTCGTTCCACCCATCTCCATTGCAAGGTCCCTGGCCAGCGTTGTAAGACTTATTCTGAGAGGCGAAAAAACGTTCGCCCGCCCGAGACCGGGTTGGTAACGGTATTCAGCCCATTGATGACGACCGGTGCCGGTATAACAACGCTCCAAGCCGCACCGGTCAAATTGGTTGCGGATTCCAGATTGAAACCGGCGATGTTGGTCGGCCACGTCAAAACCACATTGCCTCCGGAAAGAATCATGTTCAGTGGCGGGACGTAGTTCGCTTGCGCCATCGTAACCGTGCCATTGAGAATTGAAACGTTTTGCGGCCCAGGCGCGAACAAACCTGACAGTGGCGCAAAGGCTATTGTGTACGTGCCCGGCGGGAGTGCCGCGACCGTGTTCTCCCAGCGCCCTCCGTCGGGGGTGACGATCCAATACGGGGAGATCATCCCGGCGTTTGCGGGCGGATTCAAAGAGAACCCAGCGGCAGCCGTATCGGCGCTCACGCACAATGTCCCGAACTGATTCGTATTGGCCGGCAGGGTAGTCGGGCTGACAGCTGCCGTGAAACTGGTATCAGGAGCAATGGAAAGCAGTTGCCAGGGCGGCGATTGCTGGGGATAGGAGTTTACGGAGGTGAGCCATTGCGGGCTGGGGCTCCCGTCCTGGAAAAGGCGAATAAGGTCAAATCCCACCGTGTTGACGCTGGTGTAGGTGTCGAATGTCTCAATAATCGGGCCCCAGAAACCGGTCCCATCGCCGCCGATGTAGGTGTTGTCCGTAAGGTTGGCAGTGGTGTAAGCGTGCGAATACACCAAGTCCCAAGTGTCCTGGACGAAATTAAACAGCAGCACCTGGTTTTCCCAGTAATAGAGGCCGCTGGAAAAACCCTCGTAATAAGTTCCATTGCGGATATGGACCATCTGCCTCGTCACGCCAAATTCATCGGGCCTCATCGTGAGGTACTGGCGATTGGCCGTGGGCAGGTCTATCATCACTTGCCACGGATTCGCATTCGTCAGCGACCAGTCATAAATCCAGAACTGGGCGTCGCCGCTGCCTTCGTAGGCAATCAGCGATTCCGTGCCTAGTTGCGCCCGACAGGAAGAGGTGAGGTAAAAATAGGAAACCGGCTGGCCGAGGTAAGTCGGAGCAATCACGTAATAATCCGCCACCGTGGATTTGGTCCAGAGGAGGCGATAGTCGCGAAAATAAAAGCCGTAGCCGACCCCGCCGGGTACCGGCTCAGTTTCCAAGCCATACCGCAAAGGATGTTCTCCCCGCCAACCGTGCTTGGGCGGCAACTCGCCGTGTGGGAAGTGCGCCGCCCGATACGCCGCCGATTCCCGGGCGAGCATTGCGCGCACGTCCCGGACCTTCAGCCCGCGTGATGCGGCTGTGACTTGGACCGAGGCGGTGGAGAGCGGAATACTCAGGGTTAAGAGCGCGAACAAGGCAAACGTTTTCAGTTTCATCGTTCCTGCCATTGATCGATCAGATTGCACGTCTCCACCCGCAAATCAAACGGGCGTGAAGTTGGAGCGAAAGCCAGCCAATAAAAGTCCCTCGGGAGAAACGGTGGGGAATTGGCTGGAAGGGTAAAACCTGCATGTATGTGTGCAGAAAAACCTCATCTGCCTTAACAGATTCAACGAAATGCGGAAAATGGACCGCCTTCCGTTCCACAAGTTTCATGCTGCTTCCCTTTTCGAAGACTTATCCGCAATCATAACGGCGTGAAGGAGAACATCAAGCACAAAAATGTTACGCTTTTCGGCGGTATGACCCTGCCTGGAATTAAAGCGGCTCGTGAGGAGCCTCGCCTCACCAAGCGCGGTGACGGCGCCGGTGCTGGTTTATCGAACAAGGAAGGCAGGAAACCAGGAATCGGTTTTCCTGATTTCTTGCATTCCTTATTGAATCCACAGGCAGCAAGCTGGCGTCCTGCATCAAGTTTCCACCCTCGGAACGTGGGCGGGCATCGTTCGGCGCGCGTGATTGTGGATATGCTCGAAATTGCCCTGTTCGCACGCAGCCACAAAACCTTCGGTGACGCTCTTTAGTTCCTCCCAGCGGGCGCGAATTTGTTTGGCTTCGCCGATGTTAACCTGGTTGTCGTGCGCAGCCTTGGCGATGACGTGCAGCAGGTCGGCAAATTCCTGCACAATCTGGTTGGTCGCAGGAATCAGATAGTGCGGATGCGGAATACTTTTGGGATTTTGAATGAAAAAGCCGTGGGCGCGCTGACAAATCCATTGGGCGATCCGGTGATCGCCGGTGCTGGTCAGCAGGGCCTCGATGCGGTCGAGCGGGTTGCCGGTGCCGCTGCCGGCGGCATGGTTGGGCGGCTCGGCCCATTTATAAACCATGGAAAGCGACAGGCCGAGATCGGCGGCGACCTGCTTGGGCGTCCTTTTCTCGAAAACCTCGCGCAGCAGTTCGTAGGATTGCATGGCCAGACGATGAAAAACCCGGAGCCGCTTGGCAAGCGGGAAGCGTGTGCCATGGCAGTCGTAGCGGCTTTCGGGAGAAAGCCGCACCTTTCCGTCCTTTGGAGTTTGCGGCTACGTCAAAATGGAGCTTCGCAGAAGTTTAAGCCTATGATTACGATAAAGATCAAGAAACGGAACATGCCTTACAAATCCGCCGCTAAATTGTAGCTGCGAGCTGACCGGGGTTGGTGTTTGATAAATTCAAACCATGAAGCAACCTGATCCGACCCGCGCCGCCTTTCCTGCTTGCGTTGGAAGCAGGTTGGGACTTTACTCGCTCCAACCAAAACTCAGCGAGGAATTATGACAGTTTACGCAATTTACCTTTTTTGCCTGGTCGTCGGGCTGGCCTTCACCCTGTTGAGTGTCTTGCTCGGTCATTTCTTCGGTGGACACGGCGACCACGTCGGCGGCAGCATGGGCCACGCGGAAGCCGGCGCCGACAGCAGCGACATGCCGGGAATTTCCATTTTCAGCCCGACCATCATTGCGGCTTTCATCACGGCGTTCGGTGGATTCGGCATCATCTTCACCGAAATTCCGGCCACCGACAAAGCCGTCCTCAGCGCGCCGCTTTCGATTCTGGCCGCCTTTGCAGTGGCTGGCTGCCTTTACAAATTTTTGGGGATCTTGTTCAGCCATACCCAGGGTTCCAGTGAGTCGCACATCGCCAACATCGCCGGCACCGACGCCAACGTCATTACGCCCATTCCAGCAAACGGAGTCGGCGAAATCGCCTATGTGGTGCGGGGAACCCGCTATACGGCGCCGGCCCGCGTGGAAAATGGCGTGGCCATCGCCAGCGGCCAGGCCGTCAAAATCAAGCGCGTCGTCGGGACACAGTTTTACGTTGAGATTTCCCATTGATCCAGACCTTCAACCAACAACCCAAATTCATCAATCAATATGAACTTCTCACCCCTGTTTGCCTTGAATTTCCTCGAAAACGGCATGGCTGTCCTCGCGGCGCTGGTCGTCGCCGTCGTCCTGGTTTTGCTGTTCATCCTTATCATGAGCCGCTACACCAAGGTCGGCCCCAACCAGGTGCTGGTCGTGTCGGGACGCAAGCATCGTTTGGAGGACGGTTCCGTGGTCGGCTTCCGCATTGTCAAAGGTGGCGGCACGTTCGTCTGGCCGGTGCTGGAAAAAGTGGACGTGCTTTCGCTCGAACTGCTGACGATTGATGTCCAGACACCGGAAGTCTATACGAGCAAAGGCGTGCCGGTGAAGGTGGACGGCGTGTCACAGATCAAGGTCAAGGGCGACGATGTTTCCATCCGCACGGCGGCGGAACAGTTCCTCGGCAAATCGCAGGATGAGATCCGCAATATTGCCACACAGACGCTCGAAGGCCATTTGCGCGCGATTCTCGGAACGATGACTGTCGAGGAAATTTACCAGAATCGTGATGCCTTCGCCCAGAAGGTCCAGGAGGTGGCCGCCGGCGACATGGGCAACATGGGGTTGGGCATTGTCAGCTTCACCATCCGCGACATTCGCGACGGCCAGGGCTATCTTGACGCGCTGGGCAAGCCGCGCATTGCCCAGGTCAAACGCGACGCCATCATCGCGCAGGCCGAGGCCGATCGCGACGCGACCATCCGGTCCGCGCAGGCCAACCAGGCCGGGCAGGAAGCCAAGTTCCAGGCCGACACGAAAGTCGCCGAGGCCCAGCGCGATTACCAATCGAACGTGGCGCAATATCAGGCCACGGTGAATGTGCAAAAGGCGCAAGCCGACCTCGCTTACGATTTGCAGAAGTTCAAGACCGGCCAGCTCGTCAAGGCCGAAGAAGTCCAGGTCAGCATTGTTGAGAAACAAAAGCAGATTGAACTGCAACAGCAGGAAATTTTGCGCCGTCAGCGTGAACTGGAAGCGACGGTGCAAAAACCCGCCGACGCCGAACGTTACCGTGTTGAAACGCTGGCCAATGCGAAGAAATTCCAACTGGAAACCGAGGCTGCCGGTGCCGCTTCCGCGACAAAGGCAACCGGTTTTGCGAGCGCGGATGTGGCCAAGGTCACCGGTATTGCGGAAGCCGAAGCCAACAAGGCGCGCGGTCTGGCCGAGGCGTCCGTCATCGAAGCGCAAGGCAAAGCGACCGCGTCCGCAATGCAGGCCAAGGCCGAATCGTTCAAGCAATACAACGAGGCGGCGGTCATCGAAATGATTGTGCGCGTGCTGCCGGAAGTGGCGGGCAAAATCAGCGAGCCGCTGAGCAAGACCGAGAAGATGGTTATTATCAACAGCGGCAACGGTCCTGGCGGCGGCGCCAGCAAACTGACCGGCGACGTGACCACCATCATCAGCCAGTTGCCGCCGATTTTGGAAAGCCTGACCGGCGTGAAGTTTGAAAAATTGCTTGAACAGGTCCCGGCACTGAAAAAGGCGATGGGCAAGGACGACAAGGATAAATAGCTTGATTTTGGGAGGGACGGCGTGTCGCCGTCCCCAATAAGGCTGCTGTTGCCGAAGCAATGGAATAAGGCGGCGTGAGAAGCTATGGCCGAAAACGAGCAGACTAAAATTTGTCCGCTTTGTGCTGAGACTATCAGAGCTGCGGCTAAAGTTTGTCCGCATTGCCGATATTGGCAAAAGAAATGGTCGTTCCAAAATCCACAGACAACACAAACCATCGGCGGCGTTCTCGCGGCCATCTTAATAATTGGTGCGATGATGGGCGTGGGAGTTTTTTTAACCATTTGGTTGGGCCAAAACGGGATTTCACTCCTTATCGAGACCAGATTACAGTGATCAACTCAACGATGGACTTTAGGATGTCTGGAAGCAATCTTTTGGTATCGGTCATTGGAGTTGTAACAAATCAAAGCGAATTCGGTTGGAAGAACCTGGGATTGGAGGCCCAGCTATTTGATAAAGATGACAGGCTGATAGACGTGATTCCGGCAAACGGTGATTATGGCGGGGTCACCGTTCTTCCCCATGCTATGGCAGGATTTAAAATTGAAAGCAGGGCAACAAGGAAAGAATCCGATTATGCATCGGACAGAATTTATGTTCGCATTGCCAAAGACATCAGAACCTGGCCATAATAAATCGTATGCGCCTTTTTGAAGCCATCATAGACGCAAACCACCGGGCGGTGGCTGGCGACCAGAACGCCGGTCTGCATCCGGCGGATTATGAAAGCGAATTGCCGGTCATTGCACTGACGTGCATTGACCCGCGGTTGAATGCGTTTTTCCCGAACGCGCTGGCGCTACCGGCCGACCAGTTCATCTGGCTGCGCAACGCGGGCAACATCATCTTTGGCCCGATGAGCTCGATGATGCGGGCGCTGGCGCTGGCCTGCGCGGTGAAGGGCGGCAAGGAAATCGCCATCATCGGCCACACCGATTGCCAGGTTTGCAAGACCACCACGATGCAGCTGCTGGAACGGTTCAAAGAATTGGGCGTGGAGCGTCATTTGTTGCCGGAAAATCTCAACGAATTCTTCGGCCTGTTCAGCAGCGAACGCCAAAACGTCATCAAGGCGTGCGACATCGTCCGGCACAGCCCGCTGATTGGTCCGAAAATTCCGGTGCACGGGTTGCTGATTAATATCGAGACTGGTGAATTGGACTGGATCGTGAACGGGTACCAGACGCTGGACGTGATGGCCGGCCGCTTGAATGTGCCGATCAACCCTGCCGGTTCGGCGCCGGACATGCTGAAGTCGCTGCCCTCATTCCAGATCGGCGAGATGAAATTTCCGAAGACCAAAATCGGCGAGCTGGCATCGAAGGCGGAGGATTGGCAGGAGAAACAAACCGGCAAAATCGGGCCTGCGGCTCAGCAGGCCGCGCAACACGTTACGCCGGTTGCGCCCTCGGCGGAGAGTTTTGCCAAAAACGTCGCTGAATTCGCCGAAAAGCACTGGCCGAAACCGCCGGCCGTGCCGCCGAAAATTCCCATCCCGCCGCCCATCAGGCCGGTCAAACGCCGCTAATTCATTTTCCGGAGAGACGAGTTATACCAGTCCCCGCCTTTGCGAGAGGCTTTGGGGATGGAGATTCGTGTAATTCGTCCCTCCGATTCAAGCTCCACGCCGATAGTCTTTGATGCGCCACTGGAGGAAGGCCGAACAATGCTTTGGTGTGGCCTTGTTACGCAATGGCCAGCAGGCGTTAAACTCCTGCTCCAACGTTTGCAATTCACGGATGCCCGCCCGCGCCAATGGCCTTGCCGACGACGTCTTTCCGGCTGCCACCGCCTGCTGCCAAAGCATGAATTTGCAGGATTGCGCCGCCATGCGCGCGGCCAGGTCCAATTCCCACAAGGATGGATCCGGCGGGGCAGGGTGGGTGGTCCCGGTGCGAGCGACGGCACGCGCGGAGCAACGCGCCCTGCCGGCAGTGCGCAAGATTGCCCGCAGGGATTCAATTTCTTTCAGTGCCGCCCGGATGTTTTTCGCCGGAATTTCCTTGTACCATTTCAATCCGTTGCGGCAAAACAATTCACGATCCTCCGCCGGTGGCGCGGCAATGACTGTGCCGAGCGGCGTTTCGTTCGGTGCTTTTACTTTCAGTTTACGATGAACGAACCCGAGTTTGAGTGCTGCCGCGGCAATCTTGCCGGTTGGATCCGCAAAGACGTCACGGCTGAGGACGGATTGCAGTAACTTTTGGTCAAAATCGTCTGCATTCCACGCCAGCGACGCGCCGGCAAGCAACATGGGCCAGCTCACCGCCAGCGGCTGGGGATGACCGCCATCGCCCCAATCGGTGATGAGATAGCCGATGGCTCCGGATTTTTTTCCCGCGCGCGCGGCGGCACGCAAATTAGCCAGCGCGTTGTCATGTCGGCCGACCAGCGTTTGCCAGGTCGAGGTTCCAGGACAGACATAAAACGGAATCTTCGATTCGGCGAACAGTCCGGCTTCCTTGTCGAAAGGATGATTTGCCTCGTAACCCCAGTTC
>Ga0335073_10011508_pt1 | contig 12427 bp, 12 predicted proteins | sample Lox_Sample_22_FD_207093 | JGI IMG/M metagenome (GOLD analysis project Ga0335073, IMG submission 207093) | Soil microbial communities from Loxahatchee National Wildlife Refuge, Florida, United States - Lox_Sample_2.2 | ecosystem: Environmental > Terrestrial > Soil > Wetlands | place: USA...
GGTGGCACGGCCGACGTCGTTTTCTCTGGCCGATCTGAAGAGCATGCCCATTCACAGCCAGATCACCGAGATCGCATGCGAGGAGGGCTGGTCCTACGTAGCCGAGTGGATCGGCACGCCGCTCTCCAGTGTCTTGAACGAGGTGGGCGTCCTGCCGCAATCGCGTTACGTTGTCTACTACACGGTCGAGAAGAATCTCTGGGGCAGCATCGACATCGCTGACGCCCATCATCCCGACACTCTGCTGGCCATGGGCATGAATGACGGCGAGCTTCCGGTGCCTTTCGGCGGCCCGCTACGCCTGCGGATTCCCCGGCAGCTCGGCTATAAGAGCCTCAAATTCGTCCAGCACATCACCGTGACTGACGACATTAAGAAATTCGGCAGCGGAAAAGGCTCGGTCGATCCGGATTACGGCTACGCCTGGTACGCAGGAATCTGATGCGCGCGGTCATCGCCCTGAGCTGCCGAAACCTTTAGCCAGGCGCGCCGAGTCTTCGAGCGATTCGACTTGCTCGACAGGGCCGGTCAAAACCGGGACCGGAATCATCTGGGCAATCTTCTCGCCGGCCTTCAGCTCCAGAGGAGCCGTACCCAGGTTCGTCATAACTATCTGGACTTCGCCGCGATAGCCGGCGTCGATGACTCCGGCGGTGGTGGCGATGCCGCGCGAGGCCATCGATGAGCGATCGCGCACGAGCAGGCCGAGGGGCGCGCCGGTTTCGGGGTGGCGGGCTTCGACGGAGATGCCGGTGCGGACACGAACGGTTTTGTGCGGCTCGAGCAGGACAGATTCGAGCGCGAAGATGTCGTAGCCAAGGTCTTCGCCGGGGTGGGCAACGACGGGAAGCCTGGCGGCGGGATCGAGGAGTTTCACGCGGAGCATGAGTTGATGGTAACGGGCCAAGACACGGGAATTAAGTTGTGGATAGGTGGGAATTGGGTGAACAGGCCGGGCAGGCCACTACATTGCAGCGACGAAATCGGGAACCATCGTGGCCGCGTTTTCCTGAAGCAACCGTGTCATTCTGGCTGCCATGCCGGTGTACATGGAAGCGGCGCGGAAAGCATTCACGCGAACGCCTTCGCCAGCCTGACTGAAGGCATATTGTGCGAGCGCCATCAAAACGCAAAGACGAATTTGCATCGCGTCGCTGCGCAATGTCTCCAGGAGGACCCGATCGAGAGTGTTGCTGTGTTGCATGGCGTAATCGGCCATCTCCAGCATCACCTTCGCGTTCTGGTACATGACCCAGAGTCCGCGTGGGCCCTGCATCTTTGCCCAGGTGTCCTCCGGTGTCGTACTCAGGCCTTCCTTCCAAAGGAACTGATCGCTCAATTCGCGGGCGCTCCAATCGGGACGAAGCCGCGCAATCAGCGAGTCCCAGGATTGGCCGTTGCGGCGGCGAAGTCCCGCTCTCCAACGAGCCAGATAGAGGGCCACAGCAGCCAGTGCAGCGATTTGGAGGAGAACGATCATTTTCCCAACCCCGCTGGTAGATCCACTTCCTGCCTGAACACCAAATATCGGCGGTCGGAGCGCCCGTTGGATGCCACTTAAGGGTCATCCATATGGCGAAATAGCTGATCCTTTTCGCCTTCAGTCCAAGGGTGAACGCCGGGCGAACGCGGATTCGGGTAAACTAGACGCTGGCAAAGGGACCGGGCGGTCGCTGCCGGTGGCCTGCATTGGCGGGTTGCCGGGGGAGGAAAGTCCGAACTCCGCAGGGCAGTGTGCCGGATAACGTCCGGGATGCGGGCTTCAAGGCTCGTAGACGGCCAGTGCCACAGAGAAGATACCGCCTCGATGTCGATCCCAGGTCTTAGGATCTGGGGCACCCGCCCGAGGTAAGGGTGAAAAGGTGCGGTAAGAGCGCACCGCTCCGGCAGTAATGACGGAGGCAGGGTAAACCCCACACGGAGCAAGACCAAATAGGGAGGGAAACGCCCGCGAGTGAACCACGCGGCGTTACGTATCTGCCCGATGCGTTCAGACGGTTCACCTTGGCTCTTCTGGAGCTGTCGAAACCTCCGGGTAGGTCGCTGATGAGCGTCGACGGTAACGTCGCGCCTAGAGGAATGACCGCATCAGAACAGAATTCGGCTTACGAGTCCTTTTGCCGAATCGTGTCCAGGCAGCAAACCACGCCGGAATCCCTGCACCTTCCATGGATTTCAGCTGGTGTCCAATGGAGTCACGGTGGAGAAGTTCACCGTGACCCTCCACTCCCGATCGCAAAAAACTGAAATAGCCTTGTTCTTTCAGAAAGATGCCGAACCCGCTTCCCGAGGGTTTGGTTTTGCTCAAGAAACGATTGCGGAATCGATTTAACCGTCGGTATACTCAAGGCTCTTCACCATGAAGGCACGCTGGACCATCTTTGGAGCTTTGCTCCTGGTGTTCGTATTGTCGCCGCAGACAGTACACGCGACGACGCACGCACTAAGCGTGTCCCCATGCCGGATTGCAAAGTCGCCGATCCACACCAGTCACGCCAGGCAAACACAGAAGGCCCGCCGGGAAGTTGCATACTCGCTGCCCGGACATCGGCCGGCAACGCGCCTCCACCGGAATCGGGGAAAGAAGCTCAGCATCGAACGGGGCTTCATGAAAGCTCAGGGATGCGTCGCTCCGAGCCGGTACGTTTTGTCGATGTCGCAGGCGAGGCAACAGGACTCGAGCGGCCCCAATCCTTCGCGCGGTCCACCTGCGCGGTCTCTTTAAGTCCCCACCAAACCAGCGCGAATGAACGCATGAACTTCAGGTGTATCTGAGGCTGCTCTAGAGCCAAAGTTCCTGCTGGAGGTGGGCAGTTTTACGACAGCACGAAAGAGTTTAGGCAAGGCAAGATTGGGTTCCCTCAGAGCTTGTACGGGGGGGATCCAATGGACTAGACGCCACACCTCCATGGGAACTAGTCCACAGGGGGGTTGGAACGCTCGGGGAAGGCGAACCAACCCGGAGCCAGCGCGTTGCACCTTGCCTCGCGCAGGCGGCTATGGGCGCAGCATCTGCAATGGATGCTGCGCCCGTTGCAGTTTTGAGACAGTGGTCCGTTTACAGTCGTCAGGTATCAGCTCTCCTTGCTTGAGCACAAAACTACTGTTCTGAATCGGACAGTGCGGGGAAATCATCTGTTTGGAAAAGTGGTTTCAGGCTTGCGAGTCGTAGCTTTCGGAGGAGGCACTCGTGAAGATTGTTGCGATGATTTCCCGGTTGCTGATGGGACTGATATTTGTTTTCTTTGGGTCCAACCTGCTGTTTCATTTTCTACCCAACCCTCCGGTGCCTCCGGGGCCGATGAAGGACTTCTCAGAAGCAATGGCGCAGTCTCATTACAGCGTTTGTGTCGGGATCTTCCAACTGATTCCAGGGCTTCTATTGCTGATTAACCGATACGTACCTCTGGCGCTGACGGTACTGGCGGCCGAACTGGTGAACATCCTTACCTTTCACATCACGATGGCGCCGGCTGGACTGCCAATGGCACTGGTCGTGGCGATCCTGTGGGTCGTGGTCTTTCTCCGTGTGCGGTCGTCGTTCGCCGGTATTTTGTCCCCGACGAAGCAGGAATAAGGCCCGTCTGGTTCTCTACAATGGAAAGAGATGATTGCGTATCTTTATCTCGGGCGGGTGGCATACGACGAGGCGCTGAAGCTGCAGGCCGAGATCGCGGATTTGCGGCTGCAAGGGCGTATTGAGAACACCTTGCTGCTGCTGGAACATCCGCCGGTACTGACGCTGGGACGCAATGCGCGCCGGGAGAATGTGCTGGCGTCGGATGAGATGCTGGCGCGACGCGGTGTGACGCTGCACGAGATCAATCGCGGCGGAGATGTGACCTATCACGGGCCGGGCCAACTGGTGGGGTATCCGATCTTCGATTTGCGCAGTCTGCATAACGCGAAAGGCGGGCGGCTCGGACCGGTCGATTTTGTGCGGATGATGGAGGAGGCGCTGATCCGGCTCTGCGGGGTATATGGGGTGCGCGCGGGAAGGATCACAGGGCTGACGGGCGTGTGGTGTTCTGCGGGCGGGAATGTTTGGGATGAGAGCGGAAGCTTGGGCAAAGAGCGAAAGATTGGGGCGATCGGGATTCATGTTTCGCGGGGAATTACCTCGCATGGGTTCGCATTTAACGTGACGACGGATCTGCGCGATTTTCAACTGATCAATCCGTGCGGAATTACGGATAAGCCGGTGACGAGCCTGGAGCGCGAGGTAGCGGAGAATGTGATGCTGCCGGTGCTCGAGGAGATTGCGCACCAGGCGGCACGGTTGTTCGGGCAGGTTTATGGGCAACAGGTGCTGGCGGTGGAGAGCCTGGATGCGCTGCGAGAGCAGGCGGCGAAAATGCGGGGTTTTCCAGCGGAAGATATTCCAGTGCAGGTTCCTACCGAGGTGGAGCGGCTGCATGGCGATCCGGAGCGGCCAGTTCGGACGTGACGTGTTGCTGATCCGAGCGCACGCGGCTGAGGAGCGACTTATGGGGCATTCAGCGGCGGGGACGGCTTGTACGGGCCGCAATTTATAATCCGGCAGGAACTGGGCGGGCACCAAAGACCCGCATCGCGGAGCGAATGATTCATGCCAACCCCTGTGATCATGCCCCAAATGGGCGAGTCGATCGTTGAGGGCACCATTACCAAGTGGCTCAAGAAGGTAGGTGAGCCTGTGGAGAAGGACGAGCCGCTCTTCGAGATCTCGACCGACAAGGTGGATGCGGAGATTCCTTCGCCGGCGGCAGGGGTGCTGACGGAGATCAAGTTTGCAGAAGGCGAAACCGTGGGGATTAACACGGTGGTGGCAATGCTGTCGGAGAACGGGGTTGCGGTCGCGCGACAGAAGTCTGGCGAGAAGCCCGAGCCCGTGAAATTGGAAGAGAAAGGAAAGGCAGAAGCAGCAACGAAGCCCGTTGGCGAATCTCAGCCACTGTTGTCCCCGGCCCCTTCATCGAGCGCCGGCACTCCAGTGGTGATGCCGCAGATGGGTGAGTCGATTTTCGAAGGAACCATCACCAAGTGGTTGAAGAAGATTGGCGACTCAGTCGAGAAGGACGAGCCACTGTTTGAAATTTCTACCGACAAGGTGGATGCGGAGATTCCGTCGCCGATGGCAGGAGTGCTGACGGAGATCCGGGCACTCGAGGGCGAGACCGTCCAAATCAACGCGGTGGTCGCGGTGATCGGCGGCGCCAGTTCCGCCACCTCCGGCGGGAGTGATCGCGGCTTAGCCGCAACGGAGGCCGTGCAACGTTCGTCGCCCGTTACGAGCGTTGAAATGGCGCAAACGGCGCCAGCGTTTGTCCCGGTTGAGGATGGTCGGAAGGTTCGTTCGTCGCCGCTGGTGCGCAGGATCGCAAAGGAGCACAACATCGATCTGCGCATGGTGCGCGGCACGGGCTCCAGCGGGCGTATCAACAAGGACGATATCCTGCGCTTTATGCAGGAGGGTGGGCTGAAAACCGCTGTTGCGCCGCAGGCGCGGTCAGCCGCACCGCAGGTGCCGCAGCCCAAGGCGCTGACCGCCGAGGTGGTTCCGCTGACGAAGATGCGCGCCATCATTGCGCAGCGCATGGTGGAGAGCAAGCACATCAGCCCGCATGTGCACTCGGTCTATAAAGTCGACATGACGCGGATCGTGCGGATGCGCGAGCGCGAGAAGGCAGCCTTTGAGCAGCGCCATGGCGTGAAGCTTACCTATATGCCGTTTATCGCTATGGCGGCGGTTGAGGCGCTGCGGCGATTCCCCATTGTGAATGCCTCGCTCATCGAAAACCAGATTCATTACCACGCGAATATCAACCTCGGCATCGCCGTCGCGCTGGAGTGGGGGCTGATTGTGCCCACGGTGCGCGAGGCAGAGAAGCGCAGCTTCGTCGACCTGGCGAAGATGATTGCGGATCTCGCCGGACGGGCGCGGACGAAGAAGCTTTCGCCGGATGAGGTGGGCGGATCGACGTTTACGCTGACCAATCCCGGGATCTTCGGCGATGAATTCGGGATTCCGATCATCAATCAGCCGGAGGCGGCGATCCTGGCGATCGGCGCACTGAAGAAGGAGCCGGTGGTGCTGACGGATGCAGAGGGCAACGACACCATCGCGATTCGCTCGATGGAGTATTTTTGCCTGGGGTTCGATCACCGGCTGATCGATGGCGCCGACGCCGGCAAGTTCATGGGCGAGTTCAAGCGGCAGCTGGAGACGTGGGATCGGGCGATCGGGTAAGCCCCCAAGACCGCACTCTCATTTTTTATCGTCCCGCCCAGGCGAGGCCGTCGGCGTATTTGCCAGTGGGGATGGTGCGGGTGACGGTCCAGTTCGTGAGGTTGATTTCGGCGACGGTGTTGGCTTTTTCGCAGGAGACGTAGGCGGATTTGCCGTTGGGGCGAACGAGGACCTCCTGCGGGTAATCGCCGACCGAGACGGTGCGCGCGACCTGCATCGTCTTGATGTCGATGACGGCGACCTTGTTCTGATCCGGCAGAGCGACGAGGAGCCAGCGACCATCGGGGGTGACAGCGGAGCCGTAGCCGATGCCCTCCATGGGAATCCATTTCGCGACGGTATTGGTTGCTGTGTCGACAACAGCCATCTGCGGCTTGGTCTGGTCGGCGGTGAAGACCCACTTGTCGTCGGGCGAAATGGAGATGCGCTGCGTGTTTTTGGAGATGGGGATGATCTTGAGGACTTTGCGCGCGGCGATGTCGATGACAGAGACGGTGCCGGGGCCAACGTTGGCGGTGTAGGCGCGACGGCCGTCGTGCGAGAGCACCATCATGTGGCTCTCGGGCTGGCCAGTGGGGAGCGTGCCGACGATCTTCAGCGATTTGGGATCGATGATGGTGATGGTCTTGTCGATCTCGGTGGTGACGTAGAGGCGACCGTCTTTGGGGCCGATCATGGGGCAGTGCGGGCGCACGCCGTGGTCGAAGGCGATGTTGCCGACGACCTTGTGCGTGGCGATGTCGATGACGGCGATGTTCTGGCCGTCGGTGCCTGGCTTACCTACGCCCGAATTGCCGTAGATGGGCACGAAGGCCAGCTTGCCGTCGGATGAAGCAATGACCTCGTGCCCGGTTATGCCGGCTTCGGGAACCGATGCGAGCACCTTTCCGCCGGCAGGATCAACGATGGCAAGGCTCTCATTGCCCTTTTCGGCGACGAGCAGTCGAGACTGCGCGTGAGCTGCAAAGGCGAAAAGGGCAACGATAGCTATAGGAATGACAACTCTGGCGATGCGCAAGCGGGACCTCCGCGGGGATGCGCCAACTATAGCGCACGGCACCGGTGGATCAGGAGTGCGATGCCCAGGGATTGTAGGTGCCGACGCTCCAGGAGTGACCTTCGGGGTCCTTCACGCTGAATTCGCGGCTGCCGTAGTCAGTGTTTTGCAGTTCGCGGACGATTTTGCCTCCCGCGGCCCTGGCGCGGAGGTAGACGGCGTCGGCATCGTCAACAACGATGTAGGTGCTGCGGGTTTCGATGTTGCCGAGTTCGGCGGGCGGCTTGAACCCGCGGCCGTACTCATCGTCCTTGCCGGAGCCGAGCATGATCATGCCGCCGTTGAGGGTGAGTTCGGCGTGGCCGACGGTGTTGTTGGGGCCGGGATAGACGGCATGGCGCTCGAAGCCGAAGACGTTGCAGAGCCAGTCGATGGCGGCATTGGCGTCGCGATAACGCATGGTGGGCATGATGGTGGAAGCGGTGGTGGGTGCAGAGACGGGCATCGGGAACCTCCGTGGGGATTCAGATTACGGCAACAGGATGACAGCATGGCAGCGGGGCGATCTTGGAAAAATCGGAAATGAAGCCGGACAAAAAGCCGGACCGCCAGGCCACCAATGTTGCTGCATTTTTCCGATTTTTGGGGCCGGTAAACTTTTGACCTGAAAATGAACCTTTGTTTCTGATTCCGGGCTGGTTAACGTTTTTCAAAGCGGCGAATTTCTGCGCGTTTTTTCACGTTTTGGTTCCGTCCTTGGGGAGCCAGTGCTCTCCTCAAAGCGGGCTCGGTTCAATCCCGGCGGGAATGGCGCGACCAAGTGCCGGTTTGCTTTGTGATTTTTTCCGGGAGAACTCCTTTCGTTTCCATTGTGCGCCGGAAGGGGGAAATGATCTGCAAAGTGGCGGCAACTTTCGAACGCGTGCAATCAGGGAGTTAGTGCGAATTTCGGTTGAGGGGGCTTGACAACAAATGCGGTGCACCCCTGGCGTGGCCAAATGTGGGAAGAAGCCCGCGCCATCGCCAGCCGAATCCTCGCCGCCTGCCCCACAGCCTAGCTCCCTGGTGCGATTTCCCCCGCACCAGCCGCCCCAAAATTTTCTTAGTTCCGAGTGGGCGGTGATACGTCCAGTGAAGCGAAAGTCCTCGCCGAGGTCAGCCACGACAGGGAGAAAAGCTGCGATTCTTGAGCCCATTGCACACGGGTGGACGAACTGAGCATCACCGACCTAGAATTTCGACGGGAATTGCACAGGTTATGCAAGTGAAGAGACACATCGGTCGGCATCTACTTCTGGCGATTGGCATGGGGCTCGGTTCGCTTCAATGCATAAGCCAACATCCATGCCAGATTGATTACGGGAACGAGAATCAGATCGATTACAACCTCAGGCCAAGGGTTGGGGTCTCTGGATCAATCACGCTCCCGGACTCTTCTCCTGTTCCAAACGTCTGCGTAGCTGTCTTCACTGATGACACCCACCAATTCGTGCTTGGACGCACCAGTGATGCGAAGGGGCGATTCGACCTCTCGTTGCTTCCGGACAAGACATATCGCCTTGTGGTGCGAGTTTCGCCCTTCGGAGTGGCGAATGCACGGCTAAGGATTATTCCCGAAGATCGAGCCGATCAACCGCTTCACGTACACATCAAGCCACGCGGTCTCGACACTACAAGCTACATCGACACAGATCAGGCGATTCCGACGCACCACTGAATCTTGAAGAATGTAGCCCTGGGAGACTGCCGGAAGTAGTGGAAGTAGTCTCCGGTTGGATGGTCGGCCACTCTTCCCTTTGACAATTCTTCGCCCATTTTTTTAAAGCGGTTGCGCGCTGGGTTTAGGTTCGCGCTTTCCCTGGTCTCCAAATGCGAGGGACCAGGGGCACCCGGCGAGCTACGGCATTTGCGGACGCGCAGCACGGAGCGACCGCGCTATCCAATCAGCGTGCGGAAGCCCGCTATCCGTCATCGCATTGATCTCCAAATCGATCTCGTATTCAACCCTACGGATGTTTGCCTCCCCATCCTCAATCAGCAAATAGGAAGCTCGGCGATCACCATCAAAAGATTGGCTGACGCTCCCTGCGTTGATCACCGTGAGCCGTGGAAGAATCCGCACGAACGACTGATGAATGTGGCCATAGACGGCGATCGCCTGCCCCAAAGACGAGTACACCGATTCGAGCTCCGCATCGGCTGCGTTTACAAGGGGAGATCGCCAGGCGCTCGTCGGATCGGCATGCACCAGCGCAACCGGTGGGTAAATCACAATTTGTGGTAAAGCACTCAGCCATGCGATCCGCTCCGCGCCCAGAGCCCCGCGAGTAAAAGCGGTCATCTCGCGTACCGCGTGCCAGAGGGCGGGCGGCGCTGGAGACTGTCTCGCAAATTCCTCAAGAGTTTCGGGCCTGGCAACCGCTTCGTCAGAGTTGCCGAAGACGCCAGGCCAGCGCAAATCGCGGACACGGTCCACTATTTCTGCAGGACTCGATCCGCCACCCACGAGGTCGCCTCCATGCAGAACCAAGTCGGGCGAAGTCTTATCCAGATCTGCAAGCACAGCTTCGAACGCGGTCAGGTTGTCATGAATGTCGGAGACAATTGCAATCCGCATCGGCGCGTCGGTTCCAGATTCAAGCCTAAATTGTGGCCATCCCTGAAGGGTTAAGCAGGTCGCAGCACTTCGGACATCGACGATTTTGCACCGGATTGGCAAATACCGAGTCGCCGGTGAATGGCTCAGTGTCCCAGCGATGCTTCCCGTTCGGCGCGCATCTTGGAAAGCCATTCTCTCGCGCTCTGTTCATCGCGAAATGCCTGGACGTTCTCATGTCCAATTTCGAGTTCAGCGTAAGTGGCTATCATGCGAAGCAGGCCGTACACATCGTCTCTTTTGGCTACATGCGCACGAAACGAATTGGTTGAGAATATTCTCCTTCGCGCAACGATTTGCGCCTGGGCGCCTGTTCCTGAAGCTAATTCCACGTCGGTGTGAATTCCCAGTTGATCATAATCGGGATTAAACTCAGGGTTACTGAGCAACCCGTCCTGATGCGCGACCACTTCCTCGAACGTCACAACACCCCAGCTCCTTGTGAGCACTAAGCGCTCAGCGGGAATGATGACGGACTTGATCGGCATAGGCTTCGAGGAGGGCTCCCTGGTCACTCGCCTTTTCCTGCAGGATACTTCATCTGGGCAAATTGCAGCCCGCGCAAGTGGTCGATGCGCAAACTGACAAGATTAGGCGGTCGAAGTCTCATACTTCTGTGTGGCCGGTCACACAGCTGTGATCTTCAAACGCCCCCGGTTGTTGACCGATGGCCGCGCGGAATGCAACGCTCATCGCGTATGACCATACTGCACATCATCAGTGCGCGTTTCATTACCTTGTGCTGGTGCATGTTCATCCTTGTGTGGGTCGTTTCAGCCTTCTTTGTCAAGCCAACAATGGAACGTCAATCGTGGATCGGAAGGCTAGGATTCCGCTTCTGGGCTGAGACGTCGCCGATCGGGAACCTGGCCGAAATTTGGGACCAGGGGCACCCGGCAAGCCCCGAGAGCGGCAACATGCGCTGGATCGAGATGCTCGAACGCGACGCGCCAATGGACCGGCCTGCTCCCCAGCGAACGTCAGAGCGCTAGTCGGCGCGGATGTGGTTGGCCCAGCGGGTGCGGCGGGCGGAGTAGGTGGTGGCGTCGACGCCGGAGAAGGCACGGAACTCGTTGGCGAAGTGGGACTGGTCGTAATAGCCGCAGTCGAGCGCGAGTTCGGCCCAGCGAATGTCGGTTCCCGCGTGGAGTTGGCGAACGGCGCGCTGGAAGCGCTGGATGCGGCACCAGACTTTGGGCGTGAGGCCGACCTCCTCGCGAAAGACCTGAGAGAAACGGCGCTCGCTCCAACCGATCTGGCGAGCGGTTTCGGCGACGCTGGCGATGCTGGGATTGTGGGCGAAGCAGCGAAGCGCGAATTGAATCAGCGGGGGGCGCGGGCGGCTCTCGATGTGCGGAACGAAGCGGGCGCGAAGGAATTGTTCGAGGCAGTCGAGGCGCGCATCGGGTGAGGCAAGTTCGCGCAGGTGATTGCGGAGCTGTTCCGCGCTGTTTCCCCAGATGCAGTCAAGCGCAACCGTCTGGTTGCTGAACAGGTGGGCGGCGTCGGAGGCAAACGGGGTGAATCCGCCGGGGGCGAAAACGATGCCGACAAGGTCGGCCATATCGGAGCTGTCGATGACTTCGTAGACGGAGCGTGCGCCGACTACGAGTGCAGGCGGTCTGAGGACATCGGGCTGACCTTCAGCGCAGTCGAATACAAAGTCGCGGGCGAGATTAAGGATGATCTGCACGCGGCCAGTGGGAAGAACGCGCTCGCGTTTATGGGTAGCGGTGTGGACCTGCGCGTACCACAGCATTCGGACAAGCGGCGCGAGCGGGGCGGCGGGGATGCGCTCGAGGTAGATCAAGGCGACCTCGAGGGTGGTTATAGCACGACGCGGGGTCGATCCGGAATCGGAGACGCGGGGCCGGTTGGCCAGAATCGAGTTCGGGTAGGCTGAAAGTATGCGATTACCGGCGGATGATCGACAACTTGTGCAGATCATGGATGCGTCGCTGTCTGAGGCGGCGCAGCGGGCAGGCGCATGGCTCGCATGCCGGCCGGGATGTACGCAGTGCTGTCATGGCGCGTTTGCCATTCATGCGTTGGATGTGGCGCGTTTGCAGGAGGGCATGCAGGCATTGCGGGAGGTAGATCCGGGGCGGGCTGCAGTGGTTGAGCAGCGGGCGAAGGATTGGATCGAGGAGTTTGGGGTGGACTTTCCGGGCAATGCGGAGACGGGAGTGCTGGGCACATCCGAGGAAGATCAGGAGCGGTTTGAGGAGTTTGCCAACGATGCGCCCTGCCCCGCGCTGAATCCCGAGACAGGGCTTTGCGATGTCTATGAATGGCGGCCGATGACCTGCCGGGTGTTCGGGCCGCCGGTACGAGTTGGGGATGCGCTGGGGTGTTGCGAGCTTTGTTTTGTGGGCGCAAGCGAGGAGCAGATCGCGGCGTGCGAGATGCCAGTGCCGCATGAACTCGAAGAGCGGCTTGTAGCTGAGGTGGGAGGTGGGAGAGAGACGGTGGTGGCGTATGCGTTAAGAAGGGAATTAGGGACCAAGGGACAAGGGACAAGGGACTGAGGGACTAGGGACTGAGG
>Ga0335073_10011509_pt1 | contig 12427 bp, 12 predicted proteins | sample Lox_Sample_22_FD_207093 | JGI IMG/M metagenome (GOLD analysis project Ga0335073, IMG submission 207093) | Soil microbial communities from Loxahatchee National Wildlife Refuge, Florida, United States - Lox_Sample_2.2 | ecosystem: Environmental > Terrestrial > Soil > Wetlands | place: USA...
GGTGCAACTACGTAGCCATCTGCGAATGTCTTCCAGAGGTAGGTCTGTGGAAGTAGCAAAGTCGAAGTCAAGCTCAGACTCACAGCTCCGTTTGACCCAGAATTTTACAGCATTCGAGGTAAAAAACCGATGTAAGGCTACAAGGACGTTTGTCTTTAATTGAATCGCTGTTGCCTTTGACAAATGTCCAACCCACTGTAACGATGAGTACTCGCAGACTTTTTTTGGAGCGTCAGCGTGGTTCGTCAGGCAGTTCAGACACTGCATTGTAGCATGACATTCGGCTTCAGATTTGTCGATGACAAATGATGACAGGCAAACCTTGGGGTCAACGATAAACGACTTGAATGTTTCGTGGACAATGTCAACTAGATTGTCTTGGCCTTCAGGCCGTGGTAGAATTTGTAAAAGCGACCCACAAGTTTCGTCCAGGAAGTCGGAAAAACTAGCCATCGTGTCATTCTGGCACCATTCTACCAAGGCTTGCAGAGTGCCCATCGACAATGGAACTTTGGCAACGAGGATCCAGCGAATAATTTCAATGACCCACTCCTTGTCGTCTCCGCTGATTCGGGATAAAATGGTTCGATAAAGGTTCTCAAGTTTGTCGGTGACTTCGGACGCAGCGGAGAAACTCTTAAGGTACTTTTGAAAGGCGGAGGCAGTTTTTGCCTTTGAAAGTTGCTGCAGAACAAGCTTCACCCAAAGAAAAACGCCTTCTCCGTGTTCTTGAAAATACTGTACTGGATCTTGCTTACATTGCTTAAATAGAAGTTTGAGATTCTTCGATTTCTCAACTTCTGTAAGGACATACGTATCTATGTCACGAGCGTTATCGCTTTTGCTGATGGTTTTCGTGAAAGCGTTCGGAATGATGGTTTGAATCTTTGCGGACGGTCTGCTAATGCACAACAACCGAAGCGATGGAATACATGCCAGACATTCTAGCAAGACTTGCAGATCGGGTCTTCCGGCAGGATCCGTACGGTCGAGCGTGAGATCGTCGGCTTCGTCGAGTCCGTCTAAAACGACATAAATCTCTTGGTCGCTCTGCAACGGCTCGAGTAGTAGCTTTTCAAGCAAATATCTGATCCCGAGATCGGCGGTTATCTGAAAGCCTTCGGACTTCAGTTTCTCGAGTGCAGTCCGTGCAGCTTTGTTGTCTCTGGCGCACTGATAAGCAAGGGTTCGCAAGATGTCACGGGCCGTGGTGAGTCCAGACTCTTTACTCCGACAAAAAAAATAGGAGACGATCGCGTTTCGATATTGGGTCTTGAGAAGGTCGATAAAATAGGCAGCCATAATAGATTTGCCCAGGCCGAGCGGCCCCTTGATCCAGGTAACCCGATGTTCTGAACTGTAGTGTAAATCGGAGAGACGCCATGCCCGGAATTCGGGTAACGTTAGAGCCCATTCAAGCGTACCTACGCACCGTTCGCTACGGAACGAACAGAGGAAATCTTCTACTCGCCAATACGATAAGGGACAGAGCCAGTTGAGAAACTCTCCGTTGTGCCGTGCTTCTTGACCGACCGTCATCGCTATTGTTAGCCAGCTTTTTGAATCAAATTTACCGGCGACCGAACGAGCGGTAAGATGCATCACGGCTTGATCATACTGAGAAATGGCATGCCTGAGCTGCATTTTTGTGGTTTGATAAAGCTCGGCTCCTTTGATTAAGGTGTTTGAAAGATTCACTTGTAGTATAAGCCAACACACCTTGAAACTGCTTACCGAAAAAACCCTCGCTAAAGTAAACAAGGGCAGAGTTCAAAAATTTAATCGCCGCAGTCATCAGACCGGTTGACTTTTCGTTCAGGAAAGTCTGAGCCCTTTCGAGATCCAAGCCACATTGTGGATTGTCTGCTAGCAATGCTGCTTGATCTTCGATGCGTCGCAATTCGAAAAGAAAGTCTTTCGAACGACCAGATTCATCCCCAAGGAGCTACCATTAATCTCGAAAGGAGAGGGTCGTGCCTGAAGAATGATTCCCAAGCCTGAAGCCGCTCCTATCAAAGGAGAGAAGCCTGCCCCCTAGACGTTAATTGTAATTGCGCAATGCACTACCTCCTATCGATAGTTTTGCAACAGGATATAGCTTGGTGAGGAAGCGTCCGACTTGTGTCGGCCAGTGGCTTTCCGTAATCTTTTTCCTACGTTCGCGTATGCGAATGGTCTGGGTAACGTTCTGTTCAAAAAGCTTTGCGATGTGTTTCACTTCGCCGACCGTCGCAATGTCCGGGATCGCATTCTCGAGTTCGTCGTCGATTAGAATGTATTCACTGTTTGCTTTCGAAAATTGGACATAATTCTTCCTGAATTCGTTGATCGCGTCATTCAGTTCGAGAATGTATCTCAACGTCCTTGATGGAGACGGCGTAAGCGAAGACGGATTGGATGGCTCGTCCGCTCCCTCATTCTTCTTATCCGGGCTTTCCGGACTTGCAACTTCTGATACGCCGGAACGATCTATCGGTGGGCTTACGGAACTTGCGTCGGTTGCTTGTTCCGACAAGACCTCGGGTTGGTCTGCGAGCTGTGGCTCGGTGGCATCGATGGACGAGAGTGAGCTCGATGTCTGGTGGCTTTTGGCACTCTTCGTAGAGCGGCCTGATAGCGATTTTAGGGCAGCAAACGCTTTCTTCTTGAGTCCTTGCTTCTTGTTTTCCATTTCGTAACAGGAGTGAAGACTCTGTGATCGCGGTAGGGGAGTGTAGAAAGAGGTGCAAGGGTTGCGCAGCCACGAAATTGGGGTGAGCCTCCCGTTAATTGCTTTAATTTTTACGAGAATTCGACTTTCACAAGGAAAAAGCGACAATCCGCAGCGGAGCCTGGCTGGTCCACTTTCCAATCACACAACACCTCGCCGCACGTGGATACTCATGATTCCGGATTGGTGAACTTTAAAACCACCGCTGAGATTTCAGGCAGCACTGAAGACAGGATGGATCAGCATGCTTCATTTTTTTTCGTCGTAGCCAGCCAACTTCCACGGCTCCACTGTGATGGAAATTCATGAATCCCTCCACGAGCACCAACGCGATTGATACAAAAAGTAATTTATTGAAATCAGCGTGGAAACTTGCTGAGAAACACCCTAAACTCTAATCCAAATCCTATCCCCAATTCTCACTAATTCTGACGACACAAATAGGGGATTATATAGATAGGGTGCAATTACAGGTGTAATATAGGGTACGATGTGTTAATGAGATTACATATATAAGTTTCCGCCTGACGGCCAAAACCTCCCCACGAAAAGTCAAAATACTTGCTGTATCCTCTGTGACCAATGTGTTCAATGAGCGTGTCCAACTTCACTTCACCACACACTAAACAATTCCCACCGCCTTCCATAGTTCCCCATGTGTACTCCCTCGTTACACTACATCCGAAATGTATCTCTGGTAGCAATGGTTTTCTGATTTGACACGCCGAAAAATGCCGTTACTGACGACGATAGCAATGAATGAATGACGACAACGATTATGGTTCGTATCCCTTGGCTAGCACCGGACCAGTCGATTTCCTGTGAGATCCGATAGATATGTATGTCGCAATAAAAGGAAAATTGGAAAAAGGAAACTTGAACAAAATCACTCCAGAAAAACCGTCGCCTACTTGCCATCCGTAAAATACTGATGTGATTTGATTTGATTTGAACAGGTGATATCGTACCCCGAGACAGATTCATCCCTCACAATCCAAGATTCGAAAATCTCATGACGGTGGTCGGTGGCCAGAGGACAAGACTAGATAGACTAAAATATACTATTGAGCATTGCGGCCGCACCAGCCTGTTGTGACCGACTTATCATCACCTGCGTTTAAGTCTCGCGGAACCCACATCTAGCATGGCTGCGTTGTTTGCGTTCTGAATCTGGTTATAATACGCCTGCTGGGCGGCCGCGTTCATTTGTGCTTGAGCATAGTTTGCGTTCGGAATCATTGGTGGTGCGTTTGGATAGACTTGTCCTGGGTATGCGTACTGGTTGGGGTTCATCGGCAATTGAGCATTTGGATCTAGTTGGCCATGAGAACATGAGCGCATTCGGCCTCTGGTCATTGGTGATGGGCCAACGTTCAGGTACTGCGTTTGTTGTTCAATGGCGTTGTGTTTGTCTTGAGCTGCAATCGTTTGTTCCATGTGCAATTGATGTTGTGTGGTAATTATGCCCTGCAAATTGTTCGGGGATTTAGTTATACGGTAATGAGTTCTGAATGCCTTTTCCAACTCAGAGAGCAGCGTAATACGAGAATCAGAGTTACTGGGGTCGATAGGAAGCGATATAAGGAGCTCTTGATTAATGACAATATAGCGATCAAGATCTTTTATCGAAGCCGTCATTTCAAAGCGGTGCTCAAACAATCAACGAGTTCCGTACGTAAAAATCGAGAAATGTTCCATATATCCTCTACCGATAAGAAGTCTTGGGGTTCTTCGGGCATATTCGTCAAGGCTTTTTCGTTCGCGTCAATGGCGCAGTCGAGAGCGTGAGGGTCCCCGGTCCGTTGGAAGAGATTTTCCCATCCCAAAGCTGCACCGGTCAAGACCTTTAATTGTTGTGAAGGCTCATGAAACGTTTTCAGGAGTTCATCAAGGTTTTCGGGTGACTCTAACCCGCGATTAAATATCGGATGGTTTTCCTATGGTAGTCTCATTCGGGATTTCGCTCGTAAATATTGGATCCGTTTCCTATGGTACATTCATTCGGGATTTGGATGAGAGTCGAGAAGAGGGAAAGTATGTGGCAATTCAGCTTTTGGTGGTAAATGAGAATGAAGGAGATTGATATGATTGAAAGGTGCAGGTCGGTCGAAAGGGTGAGGAGAAGTTTGGCCACGTCCTTTTTTCTCTGTTTTATAACAGAATTCGGGGTTAGGATTGTCAGGAGAATTGGGGCTGTGCCATGCATGTACCGCCCCGGGCCGGGGAATTACGTGACCAAAAAGGTTTATTTCCTCGGCCGCATGAATATAAAGGGGAATTTAGGCGAAAGATTTTGGAATTATAAGCTGGAGCACCACCGTACCTGCAAGTGCAAGTACAAAACTACAAATAATTACAGTGTGAAATTGCAGGTAGTATATATAGTAGGACGGTGACCTATGAGAACTACGCGAGGTGATTGTGGTTGATGGGTCATAATACCCACAGCCTTTCCGTCTGCCTGCTTGCTCGTATTTCAATCCCTCTTAAACTAAAGAAAAGGAGGGTCCATAAATAATCTTCTTCCAACAAAACCGTCCGAGCCTCTGCTACAATATCGCACTAGAGTCAGCCAACTCTCAGGTTTCCACTTCATACCACTCGCCAATTTGATCACCGACAACGCTGCATCCAAGCTCCGGCTTCCCCAAAAGTATACAAGAGCTGTTTGCAACTCAGGTTGACCCCTCTTTGCAAGTTCATCAAATATCCACGAACATCCTTGGCCAAATTAGTAACAGTTCATTCTGACTGGAATTGTACCTTCTGGGGTTCGTTCTGGACTGCAAACGATACCGACTAGCCCTAGATCGAGAACAAAGGCCCAAGTGATAAGCTCGAAAGCTTCCCCCGTATTCCGCAGCTGATGAGATGAGCCCCACAAAAGTAGTTGTTGTTGGGCGATTTTCTGTGCCTCTGGTGAATGGAATCCTTCCATTCTGGAAGGAGAGCTGAGCACAGTGATCAATAGTTCGATAGACAACTTCTGAAGTTGTAAATAAGTTTTGACTTCGTCTTCTTCGGTTCTGTTGTGAGAATTCGTCGACTGAGAGCAATCCATTGTTGCAATGGTTTGCTTAAAGTCGGGGTCGTTAAGATATTCCAAAGAAAGGCTCTTCAGTATCGACGCTCGTTTGGGGAAGTCGACCGCCGTGTTCAACAAAAGATCCAACATAATGTGTTGGAGGTCCCAAAAAAGGCCTGCTACTGCCAAAGTTGTCGCTGAATACTTTGCCTTAGTCTTAGCCCTGAAAGAGAGAAGGTGACGGTGATAAGTGACTCGCTGCTGGAATTTGACATGCGGAAAGGTGGAAGATTCTGAACTCATTGCTTCGGAGGGGTGGCTAGAGTAGTACACCCGCATAGCACTCACGTAACAAAACGGGCCGAAAACTTTCAGTATATGAGATTGCTCTCTACCAGCTTTCCATAATTCCTCGAGTATCTTTTTCACCCCCGGTTCATGGATTAAGGCGACTTTGCTCTTTGAAACCCAATGAAGACACATGAGAATAAACGCCGCGAAGAGATCCGTTTCTCCCACCATCTCAGGAGTGTGGAGTTTAACTATCAGCAGGCGACGAGCCTCTGACTCATGAAATTTCGAGGATTCGAGATATCGTGACTCGGGAAATTGACGAGCGGCGTAAGCAAGCACCGCCTCTCGAAGAAGTTTGGATGAAATTGACTCTCCGTATACAAGTGCAAACTGCCTAATTAGCGCGCGTATCGATTGCGCTCCTCGTTCTTCGACATATATCGACTGCAATAGTAGCACATCTTCACTCTTGATCACAAATTCATCCGCAGTAGGAGGTGGTCGTGAAAGAGCCAAGAGTTTAGCGGTCTTTGGTCCCCGCAACTTAATGCACGCGACATCGATATTTCTTGCCAGGCAAAACTCGCATCGATCCTCGAGATTGCTATAGACACACTTGGAATGTCTTCGCCGGCATTGCTCACATTTGGAGGTCCCTTTCCTCCCATACCTGTTCGGCCCTTCGACCCTCTTGGTTTTATCAATTCGTTTTCTAAAGGAATGAGTCCGGTTAAGAAGCAAAATACCGCTTATTGGCATTGTGTTGCACTGTAACCCGTGGGCTCTCGTCAACTCGTCCATGCTTCAAGTGTACGCCTCGGTGCTCGTGTAAATCGACGTCGTCAAATAGATTGTCGACGGATTTTCGCTCTAATCCCGGACCGTTTACATCTGATTTCGAACTGTTGATTCTATTACGGGCAATCCGTAACTCTTCGTCTAAGGAAGTCGAATCTGAATGCTCAAGTATGTCGGGTAACGGACTCGGACAGAGTGAATAATACCGGCCATCAGGCACTTGAGTAAAGATCGAGCTCAGAGAGGTGCTTGGCAGATCGATCGATCCACGATAACTGGCGAGCGCAGAGAGCGTAGTCCAAGGTGCGATAGGTGAATATATGGAGCCGTTTACTTCGGAACCCTGGAACGTCATGATCGTGGAGCTCTCCGCTTCTTCTAGAACGGTTGAACTATTGTCCCATTGCGTATGGCTGAGAAAATTAGGATCGGCAGAGGCCAGATTTCGGTGTTGGTTTGAATAATTGGCGAGCTGACCGAAGAGCAGCGACGAGAAGGTTTCCGGAGTGCGAATGTCGGGAAGCGAAATCTGAGCGTTATTAGATGAAGGATTAGACCATAGGTCTCCTTCGTCATCCAAATGCATGGCGGCTAAGTGACAGTACAAGTGAAGTACAAGACTGAGAGCTCAATTTCGGAATAGGAGAGTCGAGATGCGAAACTAAACGGTACGGAAGCCTGAGTCGCTTTTATATTTAACCGACACAAGCTTAGGTAATTACAATGGCTTGTGTCGCACAGCGAAATGGCGAGTGTGAGTCATTGCGCCTTTTGCGACCATAGCTATTTAGTAATAATAAGGTTTTTGCAGATTGCAATATCTTTAACAAGACTTGGGAATTGGGACCCTGCGAGAATTAGGTTTGCACCCCCACGAAAAGTCAGTTCCCTCCAAAAACCGAATTTCCCGCATTAGCCTTTGAATTGGGGCTATGCCATGCACACCGCCCCGGAAGGAAAGACGGTCTCGTGACAAAAAAAGTTTAATTTAGTTAACTTATTTCCTCAGCCGCATGAGAATTGAGGCTTCATCCGCAACACCAATCAAACCCCCACCTCGTTGCAGATGCTTAACATGGTTCGAACATTAAAGCCATGGAGCGCCAGAGGACGCCGGACGTCCCTCGATCTGACATATGTACTCTGGAAGCTCATAATGCTGCATTGGTTCAACGGACGATGGCTGGTGTTCTCAATCAGCTAGCTGCATCTTTTATTGAAAGTGTTCAACGGTGTGAGCCATACTTGGGGTCTCAGTGACGCTTGACCCAACTTTGCACCATCTCAATTCCAAATATCTCAAAGGAGGATACAGGATGAGCGCCAATCCCAAAGAAGTGCACCATCCCAGATCCACACCATTCGGTGTACCTCCTGCCGCTAGAGCGATACGTCCGACATACCACACCTGACTCATTGACATAATGGCAAGGACGACACTACAAGCCCAAGCACTAGTTGCAGCGATGCCTGACGGTAGTCCATCTCGCGACCACCACAGATTGAAATCATAAGGATTTTTTCCTCCTCGTCGGAACCACCAGTTCTCGAGACAAACAATTGTAGTCCACGGCACGACCCTTGTTAATTAGGCACGTCATTCTGAGAAACATACCAATAGGCAAGACAATTCAAGAAGTTGGCTAGGATGGTTGCAAAGTGGTCTCGTCCGACAGCAGCAGCGACGGTAAACACGATAAAGCCGATGGTAGTCCATACAATTCGGGGAACTTTGACTGCCCACATGCCGACGTTTTGCATACTGAGACCGAGAGAGTAGAGGTTGGGAATGGTGACGGCAACAGTAGACAGGACGAGGATGAGTTGAATGAATTTGCCAAATCCATAGACAGCAGATCCGTGGCCTTGGAAAGACTGATCCATGAGTCCACCAACACCAGAAGCATTGAAAGAAGCTTGGAAAGCATCGCTTCCGGGAATGCAAGTCGCTAAGGCGGCACCTAAGGCCATGATGAGGATTTGGGATGTAACCAGCGAGAAATATGTCCAGCAAAAGAGCCGCACGGTGCCGGTATTTTCTCTCATATACACCGAGTAATCGGCAGAGAATGGACCCCACGTAACAGCGTAACCAAGAGAAGTTGCCATAAATGACATCCAGTTCGCCATCTCAGTTTGGCCGCTGGCGGGGATCGGAATATTTTGCATAGAAGATCCTGCGAAGCCTGCGAGGATGCCAAAAAAAGGATAGATCACCATCCAAGAGTATCTCTCGTACCTGTGAATCCAGTGATATCCGAAAAAACCAACGATATATGACCTACCGAGTCAGAGTGATTTCAATAGAACATCCATACCCTGTCGCGAGGATAAGGATACAAACAACCAATGGGAGTTTGGTGTTGGTCACGGCATAGAAGGCCTCTGCTCCGGCCATAGTGTTGACCATTGCGAAGCCGACGGCGGTGAGAACGTTTAGAAAGGCGATAAACCCTCCAGCATAGAGACCAAAAGCGTATTTAGCAACGGTCATACATCGAAGACCAGACTTTGCCCCGAGAGTGACAAGCAATCCGGGTCCGAGTGTGCCAATAATACAACCGACGATGAGAGCGGAGACAGAGTCGGCCCATCCCAAGTGGAAGGTCGTTGGGCCCAAAACACCAAGAGCTTATTAGAATCATTAGCGAGTTCAGCATCCCAGAAGGATGGTAAGTAGAGATCCTACCCAAAGTCGTAATGCAACAGTTCCCGGAAGAGAAAAAGCAGAAGAGATCGCGAGGATGCTGGTCGGTTCGGGCTTCAGGGGGAATTCGCTCAATTCCGCCTTCCTCCGCACCGAACCTTCCGACAAAAGCTCTCACCTTCAGTCCCCATGACGAGAATTTGTCGACTTCTCCCGATAAGGCCCCAGAGCCATAAACTTCCTGTGCTAACTTCACATTGACATCGATCTTCTCTCCCTTCTGGCGGAATTCTTCATTATCAAAGCTAGGGGAAAAATCCATAGGTTTCGTGGAGATTTGCGGGTTGAAGGAAACAAAATCAGACTGTGGGCTTTTAAATATCTGTGTAGCCGATGTGGGCTAACGCGTAATTTGTCCGTTAGTATGAAACAAGTGCTCCGCGCATCCGGCTGCCCGGCGTTTCGACATCCTAGGATCACATGGCACATAGCAAATCTACGGATTCCTAACTGTCAATGTTGTATACAAGTTAGAAGGAATGGGATTTATGGGAAAGGTTAACTAGCCTCCCAGGGTCAGCCTCTTTCGTGAGTTCATTATTCTTGACACCAACGTGGTTTAGGGGTTACTCTGGCTCGTTAGAATTTTTGTTTCACTTATAACTCCGCTGAATTAACGTCTCCCTCTTCACGAGATGCATGACGCCAACCGTGAGGTAATGAGCAATAATTGTGATGAAGTTTCATTACCACGATCCCCACGACATGTCGGCGGCTCTTCCTCGTTTCCTCATCAAAGTCCTCATTCCGTTTTCAATCTTCTTATCGACCTCGAAGAAAAGTTAGACACAATGGACCCCTCGTCACCGACGGTTCAGGACCTACTTCATCAGCTCCAGGAGAAAATGCCATATCATCCCCCCTTGAGAATAGTCTCGGGACCGCCCTTTAACTGGCCTGGTGCGTTGTTACGTGTCGATCGACATCTCAAAACTACGTTTGAAGATGCTCTCGAAAACCTGGGATTACCGCTTCCACCAAGCGAGGAATCTTTCCTTAGGAGTCTGATACAGCATCCCTGTGGCTGGTCTGCTACTCCCTCACAGCATCAAAATGCAAGTGGTTTCCGCTACATCAACAAGCTCTTTCCACAACTGCACAACTCTCTCGAGCCGGTTTTGGACAATGGAACATGGCCAGAAGATGCTCCTTATATCCCCTGTGGACGGGAACCCGGGCCACCTATATTTGCCCTCCTCATTTCCAAATCCTCTTCGATATCACGGTACTACCTGTTATTCGATTATGATCTGTTCCACGCGGGAAATACTCTGGAGGAAGTATTTTTCGGAATGCGCGATTTCCGATATTATGGGTCATGCGAAAAATATGGCTTTGTACCATGGGAGGCAGAAGATCCATGCTCGGATTACGGTAATATTGAAGCATATTTTCCTCATTATGTTCATCATCCGGGACATGGCAACTGGTGTCTTGCATGGGAGATTCCAGAACCACCCGATAAAATACCCACAAATGGAATGGATTTTCCCAAACGAATACCAGTTTGCAAATGATTCATTGGTTCCATGTCATTAACTGCGAATTTGCAACTGGGTCCAATGGTAGTGATCTCGGGTGGTAAAGTTTTGCTTAAACAGATCTCCCATTTCGTAGTTCATATGGGTCTATTTCTTCTATCTTCTATCGCAGACAGTCAACATGTTAGCCATGATTACTATCCGCAGCCAACTCCGACGATATGCAGTTCACACGTTAGGCTACCGCCACCGCTCACTTCCTCTATATTCCATCTGGATTAGCCTGAACAATCCACCCATCACAGCATCCGATAATTTGATCTGACATAGTATCTGCTGGCCGACTAGCGCACATGCATCTCGGGTATCGCAGTAATTGCGATCTTAGGGAGGAGAGTAATGAGAAGAAGAATTGGAGAGGAGTACATAACCTGTAATTTGTGTTTACGGTTGTGTATCTTTATATCAAGGGTTGATTCATGTCTGGATGCGTTTTTGTTACCAGCCCGCTCTTATCTTGAGGATGTGCATTGCCCGGTTTGCTATGGATAAACAGGTTAGTTACTCAGCCTCTGGGATATTGCCGGTTCGGTTATTCCACCTATCAGCCATCTCCGTGCGTCCGAGCCCAGATCTTGGGTTCGCCTATGCCAACTTCAAAATGGAAGTCTCTTATCGCCTCCCGCTTCGGCCAAGCCTGCCAAGCTGAATGTCAAATGTTGCATCATTTTTGCACAGAGAGACGATTATTATCGTTCAGCACCCTTCATATGACATTCGGTGATAATTTCTGCACATGTGCGTGATTGTTACGGCGGTTTGGGCCATATATCTTTCCTCTAACCTAATGATTTACATGCTTGGGCACAGCAACCTTCACCACTACATGATGCCTCACATTCTGGAAGACAACACCCTTCACTGTGGACACTCTTTGCCACACAAGTCGACCCACAGCAACCGTTTGGGAGTGGACAAAACGTCCCACCGGGACAAACAGTGCATTCCGTGTCCTTGTGAATGCAAGCAGTTCCACAGCATCCTGAGTCTGACGCTAAACACAACTCCCCACCGGGGCAAACAGTGCATGGCGTGTTCAAAACAATGCAAGTGGATCCACAGCATTCGTAACCTGATTCGCAACAAGACCCGTCTAAGACATCATTGGCACATGTCAACTACAGTAGATTGTACCTGTACCTGGACAAGGGCCGGCAGCAGCGTTAGGAGAGTTGCAGTCAACATAGGGCCCTATGGTTCTACCATTCAAGGATTTGTCGAGCGAAATAATGTGATCTAATGATTAATCTGGAAGGTTGCTGGAGAGGACCAATGGAAGCGCACTGGCCTAGTTCAGCGAGGAGGAAAGCGAGATAGACTGGGAGAAGAGTCGAAAGAACTTGCATTTCTGA
>Ga0335073_10011510_pt1 | contig 12426 bp, 8 predicted proteins | sample Lox_Sample_22_FD_207093 | JGI IMG/M metagenome (GOLD analysis project Ga0335073, IMG submission 207093) | Soil microbial communities from Loxahatchee National Wildlife Refuge, Florida, United States - Lox_Sample_2.2 | ecosystem: Environmental > Terrestrial > Soil > Wetlands | place: USA: Florida...
CCGATCGCACAGCCTCTCGGCCTCTTCCATGTAATGCGTCGTATAGATGATCGCCGCACCCTCGTCGCGCAGCGCCTCGATCATCTCGAAGATCCGGTTGCGCGACTGCGGATCCACGCCCACCGTCGGCTCGTCGAACAGAACCACCCGCGGCCGGTGCAGCATCCCCGCCGCCATGTTCAGGCGCCGCTTCATCCCGCCCGACAGATTCCGCGCCAGCTCGCCCGCGCGATCCTCCAGCGCCGCCCAGTGCAGGCACCAGGCAATCGCTTCGTCGAGCTTCGCGCCCTTCAGTCCGTAGTAGCGCCCGAACGCACCTAAATTTTCCGTGCAGCTGATCCGCGGATAGATCGCCAGCTCCTGCGGCACCCACCCCAGCGCCATCCGCGCCTCGGTCGAAGCCGCCGCCGCCCCAAACACCGCCACGCTTCCGCTATTGGGAATCACCCTCCCCACAATGCTGCGGATCAGCGTGCTCTTGCCCGCTCCGTTCGGCCCCAGCAGCCCCAGGCACTCGCCCCGGCTCACCTCGAGGCTCACATCATTCACCGCCGTCAGGTCACCGAACCGCTTCACCAGCCGCTCTACCTCCAGCGGCTTCGCCGCGCCAGCTTGTCGCATTGCTCCCATCACTGCTCCCTGCTTTCTCGTTCTCTTGTCACCTTGTCCCCTCGTCACCTACTTTAGTGAAGAGTACTCTATAATACAGAGTACTCGGTGTCAAGCGAATTGTTGAGCCGCCGGGTGCCCACCCTCCAGCGCTTCTGTTCTTGCCGCTAGGGTGGCCCCGCCGTCCCACAGAACCTATTCATAAGGTTGAAGCCCTCATGCTCCCGCCTGAAGGCAGTAAAACGCCAATATCGCGTCTCATCTGAGGATGCGTAGTGCTGAACTTCTTCGAGGGTTTCTCTTCCCGGGGCCGGCTCGCGGGCTAAGCCTTAAGGCCGCGTGCCGAGCGTATTGTTCTTGGAGCCAACCGAAAGCGGGGTGACGACCGGGGCAGCGGCGCCGACCAACTCCAAGATGGGACCGTTGGCGCCGGTGCCGCCGTCAGACCAGAGATTGCCGGATCCGTCGACCGCCAGGGAGTAGATGGTGCCGATGCCCGTGCCGCTGTAGGCGGCGGCTCCATTCACGACGGCGCCGCTGTTCGTCAGCTCTGTGAGGGTGTTTTTCTGATGGTTGGAGACGAAGACGTTTCCCGCGCCATCGATGGCAATGGCTCCGTTCGCGGCGGTGGTGAAGCCGCCGGTCCCGGAAAGAAAGGCGCCAGTGCTGGAGATCTTGACGGTGTTGGTTTCGTCGACGATCCAGGCGCTGTTAGCACTATCGATTGCGATATTGAGGGTGCCGCTGAGGCCGCCGCCGGTATAGCCGTTAGCGCCTGAGAGTAAGGTTCCGGCGCTGCTGAGCTCGGTGACGCTGGTGCCGAGATAGTTGATGACCCAGGCGTTGCCGGAACCATCGATGGCGACGGCCCAGGGGTATTCGAGGCCGCCACCGGTATATCCGTTTGCGCCCGAGAGCGGAGTTCCGGCGGGAGAGAACTCGATCACGTTGTAAACGTTGCCGTCGGCGACCCATGCGTCGCCCGAGCCATCGACGGCGATGCTTTGCGTATCGGACATACCGCCGCCCACGTAGCCGCCGCCCGAGAGCACGCTTCCCGTGGACGAGAGTTCAGCGATGAACTCCCCCGGGGAGGGAGCAAGCCAGGCATTGCCGGCGGGGTCGATCGCGATGGACTGGAACTGGGCGCGGCTTGGGTTTGTGCCGAAACCGTTGCTGCCAGAGAGAACGCTTCCCGCTGGACTCAGCTCGACGGCGATGCTCGTGCCTGTGAAGCTGGCAATCCACACATTGCCCGATGCGTCGATCGCGAGATAACCGATGGCGTCGGTGTTTGCCACCCCGAACTGCAGTGCGAGCGTGAAGTTCTCGGGCTGCGCGGAAAGGGTCGGGGCAAAGGTGGCCGCGGGCGTGGCAACCGCGTAGAGGGCTGCTACGTTCGCCCCAGGGAAGTGCGCGATATTTATCGCGGCAGTGGCAGTATCGGTTGGCTCGGTGCCAGTGGCAGTTCCGTCCGCGGTGGCGTTGCTGAAGAGCGTAGAGCAGGGGGATGCAGCGGGGCCGGCGAGTGCCCCATTCGAGTTGACGCATGCCGCGAGGATGTTCGCGAGCGTGTTGATTTCTGCTTGCGGCACCACACCGTTTGCGTTGGGCGTGGCGGCCAATGCCAAGCCGGTAGAGAGCGAAGCGATGTTGGCGGCATTGGCGAAGGCGTTTCCGATGCCCGTCTGGGCGAGCGCTGTTCCGGAACTCCCCACATGCGTCGCGTCCGTCGCAAACCCCGCCATCGCGTATGCCGCCGCCACCGTCGATACCTCATTCACCATCACGTTCAACCCTGACGGAAATATCCCCGTCGTCGGGCAACTCCCCAAGGCCGCCATCAACCCCGCCCCAGCGTTAACACCCGAACCGAGCCCCGGGTCTCCTCCTAATGCATACAAATACACCTGCTGCCCCGGCGCACACGTATAGTCGCCCGTGATCGAGAAGTTCCCGGCTGCATCGGTCGTCACATAGTCGTCGCCGTTGGTCGGCCCGCCGCTCGTATCCGCGGTCCCACTCGTCAGCAGTGACAGCGAAGCATTGCTCGTTGACGCCGCAATCCCGCTCCCGCCGTACGCTGCCGAACCCGCGCCCGTCGCTCCGGAAGCCGCCGCAAACAAGTACACATGTGCGCCCGCAATCGGGTTCTGCCCGCCATGCACCGCCCCCGTCAGCTTTGCTCCCTCCGTCGGCCGCGAGCCCCCCGTCCCGCTTAGCCCGCTGGGCGCCCCACCGGAACAACCCGCCAACCCCAACAACGCGCACACCACAACCGCCGCCAAAACCGATCGCATCGGGCACTCCCGAAGATTCGCCGCTAGTCTATCGGATATGCCCGGGATGTAACGATATTCGTCGTCACAGAACCTCATTTGTCGATAACAGGGCCCCCGATGAACGGGCCGGCAGGCAAACAGGTAAGTCTGTGCCCCGTTCATCGCGTTCTTTGCGATGAGCGGGCATTGGCGGACGGCCCCGATGACAATTCCGAACAGCCGGCAAAGTACGAGATGCCAGATCAAGGTCGAATTGTGCGTTATGCCTGGGTCACCGCCAACCCGGCAATTACTGGTTGATCAACATTCCCGCGCGACTTCAGGACATGGGCCGAAGACGCGCAGCAATCGCCACTTTTCTCCTGTCAAGAGGGGGGCAGGCTCGCCGCGCCTGTCATCGCCCTTGCATCAATGTCCAGAAACCGACTCAAATCTATAACATCCGCGGAAAATCGGACACACTCGCGCCCCTTAAAATTTTTCCTGCGAACAGTTCATATCATTTCGCGCGTTAGCGCACAATCAAATCAGTCCAGAAAATCTAGCTCCGGCCGGAAGCAGCGCGCATCAAGATTCCCAATTTGCTCGTAACTGCCGAAGAATGACGTATTTCTGAAGGCACGTCTTTAGAATCACGAATCTACAGCAACACCCGCCTCGCAACTCGTTTCGAGTGACGTATTTAGCTATACAGATGGTTGGGGGGGCGGGGGTCGAAAGGGAAAATCATGTACCCGGAATGCCGGCACATCAAGCCCAACGGACTCCGATGCGAGTCATCGGCCCTCAGAGGAACCCACTTCTACTACTTGCGCTCCAAGCTCCACAGCCTCGGCAACGAGCCATACGACAAGCTCGGCTCCGTACGCCTTCCCACCCTCGAGGGCTCCGCTGCCGTCCTGCTCTCCATCGCGCAAATCGACGACGCCCTCATCAACGCGGCGCAATCCCGCGGTCCCGTAGCCTCGCAATCCCCGCACTTGCTGACTTTGCTAACTTGCTGACCCGCCGACCTGCTGACTTGCTGCCTCACTGAGTCGCCGCACCGCCTCTTGCCAATCTCCCGCAGTTGCTTGCCGGAATAGCCGCGCCGTGGGATACCACGGCGTCGTCTCCGTCTCCTGCATCCAGCGCCAGTCGGCCAGGTGCGGCAGCAAAATCCACACCGGCTTCGCCATCGCGCCCGCCAAATGAGCAATGCACGTGTCCGTCGTGATCACAAGATCGAGTCCGGCAATCGTCGCCGCCGTCTCCGCCAGATCGCGATCCCGGCTCGATCCGTCGTAAACTGAAACGTCACTCGGCAAGTTTTTCAGTTGCTCCGCCGCTTCGCCCTTTTGCAGCGAGATCCACGTACCATCAACGGATCGCAGCAGCGGCAGGAGCGTCTGCAGGTTCACCGACCGCGCCTCGTCTGCCTTGTACCGCGGATTGCCCGCCCAGGCTATCCCGATGCGCCGCGAGCCGGCTTCGCCCGGCAACTGCGCCCGCTTGGCCGCAACCTGCTCGGCGTCTGCGCCCACATACGCACCCGCCCACGGCACGGTGTCGACCCTCGTCTGAAACACAGCCGGCAAACTCATCAGCGGACACTCCCACGCGAAATCGTGAGGCTCTGCCCCCAACACCGCCGTCTCCGCCAGCCCCGCGCACACCACGGCCAGCGATCGCATCAGCCGCTCCGCCGCCGCCTGCACCTGAACGATGGGCACGCCGCCGCGCGCCGCCACCAACGCCGCGAATCTGCAAAACTGAATCGTGTCGCCCAGGCCCTGCTCTGCATGCAGCAATATGCGCGCGCCATCCATTTCTTCGCCGCACCATCGCGGCCGCCTGAACCGGCGCGGCACACGATGCACTTCGCGGAATCGCCATCGCGCCTCGTAATTCTCCCAGCCGTGTTCCCAATCCCCAAGCCGCAGTTGCGTCAGCGCCAGGTTGTACTTCGCGCCCGCGCTTTCCCGATCGCACTCGACGGCCGTTTTCTGCGCCTTCAGCGCCTCGTCCATCCTGCCCATCTCGAGCAGCGTGTTGCCGCGATTCGACGCTGCCGCGCGATTGCCAAGTTCTTCCGCGCGCTCGAACATCGCCACCGCCTCCTCGAATCGTCCCTCCTTGTGCAGCAGAATCCCATGAATATTTACCGCCTCGTCAAACTCGGGATTCACTGCCAGCGCCCAGCGCAGCCAGCTCCACGCGCCCGATGGATCCTTCTCCGCTGCGCGAAACTGGCACCACGCAACCAGCGTCTCCACCTGATTCGGATTGATCGCGAACGCGCGCCGCAGATAGGTTTCGGCCCGATCGTTTCTGTCGCGCTCCCGCTCCAGCAGCGCCAGGTTCACCCACCCTGAAACCAGATCCGGGCGCAACTCGACTGCACGCTTCAGCGCAGCTTCTGCGGCAATGTCTCGCCCCTCTTCCCGCAGCAGAGATCCCAGGTTGATCCACGCCGCGGCAAAGTCCGGCCGCGACGCAAGCGCTCTGCGGTACCGCGTCTCCGCCTCCTTCACCCGCCCCAATCGCGTCAACGCGAACCCCGCCGCGAACTCGCCCTCCGGCAAACCCGGACGCATGACCAGCGCCGCTTCATACCGCTTAAGCGCCTCCGCGTTCCATCCCAGCATGGCCAGCGCATTTCCCACGCCAAGTTGCGCCGATACCAGCGAAGGCTTCCCCCTCAGTGCTCGCTCAAACTCCGTCAACGCCTCCTTAGGCTGCCCCGTCGCGATCCGCAACTCGCCCAATCCCAGCCGCGCCAGCGCGTCCATTCCACCCAGTTCGATCGCCCGCGCATACGCCCGCTCCGCTGCCTCGTTTCGCTCAGCCGCCTTCAGCGCCTGTCCCAGCGCAACCCACGCTGCGCTCATCCGCGGTGCGGCAACCGTTGCCACCATCGCCATCTTCACCGCTGCTTCAACCTGCCGGCTCGCCAGCGCCACCAGGCTCATTCCCACCAACGCATCGACTCGCTCAGGATCGCGCGCCAGCGCCTCCTGATATCTGTGCGCAACCCCCGCCAATTGGCCCGAAAACGCGATAGGCCGCTTCTTCGTTGTCTCGGGAATATCGAGCGCAGGCACAAGAATGACGCAGCCCTCAGGCCGCGCACTTCCCCCTGCACTCGAAGTGAGCGCAATCCGGCTGACTCTTTTAGGAATTGCTCATGCGCTATAGGCTCCGGGCCTGATCCCTGACCCCTGAAACCTGACCCCTGTCCCTCACGCATTCTGCCGGTTCGTCTGCGGTTTCCTTACAATCAGCCCGCGGATGTGGTTCGCGGCCACCACCCACGGCGTCGCAATCGAGAAGACAATCCGCGCCAACACTGCGCGCACGCCGAAACGGAATAGGTAGCGCCAATCGCGGTGAAACGCGTACCACAACTCCACCGCCAGAATCACCAGCAGAGGGATCACGCTCCAGCGCAGGCACACCAGTGCCGCGACCTCCAGCAGGCATCTTGCCGAGTTGCGGAACAACCGCGCCCAGCGCACCCGCGATTGGCCGTCGCTTACCGAATAGCGCGCCATGTTGTAGCAGGCTGAGCGAAACGTATAGTGCGGCCGGTAGAGTGCCTTGGCATTGCGAATGAATGCCGGCGCTGTTTGCCGGCGGGCCTCCAGGTCGAACAGCGTGTCTTCGCCCACCAGCACGCTCTCCGGGAATCCGCCGATGCGCTCCCACAACCGCCGGGTAAACGCCACGGAGCGCGCAGTGCAGGACTTGGTAGGTTCATTCGCGCCCAGCTTGATGCTGAAAAACGGCGCCGCTGCCACGTCCCACACCGTGCTCCCGGTTGCGTCGATGCACGAGCCGCCCAGGGCGTATTCCGCAACTCCGGCAACCAAAGGTCCGGTGAGGTTCCGCAGCCAGTCCGGGGCGTAGGTGCATCCCGCGTCGGCGCAGGCAATCACATCCGACTTCGCCGCCTTGATTGCCACATTCCGGCCCCGCGAGACCGGGCCGGCAGAGTACTTCAGGCTGCAGGTCTCGTCCCGGATGGCGATCAATCGCGCGTCCTTGGCATGCGCCGCTTCAAGCCACTCCCAGGTGCCGTCGGTTGAGCCTCCGTCCACCACGATCACCTCCGCTGCCGGAGGCTCCTGCGCCAGCAGGCTCGGCACCACGCGGCCAATGTCCTCGGCCTCGTTCAGGACCGTCGCCACCACGCTCACAGGCTGCATGCAGGCAGTATAGCGACGCGGGTTTCCTCGCCGCAGGCGTCCCGCGTCAACATTGACCCAACCCGCCGTTTGACGATAAAATCGAATGGTTTGGCGATGCATCCCTTAGCGGGTGCGCGGGATTTTCCGAGTGGTGCTCCGAGGGTTCTCCGCCTGGCATGGGCCCGGCCCGGCGCCCGATGCAGTCACTGTTCTGTATCCGCCACAAATTGAATTGAGTCTTTGCGCCCGGCTGCGAGCCAAGGCGCTGGAGGATTTGTTATGTACGCAGTGATTCGTACCGGGGGCAAGCAATATCGGGTCGCGCCGGGCGACGTGTTGAAGATCGAAAGCGTCGGCGCCGGCGAGCAGACCGTCGAGTTCAGCGATGTCCTTGCGGTTTCCGGCGAGCCGGGTACGCTGGCCAAGCCGTCCACCGCCAAGGTGACGGCCGAAGTGCTCGGCGAGGGGCGCGGCGACAAGATCCTGGTCTTCCATTTCAAGCGCAAGAAGCAGTACAAGAAGCTCCAGGGTCATCGGCAGAACTTTACCCAGGTGCGCATCAAGGCCATTGAGGCCGACGGCGTCACCTACGACGCAAAGTAGCTCTCAGCCTTCAGCTTTCAGGCTCGGGAGCAGTTGACAAAAACTGATCGCTGACGGTTGATAGCGGTCAGCTGATTTTCAGAAGGGGATTCGGCAATGGCACATAAAAAAGGCGGGGGCAGTTCCACAAACGGACGCGACTCCAACGCGCAACGCCTCGGCGTGAAAGCGTTCGCAGGTCAGCTGGTGACCGGCGGATCGATCATCATGCGGCAGCGCGGCACGCGCATCAAGGCAGGCGCGAATGTCGGCGTCGGCTCCGACGATACACTCTTCGCGAAAGTGTCAGGCCGGGTAAAGTTCACTGATCGCGGACGCCATGGCCGTTTCGTTTCCATCGAGCCTGTCGCGGCAGAGTAATTCCGTCTCAATCGACGGCGAATAAAACCCCGTTTGAAGCAAAAAGGCCGCAGCGGTCGCTGCGGCCTTTGCTTTCCAAATCCCTGCTTTACGTCTCAGATTCGCGCCCACCCATATTGCGGGCCAGCACTTTCTCCACAACACGCTCCACATCCGAAAGAAAGAAGCTGTTGGCCGGCTGCTGCACGGCAACCTTCGTCCCTGTGTGGCCGAGTGCCGTCGCAATCTCGTTCCAGCGATAGATTGTTGAATTCGCCGGCATCAGCACGGGTTTTGGCGCCGGTTCCGGCAGCACGCAGTATGCAATCCACAAGGCCAACGTTGCCAGGATCAGCGATTCAACGACAAATTGCACCGGATCCGCAAGCGACTTAACGTGCGAGATTGAGGAGGAAACGATAAAATCCCCGGAACACATCACGCCGAAGCCCAGTGCGATGCCAAATGCCATGTCGCGCGTCGAGAGCCGCAGCGCATTCATGCTCAGGCAAAGGAAGGCCAATAGGCACAGCTCGAGCACGCTCACTGACCGCATCAACCCATAAGCGATGTCAGCAACGATGTAGAACCCCTGGTTCACGTAGGAAATTGAGGTCAAACTCACGATGACCGAAACCACCGCTGCCCAGCGAAAGATCACGATTGCGAGTTTCGAGATCCCCGGGAAAGCGGCAAGCGCAGTGCGAAACACTTCAACGCAAATGAAGAACATGAGGACTGCGCTGCTGATATAGGCCGCGAAGTAGCCGACAAAATAGACAACGCCGAAGCGGTGTTCTGCGCCCCACGAAGTTGGCTCAAGGCTCAGCGTGGCCAGCAGAAGCGCACCGGAAACCGCGCGCAATACGAGGTAAGCAGCCGTCGCGTGGAAGCGGCGATGAAATCCCCTTCTGAAGAAAAGAAAGGCAAGCGCGGCCCAAAGAACTACCTCGGCCACACTCATCGCCGTCATTGCGGAATTCAAAGGCATACTTCGCTGATCTGGAACAGGTAGAACGATTTCAGAATAGCGCCTTTATGCCGGGCTTCCCAAACACAAAAGGGTAACGCGCTGCTGGCACTTTCGTGCTAGGCAGCGCGCTTCAACATTCGCGAAATCACTGCACTGACGGCGGGCAAGTATTGGTCAACATGCAGGGCGGTGGCGCCGGCAAATCGGGATCGGGACCACTGACTGCGCTTGATCTTTCGTGGACGGGAACAATCTGCGTTGGGGCGGAGCTGATTGACGCCGAAGCGAGGCCGACGAAGGCCACCAGTAGCGCGAAAGCACGAATGGCGAGTTTCATCTTTAGTAACCTTTCTGAATTTGATCTTGGAGGAATGCATCCTCTAATTCACATAGAATCTTACCCGATTTGCTAACACAAGTCTATCCTTTTCTTTATGATAACGAAATAGAATGTGAAAAGATTACCGACGTAACTTCAAGAATCAAAAGACACGGCTCCAGTTACTGATTCCTTAACAGGCTCATGCGTCGCGTCGCACCCCCTCAGCGTGATAAAATAACACCAGGAAACGCGCTTGATAGCCCTCTCTTTTCAAGCGGTTAGTCCCGCTCTTCTACCCCCGGAATCGTCTCCGGCAATCCTCGATTTTGGACTCCTTGCGAACGGAATTCTATGGCGACTGAAGTTCTGAGCGGTACCTCCATGCACGGCGACAACGACAGCTATACCGGCGAGAACATCAAGGTCCTCGAAGGACTCGAGGCGGTTCGTCTGCGCCCTGCGATGTACATTGGCTCAACCGGCGAAATGGGTTTGCACCATCTGGTCTACGAAGTTGTCGACAACTCCGTAGACGAGGCACTGGCCGGATATTGCACAAGAATTGAAGTCGTCATTCACGTCGACAATTCCGTCACTGTCGTCGACGACGGCCGGGGCATTCCCGTGGACACGAAGATTTTGCCCAACGGCGAAAAGATGCCCACCGTTCAAGTCGTGCTTACCAAACTCCATGCGGGTGGCAAGTTCGACTCATCGACGTACAAAGTCTCCGGTGGTCTGCACGGTGTCGGCGTGAGTGTCGTGAACGCGCTCAGTCAGGAATTCAACGTCGAAATCTGGCGCGACGGCTACACCTGGGAGATGGATTTCAGTTGCGGTCTGCCTACCAGCGAACTGCGCCAGGCCGGGACCAGCAGGCGCCGCGGCACCAAAATTCACTTTCTCCCCGACAAGACCATCTTCGCCACCACCGAGTTCAACTACGACACGCTGGCGCAGCGTCTGCGCGAGTTGGCATTTCTCAACAAAGGGCTTGAGATCTCGCTTACTGACGAGCGCACGGCCGACGCCAAGACTGGGGAATCCAAGCGGGCTGAATTCAAATATGTCGGCGGCATCGCCGAGTTCGTCAAGCACCTCAACCGCGGCAAGACTGTGCTGAACGATAAACCGATCATCATGGAGGCGACGCGCGACGGCGTCAACATCGACATCGCGCTTCAATATAACGACAGCTACTCCGAAACCGTCTTCAGCTTCGCCAACAATATCAACACGGTCGACGGCGGCACGCACCTCTCCGGCTTCCGCACTTCGCTTACTCGCACCATCAACTTTGTCGGCCAGCAGATGGGTCTGTTCAAGGACGTGAAGGAGAACCTGAGCGGCGACGATGTCCGCGAAGGCCTTGTCGCCGTCGTGAGCGTCAAGCTGCCGCAACCGCAGTTCGAAGGCCAGACCAAGGGCAAGCTGAACTCGGATATCGCCGGGACGGTGCAGGCGTTTGTCAATGAGCGCCTGGGCATGTTTCTCGAGCAGAACCCGCCTGTCGCACGCCGCATCATCAACAAGGCCATCGAGGCTGCTCGTGCCCGCGAAGCGGCGCGCAAGGCTCGTGACCTTACCCGCCGTAAAGGTGCCATCGATGGCGGCGGATTGCCCGGAAAGCTGGCTGACTGCAGCGAGCGCAATCCCGAGCGCTGCGAGCTCTATCTCGTTGAGGGTGAAAGCGCCGGCGGCACCGCCAAGCAGGGCCGCGATCGCAAGTTCCAGGCGATCCTTCCGCTCAAGGGCAAAATCCTGAACGTCGAGAAAGCGCGCTACGACAAGATGCTCGGCCATGAAGAAATCCGCGCCATGATCACCGCCCTCGGCACCGGTATCGGCAAAGAAGACTTTGACCCGGCAAAGCTTCGCTACGGAAAAATCATTCTCATGACCGATGCCGATGTCGATGGTTCCCACATCCGCACGCTCCTGCTCACCTTTTTCTTCCGCCACATGACCGAGCTGATCAAGCGCGACAATGTCTTCATCGCGCAGCCGCCGCTTTACAAAATCAAAAAGGGCCGCTTCGAACAGTACATCAAGGACGACCGCGATTTTGTGAAGGTCATGGTCAATCGCGCTGCGGAGGGGATGATCGTTCGCCACGGCGAGACGGCAGCCCGCATTGAAGGCGCAGAGCTCACCCGTTTCATGTCAACGCTCAATGAGTATCTTGGTTTTGTCGAGAAAGTCGACAAGCGGATTCGCAATGAACTGCTCACCGAGTTGCTGGCACGCGCGGAACTGACTCATCGCGCCGACTTCGCTTCAAAAAACGGCAAGCAGGTTCCTGAGAAAATTGCTGCGCTGCATGCGCAACTCACTGAACTCGCTGACGAATTCCAAATCAAAGTCAACAAGCCCGTCGAAGACGAGGAGCATCATACCTGGTCAATTTGCTTTACCGACGCGCAGGGAGCCATGCGTTGCGTCGACTGGACTCTCGCTTCCAGCCCTGAGTTCCGCCAGATGATGTCGAAATACTCGCTGATCAAGCAATACCTCGAGCCGCCATTCTTGGTTGAATATGCGAAATCAGCCAAAGCCGAAGCTGAAGAAGAAGAGGAAGCCGAAGGCGCCGAGGCAAAGCCCGAAGCAAAGGTCTCCGCCCGTGCCTCGCGCATTCCGCGGGAGCCTGTCGAGAAACAGACCGCCCGCGAGCTTTTCGCCTACATCGTTGAGCAAGGCAAGAAAGATTACCAGGTGCAGCGGTATAAAGGACTGGGTGAAATGACGGCGTCGCAGCTTTGGGAAACGACCATGGATCCCGAGCGCCGCACGTTGCTCTCGGTCAAGCTCGAAGATATCGCCGAAACAGAGGCCATCTTTACCACCCTCATGGGCGAAGATGTCGAATCGCGCAGGAAGTTCATTGAAGACAATGCGCTCGACGTAAAAAACCTCGATATTTAGCGCCACCGTGCGCAATGTGAGTAATGCCTTGCGTTCTTTCCAGAGCGAGCTGATTTCAAAATTCCCCAAAAAGGAGCTCGCGTCGTGAACATCCATCGCAAGTTCGGGCCCTTCAGCGCTGTCGCTTTAACTGCCTTGCTGGTATGGGCCGGCTGCAAGTCGAGCACGCAGTCGAGTACACAGTCACCAAACACTACGACACCACAG
>Ga0335073_10011511_pt1 | contig 12426 bp, 10 predicted proteins | sample Lox_Sample_22_FD_207093 | JGI IMG/M metagenome (GOLD analysis project Ga0335073, IMG submission 207093) | Soil microbial communities from Loxahatchee National Wildlife Refuge, Florida, United States - Lox_Sample_2.2 | ecosystem: Environmental > Terrestrial > Soil > Wetlands | place: USA...
TCCAGCAAACTGGCCAGCGTGGGCCACATGAGAGCCCGGTCGATCCCCAGCTCGTCCATGAGCGCCAGGCGGGGTTCCGGGGCGAAGAACGCCTCGGGCGAGCGAATCGGCTTCCCCATCATCTCCCTGGTGGACTTCCCGTCCGGGTTGCCGTTCCTGAAGTACTCCTCCGTCGCCCCCGGGCGGGCCACGATCGAGAAGGTCGGGTTCGGGATGTATTCGGAGATGACGCCCCGAACCGCGATCTTGTCGCGCCCGTTGACCTGGACGAACTTGATCAGCCCGTCGTACTCGGCCGGAAGGAACTTGATGAACGCGTCCGTCGTCTCGTACATGTGGTTGTCGGCGTCGAAGACGGGAAAGTCGACAACGGTCTTGGTCATGACCACCTCCGGATGTTCTCTCGAAACACTCCAGCCCGGGTGATGGGGGGCCTCGAACCCCCCCGGGCGACTGACCCTGAGACTAGCAAATCTCGACTTCGACGTCAATATTATGGCTAGACGCCGCGGGTGGACGGGCGCCGACCGACCAGCCCCCCGGCATCAGAGGGCTTGCGCGGGGCGGCGATGAAGGCCTGCCGCGGGATCGCCGTCAGCCCGGTTCGGGTGGGGGCGGAACGGCCGGCTAGGAAAGCGCCGGCACCGGCGGCGCCGCCGTCTGCCGCACGGCGGGGTCGAGCCTTTCCCTCGGGATCATCTCCCCGGCCTCGATGGCCACCGGAAGGCGGTTCTCTGCTGGGGGCAGGGGACACGTGGCCAGGTCGGTGTAGGCACACGGCAGGTTGACGGCGCGGTTGAAGTCGACCAGGACCGATCCGTCTGGTTCCGGCTCCAGGACCACCGAGCGGTTGGCGGCGTAGGTGGTCACACCCGACGTGGCATCGGTGAAGAGAACCAGCACCTCCCCCTCGTGGGGCCCCGGGAAGGCGGTGAGGCTGAGTTCCCGATCCTGGAAGCGGAACTCGACCGCTCCGACGGCGTTATAGACGTGCTCGAGCCCCTCGACGGCGGCGCCGACGGTGGTGGGCCGGGGGCTGGCGAAGGGGCGGTAGTGACCATCGAGGACCCACTTCGGGTCGGGGTGATAGCTCGGTGTGCCTGCGTAGCCCACCCGCAAGGGGTTGGACGGGTGGCGGGGCCGGATCAAGTCGTGGCCGCCCCGCTTGGCTACCTCCACTGCGTTGTCCCCCCAGTAGGCGAATCGGCTGGCCCGTTCCGGTATCACCCCGAAGTCGTGACGCCCGGCGTGGGCCTGCCCATCCACGATCAGCTCCTCACCTTCGTCGAGGGCGACGGTCACTCCGTCGGGGCCCGTGGACCAGGTGCCCGGGGCGTCGTCGAAGCGCTGCGGCCCGGCGTCCAACCAGTGGATGTTGGTGATGGACAGGAAGCCGTGGCGGGCTCCCATGATCTCTTCGTGCCGGCGATGCCAGGCTTCCCATTGGGCGGTAAAGGTTTCGGGGGCGGTGGCCAAGCCGGTCCGGCCGTCAGGTTCGGTCATGCGCTGTCCTCGATTCGTCCACCAACCGCGGTGGCTTGGCTTCAGTCTGGTCCAGGTGCCGGCGGTAGTCGAGACCATGTCGGGCCCGGGTCGTGGCTGTTCGAGTCGTGACCTAACGCGCCACGGGTTCCCGAAGGGAGGCCCACCCTCGGCGCGTTAGCTTCAAATATCGCAACTAACGAGACGGAAGTCCCCCGACGGGGACGGACCTGTGTCGCGTTGCGTCAAATGAGGCTGCTCGGCACTCAAGCGCCTACCCACCCCCGTACGCTCGTGCCCGCACCGCCCGCCCGCGCCACCGGCCCGCCGGCCGCCGGCCGCCGGCCGCCGGCCGCCGCCAGCCGCCGGCTACGACCGAACCGCCTCCCGGCGAGTGGCCACTCCGACGCAGAAAGCGACCACGTACTCGACTTCCTCTCGACTGGGCGTCCTCTCGGACCACAGGTAATCGGAGACCTTGCCCAGGGCGGCGTGCGCCACCAGCGAAGCGTCCATTTCGGGATCCTCGCTGCCCAGAGCCGCGAACGGCTGGCGGAGGAGGGCGCCGAGCGGGGCGCCGGCGTTGTGGCGCCCGCCGCCGGCCACGCTGCCACCGTTCCAGAGGACGGCCAGGGTGGTGCCGGCGATCTCCGCCCTGGTTTGAGAAAGGACGCCTTGCACCCAGCGGCGAATCTGGCCCTCCGGGGTGGCCTCCTTGCTCATCTGATGGCTCAGGTAGCTGGCGAGGCGCTCGGTGCCGTCCTCGAGCAGCGCCGCCACCAGGGAGTCCTTGGAAGGAAAGTGCCGGTAGAACGCCTCGTTCGACAAGCCGGCGGCAGCCACGATGTCGGCCACCCGGGGACGGGAGCCGGTACCGCCCTGACGGATCACCTCCAGGGCGGCATCGAGCAGCCGGCGCACCTCGCTCGCATACTCCTCGCCTCGCTTGGCGAGTGTCTGCTCGGCTATCCGGGTGGCCAGGTCCTTCTCAACGGGAACCGCGACAACCGGTCGCCCGTTCGCCGGCCGCCTGTCGGGCGGAATTGAATTCTCCGACATCAGAACAGTATTCTGACAGCGACCGGGAGGAGGATGCAAATGGCCTGGGATTTCGAGACCGACCCCGAGTACCAGAAGAAGCTGGATTGGGCCGACGAGTTCGTCCGCGAAGAAGTTGAACCGCTCGACTACGTGTTTCCCCACGAGCAGTTCATCCCGATGGACGACACCAAGCGCAAGATCATCGACCCGCTGAAGGAGGAGGTGCGCCGGCAAGAGTTATGGGCCACCCACCTGGGTCCCGAGCTCGGGGGCCAGGGGTTCGGGCAGCTCAAACTGGCGCTGCTCAACGAGATCCTGGGCCGGTCGCCGTGGGCGTCGACGGTGTTCGGCACCCAGGCCCCGGATACGGGGAATGCGGAGATCATCGCCCACTACGGCACCCCGGAGCAGAAGGAGCGCTACCTGCAGCCCTTGCTCAACAGCGAGCTGTTTTCGTGCTACTCGATGACCGAGCCCCACGCCGGCGCCGACCCCACCCAGTTCAAGACCGAGGCGGTCAAAGACGGCCATGAGTGGGTGATCAACGGGTGGAAATACTTCTCGTCCAACGCCAAGACGGCCTCGTTTTTGATCGTGATGGCGGTGACCAACCCCGACGTCAGCCCGTACAAGGGAATGTCGATGTTCCTGGTGCCCCGCGATACGCCGGGCGTCAACATCGTCCGGAACGTCGGGCTGTACGGGGAGCCGCTCAACGAGGGCTTCCACGCCCTCATTCACTACGAGGACGTGCGGGTCCCCGAGGAGGCCCTCCTCGGCGGCGAGGGTCAGGCTTTCGTGATCGCCCAGACCAGGCTCGGCGGAGGCCGCATCCACCACGCCATGCGCACCATCGGCATGGCCCAGAAGGCGATCGACATGATGTGCGAGCGGGCTCTCAGCCGGGAGACCCAGGGCAGCATCCTGGCCGACAAGCAGTTCGTCCAGGGCTACATCGCCGACTCGTACGCCCAGCTGGTGCAGTTCCGTCTGTTCGTGCTGTACACGGCCTGGGAGATCGACAAGTACAACGACTACAAGCGAGTCCGCAAGGACATCGCCACGGCGAAGGTGGTCATGCCGACCGTGCTCCACGACATCGCCTGGCGGGCCATGCAGGTGCACGGGGCTCTGGGAACGACCAACGAGATGCCGTTCTTCGGGATGATCCACGGGGCCGGGGTCATGGGCCTGGCCGACGGACCGACCGAGGTTCACAAGATGACGGTCGCCCGCCAGCTCCTGCGCGACTACCGGCCCTCCGACGGTATGTGGCCATCACAGTGGATACCGAAGAAGCTGGATGACGCCCGGGCCAAGTTCGGCGACTACCTAGAACTGGAGGTCGGCAACCTGTGATCGACATCGACCGGCTGGAGCAGTGGATGGACGAGGTCGGCCTGCCCGGTCGGGGCGAGCCGGTCGAGCAGCGCTACCTGTCCGGCGGGTCCCAGAACGAGATCTACGAGATCCGCCGGGGTCCGCTGCACGGGGCCGTGCGCATCCCCCCACCCACCGCTCCGGAAAGCCGCGACGCCGGGATTCTGCGCGAGTGGCGCATCATCGAAGCCCTTGACGACACCGAGGTCCCTCATACCGCGGCCCTGGGGATGTGTAGCGACAAGTCGCTGCTGGGCCGCACGTTCTACATGATGGGCTTCGTCGACGGTTGGTCGCCGATGGAGACCGGGGGCCGCTGGCCGGAGCCGTTCAACTCCGATCTCGAGGCGCGTAAGGGACTCGCCTATCAGCTCGTCGAAGGGATCGCTCTTCTGGGCAACGTCGATTGGAAGGCCAAGGGCCTGGAGGACCTGGGCCGCCCGGACGGATTCCATGACCGTCAGGTCGACCGGTGGACGACGTTCCTCGAGCGCATCAAAGGGCGTGATCTCCCCGGCTTCGACGTGGCCGCCGACTGGCTGCGCAAGCACCGGCCGATCGATTTCATCCCGGGTTTGATGCACGGCGATTACCAGTTCGCCAACGTCATGTTCAAGCACGGCGCCCCGGCCCGCCTGGCCGCGCTCATCGACTGGGAGATGGGCACCGTCGGCGACCCCAAACTGGACCTGGCGTGGGTGGTCCAATCGTGGCCCGAGGATCCGGACGACCCTTCCCTGACCGGCGCCGGCTACGCCGATCTGTACGGCATGCCGACCAAGGATCAACTGGTGCAGCATTACGCCGACATCTCCGGCCGGCAGGTGGACGACCTCGACTACTACATCATCCTGGCCAAGTGGAAGCTCGGAGTGGTGCTCGAGCAGGGTTATCAGCGGGCCGGCGACGACGAGAAGCTGCAAATGTTCGGCCCGATCGTGCTCAATCTCATGCAGGGGGCGGCCGAGCTGGCCGAGACGACCGACTACGACCGGTGAGCGACGTTCTGGTTCGCGAGCAGCGGGGCCCCGTCCTGGTGGCCCGGCTGAACCGGCCCGAAACCCGCAACGCCCTGAACGGGGCCCTGATGGAGCAGATCGGCCAGGCCCTCCTCGACGCCGAAGAGGATCCCGGCACCCGCGCCGTCGTGCTCATCGGGACGGGCGATCGGGCCTTCTGCGCCGGCCTGGATCTTCAGGACTTCGCCCGGGGCCGGCAGGCCACGGGCGGCCCAGCGATGGACCGCTTCCGACAGTTCCTCGACGGGACCCCCGGGGTGCCGGTCATCGGTGCCATCAACGCCACGGCGGTGGCCGGCGGGATGGAGTTGCTGCTGTCGTGTGACATGGTCGTCGTCTCATCGCAGGCCAAGCTGGGCCTGCCGGAGGTGAAGCGGGGCCTGATCCCGGGCGGCGGGGGCACCTTCCTGGGAACCCGCCTACCCCTCGCCCTGGCCATGGAGATAGTTCTCACGGGAGACACCATCGACGCCGAGCGGGCCTACCAGATGGGATTGGTGAACGCCGTCGTCGCCCCCGACGACGTGCTCGACGCCGCCCTGGCCCTGGCCCAACGCATTGCCGGCAACGGGCCGCTCGCAATCGCGGCGGCCAAGGAGCTCGTGCGCCTCAGCATTGAGGATCACGCCCGGGCCAGGGGCCGGCTGGCCGAGCTGGTCCAGTCCGTCTTCGCTAGCGAGGACGCCAACGAGGGCGCCCGGGCCTTCGTCGAGAAAAGGACACCCGTGTGGAAAGGCCGGTGAGCTGAGAATGCGGGCTGCTCTCTGCCCTGCTTACGGCGACCCCGAGGTGGTTGAAGTGGTGGACCGGCCTGAGCCGGACTCCGGGCCCGGCCTGGTGCGGGTGAGAGTCGAGGCGGCCGCCGTCAACTTCCCCGACGTACTGCTGATCGCCAACCGTTACCAGGTCTCCGTCCCACCGCCCTTCATACCCGGCAGCGAGTTCGCCGGTGAGGTGCTGGACGTAGCCGGTGACGTCACCTCCTTCGCCCCCGGAGACCGCGTCTTCGGGACGGTCATGGTGGGGGCGTTCGCCCAGGAGGTCGCGGTGTCCCACTCCTCGATCACGCCCATCCCCGATGGCATCGAGGCCCGCCATGCCGCCGCCTTCGGCGTGGCCCACCGAACCGCGTATCACGTCCTTCGCTCCGTCGCCGCCGTTCAACCCGGAGAAGAGGTGGTGGTACTCGGTGCCGGCGGCGGGGTCGGGCTGGCCGCCGTCCAGCTGGGCTCGGTTCTCGGGGCCGGCGTGACCGCGGTCGCCTCGTCGGAGGAGAAACTGAGGGTGGCTGAGGCTTGCGGGGCAAGCCGGCTCATAGACCACAAGTCGGGAGACCTCCGCCAGCTGTTGAAGGACGCCTTGCCGGCCGGGGCCGATGTGGTCGTGGATCCGGTGGGCGGGAGTCTCTCCGAGCCGGCTCTGCGCAGCCTCCGTTGGGGCGGTCGCTTCGTGACCGTCGGGTACGCGGCGGGAGAGGTACCACGTATCCCGCTCAACCTGGTGCTGCTGAAAGGGGTCCACATCCTCGGGTTCGAATTCCGGGGCTTCACCACCCACGCCGCCGCCGAGATGCAACGCAACGACGAGGAGCTGATGGAGCTGCTCCGTGCCAAGCGGGTGCTCCCGCACATCGGCGCATCCTTCCCCCTGGTCGAGGCGGCCGCCGCCCTGCGCTACGTCGGGGACGGCAAGGCCATCGGCAAAGTCGTACTGGAGATCTGAACCCATGACCCACGAGCCCGACTTGGCGGGAAGGGTCGCCATCGTCACCGGCGGCGGCACCGGCATCGGCGCGGCCACGGCCCGGCTCATGGCCAACCGGGGCGCCGACGTGGTGATCGCCAGCCGCACCGTGGAGGAGCTGGAGCGAACGGCATCTGAGATCGAAAAGGAAACCGGGAGGCGCTGCCTGCCGGTACCGACAGATGTCAAGGACGAGGAGCAGGTCGTCCGCCTGGTTCAGCGCGCCGTAGACGGATTAGGACGGATCGACATCCTGGTCAACAACGCCGGCGGGACCCGGATGGGCCCGCTCATCGGGCTGCCCACCCGGGGATGGGACGCCGCCTTCGACTTGAACGTGCGCGCTGCCTATTTCTGCACCAGGGAGGCGGGCCGCCACCTGGTGGCCCAGGGATCGGGCGCCATCGTCAACGTCAGCTCCGGCGCGGGGATCAGCGGGGTCAAGGGAGGGGCCCACTACGCCTCCGCCAAGGCCGCCCTCCAGATGCTCACCCGGGTCACGGCAGCCGAATGGGGCCGGCACGGGATAAGGGCCAACTGCGTGGCGGTAGGCCTCGTGGCGTCCGAGCGCGCCGTCGAAGCCTGGCGGGTCGCCAACCTCGACCCCGCAGCCATGGCCGCCGGCACTCCACTCGGGCGGCCCGGTACCCCGGATGAGGTGGCCAGCGCCATCGCCTTCCTGGCCAGCGACGCCGCGTCGTACATCACCGGTCAGACACTCGCCGTCGACGGAGGCCCCGCCATGGGAGGAATCCCGGACGCCTGAGCGGGTGGCGGCGGTGCCCACCGGGCCCGCGACGGACTGGTCCGGCTCCGACCCGAGCGTGTTACCGTGCCGCATGCAAAGAGCGCTCTCGGGCGTCTCGGTGGTCGAGCTGGGTAAAGGAGTCGCCCCCGCCTACTGCGGGAAGCTCTTCGCTGACCTCGGTGCCGATGTGGTGAAGGTGGAGGCGGCCGGCCGGGACGAGGGCCGGTCGGATCACCACGCGACCGCCGGTCGCGACGGCCTGGTGCTACACCTGCACACCAACAAACGCAGCGTGACGCTTGACCGGACCCACGCCGAGTCCCGCCGGCGGGTCCGCAGTCTGGTGGAGGGGGCCGACCTGGTAATCGAGTCGCGGGGCCGGGGCACCCTCGCCGACTGGGGCATCGACTGGGACGGTCTGCACACTCGGCGACCGGCGACCAGCGTTCTGCACATCAGCGGCTTCGGGGCGACCGGGCCGTACTCGGACTACCGGTGGGAGGACATAGTCGTTCAGGCGATGAGCGGTTCCATGCTGACCCTGGGTCTGGGCGAGCAGGACCCGGTGCGTCTCCCCGCTCACGTGGTGTTGTACTTCGTCGGCCACGTCGCCGCTATCGGCGGTCTCGCCGCTATCACCGCGGTCGACCACGGGCAGACCGGCAGCTTCGTGGACTGCTCGGCGTTCGAGTCGCTGGCGACCACGCCGTCCCGGCAGGCCTACTTCCTGGGCTACCAGTACCGCGGCTGCCGCCCGCCCCCTCCCGAGCTTCAATCGAGCTCGACCGGCACGCTGATCCCCACCGGTGTCTTCCCTTGCGCCGACGGCTATGTGGCCTTGATGTCGACCGCTCAGCAGCTCAACGAGATGCTGCGGGTGCTGGACGATCCGGAGGCGACGGCGGCGTTCGAGCGCCCGGACGCCTTCGAGCGGCTGGAGACCAAGGAGGTACTCGACGTAGCCGTCTATACCTGGCTACTGGCCCGGACGCGAGCGGAAGCGACGGCGGAGGCCCAGGCGGCGGGCTGGCCGCTGGCCGGGGTGAACAGCGCCGCTGAGGTCCTCCAGGCCGATCACCTTCACCAGCGCGGCTTCTGGATCCACTCCGACGACCCGGTGCATGGACCGCTGGACCTGCCCGGGCCGTGGTGCCGGTTCGCCGAAGGGGGATGGGCCCTCCGACGGACGGCTCCGACCCCCGGCCAGCACACCGACGAAGTTGATTCCGGGCCGGGCGCGGCCGGCGTCACGGGGAGGCCGGCCGCGGCGCCGGGCCGTCCGCCACTCGAAGGCGTCCGGGTGGTCGACCTGACCGTGGTGTGGTCGGGGCCTTACGCCACCATGTTTCTCGCCGACCTCGGAGCGGAGGTCATCCGGGTCGAGAACCCTTTCATTCTCCCTCCGACGACCAAGGGCTACCACCCTCGCCCCATCCTGACCAACCCTGGTTCCCTGGGTTCCCTCTACGGATCGCCCCGCCCGGGCGCTCCGGATCGACCGTGGAACCGCCACGCCATGAACAACTCGCTGGCCCGCAACAAGCTCTCCGTCACCATCGACACCCGCCGGGCGGAGGGCGTCGAGCTCCTGATGCGACTGGTCGAACAGAGCGACGTCTTCATTGACAACTTCAAGGCGTCGACTCTGGACCGGATCGGAATCGACGTCAGCGAGCTTCGCCGCCGCAACCCTCGTTTGATAATCGTGCGGCTCCCGCCGGCCGGGCTCAACGGAGACTGGGCGGACTACACCGGCTTCGGCGCTCAGTTCGACGGCCTGAGCGGCCTGCTCTCGGTGTGCGGTCATTTCGGTTCCGACCCGACCACCACACCCGTGACGACCTACATGGACGCGGCGTCCGGGCCGGCCGGAGCGTTCGCGGTTTTGGCCGCCCTTCGTTACCGGGCGGGGACTGGCCGGGGACAGTTCGTCGAGCTCTCCCAGAGCGAGAACGTCATGAACCATCTCGGCGACATGTTCGTGGACTGCCAGCTCGGCGTGGAGCCCCAACGGTGGGGCAACCGCGACCCCCACCACGCCCCCCAGGGCCTGTACCCCTGTCAGGAACCGGGCCGGTGGATCGCCATCTCCGTGCCGGACGACGCCACCTGGCGATCGCTGGCCGGGGTGATAGGTGGTAGCGGGCTGGCGAACGAAGCACGATTCGCAGACCGGGCGGCCAGGCGGGGCAACCACGACGAGCTCGACCAGCTCATCTCGGCGTGGACCGCCTCCCATCCGACCATGGAGGCCTTCCACCTGCTTCAGTCGGCCGGCATCCCGGCCGGGCCGCTCCTCGATGACGAGTTGCTCTCAGGCGATCCGCACCTGAAGGCGCGGGGCTGGTTCCGACCCCTCGAAAGCGGCGATGTGGGAACCCACCTCCATCCCGGGCCGGCGTTCACCGGGGTGGCCCAGGCCTGGACCCGGGGCGCCCCCACCCTGGGCGAGGACAACGAGTACGTGTACAAGAAGCTCCTGGGGGTAGCCGACGACGAGTACCGGCGTCTCGAGGCCGACCGGATGCTGGCGACCGACTACCTGAAGCCGGACGGGACTCCGTACTGACCCCACCGGGGGCGTGGGTTATCCAGCCCGGGAACAGCCGTCGCCCTCCACGAAGGGGAAGATGCGGGTGAAGTCGGCGCCCGGCTGCACCGACGCGAACCTCTCCCAGATGGTCGCAGTGACGCCGGCCAGGGCGGCCGGGCCCCCCCGGTCGCGCACCTCCTGCAGGTACAGGCCCACGTCCTTGCTCATGAGCGAGTTCGTGAAGCCGGCGGAGTAGCGGCCGGTGAGAACGTGTTTGGGGAACTTGTCACTCGTGGCCTGGCTCTGACCGCTCGCCGTGTTCAGAACCTGAAGCATGGTGGCCATGTCGAGACCCACGGAAAGTCCGAAGGAGATCGCCTCGCTGGTGGCCGCCAGGGCGATGGCGGATAGATAGTTGTTGGCCAGCTTCAGGGCCTGGGCCATACCGGGCCGGTCCCCGACCCGGTAGCGCCGGTCGCTCAGGCCGGCCAGGACTGCTTCGATAGACGAGCATTCCTGCTCCGGGGCCGCGTACATCACGACCAGGGTGCGGGCTCTGGCCCCGGCCACTCCGCCCGAGACCGGAGCATCCACGTAGGCCACACCGGCGCCGTGCAGCAGGGCGCCCACCGATTCGGCCGCGCTGACCCCGATCGTCGACGTGTCGATCACGTGGGTGGTACGACGTCCGGCCACCGCCGCGATGTCCCGGGCTACCTGTTCGGAGGCCTGGCCGTCGGGGAGGCTGAGCACCACGGTGCCGGCTTGGCCGGCGACCTGCGCGATCCCTGCGGCCCAGGTGACCCCCTCGGGGCACCGGGCCGAACCGGCGGCGTCGTGGGCCACCACGGTCAGTCCGGCGCCCACCAGGTTCGAGGCCAGCACGCTCCCCATGTTGCCGAGCCCGACGAATCCCACCGGGTTGGGCGCCTCCTTCCCTTCGCCGTCGTACGTCATGGCCGGGGTTGACCCAGCATCGGTATGACCTGGGGCAACTCGACGGTCGTCCGGATCCCGGGCTCCGCCGCGCACACGGAGGGCACGGCGTTGACCGGTCGGTGGGCGGTAGCTCCGGGTGAAGTGTCGGCCCAGACTTCAGGTGCCACCGGGAAGCGGATGCCGATGTCGAGGGGCAGGTCCCCTTCCAGCACCAGGCGCCAGCCCGTCTCCCGGAGATCCCAGGCCGGCTCGACGTCCGGCGTCAGGTACCAGTTGGCCCGAAACCGGAGTAGCGGGCGGCCTCGATGAATCCCGGTGACCTCCATGCGCTGGGCGGCGATGGTCCCGGCTTCGATCCGCCCGGCCGCGATGTCCACCGAGTGGCGGGCCACCGCCACCTCGCCGGAGGCCGTCATCCCGTCGAGAGGCATCGATATGGCGTCGGCGACCACACCGAGCGAGGCGCTGAAGGTGGCGCCTCCGTAGTGTTCAACGCCCTTAGGGTCGAACGTGGATGGATCCCGGCCGAAGCCGAGCAGGTCGAAGATCATCTCCGGTGAGTTGCGCGACGACATGTCGGCGAACTCGTCGATGGTCAGGGAGTCGAGCCGGCGCTGGAGCGACAGCAGGACCAACGGCAGGGCTTCTGTGATGAACCCGGGGCTGGCCCCCGTGCTGTGGAGGGTGGTACCGCCCCGCCGGCAGGCGTCCTCGATGCGGTCCCGTACCGACGGGTCCAGGCTGGCGGGACGGTGAAACTCGCTGCGGGTGGACACCACGTTGGCTCCGGACTCGAGCAGCCGGCAGATGACGTCGATCTCGGCCCGATCGGCCATGTACAGCACGCAGTCGGCATTGAGGGCGAGGATGTCCTCGACGTCGCGGGTGGCCCGCACGCCGACGGGACCCACACCGCAGAGGTCACCGGCGTCGAGGCCGTCCTTTTTTTCCGAGTACACATACAGGCCGACGAGCTGCAGATCGGGATGGTCGATGACGGCGCGCAGGGACCGCATTCCGATGTTGCCTGTCGCCCACTGCACCACGCGGTATGTCCTGCTGCCGGTCATATTCCTGCTCCTCCCGTTTCCGGCCCGACCCTGGACCGGCTGTCATTCAGGGTCAGCTCGGGATGGCGGGCCTCGATCATGCGGCGGAAACCGTCCCGCCAGTGGACCCCGGTGCGGCCGAGCACCTCGTGCATGAGGGTCACGTCGGGCCAGAGCGGCGTGTGAGCGGCGGGGGTGTATTCGAAGATCGGGCGCACCCCGGTCAGCGCGCCCATATAGGTGCAGTATTCCTCGGCGCTGACCGTCTCGCTCCCGGCCCAGTTGACAATCAGTGGAGGGCTCTGCGCCACCTCCAGGGCGCGAACACCTAGCTCCACGTAATCATCCTCGTAGATGGGGTTGAAATTGTTGGGCCGGTCAGGATGGAGGCGAATGGGCTGGCCCCGCAACATCATCTCCAGCCGGTCGGCCGGAGCCCCGCCCAGAGGGCCGTAGGTGGAACAGATCCGGATGATGCTGACCGGGATCTCG
>Ga0335073_10011512_pt1 | contig 12425 bp, 12 predicted proteins | sample Lox_Sample_22_FD_207093 | JGI IMG/M metagenome (GOLD analysis project Ga0335073, IMG submission 207093) | Soil microbial communities from Loxahatchee National Wildlife Refuge, Florida, United States - Lox_Sample_2.2 | ecosystem: Environmental > Terrestrial > Soil > Wetlands | place: USA...
TCGTCAGTCACGCCGACAGCCTCCGGCTGATAAGCAAAGTTGCGACACATCCCAGGAGCGACGCGGTGGCCACCAGCCTGCAGGCACGGCGTGCGGCAGAACGGTCCGGACGGCCAAATTCAACGCCTAGGTGCGGGGACGGGATGCGCTCACCTGCGTAATGGTTTATGCCGCCCAGGCACACGGCCAGTGCCCCGGCCATGGCACTCTCCGGCTGGCCGGCGTTGGGGCTGGCGTGGTGCGAGCCATCGCGGAGCCAGATGTAGGCGGCGCGATGGCCCGAGCGACTCGGCAAGAGGCTTGCGGCGACGCAGATCAGGAAAGCGGAAATGCGCGCAGGAATCCAGTTTGCCGCGTCGTCAACGCGGGCGGCGAAGCGACCGAAATAGAGATACTGCTCGTCCCGATGGCCGATCATTGAATCGAGCGTGTTGACCGCCTTATATGCCATGGCCAGCGGAACGCCGCCGAGCGCGAGATAGAGCATCGGCGCGACTATGCCATCCGAGAGACTCTCGGCCACGGTTTCGATCAGGGCACGGCAGATTTCGGATTCGTCGAGAGACTCGGTGTCGCGGCCGACAATACGCGCGAGTCGCCGCCGCGTCAGAGGAAGGTCATTGGTTTCGAGCGCATCCAGAACATCCCCGGCCTCCTGAAGCAGGTTGCGGCCGGCGAGGCACGTCGCCCCCAAACTGACCTCCATGGCCACCCCGAGAGCGCGCCCCCGCCTGCGTGCTGCCCCGATAATGGCGCGCGTTGCCAGTGCAGAGGCAACCGGCAATACAAATGCGAGCATACTGCCAGCAGCAAATTCGTCGCGTCTGCCCGAAGCAAGATGACGGAGGACTTGCTCGCCACGACTGATTATCCAGCCAGTCATGCGCACAGGATGTGGCAGCCACTCCGGATCGCCGGCAAGCCAGTCCACCGTATACGCGGCACAGACCAGCAAAGTTCGTTTCATGGACGCGCTCCCCCCGGCCGAACGGCGGAAGATGGCAGATTGAGAAGGCCAAAGATGGCCAGGAGATCGAGTGCCTCTGCGAACGCGTCGGTCAGACGATCCAATTGCTCCTCGCGATGTTTACGCCAGCCTAGGAACTCGTGCGCTTCGGGTAAGCCGAGGGCTGTGCGAGCGGCAGCGAGGAAGGCGTGGCGAAACGGGTCGTCGTCAAAAATGCCATGGAGATACGTGCCGAGGACACGCCCGTTCGCTGATACGCAGCCGTCCGGGATCTTCTCCGCAGAAGCTGCAGTACGTTGAATCTCGGCAAACGCGGCTGCTCCTGAAAGGTATTCGCTGACGCCTATGTGAATCTCATAGCCGCACAGATCGCGCTGTCCGACGCCAACACCAAACAGACTCGACGCCCCCAGCCTGCCGCGAACCGGGACCGTAATTTTGGAGGCGCTCATCGTGGTACGCAGCGGCAACAGTCCCAGCCCGCGTTCGTCGCCACCATCCTCGATTCCGCGCGGATCGAGGATCTCATGGCCCAGCATCTGCAGGCCGCCGCAGACGCCGGCGAGCAGTCCGCCGCCGCGCACATGGCGCTTGAGTGGTTCTTCAAATCCCTGGTTCCGCAGCCAGCGCAGGTCCTGGACTGTCTGTTTGCTGCCGGGAAGGATCACGAGGTGCGCGGAGGTCAGAGTCTCGGGCTCTCGGATATATCGGAGTGAGACGGAGGGCTCCGCCTGGAGCGAAGTAAAATCCGTAAAATTGGCTAGCGCGGGAAATGCGATGACCGCGATGCGCAGCTTCCTGGAGTCCGACTCAGGCTCCCACGCCAGGCTGATTTGCTGGTCGAAGCCCGCGCTGTCTTCTTCATCGAGTTCGAGGCGGTCCAGCCATGGCATCACACCCATGCATGGGATGCCCAGCCGCTGCTCCATCGTGCGCACGCCGGGAAGGAGCAGGGAGAGATCGCCGCGGAACTTGTTGATGACAAATCCGCGGATCAGGCACCGCTCGTCTTCTTCAAGAAGCTCGCAGGTTCCGAGGAGCGAACCGAAAATACCCCCGCGATCGATGTCGCCGACCAGCAGGCAGGAAGCGGCCGAGAGCTTCGCCATGCGCATGTTGACGATGTCACTGTCGCGCAGATTGATCTCAGCCGGCGAGCCCGCGCCTTCCAGCACGATGACATCGTGCGCAGCGGCGAGGGTGTGATAGCTCTCTTCCACGATCGGCAGCAGTGCCAAAGAGCGGCTGCCGAAGTACGAGCGTGCGTCGAGCTTCTGCCACACCTTACCGCGAACGATCACCTGGGCCGTGCAGTCGCCGCCGGGTTTAATGAGCACGGGATTCATATGCACGGAGGCGGGAATGCCAGCCGCCTCCGCCTGCAGAGCCTGCGCGCGGCCAATCTCCAGACCCTCCGGCGTGGCGGCCGAGTTGAGCGACATATTCTGGGCCTTGAACGGAGCCACCCGATAACCCGCACGCGCCAAAACGCGGCAGAGTGCGGCCGTCATCAACGACTTGCCGACATGCGAGCCGGTGCCGACGACCATCAGCGCTCGCGCCGTCATTCGCTGGTCTCCGCAAACGAATAGGGCCGATCGAAGGCATTAGCTTTGACGAGTGAGGCGAGATCGGCGCGGTGCTCCCATCCTGCACGTTCGAGGTCCGGCACATCGGCGAACTGCTCCACGTAACCGAGGCACAGGTAGGCGACCAGGCGAACTTTCTCCGGAATCTTCAGCAGGCAGCGCAGAGTGAGGGGATCGAGAATGCTGACCCAACCGACGCCGATACCCTCCGCCCGTGCGGCCAGCCAGAGGTTCTGAATGGCGCAGGCGACCGAGTACGCCGGCGTTTCGGGCATGGAGTGGCGTCCCAGTCCGTGCCCCCTTTCGCTGTCGGACTCGCATACCACGCACAGATGCTGAGGGGCAGCGAGCAGTCCTTCTAGTCTGAGCTGCGCATAAAGCTCACGGTGATCCCCACCGCAGGCGCGGGCAGCTTCGGTATTGGCACGCAGAAAATTGTCATGCACGGCGACGCGCACCGAGGAATCACGCACGACAATGAATCGCCAGGGCTGCATGAATCCAACCGACGGCCCCTGATGTGCAGCCGAAAGAAGCCTGTGCAGGGTCGCATCATCGACGGGCGCAGGAAGATATCCAGAGCGAACATCACGACGCTCGCGAATGACACGATACACGGCGGCCCTCTCCGCTTCTGAATAGTGTGCTCGGCTCACCATGCCCTCGACCATCGTGCCCCCTTTTGCTGACCGTCCCTAAGACGAGACTCGACTCCCGCCTGGAGTTCAATCTGACGGCCGAACAGCCAGATCAGGTCGGAAAGACGATTCACATAAGGAATGGTCTGCGGGTGAACCGCTGCTCCGGACTCTGCCAGCCGAACGATCGCGCGTTCCGCCCGGCGGCAGACGGTGCGGGCCACTTCAAAAGCTGCCGACTCAGAGTGGGCTCCGGGGACCGACCAGTCCGAGAGGATGCCTTCGCGCGCTTCGATCGCGTGAACCTGATCGGTGAGCTGATCCACGTCTGCTGCTGAAAGGTCTGGTGCTGGTTTTGGGCTCTCCGGCGGAGTAGCCAGAGCCGAACCGACGCGAAAAAGCGTCTTCTGGATTTCGAGGACGCTGGACGCGATCTTTGGATCCGTGCAGATGCTGCGTGCAAAGCCGAGCGAGGCATTCAGTTCGTCCACAGTTCCGTAGGCCTCAACACGCAAGCCGGCCTTTGAGACTCGAATACCGCCTGCCAGGCCTGTTTGGCCGCGGTCTCCGCGCTTCGTTGCAATGCTCATGCTTCCTCCTGACGTTGACAGGCGATTGTCGGCGGCACGCGCCCGGGATCGGACGATTCAGATCGAAAATACCGGAGAGTCAGGCCATCCGTGGTAAAGTCAGCCACCATGGGCGGGAGCCTCGAAAACAAAACCTGTTCTGAGAAGAACTTATGTCCAACTGCGCCCAGTTGCGGCAGCGTATGAATGTGCACGACCACTGCGGGCACCCGATGGATGCCCCGCCGGAGCAGAAGATAACATCGGTGATACCCATCGCGCAGAAACCAGCGGCCTCTGTAAAGACCGACCTCCATGAACGGACTGGAGCCGCCGTCGTTGACAGACTTCTCCGGAAGAGTCAGGTCAAGGAGGGATTCGAAATCTCCATCACTGGCGGGTGACATCGGCCTCTGCTGCTCAAACCCGATGCGCCGCTGGAAAGCAATCAACCTGTTCAGGTTGACGACGGCCAGCTTCCAGTCGAATTCCCTGAATTCGCCACTGCGGGCGACGGCAGCGGCACGCCTGGACAGGAGCGTCTCGATGTCCGGATTCAGGGGATTCACACACGGCAATACCGGAACATATGGTGCGCGGTCACACAGAAGCGCAGCGCTTTCCCGCACGCATGCCCTCAGAGTCTCGGAAGGAAGCAGACTGCGATCAGCTTCCCGGTCCAGGCCCCACGCCGCCAGTTCGCGAATCGACACCAGTGTACCGGTCATAGCCCGACCTCCTGGGTAGCAGGCGGACAGACCAGAGAGACGACCGCACCGCAGCAAGCCGTTCGGTCAAAAGCATCCTGTTCGGAGAAGCCGAAGAACCGGGTCAGCGCCAAACGCATCACCCCGCGATGGGTAACGACCACGAGCTTTTCATCTGTAGTACCAGCGAGCAGAGACAGGAACTCGCTGTCGACTCTCTCGAGGAAATCCTCATAACGTTCTCCTTCGGGAGCAGTGCGCGACGGAGATTCTTCGAGCCACGCCTGGGATTGCTGCGGAAATTGCGCTTCTATTTCGCTCCAGGCCAGACCTTCCCACAGGCCGAAATGAATCTCACGCAGGGCGGCCCGCAATTCAACGGCAACGCCGATCGGCTGTGCGATCGCGTTTGCTGTTTGCCGCGTGCGCCGCAGGTCGCTGGACAGGATCCGATTGATGCGTGGTCCGACCTTCTGCACGATGGCCGGTAACTGCGCGAGGCCGACTGCGCTGAGTTCAGGATCGGACTGGCCACAGAATCGGCCGGCCATGGCTGTTTCCGCATGGCGCACCAGCAGGATCGTTTTCATCACCTCCACGCTCCCACGCAATAAACGGCAAGCTCTGTAAGCTGCAGCGTGGCTCCGAAACAGTCGCCGGTTACGCCGCCAATCCGCCGCCGGTAGTACGCGCCGGAAAGCGCGGTGACTGCCATACCTGCGGGAAACAGGGCGAGGGCTGCGCGGTGCAGGAAGTATGTGACGACGGCCAGCGTGATGACGGTGCCGACACAGAGCGACAATACGGAGATCTGCCGCGCGAGACGCGCCCCCTGGCCTGTCCCCTCGCGTGCGCTGGGCAGAGTGCAACCCAGCGGCAGTATGGTCCAGCGAGAAAGTACATGCGCGCCGATCAAATATCCCACCGCCTGCGAGGTCGGCAAAGCAACAATCAGCAGCGTGCGTCCCAAGATGGAGAAGACAAGGGCCAGCGCGCCATAAGTGCCGATGCGGCTGTCTTTGAGAATCGCGAGAACCTGTTCACGGGACCATCCGCCTCCAAAAGCATCGGCCGCATCGGCGATCCCGTCTTCATGCAGCGCTCCCGTTGCCGCAACGGTAAAGAGCACGGTAAACAAGGCTGCAATCGGAACAGGAAGGTGCGCCCGCAGACCCCTGAACGCGACGGCCGCAGCTGCCCCGATCCCCAGCCCGACGAGTGGAAAAAACACGGCGGAACGGGACAGCGCCTCCGGTTCGTATGCAAACTGCGGGAGCGGCACTCGGGTGAGGAACTGAAATGCCGTCGCCAAATCCCGAACGACACGTGGTGTCCTCATCGCGTTACCCCACTGACGCCGGCCGTCGAAAAGGTCGCCATCTCCGTCATCAGCCGAATGGAGGATTCGATCAGCGGCATGGCCAGGACGGCGCCGGTGCCTTCGCCAAGCCGCATCCCGAGACTGAGGATCGGAGTCAGACCCAGTTTGCGCAACAGGAAGCGATGGCCCGGCTCCTCGGAGCAATGGCCTGCGAAGAGATAGTCGCAAACCTGGGGGCAAAGAGCCTGTGCGACCGCGGCTGCGACCGTCGAGATGAAACCATCGCACACGACGGCTATTCGGCATGCGGCTGCGCTGAGGAAGAAACCCGTCATGGCTGCGATTTCGAGGCCACCGACGCAGCGGAGGATTTCGAGCGGTTCCGGATTCGATTCCAGGCCAAAGTGCAGTTTGATAGAGCGGCGGATTACATTGAGCTTGCGGTTTCGTCCGTCCGTATCGAGACCCGCGCCGCGGCCCGTGACCTCGGCGACCGGTTGTTGCACCAGCAGGCTGGTAATGGCGCTTGCCGGCGTCGTGTTTCCAATGCCCATCTCCCCGACAGCGACGAGATTCTCGCCTCTTTTGGCAGCGGCCTGAGCGAGACGAATTCCAACATTGAGCGCCGCGCACATCTCCTCGCGGGTCATCGCCGGCTCACGGCGCATATTGCGGCTGCCGGGCCGCACCTTCATGCGGCAGAGGCCGGGAGAATCGTCGAAATCAGCCTTGACACCTACATCGACAACGGTCAGATCGGCATCATGCAGCCGAGCCAGCACATTGATGGCGGCGCCCCCGTGCAGAAAGTTCTGCACCATCTGCGCGGTGACCTCCGATGGATAGGCGCTGACGCCTTCCGCGGTTATCCCGTGGTCGGCGGCAAAGACATAGACGGCTCGGCGCAGAGGCGCGGGGATTACGCCGGAAAATATCGAAAACATCTGCGCAGCGATGGCCTCCAGCCGGCCGAGACTGCCGATCGGTTTGGTCAGCGAGCCGAGGCGGCCCTGGGCCTCGGCAATAAATTTGGGGTCAACGCGATGAATCGCGGACAGCACGCGGTACATTTCGGGAAAGTCCTGGGTCATGAATGCGTCGCCTCCTTTGGAACGAGCAGGAGTTGTGGCAGAGAAACGGCTCGGTGGGGTGGGCAGTTGAAGACTTCTTCGAGAAGTTCGGGGCTCAGCATGCGGCGAGGTGGTCCCTGGCGGACGGAACGCTCCGGTGACAAGAGCCAGACGGATGAGAACGTCCCTTCGATCAGACCCAGATCGTGCATGGCGGCAACGATGGCAATGCCCTGGTCGGCAAGCTGCCGGATCAGCCCGATGAGCTCAAGCTGGCGGCCGATATCAAGGTGCTGTGTGGGCTCATCGAGCAGAAGCATCCGCGGGTTCTGAGCCAAACCCAGTGCAATCTTGACGCGCTGGCGTTCGCCGCCGCTGAGCTGGTTGAAGATCCGCGAGCGCAGATGAACGGTATCGGTAAGGTCCAGAGCGCGCTCCACCGCGTCACGGTCGCTCGGGTTAAAGCCGCCGAGCCAGCCAAGATAAGGAGTCCTTCCCTGCCGGACGAACTGCTCGACGGTAAACGGGAAGGGCACTTCCACGTCCTGCGGTACCATCGCGACCGATCGCGCGATGGCGCGCTGACTGAGAGACGTGAGCGGTCGGCCGTGAAGTCGAACGTCTCCGGAGCGGGGCCGCAAAGTTCCTGCCGCGATTCGCAGCAGAGTCGTTTTGCCTGCACCGTTGGGACCCACCAGCGCAATGCGCGCGTCCGCAGGAACGCTCGCCGTGAAATCGCTGAGGATGGCGCATTCTCCGTAGCCGAAGCTGACGTCCAGGAATGTGAGCAGTTCCTTCATAAGAACGCCTCGGCCCTTGCTTTCCGCAGGAGGTAGAGAAAGAAGGGTCCGCCGATGCAGGCGGTAAGAACGCCCACCGGCAATTCCGCGGGAGCCATGACGGTTCTGGCGACCGTATCGGCAACGAGCAGGAAGATGGCTCCGGCCAGAGCCGTGTACGGCAGCAGGCGCGCATGGTCGGGGCCAAGGAGCATGCGCATCATGTGCGGGACGATCAGACCGACAAAGCTGATCAGGCCGCCCAGCGCCACCGCTGCAGCCGTAAGAAGTGAGCCGACCACAATGACAGCTATGCGGGTCTGCTGCACGTTAAGGCCCAGATGGGCCGCGTATTCCTCACCCAGAGCCAGCGTATTCAGCCGCTGCGCGAGAGGCACGCTCGCGCACAATCCCACTGCCAGCATCAGGCCCACGATCGCCAGTTGCGGCCACGTCGGCTGCACGATGGTTCCGTGCAGCCACGAAGTCAGCACGCGCATGCCCGTTCCGAAGTCGCGATCCAGCACTTCGAGAAAGTAGGAAGAATAGCTGAGCATGGTGCTGACGGCGAAACCGGCCAGCAGCAGAGGCACGACCGGCGTGCGCCCCTCCACGCTGGCCAGCGCATAGACGAGGGCGATGGAAGCGATGGCGCCGCCAAAGGCCAGCAGCGCCGATGTGCCGAATCCCGCAACCGAAACCGGCGGCAGCAGGAAAACGCCCAGCGACGCGCCCAGAACGGCGCCGCCGGACGATCCAATCACATAGGGATCGGCGAGCGGGTTGCGAAATAATCCCTGGAACAGCAGCCCTGAGACGGAGAGGGCGCTGCCGACCATGGCTGCGGCCAGAATGCGCGGAAGCCGGATGGCCAACAGGATGGTGCGCTGCGTCTCCGTATGATGACCTCGCCCGGCAAGGCTCCGCAGCAGCACGCCGGCAGGTATGGCAACCGCACCGACGCCGGCGGAGATCAGGATGGCCAGCAGCAGAACTACGAGGAGAAGGACGAACTGCAAAGACGTCCTTCCCCTCAGCGTGTTTTTCCGTTCCGGGCGGGGAAACGCTGTTTCTACGGCCACGATTCACCCCCGAACGTGAATTTCAGGCCCGTGCGGAACGTGAATGGAAGCGATGGATAGCCAAAGGCTGCGCTGTAGTGCTCGCTCAGCAAGTTCTGAAAACTGCTGTCTATCGCAACATAGCGGGTGGCCTGATACTTCGCGGCAAGTTCGATTGTCTGATACGCGCCGTCAAGATTCCGATTCGGCAGAAGCAGCGATGTTCCTCCGGCCGCGTCGTATTCCAGGTCGTCGCTGTCGTCCCGCCTGCCCACCAAAGTTCCGCTCAGATCGGCAGTGAGGCGACGACGGCGATAGCCGAATTGAAAGTATTCCGTGTGCGGAGCGCTGCGAAACGGCCGTGCGCCGACCAATGGCGAGTAGATGCCGATCGGAATCGCAGGAAAGTCCGGATTGTAGCTCGGACCGATCGCATCGCTGGTGAAGGAGTGCTGGATGGCTGCATCGGTGTACGTATATCCCGCGCGTGCAAACAGGTCATTGCTGATCTGGTACTCGGTTTCAGCCTCCACTCCCTGTGCGCGGTAAGCTTCCGAATTCACGGTTGCGCCGTCCACAGCAGCCGCAGCAATGGCGCTGGGGACACCGAGATCGATCAGGCCCTGCTGATAGATGTATTCAAGGCCGCTGGTAAATTCGTTGTGAAAGAGCGTCACACTAAGGCGACCGCGTCCATGGGCCAGCATCTGATCGATGCCGCCGTCGTAGCTGCGCGACTGTTCCGGACCGATGGGCGCCACATGATACTGCGCTGTAAGTTGATTCCCGCCCGGAAGGCTGGCCAGCAGCGCATACAGCGACGTGGTCTGGTCGGCGATGCTGGGTTCTTTGATTCCCTTCCCGAAACTGGCGCGCAGTTTGGTGCCGCTGAAGAATCCGTTGGCTGTGCCGTGCGTAGCCTGCCAGGCCAGCGAGACGCGCGGCGTGGCCGCAAACCCGAACAGACCGTTGTCTTCCAGCCCGCCGCCTGCTGTGTAGAACAACCGGCTGCGAATGTCGCCCTGGACCTCCAGCGTGTAGCTATAGTTTCCGCGCTGGATGGAACTCGACGGGCCGCCGGAATAACCCCGTTCGTCCCCATAGCGGAAAGCAGCCAGGCCCAGCAGATGCGGGCTGAACCGGTAATCCGACTGCGCATACGCGAAGTCCTGATCCGTCGAGGCCGGATAGAAGTTGGGATATGTCTCGGCATACTGGAAGACCGCCTCTCCGGAAACCTTATATCCATTTGCGCCATGAATGGTAACCGGCGCGCCGAGATAGTCGCTGAGATAGCAATTCGAATCCGAAGAGGGGTTGCAGTTATAGACCGGTGCTGACGGATTTGTGTAGTCGATATATTGCTGAATGCCGGTAGGCGCAAAGTCCGTGAACTCAGATCGGAGCCGGACGCCCCCGTAGCGAATCAGATTGTGCCACGCTGACCTCGTCTGGTCCTGCCAGGTGACGCCAAAATAGGCGTCCTCGTTCGCCTGCTTGGCTGCATCGGGAATGCCGAATAACTGGATTGCGTTCGGCTGACCGGAGGCTATCCGATCGTGGCGGATGGTAGCCCGGAGGCTGGAGTTTGGTGTGAGAGCCCAGCCATAACTCCCGGCAAAGGTGCCGTTGTGATACGAGTTATCGGGAAGCGCATTGCGGCTGTCGAAGCGCGAATAATCCGAGAAATAGTCGGTCTTTCGCCACGTCCCGCTCAGCCTACCCTCCTGATGATAAGTTCTAAAGTTGCCGCCATCCGCCTCATACGAGATGAGAGGCAGTGGGGTGGTTCCTCGCGGCGTGGTGAGGCTCACGACTCCGGCCAATGCGTCGGAACCGTAAAGCACGCTGTTCGGTCCGCGGAGAACTTCGACTGACCCGATCCCCGCGGAAGCGATGTTGGCGAACTCGACGTCGCCGCCGATATCGTTGGCGGGAATTCCGTCGATCATCAGTTTGTTGGCATTGCTCCCCCCGCCGCGAATGAAGAGCGAGGTTGTTCCGCCGGCTTGCCCGGTCTCGGTGATCTGCACACCGGGAATCCAGGGCAGGGCTTCCAGCAAATCCCGAGTTCCGCTGATCTCCTGCTGGCTCAGGACCGTCACCGTCGTGCCCAGCTGCGACTCCGGCGTTGGCGTCCCCGTCGCGGTAACGGTGACCTGTTCTGACAAGGAAGCGAGCGCCAGAGAAAAATCGACGATCGAATCGCCTTTGCTGCTCGCGGGGGCGAGCGGCCTCTTCGCGATGCGGAATCCCGGGGCCGAAACCGAGAGCACAGCTCCGGGAGCGGGCGTCCAGCGCACAGAATACTGGCCGCTGCTGTCGGTCAGGACGGTAACGATTGAGGAACTGCCCTCGATCAACTCAACTTTTGCATGAGGAATGACCGCGCCGCTCGGATCGGAGACGGTCCCGTGGATCACGGCGGCATCTGCCGCGGCAGGTATCAGGGTCAGGGCTACAGCGAACCAGCAGGTTCGCCTAAAGAGGCGCAGGTGTCGAGACATGGCTTTCCCCTCGGAAATCTGCAGCGGGACCGGTCTCCTGACTCGCGCGTCGTCGGCTTCGGCCGCCTTCCCGGAGCATCCTCCAGTGGCATTTGTGGCCTGGCCTCTGCGCTTACAGTTACGGGGTAGTGGCGGAGTTACACCGCGCTTCCCGAACATCCCGCTGTTACGCTGTGAATCGTTCAAGACGGAACGTCCGTCTCACGGATGAAATTCTTTGGCCATCTCCTCCAGGGCATCGAAAGCGGCGGGGCTTGGATAATCGATTCTGTCGCTCACGTAATAAATTCGGCGATTGCGAACCGCGGGAATCTGGTCCCACCCTGGACGGCTCCGGATCTCCGCCAGCGACATCTTCGATCCACGCACCAGCAGCAGCGCTTCCGGCGCGCGCCCAACCATCGCTTCCAGGCTCACCTGCGGCCACTCCTGCGGAATATCGCTGGTGACCGAATGTCCGCCCGCCATGGCGATCAGCTCGGTAACGTAGGCGTGGCTGCCGATGGTGATGATGGGGTCATACCAAACCGGCATCAGAACCTGGAGCGGCGGTTTGCCCTGCACGCGCTCGCGAACTGCGGCTGCGCGCCGCTGAAGCCGGGCGACCAGCTGCTGCGCGGCCTCTTCACGGTTCAGCGCCTGACCGAGGCTGTCGAGAGACCTGTAGATGCCCTCCACTCCATGGGTATCCACCATGAAGACTGGAATGCCAAGTTGTTCGAGGCGCGTCAGTGTCTCGGCGCGGTTCATGTCGGCGCCCCCCAGGATCAGATCGGGGTGGAGCGCAACGATCATTTCAAGCGAGGGGCTCAGCGGCGGGCCAATGCGTGGCTTCTTCTCCGCCTCGGCCGGGTACTTCGTGAAATCCGGTACCGCGATTACATCCAGACCGGCTCCCAGCGAATACACGTCGTCGACGATGCTCGGCAGAAGACAGATCAGGCGATGCGGATGATCCGGAACAGAAACCGTGCGCCCCAGTTCATCGGTGACCCTCCGAGCGGCGAGCGCCGGAGCACAGGTGGCCGCGAGACAGAGAACCCATGCGATCACCCGCTTCACGGGATTACCTCGGCGAGGCGCTTCGCTGCCACAGCGCGCGCCACAAGACTCCCTGCGATGGATGGGCAGCCGCCGAAGTGCAGATGGACGTAGCTGGCCAGCACGTTTCCGACCGAGAAGCCCTCCGGCTGCACTTTTCCTGAGAGTGAATAGCG
>Ga0335073_10011513_pt1 | contig 12424 bp, 10 predicted proteins | sample Lox_Sample_22_FD_207093 | JGI IMG/M metagenome (GOLD analysis project Ga0335073, IMG submission 207093) | Soil microbial communities from Loxahatchee National Wildlife Refuge, Florida, United States - Lox_Sample_2.2 | ecosystem: Environmental > Terrestrial > Soil > Wetlands | place: USA...
CCGCTCCAGTCACCAGATTGTATCCTGACTCGATCGGCGTATCGATCTCCGCCTTCTCCCAACCTGTGGCGCCGCCCTTTTCATTCTGCTTGCTGCGCTCCACGCGGACGTCGCCTTCCAGGTAGCTGATGCGCACGATCTGCGGAAAGCTCAGGGTTGAGCGATGCTGTCCCAACAGGAACAACGCCCCATTTTTCAGGCGGTCCGACGCGTCTTCATCGTCCAAGATGTCCTGAATCTGTACCCGTGCCTGCGCCTCGTCATGCTGCATCATCGAGTTCAGCGCCAGCTGCTTTTCGGATAGTCCGCAAGCAAGGCCGCGCAACTATCCAGCGCCGCTGCGCTGTGTCCCAGCTTGTCCTCGGCATAGGCTTTCCAGTAAAGAGCGCCGTCGGCATGGTCGCTCTTGTTTTCCGCAATCTTCGAAAAGATCGCAACCGCGTCCGTCCACCTTCCCTCGTTGATCGCGCGCGTTCCCTCTGCAAATACCATGCCGTCGGGAATGCCGGTCTTCTCCGCGCTGGCGTCAACCGCAGCCAGCGTCATCGCTCCCGGCATCGCCTGGTATGCGCCGGCCAACGCCGGCCAAATCAGCGGCGTTGCCAGCAGGATCGAAAAAGCGGCAGAATGTCCCCGTCGATTCCCGGTCATAACTCTGCCCCTCCGTTCAATTGCGATCCGCGCGCCGGCTCCCGATCTCGCGCACGCGAGCGCAGGACTCGAACCTCAAACAGCAATCCGTCGCTGTTCATTTCATGCTTCAGCCGCTCGATGGCCGCCGCATCCAATCCTCCCGGCTGGTTCGCCATCTCCGTCAGCAGATGATCCAGCCGGTCGAGAGCGCTCTTCAGCTCGGTATCTCCGCTCTCTTCGGCCTTCTTGCGGCATACGTGGTTTGCCTCGAGGAGGCTTCGTGCTTCGTCGCGCAGAGGCGGCATCATTGCCTCGTTCTCCGCATCCACATGCTTCAACTCGACCAGCAGCCGCTCGCTGCGGTCGAGATGATCGCCCAGGACCACCAAAACGATCGGCTGCTTCGGCTTCGGCTGGCCGATTTGCGCTGTTGCGGGCTTTTGCGTCCAATGCTCCCAGTGCATTCCGGCGTAAAATGCCCCGCCCACCAGCAGCGCGCACGCAGCCGCATAGCTAAGGCCGCGCATCAGCCCGATGTTGAACCATGTTCGACGCCGCGGTGCATACGCCGTCAGCGAGCTCTCGATGGCTCGCCAAACGTGCGTTCCATAGGCATCCGCGCGCTCTGGCGGTTCCATTCGGTCAAGGTCGGAAAGGTCGCTCCTGAGCTCGGCGAAGCTCCGCGAGCACGCCGCGCACTCCTGCAGGTGCATCCCGGCGTCTCTGGTGCCCTCGCCGTATGCCCCCTCAATCATCTCTTCCTCGGTTAAATGCTTCATGTCGTTGCCCGTAACGGCGCCAAACGACGCCGCAATTTCTGCACAGCACGGAATACCGCCTGTTTGGCGGCATTTGGCCGGATGCCCAGCGCGGCTCCGATCTCCTCGGTCGTGCGGTCTTCCATGTGGCGAAGTACGAACGCCGACCGCTCCGTGGGAGTCAGGCTGTGCATGGCGGCCTGCTGGATCGCCGCAATTTCTCGAGAGAGCAAAAGACGATCCGGGCCGGCGGTACTGTCCGCCACCTGGATCTCGCACTGTTCGCGATCGTCTTCGTCGCCAATGCGGCTTTCTTCCTGCCGCTTGCGGCCGGCTACCTTGTCCAGCGCGCATCGCACTGCGATGCGATAGATCCACGTGCCGAAGTTCGACCGCGACTCGAAGCCTTCCAAACTTCGATATCCGCGCAGGAACGCGTCCTGAACCACCTCGTCTGCATCCGCCTCGTTCCCGGTGATGCGGTAGGCAACCCGAAACAGCGTCCGGCTATGGCGCATCACCAATTCGCCATACGCATCCTTTTCCCCCGACAGAACCGCCCGGATCGCCTCGTGGTCGTCCCTGCCCATTTGGCCCATTTGACAAGCATTATCCCACCCCGGTTAGGAAACATTGATTGCAACCCGCTTGGTGATGGATCATGGCCGGATGAACTCTCTCCATCGCTTCGCCCTGGTTCTGGGCCTTGCCGTGTCGGCGCTCCTCGCCCTTCCGGCGTCCGGTCAGCCCTTCTGCAACATCCGCGACTTCGGCGCCACCGGCGTCAAGTCCGACGACGCACGTCCCGCCCTTCAGAAGGCTATCGACTCCTGTGCCCAATCCGGCGGAGGTCGGGTGTACGTTCCACCCGGGAGCTACACCTCCGGCCAGCTTCATCTCCGCTCCGGCATCACCCTCTACGTCGAAGCCGGCGCCACCATCTTTGCCACCCTCGACCCGCACCAGTACGACGACTCAAAGCACGCCGCGCTAATCTACGGCGATAGCCTGCATGACATTGCCCTCGAGGGCGGAGGCACTCTCGACGGCCAGGCCGCCTATGAATGGCGGCCCAGCAATTTCACCGATTACTACATCCTGCCCAATCAGCGCCACATGGAAGCTACGGGAAAGCCGCTCCTGCGCTCCTTTCCCGTCGGCATGAACACCGATGCCGTCTATCCGCGCATGGTCCTGCTGCTGCGCTGCACCGACGTCCGCATCGCAGGACTGAAATTCCTCCACTCGCGCAGCTGGACCATCAACCCTTACGCCTGCCGGCATCTCGTCATCGACGGCGTCTATATTTACTCGAACCAGAAAGAGGCCGTCTGGGCCGATGGCATCGACCCGGACGGCTGCCACGACGTCCATATCTCCAACTCGACCATCGAAACCGGCGACGATGCCATCGTCTTCTACTCCACCGACGGCTGGGGACCGGCGCTGCCCACTGAGAACGTCACGGTTACGAACTGCCGGCTCTCGTCTTCATCCAGCGCCATCAAATTCTGCGACGGCAATCAGATTGCCGTGCGCCATGTCGTTATCAGCAATGTGAACATCACCAACTCCAACCGTGGCCTTGCTTTCATGGTCTTCGACGGTGGCATCGTCGAAGACGTGGTCATCGATGGCGTGACCATTGATACGCGCCGCTTCGACTGGTTCTGGTGGGGCGATGGAGATCCGATCCATTTCAACATCAAGCGCCGCAGCGAAATCGACGGCCAGCCCAAGCCCAACGAGCCCAAGGCCGGAATCATCCGCAACGTCACCATTTCCAATGTCATCGCTCATGGCCAGGGCACATCCATGATTCAGGGCCATCCCGATAGCTGGCTCACCGGCATCCGCTTCAACAATGTGCGGCTGTTCGTCTCGCATGGCGCCGACGCTCCCTACGAAGACACCGCAGCAGCTATGACACTGAAGTACGCGCGGGACGTCAAATTCGATAGCGTCGAGATTCACTGGGACGAGCCGCATGCGTCTACCTGGGAATCCGCTTTTGTTGCCGATCAGGTGAAGGACCTTGCGCTTTCCGATGTTTCCTTCGACGCTGCGCCGGCTTCAGCTCATCCCGCCGCACGCCTGAACGATGCCGGCGGTGTCACCGTCCGCGATTCGCAAATCGCCTCGATTCACCTCACCGGCAGCAAAACCGGATCCGTGCGCCTCATCGAAACCGGCTCAACCGTGACCACCGGCCCCGAAGTAGCCGCAAGTGCCGTCGAGCGCGAGCCGGCGCCGCTGCGCTGACCCAGCCTTGCCGTTGCGTTGACTTGCCGGCTCGCCTAACTCCGCTGGCCGGCCAGCTCGCTCGCACGCTGACTTGCGGACTCGCCGACTCGCTGATTTGCCCGCTTGCTCAGCACCACCACGTCCGCCTGCCGCTCTTCGAGGCCAAAGCCGAGCCGCTTGAACTCCGCCATCATCCGCGCCACCTTTTCCTCACCCACCATCTGTGGATGTAGCTCCATGATGATGAGCTCGGCGCGGCCCACCGTCTCCGGCTCGCGCATCACCATCTCGAATTCCATGCCCTCGATGTCGCAGATGAGCGCGAAGCGCTCGAATCCCTCCTCGCGCAGAATCGCACCCAGCTGTGTCGCACGCAGCGTCACCGGCGGCCGCGTTCCACTCTGCGTGAGGAAGTTGGCCCACAGCTCCTCGTGCGGCCTGAAGCTGACCTCGGCCGCATCGTAGGCCAGCGCGCGGCTCAGGATGCGGAACGAGCAACCGTTGCGCTCGCGGTTGGCCTCGAGATGCCGCACGGCTATCGGATTGATCTCCACCACCACGTGCGCCCGTGGGTTTGCGAGCAGCTTATTGGTGATGCACGAAACCACTCCGATGCACGCGCCGAACTCCACCACGCCCCATTCGGGCTTCAGATACTTCTGTACTGCGGCGCGTTCCGGAGCTTCATAGCTGCCGTCGAGCAGCGCCAGCTTCATCAGATTGTCGGCAAGCTCGCCGAGCGGGAACACGCAGCCATCCAGCGCCACCGTGCGGTTGCGTCCGCGCGCCCAGATCCGCGCTCTGACCTTGATCTGGTCGAAGACGGTCGCACAAAAACTGCGCAGTCCATGTCGGTGCAGATACCCCAACGCCGCCTTCAGCTTTCTCTTCACTTGCCCTCTTGTGTCTTCCCTGAAATTCGAGCTTCGTCCTTCTAATGATATGGGATTCGAGTTCCGCGGCTTTGCGCCTGCCCCGAACGCCTCGCGCAAACCCGGCCGGAACCTACCCGCACTACAATTCCCGCATGAAAGAGTTTCCTCAATTCATGCGCAATCCGGCCAATCGCATTGCCGCATCGCAGCAGGCCACACCCGGCGTCGAAGGCTACATCTTCGAAGGCGCCGGCGGCGGCCAGATGGCCTTCTGGATCTGCCGCGAGACCGCGTCCTCGGCCGCCCACGTCCACGAATTCGACGAATACATGCTCGTTGTCGAAGGCTGTTACACGCTCATCATCGACGAGCAGCGAATTCCCGTGAATCCAGGCGAAGAGTATTTCATCCCGCGCGGCACTCCGCACGCGGGCGCGGTCGTCGCCGGCACTCGCACCATCCACGCCTTCGGCGGCCACCGCGCCGCCCGCGCCCACTCCGGTTGACTTCCACGCCGGTCCAGTCCCGGCATTCAACGGAGTGCGTCCCCCGTCAGGAACCCTCTGCATGCTTCCAGGAACTGCCTGCGGGTGCATTGCGTATCTGAGATGAACGCGGCCGGGGCGATGAGCCACATGCCGCGCTTCTGACCGAGGGAGATTCCGTGCGAAAGTCCATTGGAGTAGCCGGCCTCTTTGCATGATTCGCGCTCGCAATTCCCGCTGTTTCCGCAACCGCGCCGGCAGCCGGGAAGAGTACCGTCGTGATCGTCTTCAAGGACGGCCACCGCCAGACCTTCAGCCTGAGCGAGATCGAGCGGATCGAGTTTCCAAAGGCCGATCAGGACGCATCCGCCCGCACCAACGATCCGTCGCGCAGACGATTTCTCGGAAAATGGGAGGTCGGCGACGGGACAGGAAATACTTTCTATATCACTCTCTATGACGACGGAGACGCCAAGCGCACGCCCGGCAACGTGCGCGGCAAGTGGGAGTACGTGAACGGCGAGGCGCGCATTACCTGGGACGACGGCGCGCAGGACGCGATCCGCCGCGCCGGAACGCATTTCCAGAAGTACGCCTATCACATGGGAAAGTCATTCACTGACGAGCCCGATAATGTGACGCCTGCGCGCAATACCATGCCCAATCCGCTCTAGCATCGCTCGGCCCTCCGGTCACACCGCCGGCACTACCGGCCGGGTCTGCGCCTCCGGCACCGGCAGGCCGGCCTCCTGGTCCTTGTACTGGAGCTGATAGAGCTTCCAGTAAAGCCCGTGTTGAGCCAGCAGTTCCTGGTGGCTGCCCATCTCGCGCAGATGGCCCTTGTGCATCACGAGGATCGTGTCTGCCCGCTGCACGGTCGAGAGCCGGTGGGCGATGAGTACGCTCGTCCGTCCTTCCACCATGCGCTCCAGTGCGCCGCGAATACGCAGCTCCGTGTCGGTGTCCACGCTCGATGTCGCTTCATCTAGGATGAGAATCCGCGGATTGAACGCGAGCGCGCGCGCAAAGTTGATGAGCTGCTTCTGCCCCGTCGACAGCGAATTGCCCCGTTCCCGCACCGGCTCGTCGAACTGGCCCGGCAGGCTCTCGATGAAGTCCAGAACATTCACATCGCGCGCCGATTGCCGGAGCGCAATCTCCGCGATCATGTCGTTGCCCAGGCGAATGTTCTCGCCGATCGTTCCGGTAAACAGGAATGGGTCCTGCAGCACCACGGCGAAGTGCCTGCGCAGCGAATTCAAATCGTGTTCGCGCAGGTCCACGCCATCCAGCAGAATTCGGCCCGCCGTTACATCGTAGAAGCGCATCATCAGGCTGGTTAGGGTGGTCTTGCCCGCGCCCGTATGCCCGACGATCGCCACCGTCTGTCCCGGTTCGACCGTGAACGAAACATCCTTCAGAATCCATTCGATGCTCTCGATTGCCGCCAGCACCGGGGCCGGCGCGGCCGACGCCACGGCGCGCGCCACCGCCGCCGCCTCCGTTTCCGTGAGCTTTTGATAGGTGAACCACACATGGCGAAACTCGATCCGGTTCGACCCGTCGCCAGTCTTCGGATGCGCCGGACTCACGATTTCCGCCGGCGTATCGAGAAGCTTGAAGATGCGCTCGCAGGCCGCCATGGCCGCCTGCAGGATGTTGTACTTGTCGCTCAGGTCCTGGATGGGCCGCCAGAATCGCTGCGAATACTGGATGAACATGGTCAGCACGCCGATGGTCACCGTCCCCGAGATCACGCCGAAGCCGCCGCGCCAGACAACCAGCGCGATGGCCACCGCGCTCAATAGGTCGACGGCTGGGTAGTAAAGCGCGTAAGCGAAGATCGTGTCTTTGAACGCAATCATGTGCTGCCGGTTCACCACTTCAAAGTCGTCGAAGGCCCGCTGCTCGCGGTTAAAGAGCTGCACCACGCTCATCCCGCTCACGTGCTCCTGGATAAAGCTGTTGATCCGCGCAATGGCTGCGCGCACGCGGCGATAGCTTTCGCGCACACTGTTGCGGAAGATGCGCGTGACCACGAAGATGACCGGCAGCACCGAGAACGCGATCAGCGCTAGCCACCAGTTGATCGTCAGCATCACGACCGACATGATGGTCAGGTTTAGAAAGTCGTCCACAATCGCCAGCACGCCCGCCGTGAACATTTCGTTGATCGCGTCCACATCCGAAGTCAGACGCGTCACCAGCCGCCCCACCGCGTGCTGGTCGAAGAATCCCACGTGCATCCGCTGCATGTGACGGAAGATGTCGCGGCGAAGATCGAACATGATCTTCTGACCCGTCCACTGCATCAGGTAGGTCTGCAGGAACTCGAAGAAGTAGGCCGCGACCAGCAAAACCAGGTAGATGGCCGCCAGCAGGTTGATACCCGGCAGGCGGTCTTTGGGAAGGTAGGGCGCCAGCCATCGCGAAGCACTTCCCGGCTTGCCCGTAAGATAAAAATCGATGGCAACCATCACCAGGTAAGGGCCGGCCACATCGCTCGCCGACTTGAGGGACACCGAGATCGCCGAAACTGCGGCCTGAAACCAGTACGGCCGCAGATAGCGGCCGAGACGGCCCATCAGCCGCGAGTCGTAGACCTTGCCGATCGGGTCTTCATCGCGCTTCAGGCGATCGGGTTTCTTATTGTCCTTCGGGTTCTGATCTGCCATTTTGTGGGAACGGTGCTGCTTCGCCCGCGGTGATGCGGCTTCCCATCTCATTGTACGGGTGGACATCGCACTCGGCGCCTGCTCAAGACTGCGGCCGTATTCTCAGCGCGCGCCGATCGGTTGATTCAGCCTGTTCGCAGAATCTTTAATCGTCGTCATCCCGCCGCGTCTTCGGTTGCTTGCGCAGCAACATGGCCGGCACAGGCTTGTCTCCCATCGCGTCCTTCCACAGAATGAGGTTCAGCTTGCGCGCGTCGGCGTGGTCGGCATGGCGAAAGTCCATCTTCATGCTCTCTTCTGCGCCCGGCGCGTGCTTCGGGTTCACCGCATAAATCAACCCGTTGTCGCGGTTGGAAGTGTCGGCGTCGTAGGGCGGCTGGTCGCCCGGTCCCGAAAACAGCGATCCGATCACCGGTGCAAACGCATCATTCACGTTCATGGGCGGAAGGCCCAGCGCTTCTTCCATCGTGCGCACCACGCTCACTGTGGTGTAGAAGTGACTGTCGACAAACGGCGCGCCGCCCGGCTCACGCGGAGCGTACTTGCTGATCACCAGCGCCAGGCTGCGGTGCGCGTCCACGTGGTCGCCGCCGTTCTGCGCGTCGTCCTCCAAAATGAAAAATGCGGTGTCATCCCAGAAGGGCGAATGTGAAACGGCATCGACTACGCGACCGACGGCAAGGTCGTTATCGGCGACCGACGACTTCGGGGTTGGGCCGCCCGGCCGCGTGCCGGCCGTGTGATCGTTGCCCATGCGCAGCATCACGAAATTCGGCATCGTGTCCTGGCCCCGCTGCCGGTCCGCGACCCAACCCTCCAGATGGCGCAGAAATACTTCAACGCGGATCTGGTCGGGCACGCTCGTATCAAAGTCCGGCGCCTCTTCGGCAAAATGCCCCACTAACTCCGGCTTGGTGGCCACATTCGCCGCAATCAGCGGGATGGGCCAAGCCCATTTGTTCACGCCGCCTCCCCACTCCGCGGGAAACGTCTCGCCCGGCGCCACCGCCTTGCGCGCGCAGTCGTGGCCCTTCAGCATCGGGCCCAGGCGCGGGTCGGCGACGCGCTCCTCGTTGCAGAATGTCGTCGAGATGAACTCGCCGAAGTGGTAATACGTCTTGCCGTGCGCGGCGAGATCCCCCCATATGAACCCGCTCTCCGGATCGTTCACGTCGGGAATCCCTTGCCGTAGCGGGTAGTCGTTCGCGACCACGCCCTCGAAGTCGTACGTCCTCTGGCTGCCGCGATACGACTGCTGCCATGTCTTGTCGAGATAATCCGAGTTGATCGCTGCATTCGACCACACGTGCCCGTTGCCCGACACCTCGCCCGAGTCGTAGAAATTGTCGAGCAAGCCAAATTGCAGTGCCAGCTTATGCTCGTTCGGCGTGATCGCCTCGCCGTACATGGTCAGGCTCGGGTCGCCGTTGCCCACCGGCTTGCCGTTCTTTTTCAGGTCTCCAAAAATCTGGTCGTAGGTCCGGTTTTCCTTGATGATGTAAATTACGTGCTTGATCCGGTCATGCTGCCCGTCTGCGAACGTGATCCCCTTCTCGGCTGCGTGCAGCCGGTTCGACTCGATCGCCGTTGTCGTCCACTGCGCCAGATTCTTTTCCATCTCCCCGGCGTCGAGTGTCGCCACTGAGCCGTACAGAAGCGTCCCGATGTATGTCGTCTTGCCGAGCCGCCGGCTGCCCTTCGACGACTCCGTCTCGCGCTGCGGAAAGTTGTTCGGTCCGGTGCCTTTGCCCTTGGCTGTCGCTACATAAAGCGTTCCGCCGCCCGCCTTGGGCAGAAATGCCATCGCCGTGGGCATCCACTCCGTGGGAACAAAGCCATCGGGCGCGATCTTGCCCTGCTTCACGGCTTTCCCGTTCAGTTTGCGCGTGTCCACAACGGCCACGGCGTTAGTCGTCGAGTCGGCCACGTAAAGCCGCTCGCCCGTCGCATCCAGGGCCAGTGCATCTGGCTCCGCGCCAAAGAATGCCTGCCCGGGCAGCCGCGTGTCGAAGTAGCCTTTCAACGCGAAATCGTTCTTGTTCACATTCACCGCCGCCACGGCATCGCGATTGGCCAGCGCAACATAGAGCGTCTTGCCATCCGGCGCCAGCGCAAATGCGCACGGATGCGATCCTGGCGCAATCGGACTCGCCGGCTTCATCAGCTCCAGCTTGCGTCCCACTGTGCCTCGTTCGAGATCGAGCTCGGCAACTTCCGACGCATTCCACAACGCCGCAAACGCGCGGCGCCCATCCTTCGTCACCGCAATGTCGATGGGATAGGTGCCCGGCACGGCGTTGCTTTCAGAAAGATCGAAGCGCTTTTCGATCGTACCGCTCGCCACGTCGATCAGCCACACGTCGTCGCTCTGGTTTCCGGCGACCAGCAGTTTCTCCGCGCTGGCTGTGCCAACCACCGCAATCGCGGCCGGGAAGGGAAGCCCCTTGTCGCCTTCCTTCTCGCCGATCAGCGCGGTTTTGCGGCCTGGTGCGAGATTCTGAAGCGGAATGCGAATGAACCGTTCCGGCGCAACCTTTCCCGCGGCAAAGCTGTAGACTGCGATTCCGCTGCCCGTGGCGTTCTTGCCGTCGCCCTGCGGATCGGTTTCCGATCCCATGCTGGTGTAGAGATGCTTGCCGTCATGGCTGAACGCGAGGCCCGAATAGAGCGTCTGCTTCGCGTCCACCAGCGTGCGCGCATCGGGAAAATCGGCGAGCGTGCCGGCGGCCGTGTCCAGCACCGCAATCGATTCTTCGTACTCGCTCTCCGCCGTGCCGTAACCCGCATTCACCGTGGCCACGTAGCGGCCGTCGGGCGACAACGCCATCGTCATGGGTAGGCTGTTCAATCGCTGCGGATTCCCGGGCACAGGTTCGATGAGCTGCTTGCTTGTGGGCAAATTGATGGTCTGCGCGGCAACGCTCGCTGCCGCGGCCGCGAGAGCCGCGCTTGCAATCCGGGGGAAAGCCGCCTTTTTCATGAAAACACAGTAACAAACCCGCGCGGCCGCCGCGTTACAAATCCGTTGCAGCGCCCGCTCTCATCGCGACACGCACAGCAAGTTCCTGATGTTGTCATCCTGAGAGAGGCTCCGCGCATGCGGAACCGACCCGAACGATCTGCGGCAGCTTTCCGGAACGTCTGGCTGCGAGGCCACGTCGAGCCGCCGGCTCTTCGGAGGCTGGCTCCAGTCCCACGGCCGTTCACTTCGCAAAGATGTTCTTCGGGCAAATGGCGTGTACGCCCACATTTCCGTCGACAAGCTGCGTGATGTCCACGTCGACGGCGACGCTGGTCAGCATGTAGGCCTCGTCGCGGCTCAGGTGCTTCTCTTCGACGAGGAAATTCATCATGTCGCGTACCGCCAGCGTCGCCGCCTCTTTCAGATCGGGGCTGAACCCCATGCTGATGTAGCTTGTCGGCGTCTCCGCGCGTGGCCACAGCAGGTGTCGGTCCTTGTGCACGATGAAACGAAATGTCCCGGTAAGAAATGTCTCCATCGCCGTAATGTCCACTTCGCCGTTGCCTTGGCCGGCGTGCCCATCGCCCACCTCGAAAAGCGCGCCCTGCGCATGCACGGGGATGTAAAGCGTCGTTCCCGTCACCAGCTCTTTCAGGTCCATGTTGCCCGCGTGCATCCAGGGCGGTGCACTGTCGTAGCGGCCGGCCGACTCCGGCGGAGCCACGCCCATGCTGCCGAAAAACGGCCGCAGCGGAATCTCGATGCCGGGCGCGAAGTGCGCAATCATCTTGTCGCGATCGAGCGGGATGATCTTGCGCTTGCTGTAGGGAAAATCGTTGGGCAGAAAGCCGCGGCCCGCCGCGAACCCGTTGCAGGCGAACGGCACATCGATGTCGATCTTTTCGATATCGACCTCGAGCACGTCGCCCGGTTCGGCCTCGGCAATCGCTACCGGCCCGGTGAGAATGTGCCCGCCCGGACCGCGGTCCTTCACCTGCTCGTAAATCTTCGCGTTGTAATCGGGAATGTCCTTGGGATCAACGCCTTCGGAGATCAGCCTTTCCGTCGACCCGCACGTCGATAGCGTCTGGATGCGCACCGTGTCGCCCGAATGCACCGTCAGCACCGGCTTGGCCTTCGCCCAGTAATAGCCCCATGCGACGGTTTCTGGCGAAGCGTTCAGTGCCGTCGGCTGCTGCGCACAGAAGCGTGTCGCACAAATCAATGAGGTGGCGAACGCCAGACACACTCTTGGCATGGCCTTCTTCACAGGGACCTCCTCTTGGACAGTACGATTCTGGATGGAAAGACAGATCTACAATTTCAGTTTTCCACTCAAACCCCGCGAATGCCCGCGCTACCGGGCCGCAGAGCTGCTTGCGGCGTCGAGCTCCTCCGCAACATGCGCGACCAGCGCAGCCTCGTCCGCAATGGCCTTCGCCACGCGCACGATCTGCGCATCCGCTTCGCCATAGTGCCGTTCTTCGATCGCCTCACGCGGCCCCGGCATGGTCTTCGCATCGTACCCCGTATACCAGCCCGGCGCGTAAATCAGGTGCTCCATCCACGGCCGCCGCGGCAATCCCTCCGGACTCGTCAGCTTTCGCTCCGCCTGAACCAGCTCCGCATTGATGGCCGTCAAACGATCTGGCCCGATCGCCTTTCCCGTCGCCGCCGAGCGCGCCTTCGTATATTCTGCCGCCGCTTTATCCAGCTCCGCGATCGCGTTGTCGATGGGGGCGAAGTTCAGATAGGGCGGCGTCTCCAGCGCCGGCGGCGGCAGCAACGGGCG
>Ga0335073_10011515_pt1 | contig 12423 bp, 11 predicted proteins | sample Lox_Sample_22_FD_207093 | JGI IMG/M metagenome (GOLD analysis project Ga0335073, IMG submission 207093) | Soil microbial communities from Loxahatchee National Wildlife Refuge, Florida, United States - Lox_Sample_2.2 | ecosystem: Environmental > Terrestrial > Soil > Wetlands | place: USA...
CTCCAAGTCTGGGTAGCAATTTGGCAGCAATGCTGAGATATGTGCCGCTTGCAGTACTCGCGCTGGTCGGCATTGCAACAATCGCAGCTGCACGCTTCAGTCCGTGGAGCTCCAAGGATTTTTTCTACTGGACGAGCAACTATGGCCGCGACGAGGACATCCTGCGACTCGTCACTCCCGGTTTTGCCGACTGCTTGCAGTACATCCAATTCGTTGTGCTTGCGGGTAGCTTGAGTCTCTCGTATCCGGGATACTACCAACCTGTCGTCAGCCGAGCCAGCTGGTCGGTTCTGATGTTCAACGAGAGTTTTGTTTCGCACGGCCCTGGCAGGCAGAGCTTGGTGGATGGTGTTTACAGCGTGACCAGTGGCGCATACGGTCTTACCACTCTCAGCCAACTCGTCGGCATGAGTTCCGACACGGACATATGGGCAGGCATGACCATTTGGCTATGTGTGCTCGTAGGTGCCCTCATTGTTCTGAGCCAGCTTGGATTTGTTATCAGCTGGGTTGCCAGAATGGTCTCCGACAATGTGCAAGAAGACCTTCGCAGTAAGAACCTCCCTTTCACAGGAGGTGTCATTGTGCGACTCGTCTACAGCTACTTTTTACTACCGATAATCAGCGTGACTCTCTTCCAGCTAGTCATCGCAGGCCATTCGCCAAGCTCGGTCGTTGCCATGTCGGTTGTCGGACTGATCGCCGTGCTCGCCTTCGCGGCCTGGATCTTCTACCACATCTTCACCACGAGACCTAGAGTCCACCTTTTCGATCACCTTCCTCTGCTGATGTTCTATGGACCTTTGTACAATACCTATTCGGACGAGGCTGCTCCTTTCGCATTCATTCCCGTCGCCCTTACTTTCATGCGAGGAATTGCCATTGGCGCCATCCAGCCGTCTGGTATCGCCCAGCTTGTCATTCTTGCCATCTGTGAGGTGATCCTCATATTGACGCTAAATGCGTTCCGGCCGTTTCAATCTCTGACGTCGATGAATGCCTATCACACATTCTTCTCCATCGTCAGACTCATCACGGTTTTGCTAAGCATTGCCTTTGCTCCCACTCTAGGAGTCTCGGAAGCATCCAAGGGCTGGATCGGATATGCAATTCTCCTACTGCATGCCATCGTTCTGGTTTTCGGCTTCTTTTTGAATGCTGTTCAAACACTGGTCGAAGTGTTCGCTCGCATGGCTGGAGCTGGCGGCAGAGATACGCGAGGCGGCTTGAGCAAAGTGTTTGGAGTCAGGCAACTGTCAAAACGCAACCGATCGAGGAATACTCGGACGAGTCTGACATCCGATCAGGCTATGCTGGCTAGAGACTCGGATCTCAAGTCGGATCGCATGGACAGAGCGGGAAGCTTGTCTCCGAGCTCAGCGATGATTCTGGGTCAAGCTGGTTCCGGCGTTGACAATCGGAGCAGCGGTGGATTCGATCAAATCAGCCAGGGTGATGTTGGTAGCACCGTCTCTGCCGTCAGTCCGGGACCTTCAACTCCAGGCGGCGGCGCTCAAAGTCCATTCACCATGATCGGAAATTCAACGAAGCGTACATCCACCGGTGGCCTTACAAATAAAGGACTGGAGCCGTCAGATCCATACTATAGGCCGCCACGACCGAGAAGACCTACCCTGGAACCACTCACAAGCGGTGAAACGGGTCTGGGAGTAGACACGAGTCCTGAACAGCAATTTAATCAATCACCTCCGCACAATTTTAGGCGAGATACACAAGACTCTGGCTTCTCGCAGAGCCGCAGTTCGATCAATGCAACATTCCTCAAGCAGCCAGATCCAGAAGCTGGTCCTGCCGATCAAAGATATCGGAATGCCACCGACTTCTCTAAGAGAGAAGCAGACTTCTACTATGGCCTTCGAGGACCGCCATTGTCCAGCGTGCCTAGCCGTAGACTCAAGACTGGGCCAGCAGATCCAATGAGTCCTGTCGCATCGGCTACTGGGTGGTTCAGGAATTTCTTAGGCGGCAAGCGAAACGAGAAGGGCAAAGGCTTCGAGGTAGTCCGAAGCACGCCTCTGCATCTGATGCAGCTGGAAGAGGAAGAAGAGATGGCGCACATGGGCCACGAGCCATACCGAGACAGTCCGGAGCGCCAAAACAGTCCTCGGCGAGACAGCAACATCAAAGCCGGCGCGAGCCAAGACTCTCCCACCAAACCCAGCCGCAGCGCCGACGCACCCATCGACCCCCTCTCCGACGCCCCGCCCATGCTCGGCCCCATCGAAACCGGCGGCTTCGACTTCCCCAGCCGCATGAACTCGCGCAGCAGCGGCACCCGCCTGCAACCGACTCGCCTGCCGAGTCTGCCGCGCCGTAGCTCGAAGCGCGTCTCGACCGGCCCGCCCACCGGCGCAGACGCCTACCTGCCGCCACAGCCAGCGTCCTTCCAGCGCACGCCGCACCTCTCGCCGAGCGAGCGCGCCAACACGCGCGTGCCCTTCGGCGGCAGCGACCGCGCCCGCCGGCCTTCCGCCGCGTCCAGCATCGCCGCCGCCACCCCCGACGACCCTTCGCCGCTGGCCGCGCCGCCGTTCGCCGTGCCCGAGCGTCCGCCCTCCACTGGTCACGTTGTGCAGCGCCGCGCTGCGGACGCGCTGCGCGAGGGCGGCTTCAGCGCGCGCGAGGAGGCCGCGGAGGTGGTGGGGTCGCCGCCGCGGTGAGGAGGGCGGTTGGCGGAGCGGATAAGGAATGGTGTGGGACGGGTGGGTTTTTCCCGTGTACATTGTTACGACATGATTTTACGACTTCTCCATGCGCTCTCCCCCCCTCTCTCTCTCTCGCAACGGCTGCTTTGTTTTGGAGACTCCTTTCTTCAGCGACGGAGACTGGTATCGATTTTTGCTTTTTGGGTGGATGGCAAATGGCATGGAGCGATGTTTTACCTGCAATTTACAACGCACGACGGCCGTGACGGGCTAATCTTGGGCAGCAAAAGCTTGAGCTACGGCGTATTGGAACTTGAAATGCTGCAAATGGGGCTATTTGGCCGTTTTCGAGATGTTCATCTAATATATTTTGAACTCGATACGGCCTGTGGTGGATGAAGTGGGCGTTGAGGATGAACGGATGGATGGAACGAGCTTCTGCATAGTATGGATAATCCATTGCACATTTAACTGATACCTTTGATCGTGTTTATATTGGCATCGTTGAGCAAGTTTAGCGTCAGATGCACCGTATTTTGATGCAGCCACCATATTTGACGTAGTTTGACGGCAGTGGCGTGAGAGACGAATTGAGACTCTCGATAGGGCGTCAAGTGCGTCTACACTCACACTTCACCTCGTGAATCTGCGGTTGCAATCCGCCGGCTCTCACTCCAAGAGTCACGTCGTTGCCACCCACACCCTTTCTCTTTCTCTCCTTGATCTAGCTGGCCCCAAGGCACATCTCTGGACTCGTTGTTTACCACCCTTCACCCCTGTTTTCTCTTGTGCCGCTGGCCGGTTCCACTCCTGTTTCCCGGCCTGACACCATCCCATCCCATCCCGTCGCTCACACGACCTGCGGCTGATCTCAAGGCTGAGCATGTCTTCCAGTTGACAAGCCGTAGCAGCCTTGGAACCACGCTACTAATATCACCTGGGTTGTTGCAGGTCTCAGACATCCTAACTCTGCTCCTCGATGGACTCTCCGCCGGCCCTGCGTGAGGCCGTTCCTCCGCCACCCCCTCGAAGAACGAACACACAAGATTCAAACTCTCCTTCGAACGATGGATCTCTCGCATCATCGAGCGGCAGTTTGGAAAGGAAGCGAAGACTGACCTCGCCAGAGAGCCCGGTTCGCAGAGGCAGCGAGCCTGGAAGCTCTTCCACCCTGCCTATCGACCTCACAGCCGGAACCTCGCCACACCTGGTGCCTCTGCGGTCAAGAAACTCGCCGCTGCCTGCCGCCAATAATCCAAGACCGAATTTCATAGACTTGACGCAGGCCCAAGACACATCTACATCCAACGCCGTGTCTGCGGCTACTGTTGCATCGCTAGGTCGTCTCCCGTCCCTGAGCATGCAATCACCCACCTCTCCCTCCTTAGGCAGAATGCCTAGTGCAGGTCCGGCAAGAACCTTCGATGATATTGTGATTCCACTCTGGCAGCCTGATTCCGAGGCCGCTCAGTGCTCAGTCTGCGGAACTCCTTTCACCTTCTTCTTCAGGCGTCATCACTGCCGGTACGTAGATGGATTTGCTTCTTACTCGACGATGGACGATTCGGAACTTCAACCACTGCACTCCTACTCTCGGTTGTCGGGGATGATTGAACTAACATCATCTAGAAAATGCGGCAAAGTCGTCTGCGATAACTGTTCCCCTCATCGTATCACGCTGCCGAGCCAGTACATCGTCCGTAATCCGGCGGACGAAGAGCTTCCTTCAGCGTCGACAGCCTGGGGAGGAGAACGAGTTCGGGTCTGCAATCCATGTGTGCCGGACCCTAATTTCGCTCCTCCATTTCCACAGTCCTCGGATCGCCAGCAGCAAAGTCCAAGCACCACGTTGCCAAACACATTGCCTCATCCTGGTATGCCGTTCGGCCGTACCATCAATGATCAATTCGGCAGCTTCGGCCAAGGTCCACGCCTTCACACCAATGCACCACCACCTCCACCTCCAGGACTGCACGCACGCCATCACCGCAACGCCGCAAGTCTAGGCCAACCCCTTCCCACCTCACCACCCGCCGAAATCGAAGCAGCACTGGACCCATACCGGCCCTACCTCCACGCGCTGCACCGCCCCCGCCGCCCAACGGTCCCCCCGCCCAGCGCAGGCCCCAGCAGCGCGCACCCAAGCATGTACGGCGGGCGCGGCGCGCGCGCGTCCTTCGCCCCCAGCGCGCCGCCCTACGCACCCCCACCGCCCCCCGGCGCCCCCGCCCTCGAGCCCTGCCGGCGCTGCGGCGCCGCGCTGCCACCGCGCTCGCCCGACGGCCGCGCCGACCTGCTGCGCGCCGCGCACTTCGCCGGGCAGTGCGGCGCGCCCGCGCGTCCGCTCCCACCGCCGCCGCCGCTCCCGCCGTCGCACGCTTACCCGGGCTTCGGCTACGGCCGCTACGGCCGCGCGCCGCCGGCGCCACCGCCGGCCCACGTGCCGATGCCGACGTCTGGGTCGTCGCTGCCGTCGTACGCGCCGTTTCTGGGCGCGCGGGCGCCACCGTTTGCGCCGCCGGGGGCCGCGCGCGGCGCCGGCGCGAGCTCCAGCGGTGGTGCTGGCGTTGCCACCGTCGGCCCGCCGGCGCCGGCTATGGCCGTGTACGCCGCTACCGAGAAGGACTGCGTTACTGCGGATGGCGAGCCCAACGAGTGCGTTATCTGCCTCGAGGAGTTCGCTGTTGGCGATGAGCTCGGCCTGCTCGAGTGCTTCTGCAAGTTTCATCGTCGGTGCATTGTCGAGTGGTATGAGAAGGGGAGTGGGGTGTGCCCCACGCATAAGGTTATTGGGGGTGGGGGGTTGGATTAGTGGAAGAGAGGTTTGGGTAAGAAGGCTTGGGTATATGAGGAGTGTTGGATTTCGCGTCTGCTTTTCATCTTCATGGCGTTTATGGTTCGGAGTGGGTGGATCGCATCTCTGCTATTGCTAATACCCCAGGATGCGAAAGCATGACTTTACGCATATGCGCAGACACACGAGAAGACATGGCCAAAGGCGTGGTAGGACGGTGAGGGTTGCTTGAAGGGTGTCATCGTAGAAGATTCCTAGACGTTACCGGTTCAGCAGTGAATTTCGCTACCGAGTTCCTACTTCATGAATTATGATCTCTTCCTGTCATCTACTTCCCCAAACCAAACGCCGCGCTATGCAGATTCCTCTACAGCTCTATACAAGTTGAGATTGGCGTTTTCTGCGTAAAAGTGTATGTGTTGTACAGGGATATCAGTCGGCAACCCGTAAAGCTCTCCCAAGCCATATTTTCCCAACAGTCCAGCTGCAGAAGTATGAACGAATTCAATCCAGCACTGGCGACCCATCACCTGGCTTTGCACCTAATCCACTTATCGTGCTTCCATAGCCAGTCTCAGGACGGCCAGGTCCGTTAGTCTTCTTAGCCTCGGCCTTTCTCCTCTTCACGGCAGCGTGAGCATGTTGCTGCCAATTACGCTGCCAGCTCTGCTGCTGGAGGCGAATCTCCTGCGCCTTCTTCAACCTATCGGCCCTGATCTCGGCCGGGCCACCAAGAGCACCCAATCCCACGGCCGGCGAGCCCTGACCGACTCCCCAAAAGCCTCTATCTTCGTTGTTGAGGTCCCTGAGGCGCATCCACTCGTGGCCGCTGTGCTTCCAGCCGTTCTTGCGGGCCGCCGCGTCAGGCGGGCACTCGCCCCAGATGGAGACGCGCTGCACCTTGCGCAAGCGAGCAAGACCATACATCAGTACGACTACACTCAGGGCTGCCGATATGCCCGACACGCCCCAGAAACCCAGGTTGGACTCTTCCATGAAGTTCTTCAGGTTCATACCGTACAGCGCCGCCACGAACGTGCCAGCACCTAATCCTAACGTGAAAATCGAAAACCGCAGCTCCAGTAGCATCAGCGAGTTGCGGTTGGCGTCCAGGATCGCGCGCACGCTGTAGATTTGAGTTAGAGATCGTCGCCGGAGCACATACACAAAATACGCACATTTCTTCCGTGTTGCGGATGTTGGACACCAAGTTCTCGGCCGCCTGGACAATTTCGTCGGCAACCTTGTGGTACGACTCGAGCAGAAGCTCCGCCTCATCGTGATCGTCCTCGGCGCGCTCCGAGCCCTTCGCCTTCTCAGAGAGGTACATGGCAGCAAGGTCATCGTCGGCCTCGAGCAGCTCCTCGAGGGCGTCGCGCACCAGCCGCGCCTTCTGCTCGAAGGTGCCCAGCTTCTTGCTGTAGATGAGCAGGTAGCGCAGCTTGTCGCGGTCGATGTCCTCCTCGAGCTCGCGCAGGACGCGCAGCACGGGGTCGCGCACGCCCTCGAACTCGCTCTCGAGGCTCGTCGTCACGCTGATGAGCACGGCCTCCAGCGCGCGGAACTCGTACGGCAGCGCGCCGCTGCCGCGCGCCTCCCCGGCCCGCAGCTTGCCCTCCAGGTCGTACATGAACACGCTCTGCGTGTAGCTGTCCGTGCTGCCGTATGCGTCGAACACCAGCACCCGGTCGTTTTTGATCAGCACCCGCAGGTGCAGCAGGTTTATGAGGATTGCCGACGGCCGCACGAGGATCGAGGGCAGCAGGGACGAATCGATCTTGCGCAAGTCTCGCGGAAGCAAGCCATACTTGGCGATGAGCTCCGTTTTCTTGAACTCGCCATTGACGACCGTGACGTTACCATTCTCGTCAAATTCTGTGCATCGCAATCGAGGTTCGGTCGAGGGTTTTAGGGCACGTCCTGGGCTATGGTTATCGTCGAGGAAAGAGGCTAGTGGAGGAAGTCCCGAGGTGGTGGCCGTCGCCGGTTGGCCTTTTGCGCCACCGAGTCCGAGGATATTCCATATTGAACTCAGGTTCGAGCTTGAAAAGAGACGTCTGAGTGCAGGCTTGTTGCTGTCTCCTAGTGAAGAACGCCGTCGGTGGTGCGATGGTGAGCTATAGAGACCTAGTGAAGCTGTCGTGGAACCATTGAGCTGGTATGGTTCTCCTGCGAAGTTTGATGGAGTTCTAGGAGGCTCAAAATGCCGTATTGGTTTGCTACGGGGTGCTGGGAGAAGCTTGATGTCTCGATGCGATGTAGATAGCGGTTGTATCCTCCGAGCTCTTGAAGGGCATGAAATGCTACCGCTCGGTCGGAAGTGAGGGTCGAATAAAATGTTCTGCTTTTTTAGATAGCGTAGAAGTCGAGGCGACGGGGCCGCAACTCGTGGTAGCGATGGAGAGGGCATTGCGCGCCATCAGTTCAGTATCTCGACATCGGATGGAAGGATGTCGCCTTGCAAGAAAAATTGTACATCATTCCCATACGGTCGTTCACGTGACTTCGTGAAAATGTGAAACTGACTAAGCGACGCCAATTCGCGTCACTTTTCCCTTATGTTTGGTCAGAGACGACAACAGGTTAACAAAAATACTAGCGACAATATCGGAAATTTGGAATGAGAGACCTCTGTCTCCAATTGTTATGCGGAAATTTGCCTGGGAGCTTAGCGACTTCTAATCGAGAGCTCTACCAGAACCTATCCTACTTCCTACTTCCACAGACATGACGAGCTATGCAGACCTCCGACATGCGGCCAATAGAGCTGGTCATCTTGGACTCTTCATCGCCGGCCCAGGCTCTATCGGATATCACTGTTACACCGCCTCCGCCAGATAATAAACGATTTGTTTGTTCGACGTCTTCTCCAGATAGCCTGCCTTCTCCAATCAGAGTCGTAGACGTAGACAAGAGAGTGAAGAGCGGTTCTAATGCTGCAACAATCTTTCAAGGCGCCGCGATTGGCTTTTCGCCTGTCTCGACCCTTGTGAAATATGGGAAACTGGAAGACAAACCTCTGGGAGTTGGTATGGCCTCCAACGGCAAGAAGAAATTATCCAGGGAAGAGGATTGTAGCAAGAACGATTCTCGCTCTGGCAAAGTGAAGAAACAGTCGAAGTCCATACATACAAAGACAATCTCAGAGAAGCAACACCTATCTTGGAAGGACGTCGATGTTGGAACGACCGCGGAAAGAAGCACAAGCTTCGCAGAACAAGTCGAAAAGCTTCCCGAATACGGACAGTCTTGCTCCAAGGCAATAATGCAGACTAGCAACAAGAATATTGCGTCCAATCCCGAATCACAGAAAGGCATAGAATCCAAAAAGCTGACCGCTCAATCGGATATGGAATCTCAAGAACAAACTGACTTTGCGTCTGGAGTCAAATCAAAAAACCGTAGGAAGCCTTCTGTGGTATCTTCAAAGCATTTTAGATGCTCCAGCAAATCGGAAGAAGCCCAAGCTTTACAAGCATCTTCAAAGCGGGATCGACTTCCAACAAGCAAGGAACTCAATCACCAAGAATCTCGTTTAGCTCCGGCGATAGTCACAACCACCAACACTACCAATCCAACGTCTGCTCCGAAACGACGGCAAAACTGGACCCCAGTGAAGGACACCGCTTCTGAGTCTAAAGCAGCGGATATATCACCTGCTGACCTTCGACAAACGTCACTGTCTCCAACCTCCAGGAAACTTGCGTTTTCTGGGTTGTTGCAGAACTTTGCATATCCTAATGCTAATGAGCCTGAACAGCCATCTTTCGATGCAAGCAAGAACAAGGGCCACAAGAGGAAGCATATTGAGTGCGTCGAAGTCGCAGCGGCAGTCACCGTCATCAAAGAGACCAAAACGCCAGACGAACCAGAATGCGTCACCACCAAGAAAAAGACCAAGCTTAAATCAGTAACGGCATTTGCTACCGAACGCTTTCGTACCGCTGAAGATCTACCGACCGTGCCAAACAGCAACGCCTCAAAATTCTTCGCTGAAGGCGCTCAAGCCTCCACTGTATCGAAATCTCCTCCCAAATCTGAGAAGCAAGACATCGAGGCCAGAAACCCGCGGAAAGGATCATCAGCCGTAAAAGGTGGACCGAAAACGAAATCAAAGAAGGGGACCGGCAAAAAGACGGTGTTTATGGAACCGCCAGTGTTGAAACCAGAACACGCAGCTCGGCACTTTGCTAAACATGAAGAAAAGCATGACTTTGTGTTTGCCACATCAAGCCAATTTCATCGCGAGAAGTCACCAACGATGTTACGCGTGTTTCAACGGTCTTTTCTGGATGCTGATACTGGAGACAAATCAGAATTCATTGAGATCTCTGCGATCGAAGCAGATGTGGCGCCGCGTAAACCAACAAGTGGCTTGTGGTCTGCCGCATCCGAGGGCGAAAGTTGCATCGCAACGGAAGAAATGCAAAGCAAAGAAGTCGTGATATCAGCAGATGCTACTGTAGATCAAGATCAAGAAGATAGCCTTATTATCATATCGGAAAACGCACTATCTACCGTAGAAACTAATCAAGACGACGGTGAAATACAACAAGGGGATAGAGAACTACCAACGAGTGGTCAGAGATCAAGAGGAGGTAGGAAATCACCCAAGAAGAATTCGAATCTCCAAGTGCAGAGCGAGGCACTGTCGACACGTAATTTCCGATCCGCCTCCAACGAATCTATATCGCGCTCTCAATCCATGGCCATGGCGACATCTCCTGAACGAGCTGCTCTCCGCGCCCTTTCAACAAACACTCCTCGGAAGCTAGGCACTAGCCGGCGACAGAACCCAAGACACGGCGAAATCACTAATCAGAAAATTACATTGCCCACCAGCAGCATCCCGCCTAGAACACCAATGAGGTCACTTGGTTCTCCTTCTCGACAGGGAACTGATACGCAGGTCCGGATTTGCGGCCCGTCAAAGGAGTCGCCAAGCTCATTCCAACACTTATCCGAAATCGAAGATTCGGAAGCTGATTCAGCACCGACTCCGCCTCGCCGTCGGCGTAGCAAAAAGCGCACTCCCAGCAAGCTGGACGTTGTCTCTTCGCAGGATGCTTCGGTTGCGCCGCATGACAAAGTTGTCGATCAAGCAGACGGAAAGCTGAAGGCTAATGCCATCTCGAAGCTCAATGCAAGGCATCCAAAGTGGGCTGATATGTCACAAGAACTATTTCCACGCATTACGGACGTTGTTAAGGGGGTTCCAAGAGGTCCAATTGGACATCCAAGTTGGTGGGAGAAGATGCTTATGTATGATCCTATCGTAATCGAGGATTTGACAGAGTGGCTAAAGGAGCAAGGAGTTGGTGTACCAAAATATAAGGGAGGCGAGAGAGAAAAAGAAGGGGAACTGAAGGGTTGGATGGTGCAGAGATGGTGCGATGAGAAGAGTATTTGCTGCCAGTGGAGAGATGGTCGTTTCGCAAGATAACAGCTCATCGCTAATTCAACCAAAATTCTCTCATACAAAGTATTATTTAATTTGTGTCGAACAGAAGTCCAGTCTATTTTCTATGATTTGCGCCTCAACCGATGCAACCTCAACATATATGCCACCCAATTTCGCAAAAACAAAATTATAAAACAAAAGATCCGCAGCGATAAAGGACCACAATTTCCCATTAAGCCTTTTCTTGCTCTTCCTACCCCTGCTCCTTTTCCTGATCTCTTTCTTTCTGCTCATGCTTAAAGCCTTGCTCGGTCACCAACTCCCTATCAATACTGTACTCCTTTGAGATTAAACTGATGACAAAAGACGTACCCGCGAAGACGCATGAGACCAACCACACATACCTCAGTGCCTCTGAGTAGCTGTGAATAAGATCGGTCTTGGTAGCGCCCGCAGGCAATGCCTTGATAACCTCCACAAGCCCGGATGCGTCCTTGGCATATTGCTCCGCAAGCGGCGCCAAACTCTCATAGCGCATCAATTGCTTCGCGAGCTGGTTCTGGAAGACGGATCCACCGATGGCCACGCCAATAGTCTGGCCTAGGTTGCGCAAGAAAGCCAGCAACGTGACCGCGTACGCCATGTCTTCGTCCGAGCTCGACGCCTGCACGCCGTACGTCAGCGCCGGGTATAAGATGCCGATACCCAAGCCCGCCGTCAGGTTGATGAAGATCCAGGCCGGCGTGCTGGTGTACTCGTTCAGCAGCATCATCAATCCTGTGCCGAGTGTGGCAAGTCCCCAGCCCAGCCAGATGGACCAGCGGTATTTGCCTGTGGCGGCTACGATGAATCCGACGATTAAGGCAGCAGGAGCAATCGTGAACGTTCTGGATTGCGGCATTAGCAGTTGAATGACAGCGTGCAGACTATGAGATGAAGAACATACTGAGGGAATGCGCTGACACCGGATAGAATCATGGAGTAGCCTCGGACGGCTTGATAGTACCTGTCACTTCGTTAGCATGTATATACTGTCTATAAGGAGCGTGATTCAGTACAATGGAAGATAATAGATAATCATCCATAGTGTAAGACCGTGAGCGATGATACCGATGTACGATGCCGCAGCCGTTCTGTTTTTAAGCACCCGAGGACGGATCAAAGGCTCTTTGGCGAACAGCTCGATCCAAATCCAGAACGCGACAAGTCCCGCCGCGGATACTAGAAGTGGCACGAGGGTGCGCCAACTGGTCCAAGAGTATTGAACACCTCCCCACGTAACGGGGATCAAAAACCCAGTCATCGAGGAGGTGAACAAAATGATGCCCACATAGTCGACTCGACGCAGCTTAGACAAGAGTGACGACGGCTTGAAGTTAAGCTTGAGGAATGCGAGCACGAGAGCTGTTGAAAGTCCCACGATCGGAAGGTTAATCCAGAATATCCACCTCCATGTGACGTTTTGAGCAAATCCACCACCTGTAAACAAGTCAGTGTGCTGCTAGATAATGGACAGTTCTGACAAACCTAATATGGGGCCAGAGACGCTTCCAATTGCCCAC
>Ga0335073_10011516_pt1 | contig 12423 bp, 14 predicted proteins | sample Lox_Sample_22_FD_207093 | JGI IMG/M metagenome (GOLD analysis project Ga0335073, IMG submission 207093) | Soil microbial communities from Loxahatchee National Wildlife Refuge, Florida, United States - Lox_Sample_2.2 | ecosystem: Environmental > Terrestrial > Soil > Wetlands | place: USA...
TGAGTCTGAGCCACCGCCACTGCTCGAAGACGCACTCGATCCACATGCCGCGAGCAGCGTGCTGACCGAGCCGACGCCGACCCCGGTTATCGCGGTTCGACGCAAGAACGCGCGTCTGTCGAATCCAGGGCGGTCGATCACTGTCGCGTCGCCGTCCGCAAGGTGCTCCCCGCCCTCGTGGCCCTGATCGGTCTCTGGCATCTCACTCTCCTCTGATCGAGGACTCTGCGCCTCCCGGCGCAGGTCCACCGGATTACTTCCCGCGAATCTACTCTTCAGTCAAGCACTTTGCGTGGACCTTTCCGGGTACTCGAAGATTCTCCTTCGTGAGACCGCCGGCGGACGTCGGGGGAGGCGGCGCTATACCCTCGCGTGATGGCCGCAGAGTCAGAGCAGCCAACCCCGTCAGAGCAGCCACAGCCGGTCGAACGCGAGCGGTCGAGCGAGCGTTTCGGCCCACTCGACTTGCTGCGCACACGCAAAGCTGACGGGCGTGCACTGTTGCTGTTCAGCCGCGCTCGCGAGCGCGAGGACGAGGGTGATCCCTCGCCGACGCCCGAGCAGCAGGGCGCATGAGCGAGCTTCGTTTTAACGAGCTGCGCGGTGAGGAGGTCGTCTATGCGATCCACCGCCAGGACCGCACGTTCCTGCCGGACCGCGCGCACTGCCCGCTTGACCCGACGAAGCCCGGCGGGCCGGAGACCGAGATCCCCTACCCATCGTTCGAGATCGCCGTGTTCGACAACCGCTTTCCCGCTTTCGAAGCCGGCGCGCCGGGCGGCGCGGCAGAGGTCGTCGTCTACACAGACGAGCACGACGGCTCATTCGGCACGCTCGCGCCCGAGCGCGCAGAGGACTTGATGTGGGTGTGGCGCCAGCGCTACGCCGAGCTCGGCGCGCGCGAGGAGATCGACTACGTGATGATCTTCGAGAACCGCGGCGTCGAGGTCGGCGTCACGCTGCACCACCCCCACGGGCAGATCTACGGCTATCCGTTCATGCCGCCGGTGCCCGCCGCCGAGCTGGCGGCGGACGAGCGCCTCGGTGCCTGCGCGCCGTGCGAGCTGTTGCGACGCGAGCTCGCCGATGGCGAGCGCACGCTGATCGAAACCGAGGGCGTCGTCGCCTACGTCCCATATGCCGCGCGCTGGGGCTACGAAGTCCACGTCGTGATGCGCGAGCACCGACCGAGCCTGATCGAGTGCGAGCCGCTGGAGCTGCGCGAACTGTCGCTCGTTCTACAAGCCCTGCAGCGTGGCTACGACGCGCTGTTCGAGCGCCCCTTCCCGTACGTAATGGTCGTGCACCAAGCGCCGACCGCCGGCGAAGCGGGGCGAGCGCCGGCTGGCTCGCCGCAACGCCGAGGACACCTACATGTCGAGTTCTATCCGCCGCTGCGCACGCCCGAGAAGCTCAAGTTCCTCGCCGGCTCGGAGCAAGGCGCGGGCACGTTCATCGCGGACACGCTGCCCGAGGAGACCGCCGCCTCGCTGCGCGAGGCGATCGCTCGTGTGAATTGATCGTGCCAACGCCCACGTCACCCGATCGTGCCGCCGCCTGAGCCACCCACCCGCTTGCGCGCCTTCGGGCCCGGGCGCGTGAACCTGATCGGCGAGCACACCGACTACAACGGCGGGCTCGCGCTGCCGTTCGCGATCTCACGCGGGGTCGTCGTGGATGCGGTCGCTCAGGACGATCTCGTGATCCGTGCCCGCGCCACCGACCTGGGCGAGGAGTTCGCGTTCGCGGTCACCCAGCGTGAGCGCGAGCATGGCTGGCGCGCGTTCGTGATCGGCATGGTCGCCGAGCTGGAGGCCGTCGGCGTCGATGTCGCAGGCGCGAGCCTCGAGATTCGTGGCGATGTGCCGAGAGGCGCCGGGCTTTCTTCCTCGGCCGCACTCGAGGTCGCACTCTGCATCGCGTTGATCGAGCTAGCGGGCGCGACGCCCGAGGAACCTGGCCGCGTCGAGCTGGCTCGCGTGTGCGCGCGCGTGGAGAACGAGTGGGTCGGCGCTCAGACGGGGCTGCTCGACCAGCTGGCCTCGCTCTGCGGTCAACCCGACGCCGCGCTGCTGATCGACTTCGCGACGCTCGAGCTGCAGGACGTGCCGCTGAAACTCGGCGACTGGCGCCTGGTCGTGCTGGACTCCGGCGAGCGCCACGAGCACGCGCACGGCGGCTACAACCAGCGTCGCGAGGAGTGCGCGAAGGCATGCGAGCTGCTGGGCGTACGCACGCTGAGCGAAGCCGATCCCGCCGCCGCGGAGGCCCTGCCCGAGCCGCTGAACCGTCGCGCGCGTCACGTGCTCGGTGAGAACGAACGAGTGCGCGATGCGGTGACCGCGCTGCTCGCACAAGACATGCTCACGCTCGGCGAGCTACTCGACGCTTCGCATGCGAGTCTGCGCGACGCATACGAGATCTCGACCCCTGCGGTCGAGGCCACGATCGCGCGGCTGGAACAGGCGGGCGCCACGGGCGCGCGGATCATCGGAGGCGGCTTCGGGGGTTGCGCGCTCGGTTTGTTCGCCCCGGGCACATCGCCCCCCGAGGATGCGATCGAGGTGCACCCGGGACCGGGTGCACACCTGCTCGCGACCGACTGACCTGCACGGATCTGCAAGGCTCTCGCCGTGAGCGCTCACGCGAGCAACGGCCGCCCGTACGTGATGCTGATCACCGGGGCTTCGAGTGGGATCGGCGAAGCCACGGCGCGGCGCCTGGCGCGCGAGCCCGGCGCCCGCCTCGTGTTGGTCAGTCGTCGCGAGGAGCGCCTGCAAGCGCTCGCGGGCGAGCTGGGCTCCGACCGCGCGGACTACGTCGCGGTGGACCTCGTCGCGGACGACGCGCCCGAGCAGATTCGCGAGCACCTGCAAGGGCGACACGGTCGCCTCGACCTACTCGTCAACAACGCGGGCGCTGCTTGGCGTGCCCGCTTCGCCGACGGCGGCTATGAGAACGTGCGGCGCACGATGGAGATCAACTTCGACGCCCAGGTGCGCCTGACCGAGGCGCTGCTGCCTCTGCTGCGGGAGTCGGCACCGAGCGCGATCGTGAACGTGTCCTCAACCGCGGGACGCGTCGCCCGAGCGGGCGCCGGTGCTTACAGCGCCTCGAAGTTCGCGCTCGCGGGCTGGTCGGATGCGCTGTGGGCCGAGGAGCTGCCGCACGGCGTGCACGTCGGGCTCGTGCTGCCGGGGTTCATCGCCACCGAGGGATTTCCCCAGTCGGAGCTGATCGAGCGGCCGCTCACGCGCTGGATCGTCTCGAAGCCCGAGCAGGCCGCAGAGGCGATCTACCAGGCCGGCGTACAGCGCCGCGCCGAGCGCTATGTGCCGCGCCCCTATGGACTTGCGGCCGCCCTGCGCGTCGTGGCGCCACGACTCGTGCGGCGGGTACTCGGCGGCAGTGGCGCCGCGGTGATGACCACGACGACCGGACCCGATCTCGCGGCGCGGCGCAACGGGTCCGAGCCCGAGCACTGAGGCGAGCGCCACGCTCGCGAGCGGCGATGGGAGCCCCGCGGCCGGGACCACGCGCGCGCTGGTCACGGGTGCGACCGGCTTCGTCGGTTCTCGCCTCGCGGCGTCACTCGCTCACTCGGGGGCATCGGTGCGCTGCCTGGTTCGCGAGCCCGCCCGCGCCAAGCCCCTGGAGCAACTCGGCTGCGAGATCAGACGCGGCGACGTAAGCGAGGCGGAGAGCCTGCGCGGCGCGGGCGAGGACATCGACGTCGCCTACTTCCTCGTCCACGCGATGGCGGGGGGCGCCGGCTATCGAGAGCGCGAGCTGCAAGGCGCGCGTAACTTCGCTCAGATGGTCGCGCGCGAGGGTGTGACGCGCGTGGTCTACCTCGGCGGGCTCGGCGACCCCAGCGTCTCGACGCACCTGCAAAGCCGTCACGAGACCGCGCTCGCGCTAGCCGAGCACGGCCCGCCGCTGACCTACTTTCGCGCCGCGATGATCGTCGGCTCGCGCAGCGAGTCCTACCGCACGCTGCGCCACCTCGTGAAACGACTGCCGGTGATGATCGCGCCCTCCTGGCTGCGCAAAGACACCCAGCCGATCGGGATCGACGATGTGGTCGAGTACCTGGCGCGCGCGCCCGCGGTCGCGGCCTCGACGGGGCGGGAGGTGCAGATCGGCGGGCCCGACGTGCTCACCTACGCCGAGATGCTCGACCGCATGGCGCTAGCAATGGGCATGCGCCCTCGACCGAAGCTACCCGTGCCGCTGATCACCCCGCGTCTGTCCTCGCTGTGGCTCGGCCTCGTCACCCCCGTCGACACGAACGTCGCGAGACCGCTCGTGGAGGGGCTGATGACCGACACGGTCGTCACCGACCCCGCCGGCGCCGAGCCGTTCGGCATCGCCCCCGCGGCGTTCGATGAGACGCTCGCCCGCGCACTCGCCGAGGAGTAGGGTGCGCCGGGCTCGGTCCACCACGCGAGGAGGCGGCGATGATCATCACCACCATGAACGACCTGCCCGGCTATGAGATCGATGAGGTGCTCGGCGAGGTGTTCGGCCTGACCGTGCGAGCGCGCAACATCGGCTCGCAGTTCGGCGCCTCGCTGAAGTCGCTCGTGGGGGGCGAGCTAAAGGGCATGACGAAGATGCTCGCCGAAGGGCGCGTGCACGCGCAGGAACGACTCGTCGAAGAGGCCGAGGCGAAGGGCGCGAACGCGATCCTCGCCTTCCGCTTCGACACCTCGGAGCTGGGCACGACCTGGACCGAGATCTGCGCCTACGGCACCGCCGTGCGCGCGAGCAAGCGCTAACGCAGGCAATTGGGCCACCACGGCCAGTCGGGCCGGCGGCCGCGCATCGCCGGGAGCCCGCGGGCCTCTGCGAGAATCACCCAGCATGCCCCGCACGCCCCTTCCGCTGCTGCTCGCACTGGGCGCCCTCGCGCTCTGTTCCTGCGGTAAGGGTGGCGCGAGAACGGTCACGGTGTCGGCGTCGAGCCAGGGCGCGGGCACCAGCTCGACCCCAAATGGCGGCGCGAAGACGAATTCGACGCCGGGTGGTTCGACTACGCAGCCCGACGAAGCCTCGCCGAACGGCAAGAAGCCTTCGCAGGGCCGCGCGCTCGCGTTCGCGCGAGCGGTGAACCTGACGGCGGACGACGTGCCGGGGTTCACCCCAAGCGAAAAACACGACGACACATCCGCGCGCGAAAAGCGCCTGGAAAGCGAAATGGTGAAGTGCGCGGGAACCTCCGCGGGCCTGCACGCCGGCAGCGGCGGGGCCGCGGGCGAAAGTAAGGCGCTGGCCGAACAGAGCTCGAAGGACTTCCAGCTCAAACACGGGGTCATCGACTTCAGCGTCAGCTCTCAGGTCTCGGTGCAAAACGACGCCGGCGAAGCGCGCAAGGCGCTGCAGGCGATCCGCAGCGCGCACGTGCGCGATTGCTTCTCGCACTTCCTGAAGCTGCTGTTCGAAGGCGAGCACCTGAAGGGAGCGAAGGTCGGTCCGGTATCGATCCAGGCGGGCGTCCCGCCCGCCCCAGGCACGACGGGGGGCTTCGGCTGGCGGATCACCGCGAGCTTCTTCGTGCGCGGGGTAAAAGTCCCGGTGTACCTCGACTTCCTGGGGTTCGTCGACGGCCCCGCCGAGGTGACGCTGCTCAGCTCGGGGTTGATTCGGCCGTTCCCGGCCGAAGTGCAGCAGCAGCTGTTCTCGCTGCTGCTCTCGCGCGCGAAGGGACACAAGCTGTGAGCGACGTCGAGCAGTCCACGTGGGAGGCGGTCGATCGCTTCGCAGAGCGGCACCTGATCGGCGAGGACCCCGCGCTGCAGGCCGCGCTGCGCGCGAGCGCCGACGCAGGACTGCCCCCAATCGCGGTGACGCCGAGTCAGGGCAAGCTGCTGCACTTGCTCGCACGCTCGATCGGCGCGCGGCGGATCCTCGAGATCGGCACGCTCGGCGGTTACAGCACGATCTGGCTCGCTCGCTCGCTCGGATCTGGCGGCCAGCTGGTCACGCTCGAGGCCGAGCCTCGCTACGCGGAGGTGGCGAGCACGAACATCGCGGGCGCCGGGCTCGCCGAGGCGGTCCAGCTGCGCGTGGGCGCGGCCCTGGAGACGCTGCCCGCGCTCGCGGCCGAGCGGCCCGAGCCGTTTGACCTGGTGTTCATCGACGCGGACAAGGTGCACACCCCCGACTACTTCACTTGGGCGATGAAGCTGACCCGACCCGGGAGCGTAATCATCGCGGACAACGTGATCCGCGACGGCTCGGTGATCGAAGCAGACAGCGACCGCCCGGACGTGCGTGGCTCGCGGCGCCTGCACGAGCTGCTCGCGGACGAGCCGCGCGTGAGCGCGACGACGATCCAGACCGTGGGCGCGAAGGGCTATGACGGCTTCACGTTGATCTTCGTCGGCGAGAGATAGCGCAGCACGTCCTCGCCGTCGGCCTGCAAAGCAGAGCGCTCGGCGCGGGACAGGCGGCCGAAGGGCTCGAGTGAGATCTCGCCCCGGGCCAACCGCCAGGTCGCGACGGCCCGTCCGCGCACGAGCGCGAACGCCCGGAACAGACCGTTGTTTGTAACGAGCGTCTTGTTCTCGCCGACGATCGCCTCGCGCGAGCACCAGCCGAGCAGCAGCGGCTCGAACGAGCCGAGTAGACGTGGGCCGGGCAAATCTGGGACGGGCGGCGCGTCGGTCGATGCCCGAGAGCGCGGAGCGGCCGATTCGAGTAGCCCGCCCTCGCGTACGTGCAGCTCGCTCGCGATCGCGCCGAGTCCAGCACGGGCGTCGCGCAGCGTGATCCCGGCCCAGCGCGCGAGATCGCGCTCGTCGGCGGGTGCGTGACCGGCGAGGTAGCGCCGCGCGAGCTCGGCGAGCGCTCGCTCCCGCTCGACGGGCGGCTGCTCGCCGAGCCAATCTGCGACGAGCGCGTAGGCGTGCTCGCCTTCAACGATCGGTCCGCGCACCGCGAGCCCGCGCAGCGTGGCGAGCATCAATAGGTGCACAAGCGCCTGACCCTCGGTCCGCACCCGAGCCGCGGCGATCCGCTCGCGAAGCTGCGCGCGCGTGAGCGGACCCTCCCGCTCAAGCGCCCGCTCGATTGCGCGCACGCCGCGCTCAGCCGCAGCGGGCGCGACGCCCTCCTGGGCAAGACGGCGTGCGTTCCCGGTCAGTAGCTGGGGCGTGGTGAGCGCGCGCAGCCACCCGTAGTCCTCGCTCGCGACCAGATGGAGCGTGCCGCGATTCAGCCAGCTGATCAACAGCGAGCGGTCCTCGCTGAGTGCGCGGTCGACGTCGGCCGCGACGAGGCCCGTGCTGCGCGCGCGAATCGCGAGGCGCGCGCCACGAGGGTCTTGCGCCTGCACCGCGAGCAGCGTGCGCGTGACCGCGAGCGGGTCAGCCGCGGGGCGACCCGAGAGCAGCTGGGCACGCAAGCGCTGGGCGACGATCGCGTTCGGCGATGCGGCGGACACGCCGCCACGAATACCACGGCCCTAGGCCGCTAGGCGTTCGAGAACCTCATCGGAGTCGGTGCCATGCGCGCGCAGTGCCTGCTCGAAGACAGGGCCGTAGACCCGCAGCACGGCGATCAGCACATCGGTCGTCGCGACCCCGGCGGCGCCCCGCGCGACGGCGATCCTCGTGGCTTGCTCGCCGACGAGGGCAATCACGTCGCGGGGTCCATCGCCCCTCCCGGCCGACTCGCCGCGCCCTGCGCTCGCGATGGGGTCCCGGTGACCGTTGTTGGGGTGGACGCTGATCGCGTCCTCGCTCACGCCGAGTGACTGAAGTGCGTTGCCGACCTCGCCGTGCAGGCGCAGCACCCGCAGCCAGCGCTCGGCCTCCTCCTCGGGCGTGCGCGCGAAAGGGATCGCGGTCGCGGCAATGCCGAGGACCATCGCGGCGTCGGGGGCGAGTGCGGGCGGGGTGCTCATCGAGCGGCGATCGTTCCCCTGACGCCCGCGCCGGCGAGCGCCGCGGGGCGGATGACGTTGTCTTCAACGAGCCTGGCGTTCGCGCTCCCATCCTCGGAGGGAGTGAGCTCGAGCAGCAGAGTGTCGACGTGTCCAAGCCGCTCGCGGGCTTCGCGGACGAGCTTCCGCGTCTGGGCAGCGGGAACACCCCAGTCGAACAGGAAGCGTTCGACGCGCGAGCCGGCGGCCAGCTCGCGGTCCAGCTCGATCTGATCGAGCGCAATCGCGGGCGCGCCGTGTCCGTCGTGGATGCGCAGCAGGCAGGCAGCCATGTCGTCGGGCCTTGAGTCCGAGCGCTCGGCGACGCGGTGGAGCAACTCGCCGGCGTCGGCCTCGCTCGGCAGCTCGACGAGCTCGTCGGCGAGCCGCCCCGCACCGAACAGATCCCCGTCGATGCGCGCCTCGGTGACGCCGTCGGTGTGGAAGCAAAAGCGCGCGGGCCCGGGCACGGAGACGACGGTCTGGCGCGTGCCGGTGCGGATGCCCGTGCCGATCGGCGGCGCGGAGCAGGAGGTCACGGCGGCGACGGCTTGCTGCTCGCCGTCGCCGAGCACGATCGGCGGCGGGTGTCCGGCGCTGGCGTAGGTGAGCTTGCGCTCGCGCGGGTTGTAGGTCGCGGCGACGACAGTGGCGAACGAGCCCGCGAGCTGGCGCTCGAGCACGCTGCCCGCGGTCTGCAGCGCCTTGCGCGGGGAGAGGCCCGCCTCCAGATAAGCGCGGACGGTGAAGCGCAGCAGCGCGGTGTGCGGCAACGCCTCGCGACCGTGGCCCGAGACGTCACCGAGGACGACGGCGATCTCCCCGTCCTCGAGCGCGAACACGTCATAGAAGTCACCGCCCGCGCCGGGACCATCGGCGGGTCGATAAGCGGCCGAGGTCGCGACGGGCCCAAGCCGCGCGGGAGGATCGGGGAGCAGCGCGGCCTGGAGCAAACCAACGTCCTCGAGCAACTGGCCACGCTGGCGCTCAAGGCGTCGCGCGCGCACTCCGCTGAGCAACGAACGTGCGCCGAGCAGTAGCGCGAGCACGATCAGCGCGCCGATCAGGATCCAGACGGGCGTGGGCACGACGCCGACGATCTTGGTGAAGGTCTTCACGATCGCGGGCTGGGTCGAGCCGGACTGCTTGTGCTTGGCGCGTGCGCGAGCGGGGCCGCTTGTGTCGGGAGCGCCCGAGCCCGAGGACAGCGCAGCGGAGGGCAGCGTGATCGCGTCGGCTACGGCGCCCGCGGCGAGCGCCGCACCCGCAGCCTTATGGTGGTGGCGAGTGGAACGGTGCTTAGCGCGACTGGTAAGCGCAGCGCCGGAGAGGCCGCCTTTCGCGGCGGGCAAGGCGGAGCTAATCGAAGCGTCGCCGGTGCCACCTGCGGGGACGAGGGCGGGCAGGGCGAGTGAAGCGGTGGCGGAGTTGGCTTCGACCGAGCCGCCGGCCTGGCTGCTGCCCTTGCTCTTGAGCTTGGCGCCGCTGGAGCCTTCGCTGCCCGCGCCTTCTTGTTCAGCGATGGGTTCTTCCTGCGGCGGGGGATTGCCCGATTTTTTGCCTTTTTCTTTGCGTTCTTTTTTGCCTTTCTGACCGCCGCCTGAGCCTTTTTCTTTTTTCTGTTTGCGCGCGAGGGATTCGGACTGTTCGGAGCCGGTTTCCCCGCCGCGCAGCGCGGCGGCGGAGCTGGAGCCGGCGCCACTGCTTGTGGAGGAGGTCGGCGTGCTCGCCGTGCGTCGTTCTTCGCGACGCTGGGCGTGCTCGGCTTTGTGCGAACCCGGCACGGTGCCCTGTCCGGCAGCGCCCTGCCCAGCAAAGGCAGGAGGGGGCGGCGGCCCGGCCTGGGCGTGGTGCCCGTGGGCGGGCGGCGGGGGCGGAGCGGTGGAAGATTCCAGCGGCGCAGACGCGGGGGCCGACGGAGGCGGCGCAGGCACAACTTCGGCCTTGGCGGCGGCCCGTTCGGCGCGACGCGTCGCCTGTGCGGTGGATTCGCCGGCGCTCGTCACGGTCGAGGCTGCGTCGTCGGCTCCTTTCGCGGCCGACGCGGGCAGCGAGTGCAGCCCGAGCAGCCCACAGACGGCGGCGAGGACGGCGAGGGGGCGCCGAACCGGCATCGCGCGTCTCACCCGATCCGCATCGTGTGGCCGCGCACGTGGCCAAGCGCTTCGTCGAGCGCGGGGAAGATCGCGAACGCGCCGTCCATCCCAGAGAGCTCGAAGATTTTCAGCACGTTGCCGTTCGTGCAGACGATCGCCATGCGCGAACCGGCGCTGAGGCTCCGGTTGACGCCGACGAGCACGCTGAGCGCGGTCGAGTCCATGAACCTGACCTGCGTGAGGTCGACGACGAGCTGCTGCTTGCCGGCATCGATCGCGTCGACGAGCGCCCACTTCAGCGAAGGCGCGCGCTCGAGGTCGAGCTCACCTTCGAGCGCGACGACCGCGGTCTGCTCGTCGGGCTCTGACTGGATGATGCCGAACGCCCCGGTGAAGGGCTCGGGGCTATCGGTGTTCGCGGTGCCAAGCATGCGGCTCCCTCGGGTCGGAGGCTCCTCATGAGCAGCTTCGGCCGCACGCTCGACGGGCCGTTACCACGACCCCCGCAGATCAAACGTACGTCCACAATCACTTCACGCTTGCGCGTTTCTTACCCGCTGGCACGAATTGCGCCGGCCGATGCGGGGACCGCCGGCGCGGAGACCCGCCGGCGCGGAGACCCGCCGGCGCGAAACCCGCCGGCAACGATGACTAGCTGAGCCGCTGGAGGCGATGCGAGACTGCGTGCGGAGGATGGCAAGCGAGGAGCTACAGGAGCTGATCGTGACCGACGCCTCGGCCTGGCTAGCGTGGCTGGGCGAACACCACGCCGAGCGGCCGGGCGTATGGCTGGTGCTGGCGAAGAAGGGCACGAGCGAACCGACGAGCCTGAGCTACGACGAGGCGCTGGAGCACGCGCTCTGCCACGGCTGGATCGACGGCCAGGTCAGGCGTCGCGACGAGGGCACGTTTCGCCAGCGCTTCACGCCGAGGCGAGCACGGAGCGCGTGGTCGCGGCGCAACGTGGGGATCGTGGAGCGGCTGCTGAAGGAAGGTCGTGTCGAGCCTGCGGGCCTGGCGGCAGTCGAGGCTGCGAAGGCGGACGGGCGCTGGGACGCGGCGTACGCGGGGCCGGCGAAGATCGAGGTGCCCGAAGACCTGGCGGCGGCGCTGGCGGCCGAGCCACGCGCGCGAGCGAACTTCGACTTACTGACGAGCCAGAACCGCTATTCGGTGCTGCTGCGAATCGAGACCGCGAAGCGCAGCGAGACCCGCGTGCGGCGGATCGAGCAGTTCGTAGCGATGCTCGCGCGCGGCGAGACGATCTACCCGCAGAAGCGCAAGCTCACGAGCTGAGGTCGAGGCCCATCCAGACGTGCTGGATGCCGGCCTCCTCGAAAGGCTCGGACTCGACGCTGAAGCCAGATTGCTCATAAACCGGCACGGAGACGACCTGCGCGGCGAGCCGGACCCGCTCAAAGCCCTCTCGACGAGCGCGGGCCAGCGCGGTGGCGAGCATCCGCGAGGCGACGCCACGTCGGCGCCACTCGGGGGCGACGGCGACGCGCCCGATCTTGGCTTCGACACCGAAGGAGAGCAGCCGCAGCGTGCCGATCACGCGTTGCTCCTCTGCGACGAGCGCGACGAGGTGCTGAGCGTCAGGGTCGTGCTCGTCGATCTCCATTTCGGCGGGAACGCCCTGCTCGCCGCAGAAGACCGCGGTGCGCAGCGCGAATGCAGCGTGCACATCGCTCGGCCCGCGCGCCCAGCAAATCGCGATCTGCTCTCCGTCCACTTCAGCCCAACATAACGTGCGGAGAACCGCGCGTGCCAGAGCGGTGGCGTCGCTTCCTCAGGCACTCAGCCCGGCGAGTAGGGCGTCGAGCGCTAGCCGCCAGCGACGGTCGACGGAGGCCCGTTCACGACCGAGCCGCCGCGCGTTCTCGGCGAGCGCGAGACCCTGGACCATGGCGAGCAGCACGTGCGCGATGTCGGTCACCTCGCCGACCAGTACGCCTCGCTCGACACAACGTCGCACGCGCGCGAGCACGAACCGACGTACGGAGGCGCCGGCGCGTAGCTCCTCGGCGCTGGGCTCGAAGTCGCTGAAGGGACGCGAGAACATCACTTCGGCGAGCACGGGATTCTCGCGAATGAACGCGCGGTAGCAGTCGCTCATCGCAATCAGGTCCGCAGCCGGATCACGAGTCTCGGGCAGCTCGCCGAGGCGGGCACGCAACAGGCGAAAGCCGGCGAAGAAAACCTCGCGCACGAGCCCGGCCTTGTCGCCGAACAGCTCGTAGACCGCGGGCGTGGAGGTGTCGGCCGCGGCGGCGACCGCACGCGCGGTCAGACCCGGAACGCCCTCGCGCGCGAGCAAGTCGAGGGCCGTCGCGAGCACGTGGTCGCGCAGCTCGGGTGTGCGCTGCTTGGTTCGTGGCATTCGGTCTATTTCAAGAC
>Ga0335073_10011517_pt1 | contig 12423 bp, 11 predicted proteins | sample Lox_Sample_22_FD_207093 | JGI IMG/M metagenome (GOLD analysis project Ga0335073, IMG submission 207093) | Soil microbial communities from Loxahatchee National Wildlife Refuge, Florida, United States - Lox_Sample_2.2 | ecosystem: Environmental > Terrestrial > Soil > Wetlands | place: USA...
CAACACTGCCCCCTCGTTCAACGGCAGGACAGCTGACTCTGGATCAGCATATCGGGGTTCGAATCCCTGGGGGGCAGCCAAACTTCTTACCCACCGCGGTTCCCGTAATCCACTGCTTTTCCACAGCTTGCATGCGGTTTTTCTTGATTTCGCCGAACTTTGAGCGGACACTTGAGAGTCACCGCGTGGACGTTAAAAGTCTTTTTCATCCGACGCAGGTCCGACGCAGGACAAGGAGGCCGAGATGGTGAAAAAGGTGAACGACAGGATGGTGGCCGGACTGGCGCTGCCGAAGAAGGGCACGCGGGTCGTGTACGACGGCATTCTGGGCGGCTTCGGCGTCAGGGTCACGGCGAACGGGTCGCGCTCCTTCGTCCTCGACTACGCCAACGCGCACGGCCAGCACCGCAGGCACACAATCGGGAAGTGGCCCGAGTTCACCGCCGAAGGCGCGAGAGTCGAGGCCGAGGAACTCCGGGCGCAGATCAGGAAGGGTGGCGACCCTGTCGAGGACCGCAGGGAGCAGCGCGAGAAGATCCTGACGGCGCCGAAGGTGAAGGACCTCGGCGACCGCTACTACAAGGAGTACGTGCTCGTGGTGAACCGCGAGGACCAGCATCGCAACGTCAGGGACATCCTCAACAAGATCGTCTACGTGCGATGGGAGAAAAAGAAGGCGGACGGCCTGACGACGGCGGACGTGCGCGCCCTGCACGAGTCGCTGAAGAAGACGAAGTACCGGGCGAACAGGGTGCTGAGCACGATCAGCAAGATGTACACGTGGGGCAAGGACAAGGGCCTGTGCTCGCAAAACCCGGCGAAGGGCGTCAAGAAGTACGTCGAGGACAAGCGCACGACATGGCTTGACGCCGACCAGATGGAGAGGCTCGACGCGGCGATCACCGACTACGGCGCCGAGTCCGCGGAGCTGATACGGCTGCTGCTGCTGACGGGCTTCCGGCAGCGCGAGTGGATGAGGGCGAGGAAGCCAGATTTTGACATGCGACATGCGATCTGGACGAAGCCGTCGCACTCGGTGAAGGAGAACAGGACGGAGCAGGTGCCGCTCGGCAAGGCCACGATGGCGGTGCTGCGGAGGGTGATGGCGGCGTCGCCCGACAGCGATTGGCTGTTTCCGGGTAAGAAGACGAACACGTACCGCACGACGGTCAGGCGCCCGTGGGAGCAGATCCTGCGGGCGGCTGGACTGGCCGAGGAGCGCCCGGTCATCAGCAAGAAAACCGGATGCCCTGTCGTGAGCAAGAGAACGGGGGAGCCGCTGAAGGCGTACAGGATGAAGTGCCGCCTGCACGACCTGCGGCACACTTACATCAGTTGGCTGGCGGATCGCGGAGTGCCGCTGGCGAAGATCGGGAAGCTGGTCGGGCACCAGCGTCCGGAGACGACCGACCGCTACAACCACGTCGCGGACAAGGCGTTGCGCGAGGCAGCAGACATGTTCGGCAACATGCTCACGCAGCGCGTGCAATAGATGGCGTAAAGAAAAAGCAGCCCTTCGATGGTCGGGAGATTCCCTTGGGGTAGAGGTACGCATTCACGTAGATGTCGACGCTGCGGGAAACTACGAGTTCCGCGTGGTTTCTGGCAGGCGCGAGATCGCAACTCGGGTCAACCCAGACCTTGCTGCGAGCTTTTTTGAAGACCTGCGGCTCTTGCGATGGAAGTCGATCGGGATCCACGACCCGGGAGACATCCTGCTCAGCGATGTCGGCGACCGACTCGCTGCGCTCGTGGCGCCGCCTGCGACTTGGGAAAACTTAAGGCTACCCGATGACGCCAGGCAGGTGCGCGTGCACTTCTCGCAGGCAGCGCACCGTCTCATGCAGTTCCCTTGGGAGCTTCTCCGTGTCAACAACCGTTTCCTTATCGGCGACCGCGGCAGTCACCTGAAGCGCGAGTTGCCATCACCAGTCCCAAAGCGAAGAAGGCGCAATCCCGTTACCAACATCGTGCACGTCAGCCTTGGCACCGACAGTAATCTTCGCTTAGACGAGGAGCGCTGCATGCTCCTTGATACGATCCCCGTCAACATCCCCATCGAGTTTTTCTTCTATTCATCCGCGCGACGCTTGGAGGTGGAGATCGACGCCTTCCGGCCGCATGTCGTGATCATCTCGGGACACGGACACTACGACGAACTTCAAGGAGAGCATTTTCTTTCCCTGCGGGACGACGGATATATCAGGACGGCTGAGATCGTCGCGCTCTGTGCTTCCTATGGCTGCGAACTCCTCGTGCTTTCCACATGCGAAAGCGCGCGACTCGGAGGGCCAGTCGTCAACGACGGCACGGTACTGCCGGCAGACGTCATCGCTTTCTCGTTCCCCGTCATGACCACAACGGCAACACAAAGCATCGAGTGCTTGCTCGGCGAAGTCATCCGCGGCCGGACCGTCGACGAGGCAATGGCCGCTGTGCGCGCCATTGATAGCGACGACGAGTATGCCTTCTTCAACGCGGTCCATCTCCATCGGAGTCGCGCAAGGTCACTGCACATCAGCGTGGCCGCACCGAGACAGCGCCGTACGCCGGCAACCCGGTGCCCCGGAATGGAGTTCACCCTTGGCTGGCTAAATGGCTATGCGCACTGGAAGGAACCGGCCACGCTCCTCGCTGCCGCGGGAAGCGGCGGAGAGACGTTGATCCGTCACTGGGCTGAACTCGTTCAGCGATCACAAAGTCAAGCTACCCGATGGCGCGTCCTCCTCGACGGCGTTCCCATTCTCGATGTGCCGGGGGCGCAGCTTGTGCGACTCGCATATCCATACTCCTTCGTACCCGTGCCCACTGAAAACTTTGTGCACGGCGTCGGGATGGATCAGCGATTTGCAAACACGTTGCTCGCGGCCAGAGACGAAAACCTCGCTGCGCAGGCAGCAGGGCACCCGCTCTTGGGCATGTTGGGTTTTGTGAACGACCTCATCGGCGGGCGCACGGAGCACGAGGCGACCGAGCGTTTCGAACAAGAGAACAGGATGGCGGAGCGCGCAGGCAGGCTGAACCGGGAAGGCTCGCTGTTCGCCAGTTGGTTGTTCACAAACAAGGGGATCGCTGCGACCAGCTTCGAGAGCCGTGCTGATTTTGCAGAACGCATAAAGGAAATGGTCGACATCACCCCGGCAGCCATCGTGGCCGGCATCGAAAACGCAGTGGCGGCGACGGTCGTCCTACCCCAACCGGATGTCCTCTACCTAGCACACGAGTTTATGATCCTGGGAGAGCGATGGTTCCCTAACTGGCGCACAGATCACCGCGCAGGTTTTCGCCGCCTGTGTGGCGCTTTTTTCACGCTTGCCGCACATGGCGACCTCAACGTAGAAACAGGATCCCGCCTGCTCGATTGGGCGGTCCGTCAAGAAGACTGGACCACCGCGATAATGATCTTCGTTGCAATGTCGCGGTGGTACGGCGAACACGGAAGGCTTGAAGACCTAGAGCCAACTATTGATTTGTTGCTCCCGCACGCGACAGGGATGGAGCGCGTTATTTTACGCGGGCACCTCGTCACCATCGCGACAAATCGCGGTGATTACCGCACTGGGCTGACGGAGAATCAACAACTCGAAGCTGATCTCCAGGGACTCGCGGGGGATAGCGACTACTACCGAAACCTCCACGCCGCCATTACGCAGCAGATCGACTGCCTCGTCGAACTGGACCAACTCGACGACGCTGAGCGGCGTTGGCGGGACGCTGAGGCTCTTATTCCGCACCTAGAAGAGCACAGTGCGGAAGCTCAGGCCCGACTCCTCGGACAGCTCGCAAACTTGCGACGCGAGCAAAACCAGATGGATGCGGCTCTCGACGCTGCTTCGCAAGCAGTCCAGTACGCCATCGCGAACCATTGCCCGGAGGTGCTCATCGCAGAACTCCGAAACACAAGAGCAGATTTGCTCCGGTTGGTCGGACGAACCCGGGAGGCGGTGGAAGAACTTAACGCAACGGCGAGCGTTGACATGCCCCCGGCTCTGCGCTCGCGATTCCTCCACCTGAAGGCGCTAATCCTGAAAGAGTATGGCTCGCCACAGGCGTTGGAGCACCTGCTGGAAAGCTACCAGCAGGATCGATTACGAGGGGACGACGCTGGCGTGGCCATCTCCCTGCTCGCGATCGCGCGCATCTTCACCGAGGAGCAGGAGTACGATCGCGCGCGCGAACGCATCAGGGAGGCGCTACCCTTGGCCGATGCTTGCGGACTCGCGGACGTCGTCGCCGGCCTCGCTCTCCTCTGGGCCGAGATCGACTTGGTAGAGGGAAAGAACACGTCCGCCGCAACCTGGTTGGTCACAGCTCGGAACAAGTTCGCCGAGAGTGAGGACGAAGGCGGTGTCGATCGCACGACACGATTGCTCGACGCGCTCCGAGCACCCAGGGAGTAAACGTCGAACACCAGGCTCTCGATGTGCGTGCTAGTCTTCGTTCTGTGGAGGTACCCCATGGCAGGTCGCACAGCATCAGAGGACGTTTTCATCAACTCGGAGATCGAGGCAGCATTTCATCGGCACGGCGTTGTTCCGGGCTCGCCGCTAAAGCCCTTGCTGGCAAAGGCAGCCGAGGTCGAGACCGGCGGTCGCATCGCGGCGGTCCGCATCCGCGACGAGCACGGCCGCGTGCTCACGCTCGACGACAAGTTGGACGAGATGAAGCAGGAGTACATGTTCAAGCATCACTTCCCGGTCGGGCCGCCCATCGTGCCGGCGACGGACCTTCAGGCAACGCGCGCGAACTTCGACGAGATCAGAACCGGTCGCGTCCGCGTCGAGTGATGCCTGGCGTTTTCGTGGACGAGGCCGGCAACATCCATCTCCTCGAAAGCTACAGCACGGCGGCGACCCGAACGCTGTGCGGGGTTCCCGTACCGCAGTTGTGGGGCGCAGAGCGCGGCAACGTTCATTGGGCACATGCCGGGCACGAGACGTGCTCGCAGTGCCGGGCGGTTCGGACGGCGCGCAGGGAGCACCCGACACCGCCGCAGACCGTGAAAGCGCGGCCCCTCAGCCGCATCGTGAAGCGATGACGGTCATCGCGCAGCCCATCCAATAAGCCCGACGCCTGTCCGTAAGTCATTGTTAATGCAGGGCTTGCCATTGACATCCCGCCCTGCCAGCGATATACTTGTCACGTATCAAGAGGCTCCAACCCGGAGCCAGCAACCGAGCAGAAGATCGCCACGGTGCTCCTGAACCGCCAAGGTTCGATGCGGCCGCGAGAAGCGGCAAAGGGCAGGCAGGTCATGCACGGGAACCACCGAAACCAAATGTTGACCCCGCGCTGCGTCGTCTGCGGCAAGGTCGTGGCGCTGCGCGTGGACCCCGAGGACTCGGAGCGCTGGCGAAGCGGCGGTGCGCTGATCCAAGACGCCTTCGTGGACTCGACCGGCGTGCCGTACCTCGACGCTGCGGAGCGCGAACTCCTGATCTCCGGAACATGCGGGGATTGCTGGAAGCTGCTCTGCCCGTCCGACCCGGCTCGCTATCAGTGAGAACTGAAAAACCAGCGCCGCCCCCAAGTCGGCGCGGAAAAGAGGAAGCAATGCACAGCTACAGACATCAGGCTCCATTAACGCTCGACGAGATCGCACGAAGGGCGCCGTCCGCACTTGCGATCCGCCCCTTCGACGCGATGAGCGCGAAGTACACCTACGTCCCCACAGTCGGCGTGATCGAGGCGATGATCGCCGCCGGCTTCCAACCGTTCAGCGCGGTGCAGAGCCGCACCCGCGTTCCGGGCAAGGGCGACTTCACCAAGCACATGCTTCGCTTCCGCCACGAAGACGTCTCGCAACCGATGGCCGTGGGCGACGTGATCCCCGAGGTCGTGTTGATTAACAGCCACGACGGCACGTCCGCCTACAAGCTGATCGCGGGGCTATACCGGCTGATCTGCTCGAACGGGATGATGGTGTCGGACGGCGAGATTGCCGGCATCAACGTCGCCCACAAGGGCGACATCGTGGGCGACGTGATCGAGGGAAGCCGCAAGCTGATCGCCGAGACCCAGAACTCGCTCGGCACGGTGCGGCTTTGGAGCCAACTCCAACTCACGGACGGCGAGCAGCGAGCATTCGCCGAGTCCGCGCACACGCTGCGCTTCGCCGACGCGGACGGAAACGTCACAACTCCCATCACCGCCGACCAGTTGCTCACCGTGCGACGTCGCGAGGATGTGGGCGGCGACTTGTGGCACACCTTCAACCGCATACAGGAAAACGTCATCGCCGGCGGACTCTCGGCGGTGCGGCGCGACGCTAGCGGCAGGCGCTTGCGCCATGTCTCGACTCGGCGGATTAACGGCATAGATCAGGATATGCGCCTGAACCGAGCGCTCTGGGAACTAGCCTCGAAGATGGCGGAACTCAAAGGCGTGGGACCGAAGGTTGAGGCGCCGTTCATCGAGGCGGAAGTTGTAGCGGCTTAGTCCCTACTCTGCCGTCTGTCTCGACTGACGGCAGCGATAGCGATTAAGAGAGGAAATCATGACGAACGAAGAGAGGTTGATGGAACTGCTGCGGCGCGCCCACACCGTCATCGGCGAGGGCCTGATCGACAACGCGCTCGACGAGTCCGTCGCTGGCCTCCACGATGAGATCGCTGAGGTGCTCGGCCTGCCCGTCGTGAAGCGGGACACGGTGCGCTGCGAGGCGACCTGGTTCGTGGCTGGCGGTCGCATGGAGCGGCAGTGCCAAGAGAACGCGGTCAACGTCTGCGCACTCTGCGGCAACGCGCGGTGCGACGAACACGACGATCTCGGCTTCGAGGAAGTCGAAGGCAGGATCCTGTGCGAGGAGTGCGGAGCCGGACGTGAAGGGAGGAGACCATGACACAAGCAAAAGAAGCCGCGCCGGACGTTCTCGTCGCGAAAGCCTTCACGACGTTCGTGTTCACGCCGCTCACTGCGGAGGCGAAGCAGTGGATCGAGGCGAATGTCCAGTCGGAACCGTGGCAGTGGCTTGGGGCGAGTCTGGTCGTCGAAACGCGGTTGCGCCTGCGGCTCCAGTATCTCTCGCCGAGATACAGGCCGAGATCGCACGGCTCAGCAAACTCGCCGCGTCGATGCAGACTGAGGCCCAGAACGCCCAGCAAAGCGACACCCGCGCGTCATGTAGCACGCATCACTGATTCGTGATCGCGTACACCATATCGCCCACGAAGCGCTTGAACGACTCGTTCTCCACGAACTGCTTATAGACCTGCGTGTCGTCCTTCAACAGGTGCTGCATCACCTTCGCCAGTGCCTCGTCGTGGGCCATGCGTGCGGTGTGCGGCGTGTTTTCCTTTGCATTCTTGTAGGCCTCATCGGCGGCGACCTGGGGCGCGATGTCGTCGCGGATGCGTTTGACTACCCGGTCGGCATCGGTAAAGAGCGTGCCGAAGTGGTCATTGAATGTCTTGAGGATATTGCTCAAGCGGTCCATCTCAGGTTCGCTTTTCCGACCGCTGGCGTCCGTCGGGGTCGGCTCGACCTCAGCGTCCTTGTCCTCAAGCGCGATCTTCATGACGGCCTTCTTCTCAACCCGGTAGCTGTCCATGTCGATGGCTTCAAGAATGCCTTTGGAGAGGTCTTCCTCTTTCGGCGCAGGCAACTTGGGTATCAGCAGATTGAGCATGATCGAGAGCTGCTCCCATTCGGTGTTGCTATAGGGGATCACAGATGAGAGAAAACTGTACGTGCGGCAGAAGGCTTTGGCCTTGCCCTTAAACTCCACCTGGCCGTCCTCGTCGAGCCTGTCCACGTAGACTGCGACGCAGAGATCGAGGATCGGGTCGAGCTTGTCGCGGTCGGCGCCGGCAAGAAACAACTCCACTACTTGCCGAACCTGCTCCGGCGAATACACCTGGGCCGCATCTAGCGCCAGCTTGAGGTCATGCAGTTTGTTCGGGTCCGTCTCCTCGGCGAGCAGCGTTGTGCGGTAGTAATCCTGGAAGGCGAATGTGATCGCGTCGCTGTTGTTCTGAAAGTCGAGCACGAAGCAGTCGTGCTTTTGCGGGTGCGCACGGTTGAGTCGCGACAAGGTCTGCACAGCCTTGATGCCTGAGAGCGGCTTGTCCACATACATCGTATGCAGGAGCGGCTCGTCGTAGCCGGTCTGGAACTTGTCGGCGCAGATCAGAAACCGGTACGGGTCGGTCTGGATCCTGCTGGCGATGTCCCCGCTTGAAAACCCGTTCAGCGAAGCCTCGCTAACTTTTACGCCAGCGTATTCGTGTTCGCCCGAGAAGGCAACGATCGCCTGGTATGGGCTCTTGCGCTCCGCCAGATAGGTCTTGACCGCATGGAAGTACTGGATAGCCCTCGCAATCCCACTTGTCACAACCATCGCGCGCGCCTGTCCGCCGATCTTCCCGGCCGACAACACCTGCTCGTGGAAGTGGTCCACCATGATCTCGGCTTTGAGCTGGATCGCGTGTTCGTGGCTCTCCACATATCGGGCGCAACTTCTTCGTCGCCTTCTTGGTGTCGAACTCCGGATCCTCCTCAGTTTTCTTGACCAGTTTGTAGTAGCTGTTCACCGGCGTGTAGCTCTTGAGCACGTCGAGAATGAAACGTTCCTCGATCGCTTGCTTCATGGTGTAGCTGTGGAAGGGCCGGTGCTTGACCTTGCCCTCGGTGTCGGGCGGCAGCGGGTCACCGAAAAGCTCCAACGTTTTGCTCTTTGGCGTCGCTGTGAACGCGAAGTAGCTGGCATTCGTCAGCAGCTTGCGCGCCTCGATCCGCTTAGCGAGCGCGTCGTTCACGGCGTCCTCGGGGTCGGGCCCGGCGTCTTCGTCCTCCGCCGGGGCACTGAGCGCTTCGCTCATCGCCGCCGAAGTCTTGCCGCCTTGGCTGGAGTGCGCTTCGTCGATGATGATGGCGAAGGTCTTGCCTTTCTCGGTCGCGATCTCGTCGAGGATGAAGGGGAACTTCTGCACGGTCGAGACAATGATCTTCTTCCCCTCCTCAATGAACTTCCGGAGATCGCCGGAGTGGTCTGCGTGGCCCACAGTCGCACTGACCTGCATGAACTGCTTGATGGTGTTTTGGATCTGGTCGTCGAGCAGAACCCGGTCGGTCACCACGATGACGGAGTTGAAGACCTCCTTGTCATTGCGCTTGAGCCCGACGACCTGGTGAGCGAGCCATGCAATCGAGTTCGACTTGCCGCTGCCCGCCGAGTGCTGGATCAGGTAGCGCTTGCCGGCGCCGCGAGCGCCGACATCGGCCAGCGTTTGGCGAACAACGACTAGCTGGTGGTAACGCGGCCAAACCTGGGTGCGCTTTTTCTTCCCGGTGCGCGGATCCTTCTCCTCGATGATCTGCGCGTACTTCTCCAGGATGTTGGTCAGCCCTGCCGGGGTAAGTACCTCCTTCCAGAGATAGTCAGTCTTAAGACCATGTGGATTGGGCGGGTTGCCCGCGCCGCCGTTATAACCCTTGTTGAACGGGAGGAACCATGAGCCCTTGCCCTTGAGCGCGGTGCACATCTGCACCTCGCTGTCGTCCACGGCGAAGTGGACCACGCAGCGCCCGAACTCGAAAAGTGGTTCGCGCTCATCGCGGTCGCGGCGGTATTGTTCCACGGCGTCCTCGACCGTCTGCTTGGTGAGGCTGTTCTTCAGCTCGAAGGTGGCGATGGGCAGGCCGTTGATGAACAGGCACAGGTCGAGCGCACGGCGCGTCTCGTCCATGCTGTAGGTGAGCTGGCGCGTGATCGCAAACCGGTTCTGCGAGTACAGGACCTCGGCCTTTGCGTTGCCCGGTGAAGGCGTGCCATAGAAGAGATCGAAGTGAACCGGCCCGTGAGCCACGCCTTTACGCAGCACGTCGATCACGCCGCGTTTACCAATCTCCCTCGAGATACGGTCCAGGAACTTGAGCCGATTGATGTCCTTCGCGTCGTCGGTCATCGCCAACTTCTTGAAGGCTTCGGGCTGTGTGGTTCGGAGGAAGGCAAAGAGCTGCGGCACATCAAGTGCCTGGCCGCGGTCGTAGTCCTTCGCGCAGCCAGCGAAGTAACCGCTGCCGGCCGGCTCGGGCTTGTCGGCACCAGCGCCTGGCGCCACGGTCAGGCCGTCACCGCCCGTCATGTGCCGCATGATGAGCGTTTCGAGACCCTTCTCGCTGATGTCGGTCGTGGTCACGCGACAACCTCGTCGGCGGTTTCGTCTTCGTCTTGCAGGTCCGCGTGGCCGGCGGCCTCCGGTACTTCTTCCGGCAGCCGTGCTGCCGCCTCGCGCACGTCGAGCTTGCCAGTCACGACGTCGGCGACCAGGCGTGTGCGGTACTCGCGCAACAGGTCGACCTCGCGCTCAAGTCGGGCGACGGCACTATTCAGACCTGCCAGTTCCCGCTTCAAGTGCTCGTTAATCCGGACCTGCTCGCGAACCGGTGGCAATGGAACCGAGAAGTTCGCCCAAGAGTCGGTGCGCAAACACCGCGTTCCGTGCCCGGACTCCTCGACGAGGGTCAAAAGATCACGCTGGATCCCGGTCAGCAACGAGACGAAGAAATCGGCATTCATCGGCGGCTTCGGAGAAAGGGCCTTCATGTCTTGATTGATGGTGATGGGAGCCGTTGTGACTGCTACAGGAAACGTGCGGGCGAGAATCATTCCGCGCACGACGATCAGAACGGCAGGGGGCGGAATCAGGGAAATGTTGGTTTCGCGGAGTGCAGCCTCGCTGATGTGGTCCCGTGAGTCGCCTATCGCGGGACGTTTCATGTCCTTCGGGCTAACCCAAGGAATCTGTCCTTCCCAGAACCGAGCGGTGCCCTTGTTGGGGGTCATTCCACCAACCGTGTTAACTAGGAACTTCACCTTGCGAGTGTCCCAATGCACTGGAATGTCGCCGAGCCACGGAATGCCCGAAGGTTTGAGACGAACTGAGTCGTCGAGGCCGCGGGTGACGGCCCGGTGGATGATGACCTGCTTCTGTTCATTGAGCAGTGCGATCACTTTCCGCTTCGCGCGGATCGCCCGCTCCAGCCGCCCGTTTGCCCATTCCAAAAAACGCACGATCGACACCTGTTCGGCGTGCGGGGGCACTGGAAGCAACTCCCCCTTGAGGAGTTCCATCGGTATCCGCATCCTATGCGAAAGTATTCCGTTGCCGATGCGCACTAAGCTCAACTGGAACGGCTTCGTCGAGAAAACAGCCTCTAGGTACTTAGGATCATCGGCCTCAGATCGCCGGGTGAGGACATAGTAAACAGGACTGAGGCAGCCGGTGTGTCGGGAGCGCCCAGCGGAACCGATGATAACGTTCATGCAGTTGACAACGAGGTCGTCCGGCCGGACAACTTTGTAGCGTCGTATGTCGTCAGACTTCTTGTTGCCAATGTTCCCCTTGTCCTCGTAGCGAATGACGCCTACATCTTTTAGAACTGAGAGAACCTGAGTAACCTGCTTTCCTTCGTTTGTCTCTCCACGCTCTCTCAAAACTGCTCCGAGCCGTTTGAGGTCCCAATGCACCGGCACCCGGCCGAGCCACGGCAGCCCCGAGTCCTTATATTGCGGATATGGCTTGAGGGCTTCGACTAGTGTCTTTCCGTTTTCCTGACTCACACTTGTGCCAGACAGCATCGCGTGTTCTGTGACGGGGACAACCGTGGAGGGTCGACGCTGGTAGGGTGCTCGGGCTGCTGCAGCGTCCCCGCCTGCCGAGGAAGTGCTGAGCTTGGACGGGTGTGCTTCGACTACTCTGATGGGCTCGCCGAAGAGAAGAAAGTCGGCAAGGGGCAGTGGTTCCACCCGTCTGAGCTGATCGCTGTCGCTGTGCTTGACCTGCTCCCGAAGCTCCATCAACAAACGACCCAGTGCGTTGGTGCCCACTAACGTATCTGTATCGCCGCTCACAACTTTCGCGCCCCAGAAATCGTCCTTCCTGGACTCTTCGACGATCGGTCGATCACCTGTCGAAAGCAGCAGGCGGCTGAACTCACTCCAGTTCTGCGCGAGCTTAACCCGCAGACACCAACGCATGATCTTGACGCGCACCCGATCCCAGTCTGGCCTCGATTCCTTGCGGTATGGCTTACTCTTCATCTTGGCGGTCATCGGGCTGAGCTGCTCGATGATCAGTCGCTGCACGTGCGGGAGATGTGGGAATCGGCAAGCCTGATACAGCGCTTCCGAAGTGAGAATGCGGACGTTGTTGACGCGAATCGGGAACCCCGCAGCCATGTTCGACAACCCCCCGAACCCTTCCTTCGTCTTGGAGAAGACCGCACTCTGCGAACGCATGTAGGTGCGGGTCTGAGCCTCTGGCTGCCGGTTGGGGGTCGGTTGGCTTGAGTTCGCGTGGCTACTCATAGGTCTTCCGAGGAAGAAGAGGATACCAGTGGAATGGCCCCGAGGTCGCCTCCGGGTCACCCCACCACAACGCAAGCGGGCAGTTGTTGGGGCAGTTCCGAAAAGTGATTAGC
>Ga0335073_10011518_pt1 | contig 12421 bp, 9 predicted proteins | sample Lox_Sample_22_FD_207093 | JGI IMG/M metagenome (GOLD analysis project Ga0335073, IMG submission 207093) | Soil microbial communities from Loxahatchee National Wildlife Refuge, Florida, United States - Lox_Sample_2.2 | ecosystem: Environmental > Terrestrial > Soil > Wetlands | place: USA: Florida...
GGCTGGTTGCTGCAACGCGGAGAGACAGGGGATTCCCAAACTTAGTCAGTCTGAGTCTGCGGAGGCGTTCGCCAAACTCTTCCGCTTGCATGGGTGGTAGGCTAACAGCCTACCAGGAAAGGGTCAAGAGAAATCAATTCGCCAAATCTTCGCTACCGGATGCGGCGACGCTTCTCCACTGACTCGGTGGCGAGGACCAGTTGCGCGGGTTCTCTTCCGTAAGTACTGCCGCCCGATTCAATTAGGACGGAAAACTGCCGCATCACTATAAATTTCCGAGGACCTTCATGGCTGCCGTCTTAGGGTCGCCATAGAATACCTGAGTTCTAAAGCCTCAGAGAGGAACCATTGGGCGCTGACTGTCGACACGAGTTGCTCTTCGGGGATGCCCGAGACAGGCTTGCTGAGCTGGAGGTCTTCGAGGGGGGCATTGTTACGTGTCTTATGTTCTCTCTCATCCGATGGGGGCGTCAGCGCCGCCGACCGGATTCCGATATAAAGATATAGGCACTTTAACAGACTAAGATTATGGCTGTCAGCGCAAGTATTACCGACCTGACGGCATACTCACGAAGGCGACTGTAGTCTCGAGGAAAGCGGGCGGCATCTAGAGTTGAGAATCCCACGTATAAAGTCAGCAAGCCCGAATCGACTCTGAGATGCACCGAGTCAAAATTAAATATGATAATGGTACGGGATGGATAGGAGTAAGAACTAAGAATAGGGCGTTAGAAAAAGCGTGACCGCCGAGGTGCGTGCGCGTACACGCTTGCAACATACCCGTTGCGGAATCCAGTGAGTGAATTTCCACTGTTATAGAAAGAAAGAGCAACGTCGAGTGCAGCGAAGCCTTCGCCCATTTCACGGGCCAAATCCGTGTACACCGAGACTAGGATTGCTGCGCCGACGCGGAGATTAGTGCACGGTTCGAGGAGTTGTTCGGGCTCTAAATGAAGCCTCAGGCCCATTTCACTGTTCACCTGCATTAACCCGATGCTCACTGTGTAATGGTGAAGCGTAAACCAGTGGAGCCAGGTCTTCGCTTCACTGCGATCCTTGGGTTGTCTTCTCAGAATAAGTTGTCCATCGGTGTATCCAGCATGCCGCGCGGCGGCGTTGGGACGATTAATGCTAAGTGCATCGGCGTAAAGCGCTGATTCAGTCTGGGCGATTGCGAGCAGGGTGTCGGCTGGCGCCCCCGGTGCACAGCGTCCTGCGAGTGATAGAAACTGCGCGTCCGACAGCCGCGTGCGCTGTACCTGCGCACTGGTCGCCAAACCGAGCAGGAGACAAAAGCAACTGAGAGCTCCGAATCTCATCGAGTTTCCTCCAAGGTGAAAACGTACTTGTGTAATTGATTGAGTTTTCAAGCATTGATCGATTCCGGTCTATTGATTTACAGCCGAGAGCATGGGAAGTCCGAACAGGCGCGCTAAGCTTGATGCGCTGGCGCTTTGGATTTTCGGTATTGGCGTACCTTTGGCCCAATAATCGTTGGCAGCCGTTATTAAGATCGTCGGATGTTCGAAGGCGGAGGTGAGGAACGGCCAGACCAAGAGTTCCTCGTAGCAGATGAGGACGGCAGCACGCTGATTCTGCACCAGGATTGTGCCGGGACCAAATAGACTGAGGGGGACGCCATCATCCCTTAAAGGTTTCCACATGGCGATGGGTACCGGAATCCTTTGGTAGTAGATGGCCTGCGAATCTTGGCCCTTCACAATCAGTGCGTTGTAATAACGATTGCCGCCTGGGAAGCATGGTGCGCCCGAGCGTGGAAGCCCAGCGCCAATGATGAGGGTCTTGTGCCGCCCTGCGAGACCCTCCAATGATTCATGCCAGAAAGCCTCGGTTGCTTCGTTCCACTGGGTCACGATGTGTTCTGGAAAGAGCAGTAGGCGCGCGCTTGATTTCCTAAGGGTTTCCTGGATTTGAGAATGAGCCCTAAATTCCGCGAGAAAATCCGGATCTCCCTGCCCGGCTCCACCGAATTCAGTATTGATCGCTTGCCAGCTAGGCGGTGGTGCAGGTGGCTTAAATGAGGCGTTTGCAGCGAGCGCCAATGTCGCGGCGAGCGCTGCGGTGGTCAGTGGGGAGCGTGCAAGCATTGGGATAATCGCCAGAGTCAAGATGAGGCCGCACCACGCGGTGCCCGGAAAGAGGACCCCAGCGGAAAGAAAGGGTGAGGCCCAACCGATGATTCCGAGCGGCGGAAGCGCCGTGAGAAGGAACATCGCGGTGATGGCAAAGGGACGCACCGTGCGTTTCTTCGTAAAGACAAGTGCGGCCGGAATTGCGAGGAGCGCTGAGGCAATAAGACAGATCAAGATTCCTTCAATGATGCTTCCACGGGCGCCAAAAAATGTCCTCGCTCCCGGAATCAGCGGCCAACTCGCTCCGATGTAGTAACAAAACAGAGTTGCATACGAGTGAAGCCGCGATTGAGCGTAGTACAGAAATAGGGGAGCAAGAAGAGAGAGCGGGATCGTAACAATATGCCCACTCCACGCGATGGCGGAAATGATGACGGCAATCGCCGGTAAAAAGATGCTAAGGCTCAGGAACTCTTGTGTGAAATGTCCATAGGGGGCGGAGTCTGTGTTGAACGATTGAGGAACGAATCGGACCAAAGTACCGGCTGTCGAAGCTCCAGCTATTAAAGTCTGAGATGACCCAAAGGTTTCCTGTCGGGACGACGTACTCGCCGTTAGGCCAAGGGGCAAGCTTTCGTCCGTGATGATCTTTGAGGTGGGCAGCGCTGTTTGGGATGAGTTTTCCATTGACTCGAATGCCATTGGTTGTGACCTCCACGTGGTCGCCGGCGACGGCGGCGATCGGCTTCATCAGTGGTGAACCTCCGTCGGGACACGTGCCTCCCGGCGTACGGTAGCCCCGCTGAAGCGAGATAGTCGCTGCTTCTCCTTCGGGGCAAAACTCGACAAGGTTTGCTGAGGGGGTTCGACTGACCACGTAGAACCCGCGTTCGAGAGAGGACGTGAGATTGATGCGGACTCCGAAGAGCCGAAACGCTGCGTAAAGCAAGATGAATGGTGCGCAAAGCAGGAATGCTGCTCGAAAGGCACGTTGCCAGCGGAGACGAAGGTCAGATGGCCCATGGGACACTCGCCACAGTTTGGTCGGTGTTGTCGGTCTCATCGTTCAACGCCTCACGTCGAGAGGGATGTTCGGTCGATGCAGTCCGCGCTTCTTCGTCTGAGGCGCGGCCGATCCGGAAAAATTTCTGGACCGTCACCTCGTAGGCGTAGCGCTTGCGCCCCTGCTGATCGGTCATCGGCCGTTGATCGAAACTTCCCTCGACATAGACATTGGTGCCTTTGTCGAGTTCCATGGCCAGAGTGGCCAGGTCCCCATAAAAGACGAGGCTGAACCAGTTCGTGTGTTCTGCGGTCAGTCCGTTGCGCGAAAGCCGATACGTTTGTCCTAGTCTGACATTTGCGACAGCCATGCCCGAAGGCAAGGAACGGAGCGTCGGTCTCGCCGTGAGATATCCCGCAAGATGAAAGCGGTTTTCCTGCATGCATCATCGCTCCGCGTCAATTTGTAGTCGCTCGACGAATCCGCGAGCGGGTTGCAAGTCCTGGGCCTTGTGCTGAAGATGCTCAACCGGCGCATCGGCGTCGGGTTTGTCTGGTAGAGCGACAGATGCAGACCCGGATGACGTTTGCGGTTGGCGACGCGCACTGGGAACGAATGGCTGCTGCGGAATCAGTGCACCATTTCGAATGCAATAGAACTGGCGTGGAGGGGCGATCTCGGCCCTGGACTTCAGAATTGGATCGAAGAAATAGAGCATCTGTCGGCCATAGATAGGCCGATGCCCGGACACAAAGATCAGCATGTCGCCTGCTGCAACAATGTGCTCGTCTTCGCCAGTCCCTTCCTTCCGGGGAGGGCGAAGGCGGAGCACTTCATCCGGCGTCATAAGAGGACGCTCGATCTCGACTACGCTTTGATTGAGATGGTCCGCGATGGGGGCCATGCGCGATCCTGAGAATGTGAAAGAAGCTTTCTTGATCGTTTGGACCCCGGTCATTTTGCTTAGTAATTCGGCAGTCTCGTACTGGTTGGGGGCAAACGCCACGCGGACTTGACAATTGCTAACGATGCTCTCATTCGGACCGTACTCGTCGACGATTTGCCGAATGTCCTGGGTAATGAGGTAAGCCTTGAGTCCGAAACCTGCCATATACGAGAGTGCGTCGGCAAAGATTTCCATACGCTTGAGTGATGGAAATTCGTCGATGAGGAAGAGCAAGCGGTGGTTATTGTGGAGCTGGCGAGCGCCTTCGAAATCGAGTTTTTCCGTAAGTCGGTTCACGACCATCGTGAAGATGAGGCGCATGAGGGGGCGTAAGCGAATCTTGTCGCTCGGTGGTACAACGAGATAAAGCGAGATAGGGCGTTCGTGATTCACCAAGTCTTGGATGGTAAAGTCGCTGCTAGATGTGCAGCGGGAGACCAAAGGATCGCTGTAAAGAGTCAGGGCCGTTTTTGCGGTCGAGAGGACTCCTGAAAAATCTTTGTCTTCCTTGTCCAGCATTTCCTGAACTTTTTCCTTCACTACAGGATGGGTTCGTGTTGGCTCTCCGGTTGGCAACCGCCAATTCCGCTGGCCATTTCGGTCGTGGGGATAGTTCAGCAGCTCTTCGAGCGTTTCGCGGAACGTGATTCCGGGACGAGTGAACACACCAGAAAGCTCGGTCAAGGAAGCGGCATACCCATGCTCCGCTCGGGCGTAGCAGACATGGAGGATCATTCCCGTCGTGATTGAAACCGCTGCATCCTGCCAGTAGCGCTCCTGTGGGCTATCCTCGCCGGTCCGAATGATCATGTTCGCGATGTTCTGAGCATCTGAGACGTCGCGATCCGTGAAGAGGCGGATTTCCGCGAGAGGATTAAAGCGCGAGGAATGCTCTGGCTCGATCGGAGAAAACTTGAAACAAATGTGTCCGGCTTGATTGCGGAAGCCCGCCGTCTTGCCCCAGTTCTCACCTTTGATGTCGTAGACAACCGCGCTGTCAGGCCACGCAAGTAAAGTGGGAATGACGAAGCCAGCTCCTTTGCCGCTGCGAGTTGGGGCAAAGGCAAGAATGTGCTCGGGACCGTTGTGTTTCAGGTAATGCAGGTGCTTTGCTGACTCCTCATACCATCCGCCGACATAAACTCCAGGTTTGCTCTTAAATAGGGGAGTCGCCTCAATATCTTCCTTGTTAGCCCAGCGAGCGGAACCATGCAGGTCATCCGTGTTCTTCGAAAGTGATTTGGTATGCGATAGATTGACGAAGAAAAACAGGGCGCCGGATGCGAAAGCTCCGCCAACGATAATTCCGCACGAAAGCAGCAGCGGGAGCTTCACGGCAAGATCGGGGGAATTGCCGAAGCGCAACAGCCAAAAAAGCCACTTGTAGGGCGCGTAGAAGTGAAACGTGCCTAGATTGAGGAGCGCCGCGCCAAGGGCGTCCTGATATTCGAAATGATAGGCAACATACTGGGTCGCAAGCACGTTTGTGAGAACCAGGCCGACGAAACCGGCGATGCTTGGAGGCCAGTAGTAGCCCCCTATGTATCCGGGGTCACGCGGTTTGCGGTATGCGACCTGAGGATTCAACGCGAGAGCTCCTTACTACGACTCCTTTCGCGAACTTGCTGAACGTGTCCCACCCCGTCAACGTAAGCGATGCGAACGCGTTCACCAGTTTGAGGTGGGGCATCGAGGTGATCCTTCCGGTGAATGATCGCGGAGTGTGGGCTGATTTGCTGGACGAGGTCCTGGGCGGTTTCAGCGAGGATGGTTCCGCGATAGACGCCACTATCGGTGAGCGCTTGTTCGATCCCTGCGTCCGGACGTAGCTCGTTCAGAGCAACGCGGACCTGTTGGGGAAGTTCAGCGCCGCCCAACAGCTTGCGCACGTCCGTTCCTGCTACTTTGTCATGAACCTCGATGACGCCGCTGCCGGCCTTGTGCTCGACGACGAGGGAGGTCGTCTCGCGCCGTTCCACCTGAGCCTGTCCGAGCTTGCCCAGTGGGTGAATTTTCGTCATTAGTTTCGTGAAGTCCGCGGTGTTGGTTCGGTCGAAGAGAAGTTCGTACGGATGTTCAGAATCCGCAGCTCGCGGATCGGCAATTTGGATGGACGAGTCCGGAAGAGTTTGTGGTCCTTTGTGCGCCCGGACTTCTTCCAAAAATTCAACCGCCAGGGCCTCATCACGCTCAAACGCAGCTTCGAGAACATCCTGAAGCTGTTCGGGAGTGAGCGGGACACGACCGGATTCGTCCGAATCGAGATAAGCCTCAAGATATTGTCGCGGCCAGGTGATCAGATCGTGGCTTAGCGCGGAACTGAAGAGCGTGTTGAGCGCCGCGGGCGATGCCGCGGTGTCTTCGAGCTCTTGTATTTGATGGTATACGGCATTTTGGATTACGTCTTGGCGGAGAGGAGTGTTTGGTCTTTTCATTCAGACCTACCTTCCTTGCTGGTGTACACATATAGCACCATCTCCGCTGGCTTTGTCAATACGTTTTGTAGTTGTTGGTGAATCTTCTCGGTATAGTAGCATTATCGTTATCTTGACTGCGCCCAGCACATTCTCGTTTGGCGATCCGCGACAGGAACGTATTTATCGTCTCTTGGGCCTTATCGGCCCTGGCCCTGCTGCTTTTTATCGCGATGCGTGCTGGATGATGAGCGATGCAAACCCTTTAGAATCTACAACACATTTGGTTGCACATCTTCTTAGAGAGATCGAAAGTAGCATCCGAGATGTATTGGAAACCGTTACGACAAGACCGAAAGGTCACAAAGATGAAATTAAAGCAATTCTTGCGGCACTCGAAATACCTGAAACCGATCAAGTAGCAACTGCTTGGTTGAATCTCGCCGGAATGGATAATGAGTACGCCCTTCATTCCAGAGCCCATCGACACCAACTTTCAAGCCCCAGATCGCTAGACGCCGAGTTCAAGCAGTTCTGGAATGAGATTCAAACTGTTCTCGATAGAGTCTTGGAGAGATTTGAAGACCGCTATATCGCGTGGCATCGGCAATTGGACGAGATTGCAAAGAAAGACGCCCCGACTTTGGGGGATACGGAATTCATTCGAAAGCATTGCCCAAACAATCTCGTTGCTATGGGAGATTTCTTTAATCAGCTAAAGACGGCTGTTTGGATTAACCCACTTTCAGAAGCGGGCTTGTTCGATCATCCGCCAGAGCCGGAAGTTAACATTGCAACTGGCGGGAGGCGGATTTGGGCGTGGCCTCAATCAAGATACCTAGCCCGAGTAGCAGAACTGGCACCGGACCAAGTCTTGAAGATCATTCTCGAAATACCCGAAACAACAAATCCGTTTGTCCATCTGGATTATGTCGAAGCTGCGTTGCACATGCCTCCCGAACTCGCAGCCCAACTTGTTCCAAAGATGCAAAAGTGGATTTTCATTTTCAATGATTTTGGATCATTGATGCCGATGAAAATGGGAACACTTCTTAGCAATCTGGCGGATGGCAATCAAGTTAAACCAGCACTCGACCTAGCTCGTGCGATGCTGGCTCTCGTGCCACCGCCGCAGACCGCGATTGCAACAGATAAAGAAGAGGACGAATTCAGCCGAATATTCAGGCATCAAGACCCCAAACCAAAATTCGATTCCTGGGAATACGGAGAAATCATCAGAAACAATCTCCCCCCTTTGGTCGAAAAAGCGGGCGAACAGGCTCTTTCGATGTTGTGTGATCTCCTTGAGGAAGCTGTTCGTCTTTCCTTGTTACCTGGTGAAAAGCCTACTGCGAATGACATCTCACATTCATGGCGACCAGCTATAGAGGATCATGGTCAAAATTCTGACCACGACACGAAAAGCAAATTGGTTGAGGCAGTTCGAGTTGCTGCCGAAGCAATTGTTCGCACGGATCAAACTAAAGTTCCAACACTAGTCAAATTGTTTAGAAAGAGGCGACTGCAAGTTTTTCTTCGCCTTGCACATCACCTATTGCGAACTTTCCCCGATGCAGCCCCGGAACTACTTACAAAAACACTGATGTGTAGAGGTCTTTTTAACAAGACCTCCCTTTGGCATGAGTATGCGTTGATGTTGCAAGAGTCATTTCATCGGCTCTCAAAAGAGAATCAATTGACAATCCTGGGATGGATTGCGGCTGGTCCGAACAAAGAAAAGATTAAGAAGAGCTTCAAAACATTTTATGGAGAAGTCCCTAACGAGGATCAAATCGACTCCTACATAAAACAGTGGAAACGAGATCATCTGACCTTAATTTCCAAAGATTTGCCTGACGCACAAAAGGAGCAACTAGAGAAACTAACAGCCGAATTCGGAAAGTCCGAACATCCCGAGTTCGGAACCTATAGGACTGGTGGGGCATGGGGCTACAAAAGTCCTAAGCCCGCTACCGATTTGGCTTCGCTTGACATAGACGACATCATCGAATTTCTTAAGACTTGGGAACCACCGAACGACTGGATGGGAGCATCGCCCGAAGGATTGAGCAGAGAGCTATCTTCCCTTGTGGCCAGCGGTCCTGAAAAGTTTGATTCGATGGCCGATTTATTCACTGACCTTGATCCAACTTACGTTCGCGGAGTGATTCAGGGATTTGAGGAAGCTCTCAGAAACGGTATCAAGTTCACCTGGCTGAATATCTTTTATCTTTGCCAGTGGGTGTCAGAACAACCACGCAATATTGAGGGTCGAGCCAAAGATCGTAGAGAAACTGATCCCGATTGGGGCTGGACGCTAAGAGCAATCAGCAGCCTTCTCATAATGGGTATCGAATCAAAAACTAATCCGATTCCATTCGACCTCCGTGACGAACTGTGGGCCGTCCTGGAAAAACTGGTTGAAGACCCGGAGCCCACTGAAAAGTTCGAGGCCGAATATCTCGCAAGAGACACAGATGCAATCGAACTTTCCTTAAATGCAGAGCGACCAAAAGCGATGCAAGCTGCGCTTGCCTATGCTTTCTGGGTTAGAGGAAATCTGCTTGCTGATCCGAAAGATGACAAACCAGGTCCGGCATGGCTAGAGAAGATTCCCGAAGTTCAGGATGTTCTTGAAGACCATCTCGATCCGCAAATAGATAAATCGGTTGGTGTCCGCTCGGTCTACGGGCAGCGGTTGCCAAACTTGGTCGTGCTGGACAAAACCTGGGTGACGAACAATCTTTCCAAGATATTCCCTGCCGAGCCTGAAAACATCGAATTGGTCAAAGCGGTTTGGGAGGGATATGTGCTTTCTTGGAATCCAAGCGCAGTCATGTTCGATTTGCTTCGCGATCAATATATCGCCGCGATTCGGCGCATTCCCAAACAAAAAGAAAAACGAAACACCCACTACGACCCATCAGAAAGTCTCGCCGTCCATTTGTTGTTGCTGTACGGATGGGGAATCATCGGAATCAAAGATCCTCTATTGACCGATTTCTTCGCTACAGCCCGGGAAGACATTAGGGGGTACGGCTTTCATCAAATCGGCTTTGGGCTGTCTAAGGAAAAACATTTTGATCCCGACCTGGTTTCGCGATTCAAGGTGATTTGGGAGGAACGAATTGCTAGTGCTTTAGCTGCACGTGAGAAGCGCGTCCATGAGCTTTGGACCTTTGGCTGGTGGTTTGCCGGCGATATTTTTGATGATGAGTGGGCGCTCGAACGCCTCGCAGCGGTTTTGAAGCTAACTGGAAAAGTTGAGGTTGATCATCTGGTCGCAAAGCGTTTGGCGAAGACCGTCGAGAGCAAGCCCAAATTAACCGTCGAATGTCTCAGTGGGATGGTTGAGGGTGTGAAAGAAATATACGAGATTCTGGGATAGGACAAGGAAACTAAGACTATTCTGGAAGCGGCCCTCAAGAGCGGTGACGCTGAAGCTAAGGCCACGGCGGCTGCGTTGATAAATCGACTAGACGCACGTGGATTGTCGGGATTCAGAGAATTGTTGGACGATGGGCTGCAGTAGTTCGCGCGAGTTGATCTTCGACGTGTTCGGTCGGCGTCCCCGTGTAATCGGCTTCAACGTCGCTTTTAGTTCAATCCCCACCGCCCCTGGCATGCCCGCTAACGCTGGTGCGGGGCTTTCCGCCCTTTTTCAGGGGCTCTTCTTATTTCAATCGAGGTCTGCAATCTCGCGTAGTATTGCCCGAGCCATCCTCCCCAGACATCTCGGTCTCCTACAACTCCACGTCTACCGGACAATTGCGCTTGCTTCGTGAAAAACCCGGGATTGTGCAAAAGGGCGTTGGCAGCTCCATAGTCAGAAACCTCGATACGTGGGACTCGCTCAGCGAAGCGTTTTTCCAAACGAACGAAGTTATTAACAGCGAGTTTGCCGGCGCGGCGCGCTGTTTCGATGCTGTCCGTGTGGTATATGAGATGGACCTTGGCGTCGGTGCCTTCCAGCAGGAGGTAACGGCGGCCGCTGACGTCGTCCTCTGCGTGTAAGAGAACGCGCCCCTCGACTGTTTTTAGCTTTCGAATATCAGTGATCTCGAACGGCAGACGGGGATCTGAGGATAGAGCGCCGTGAGCGGCGAGCATCTTTTGTCGGTCAAGGGTTCGTTGCAATGTTCGAAGGACCGTCTCAAAGTCGCTCTGCACAAACCACTGTTGAGATGCAACTGATTTCGCGAGGCCCATCTTTTCTAAATGCGCAAGCCGCGCGATCAGGTCCTGCTGGAGGATTCGTTCTCGATCGGAGTGTCCTGGAGCTGTGATGTCGGTCGTAATGGTGAACGAGGAGGACTGACCGTCGTTCGATCTCTGGATGATCCGGTCCAGCGAAGTGAAGCGAGGTTGCGTGATCTCCCTTTGTCGAGCTTCCTCCGTATCGCGTTCGGTTCGGAAGCCCAGAGCTTTAGTCGCCAGGTTCTCGGCGTGGAACCGAATGCCGAAACGAATGTAGTCGCGGGCTATTACGAGTGCCCAGCCGCGCTGGTCCTTCCCCCGTAGCGCAATGTGCACGTGCGGATGCTCGGTATTGAAGTGTACGGCGGCCACCCACTCCAGCCGCGTCTTCAAATCTTTCTCCATGCACTGAATGAGCTTTCGCGTGTGATCCTGAAGGTTTAGACGTTCGCCGAACTCAGGGGACATAATGACTTTGAAGAGGCGCTCATCTCCCGCTCGCTGCCAACCGTCGAGGACCGAGGTGATATTTATGTCCGTTCTGGTGGTGTCAAATCCTGCTCGGGACGGATCGCCACCGTGCGTAGCGGTGTCCCGCGCAATATAGCGCCCGTGTGCCTTCCATTGGCCCTCGTTTTTGTTCTTTGCATAAGTCACACGGACGGACACCCGTTGGCTACGGAGTCGAGAGGAGTGAAACTGTCGATTAGGCTCAGATTGTGATTGGCTGCGACGACGGCGAGCGCGGTTTGTCATCTGAGCGAATCGAAGCACCGATCCGACGACCCCGGCATATCTCCGAGGATCGTCGTTCGGATTTTGCTTTGACCGACGGGGCCTGAGGCGGATGGGCCGCCCCTCATTGCTGTTTGCCATGAGTCAGTACCTCTTCCAGCGTGGCTTTGTTTCGAGTCGCTACCTCTTGGCCAGCAAGGCGAAGAATCTTTGCGTATCTGAGCTTTGCCCGCGCACGGGCGGCGGGCAATACTTCCTCGGGAGGCTCAGCCATGCAGGTCAGGACGTACTGCAAGAGGGAATTTGTGAGGGCGACCTGTGTGTGCACTAGAGTGAAGAGGGCTTGCACCTCCCTGGCTACGTTTGCGAGGGTCGCCGCGATGCGGGCCTCAAGGTCGTCCATCGCTTCTGTGTTGTCGCCTTTTTGAAGTTCGTGCTCACAAGCAGCAATCAGGAATGCCTGTTCGGTACGGAAGCCGCGTTCCTTCACGGCAGCGCGCACCTGGTCTCGCAGGTCGGCGGAAGGGTATCGAAAAGTTCGTGGAAAACCGTTTTTAGTCACAAACTGCATCCTTTCTCGGCGGTACCATTGCGGTACCACAAGCCTTCAACCGGGTACCGGGACAAGCGAGGGAAGGGTAAGACGTTAAGGTCGAAAAGCGTCGCGAAGCGGTACCCAGCCCTTTATGTTCCAATACCCACGACCGCAATCACCAAATCCTCTTCCTCCCACATGCCTTTCTCCGCATCTGTCGCTAAGTGGCGCTAGTTGTCGCCTTGTGTAGCCTAAAGTCGCCGCCCGTCGCAATCTGTCGCCGCCTGTAGCTTTTTGCTGTGCCCGGCAATTTCATTTGCATTCCGGCTTTCTACTTGCTATATGTATACACCACCTATGACAATGTCAACACCAAATCGCTACCGCCACACGCTGGAGAAACTTCTTGCGACGCAACCCAGCAGGAAAACCGCCCTAATCTACCCACTGCTCCCTCAAATTGAATTGGCCCTCGCCTCTGGATGGACATGCAAGGAG
>Ga0335073_10011519_pt1 | contig 12421 bp, 8 predicted proteins | sample Lox_Sample_22_FD_207093 | JGI IMG/M metagenome (GOLD analysis project Ga0335073, IMG submission 207093) | Soil microbial communities from Loxahatchee National Wildlife Refuge, Florida, United States - Lox_Sample_2.2 | ecosystem: Environmental > Terrestrial > Soil > Wetlands | place: USA: Florida...
TCTTTGTGCCTTCGACCTTGATGATCTTTGCCGTGCAACTGGGTGCGCACGAGTGGTTGATGAAGCGAGCGATGCCACCCTTCTTGGTGGCGTCCACGACCAGGTCCTCGTCGATACGGAACAGGTAGCTGGAACCGATGCCCTGCTGTTGGTACTTGATCTCGCGCAGGTCGGCAACGCGCTGGCGAACCAGCTCGCCCACGTACTCGATGATCATGTCGCCGGCCGCGATGTTCTCGTCGGCATACAGTCCCCAGTTGTGAATGGCCGACCGGTCGAATCGCACTAGCTTCTTGCGCTTCTTGAGCTGGTTGAACGACATGGCGTCGCTCTCGAGGCCCAGCGTTTGCTTCTGCGTAGCAATCTCGTTGACCAGCCGACGATTGTTGGCACGTGCCGAGCGTGATGTCTGTACCGATGCCATTTTCGCTGCCGCAACTTGCTTGGCCAGTTCCGCCGCTGATGCTGCCGGATCCTTCTTCGCTTGCTCTTCGCGCGCCTCGCGCTGCTTGCGCACGCGAATGTGGTGCGGAAGGTACTTGGATTTCTCCGAGTTGAGGATCTTCTTGACGCCTTCAGTACGCGCGCAACCGGTGGTATTAGACACATAGTAGCCTTCGATAGTGATAGGCTTGTTGACAGCACCGTAGACACCGCCGTTGTTGAGCGCTTTGATTTCCTTCTGAGTCCAAGCCCAAAGCTTGACATCGCCCAGGTTCGCCATCCTATGCGAATGGAGCGCCGCGTTGAGGAATCGCACATCTTCGTCGTCTTTGACCAGGTGCTGCCACCCATCGATGTCAAGTACCAGTTCCGGATCATCTTCAACCGTGCGTCTTGGCCGTTCTGTAGACACGCTCCATTCCACTTCCGCACGAGGTTCTTCTTCTTGCGGTTCAAGGACCTCTGGAGTCGGTGCCTCTTCCTTTTCGATTTCAACCAGCAGATTTTCCGTGGCCTTTGCCTCTTCGCGAGCAACCTCCTGCTCCTCCAAAATCTGCTTCTTGGTCTTCTTCTTGGGCTTGGCTTCGACAGGTTTAGCAGTTCCTGTGGGAAATGTTAGGGTTTTCCGAACTAGTATGACAACCTGCACAATACCTTTCTTCTTTGCAGCCTTGATATGAGTTTCAGGCTCCGGTGTGGCGGTAGAGAGCTCGTCATCAGCAACAAGGTCAGTCATCGGAGCTACTTCTGTAGCCTTGATCTTGTTGATTCCAAAGAATAATGCATCGTCTTCTTCAGCTTTCTTGCGCAGCTTGACTTCAGCGAGAGCTCGCTTGCGAAGTTTCGTGTGACGTGGCAACGTGGAAATGACTTGGTGAAGTTCGCGCATCGCCATATCTTCAGGTTCCTTGCCGAGAAGATGACCAAGTAGACTCTTTGAATGCACATCGATCTCATCGTCACTTTCAACCGCACCAGCCCACCCATTCTCAAGCTTCCTACGCTTCTTCGGAGTCGCGCTACCATCCTCATCGACGAGACGTGCCGGACTAGGTGCAACTTCGCTGACGGCTCGACTATCTTGGTCATCGGAGCGAGTGAATGTTGTCTGCTTCTCATCTTCCGAATCACTGTCTTCAAACTCAAGCATACGGCGATGCAAAGCATGAACCACACGAGGCTTGGTCGGACGCTTCTTACGACGCTCATCATCGAAAGCATTCACAGGCGCCAACCGCGAAGGATCTTCCTTTCGAGGCACAGGTCTACCTTTCTTGTCAAAAGTAAGAGACTTGTTCTTGAAGAATATGGCTTGGAAGCTGGCGCGAGAGTTTGGAGTACCGACGGATGGTGTCTCGTCTCGGGTGAATTGAAATGGAGCTTGCTGATGTGCTGCATTGGGATCTGCAATGCCATATCGTCTCCTCTTCTCGGTATGCTTTTCTGGAGCAAGATAGTCGTGAAGTGCTGGAGTAGCAAGTTTCTGCTTGAGGTCTTTCAGGATTATATCCCTCAACCTAGGCGAAAGCAGATCGAGGACGCCTATAGAAAGGTCCAGGTTCTGCGCACGCTCTTTTCGCTCCATCTGCCAATCTGCTTCATCTTCTTCACGAAGACGCTTGCGATCAGCAGCGGCTCGTTTCTCAGCAGCAACACGCTCTGGACTCGGGCTGCGCACGTAATTTGGATTTCCATACTGATGGCATTCCATCTGCATGAAATACGTGAAAAGAGGGTGCATATGACATTCTTTATAGCAGCGCAAGGTCTCATCTTCACCACGCTTCGAGTCCTCAAAGACAACGTAGTAGCCAGTAGGATCACACCGGACTTCTCTCCAATCATAGAGTCTCAGTCTCTTCTTCAAGTGTGCGATGGTAGTGCCTAGAACAGGAACACTCTCGTGTGAGATGAAAATGTAAGGTATGCGATGGAGGGATGGAAGGATAGGATCTTGTTCGACGAGGGAGTGTTCAGGATGACGAGTTCGAGGGATAAAAGGCGCGATTTTGGCGGCAGGGCCGGTTGGCGCATTTGGTGGAGGAGTTCCTGCTCGAAGGTTGACTGGCGTTTCACTTTTGACTGGTAGTGGCGTCTTGGGAATGACGATTGGAGGTGGTGGTCGAACAGGTGGAGCTCTTGGTGCAGATTGTCTTGATGACGCCGCTGCTCGCTTACGAGACAATTCTTCCTGAAGCAATCGCTCTTGTTCCATGAGCTGAGCTTTGATGATCTTGGTAACTTGACGACGAGCTCTTGTGGCTTCAGGATCGCGCTCGATTGTGACGGTGCAAACACCAATTTTCTGTCCTGTACCTTCCTTTTCGGCTCGACGAGCTGCTTCAGCGGCCTTGACGGTCTGTTTACGGGCTGCAATGCTGTCTTTGTAGAGAACAGAGCAAACACCGACGTAACTACCCGCATCGTCCTTCTTGTTGTCGAATTCCGCAATCTCGCCAAAGCTGCCAAGCAATGTTCGGATTTGGACTTCAGGAGTCAATGGATCGAAGCCGTAGACAACCACTTTAACGGCGGGACCACGGCCAATTGAGATTCGCGGATCAAAGGGATAAGGACGCGGAGTAATTGGCGCAAAGCGAAGTTTTGTCTTGCTCGCTTTACCAGGACGATGATAGGCACCTTCACTGTAGCCAGCAATGGCAAGCCGTGGATCAGGCGGCGCTGGAGGTTCATTCTACAAGCAGAGCCAGTTAGCATTTTCTCGAACCAATCTCATGTAATAACAAAAATATGCAAGATCTGGGTGCTTGTAGAACGTACCTCAGCGCCAAACGCCTTGTATCTCGCTTTGTATCGCTTGCGATCCGAAGAGGAGAGTTTCTCATCGAGTTCGGGATCATATGTGCATTTAATGCCCTTAGTTTCTTTAGGACCTGGCCTCGCATCATTAGGCGGATCGGGTGGAGTTTGAATAGGTGTGATGGTCTCGGAGGCATTCTGCGATGAGACGTCCTGCGCCCGAGGAGAGGACACTCCATTCTGCATCTGATCGTAGGTGCGCTTAGCGGCGCGTGGACTCAGCATCTTGGTGGGAGGAGAAGATTCTGTGTTGGTGATGGGAGTCAACGCGGGAGGTCCAGATGCGCCGGGTGCGTATTGTGTTGCCGCTGACATGTCGAGCTGAGGATGACTGAAGACGGATGAAGGAGCGCTGGACGACAGAGAGTTTGCCGAGCCCACACCCTTCATCACAATGTCCTCAGTAGAAATTTTTGGTAGCTCGCCATTGTTTGAGTTGGAAGAAGTAGAGTGATAAGAGTCGAGTGGTGTAGCAGCAGCGATGGACTGGCGCGTTCCGGCAGCGTCTGACGAGGGTGTAAGAGCGCGCGTGGACGAGACTGGAGGAACCAGCAGTTCAGCGCGATCAGCCTTTGACAAGGAGTGACGACGGTTATTTGAGGAGACGGAAGCAGAGTGCGCAGGGTCAAGGGAGTGGTCAAGCGAGTTGTCACCGCTGAGAAAAGATCTCGACATTCCCAGTGCGCGATCACCACGACGATGCACGTGACAGAGGTTTGATCATCTCGACGCGAGCGCGCAAGATGTCAAGGTGTCGAGATAAGCAGCAGAGGCAGCTTGTGTGCGGAGTGGTGGTGGTTAAAAAGTTTGATCTTGTGAGGTTGCGGACGCGGATGTGACGCGAACGGAGCGCGGGAGGTGAGAGTGAGGAAAAAAAGGACAGGGGAGTGAGATGGCGGATTGCGCTTGGCTCACGGCACCGGCTTGGGAAGCTGGAGAGCGTCAAAGAGCGAAAGGAAGCGCGTGGTGAGGAGAAGGAGGTAGAGGAGGAGAGGAGGAGAGAAGGCGGTGGTGGGTGGAATGGGATGAGGTTGCAGCTGCAAGAGTTGCGAGGAGTGAGAAGTGACAAGCGGCGTTGTGAGTGAGGGCGTGACTATGCCAATGAATTGGAACGACGGAAGTGCCTCGCAATTCTTGGCCACAAAGAATCCACGCAACCAGCAGCAGCCCGCAGCAGCCAGCAGCCAGCAGGCAAGCAAGCAAGCAAGCAAGCAATCGCCAACCAGCCAGCCAAAGGCTGAGAACCGAACTCTACCAAACTATGGGAGTAAAAAAGACCAGGGACCCACAGAGAAGCGGCCAACAAAGGGCCAACGATAATACTAGCGAAGGGGGCCGACCGAAGCCTATTTTCGTTCTCATCCTTCTTTCTTCCCCCTTTCGCACCGCCAAATCGCTAATAAAGCACCATCCATCCTGCATCATCCACGAGCACACAATCGCCTTCAAACAATGGATTAAAACAACCCTTCCCACCGTCAACCTTCCATACGCGTAGAGTCCCACTAACCTCCCAATGCGTCTCGTTTATCCATACGCATCCGTCCACTTCGTTACGAGCTTCTCACCAATGCATTCCGACCCCAGCCATCCACACTACCACTTAGCAAAAGTCGGCGTATGAGCCATGACTCGCCCGATAACATCTACATAAATGCCATCGCGATTTTATGGTGATCTGAAAAGACAAAACTCTTTGCACACGTTGTGAATGTTCTCACGTGCTTCGTGTGGGCGGTTGGTGTTCTAAGACGCGTTGCGCTCCCAGACGTGAAGCGAATTGCACGAGACAGACATGCACACATGAGATCCCAAAAGCCGTAGCACAAAGACACAATGTAGTCCCAAGCAGGAGCCTGAATTGGTCCGAAATCGAAGGCTCTGGAGAGATGTCGCAATGCCAGCGGACAACCACCATCCTCGATCCACCCATCCGCTCATCCCAAGCTCCAGCACCCAACGAGCGTACTCTACGCGTGTATATCCCGCCTCGCGCACCCAACGCGCGCACTCCACGCACACGTATCTCCTCCTCTCCACCACAGTCCCGCAGTCACCCTACAGCACGAACTCGCCCCTAGCCCAGCCCCTCCTCTTGACGCCGAGCTCCACCGCAGCAGACCCCCAATCCTCGCCATGGCAGTGCGCGCCCTCGCCAACGCCCGCGCGCGCCAGCCCCTGCTCCTCGCTCAGCAGCGCCAGCACGCCGAACACCACCGGCACGTCGCGGTCCAGCTGCACGCGCATCAGCCCCGCCGACACCGCCTCGCTAATGTACTCGAAGTGCATGGTTTCGCCCTTGATGAGCGCGCCGATGGCCACGATAGCGTCGAGCGCGGCGGTTGAGGGCGCGTTGGCGTCGGCGGTCGGCGCTGCGGCGGCGGAGGGCGTCAGGTCCGTTAGCAGGTCGGTTGCGGAGGGGGGCGCGGTGCTGGTGCTGCGGCTTTGGAGGTGTGAGGCGGCGTACATGCTGTGGCTGTTAGGGACGTGGAGATGGGAGCGGAGAGGTGCGGAGATGGGTGGAATGGGAGAGGTGAGGTTGAGAGGTGAGCGAAGCGTAGCTATGGCCTCGGAGCGGAGGCTTAGACTCGAAAGCGAGTGATGTGGACGTACCGCTGTACCGCCAGCGGCAGCTCGTAGCTACCTGGTACCGTCTGAACGACTATGTTCTGCTCTTTGACTCCGGCGTCCAGCAGCGCCTTCTTTGTGCCTTCAACCAGTGGGTTGATGATCTTGGGATTCCACCGTGCGTGTACGATGCCAATTCGAAGCTCCGAGCCTATTCTCTCAACGTAAGCACGCGTCTAAAAAGCTTCCGGTAAAACCAGGATGGATTTTTAATGCTGAGAGCAGCCTCGTCACTCACCATCGTAATTCTTTGGCTGCCCTGCTGTAGTAGGAGCCATGTTTGGAATAGGATCTAAGAGACAAGCAGTCGAAATGACGATGGAGGCGCTATGCAATAACAGTAATGCTGCTGGGTGATACTTAAGCTAGCATGAAGATGAAGAAGAGCGTATATTTGAAGCTCAGCAAAGAGCTTGTGAGATCAGTTACCTAATAAGTGGGGTTTTTGTGTTCCTTGCATAACGGCCAAGAGAAGCGTAGCGTCATCAGATTCAATGGCACACATTAATACGAAGCTGGAATGCTACTAAAGGAATCATCAAGCTACTTGAGTTTTAACATCTTCTAAATTATCTGCCGAATAATCCTACATTCAGCTCGTTCGTTAACGTTTACGACTTTCCTCCCCGGAGTATCTTGAAAAAAACATTTCCGAGCTACAAAATCCAAAGGCGGCGTAAAACAGAGGCACGCACAAAGATCAGCCTAGTAAGCATTCGGGGCCATCATCTCTACAGTTCCAATGGCACGCATCGGCTCTCGAGCAATTCCTTACTCGACGGTCACCGATTTGGCCAAGTTACGCGGGAAATCAACGTTCAGGCCCTCGCCGACGGCAAGCCAGTAGGCCATGAGCTGCAGCGGGATGACGTTGATGAGGCCCTGCAGGCAGTCGACGGTGCGCGGTACCTCGATGCGCTCGGTCTTGTCGGCCGGGAACTCGGTGTCGCCGGTGTTGCAGATGATGATGGGCTTACCCTTGCGAGCGATGACTTGCTGGTAGGCGTTAAGCGATTTAGCGAAGATGTCGTCGCGCGTCAGGATCATGACGATCGGTAGGTCTTCGTCTACCAGCGCGAGAACGCCGTGCTTTAGTTCGCCCGACATGACGGCTTCGCAGTGGAGGTATGAGATTTCCTTGATCTTGAGGGCACCTGAGTGGAGGAGTTAGTACAGAGAATTAAATAATTATCAAAAACAACGTACCTTCCAAGGCAGTGGCGTGCTGTGCACCACGACCAAGGAGAAGCATGCTCTTCTGGTGCTTGAACTTCTCGCAGAGCGCTTTGATAGTTTCATCGAGCTTAAGCACGTCTTTGAACTGGTCCGAGACCTTGCCAAGACCTTCCATGATCTCCTCACGGCGGTGCTGTTTAGAAGCGCGGTCTTCGCTGAGCGAAAGAGCAAACATGACCATGCAGACGAACTGCGAGGTGTAAGCCTTGGTTGAGGCAACACCAATTTCAGGTCCAGCGTTGATGTGAACACCGCAGTGGGTGAGCAGGGAGATGGACGAGCCAACAACATTGACAATACCAACGGTCAAAGCACCGCGTTCCAAGCAGTACCTCAGGGCCATAAGCGAGTCAGCAGTCTCACCGGACTGAGATACGAAGACGCAAGTATCATCACGGAACACTGGAGCCTGACGATCAAGGAAATCCGAAGCTAGCTCGACCGCAATTGGGATTTCAGTCAGTTCCTCGAAAATTCCACGGACGGCCATTGCTGAGTGGAAAGATGTGCCGCAAGCAATGAAAATGATCCTCCTGCAGCGGCGGATAGTGTTGATGTACTGGCGCAGACCACCAAGGGTGACGCGCTTATTCTCGAGGTCAAGACGACCACGCATGGCATTGAGCACGGATTCGGGCTGTTCGAAGATTTCCTTCTGCATGAAATGGTCGAAACGGCCCTTCATGATCTCTTGGAGCTCAATCTCGAGCGTCTGGATGGCACGGACATTGGATGCACCCTCATCCTTCTTGACGCGGTGGATGTTCAGCGAACCCTCATGGATGTGAGCAATATCGTCGTCCTCCAAATACAAGACCTTCTTTGTGTGTTCGACAATGGCAGTTGGGTCGGAGGAGAGGAAGAATTCGGTGGGAAGAGGAGCGCCGTCGTCAGAGAGGAAAGCACGGGACTGCGAGCGGTGGAGGAGAGACTTGTCTGGCGGAGCGAGGAGGTTATTGCTCTTCTTGAGAGCCACGTTCTGCGAGGCACGCTCAGCCGGAAGAGCGGTGCCTTCTTCGGCGTACTCAACGTCGACAAAGTCGACTTTCATTTTCTTGGTGGTCCTGACACCTACAACCAGTGGCGAACCTTTACGGGCCGCAATGACTTCATGTGGATAGTGAACCGACTTCAGGAGCAAACCAAAGGCACCTTGGAGCTCTTTGATGACGGCCTTTGCTAGCACGACAAAGTCAATGTCGGGATGCTGCGAATAAATGTACTTGGCAAGCTTTGCAATGACCTCGGTGTCGGTCTCGGTCTCGAATTTGTAGCCTTTGGACTCGAGCAGAGCCTTCAATTCCTTGTAGTTGGTAATGATACCATTGTGGACAACGGCGAATTCCCATTCGGGGTCGGATCTGTAATTGCTGTTGTCAGTCGCAGATTCACAGCTTTACTTTGTGAGAGTCACAAAACGTTGAGAAACATACCTGTGAGGATGGCAGTTGAGACGGGACGGTTTGCCGTGAGTGGCCCAGCGAGTGTGTGCAATACCGGCGTGGGAATCAAAGACCTTCTTCATGTCTACATTGCTCTCTTCAATGAGTTGACGGAGTTTGGCAACCTTGCCGACCTCCTTGAAAGCAAACACTTCATTCTTCTTGTCACCATCGACGGCCAAACCAGCTGAGTCGTAACCGCGGTATTCAAGTCGTGCGAGACCTATAGAGCGAATCAAGTCAGCGAACAGACAAATACGCATCAGTAGAGCTGAGCTTACCATTGAGAAGGGTTTCAATGATGAACTTTCTGTCCCGCTCAACCAGGTAGTTAACGTAGCCGAAGATGCCACTGTCGATTGTCAGCGTAACAAGCTCGATAGTGGTTAAGAGAGGCGAAGAGAGTGAGTTGCGGCGATGGTAGAGCTTACCACATTGTGAAGGAGTATTGTGAAATAAGTCAAAAAGCGTGCCTACAAAATCGTAGCTGACCGAAGGCAAAGTTGGAAAGGAGGTGGGTGAGTGAGGATGAGCGAGCGATGGAGTCTTTAAGAGCGGATTGAATAAATAGATGGGATAGAAAATAAAGAGCTGAGCTGAGAGCAGGAGAAGGAGATTGTCGGCTGGATCTTTATAGGAGTTCGAGTTTGACGCAGGGTTGAGCTTTTGAGCTGAGAAAAAGCTGGAGGCGATGAGAAACAGCAAGGTCAAGTACCCTGCAGGCTGTACTGTATACAAAGATGGCGTCACGGATGCGAGGGGCGTGGCATGGGATGGGACGGGCTTGGATGGGCTTGGGTGGATTGAACTGCTGATACGCACAGCAACGCCTGTCGCACCGAGAGAGGAGTGGAGTCGAGACCAGTGCACGTTTGCCATTACGGTATCCATATTCACTCCACTAATTAAATAACTCTGCGATTCGCTTCTTTGTTCGCTGCACGCCTTTTTCTCAAAGTGTCGCTGTCTTTCAACGACCTGGGACTGGCACTAGGGGGCTGATTTTCAGGGGCCAATACGCCAATCCGTCCCCCATCCACCCACATCATTCGCACCATTCACATCGACTCGGCGTGGCTCAGCCCTTGCAATAGCAAAGCATGCACGCAAACTGCCATGGCACTCCTTCTCCTCTAAGAATAGACGTGCCACCCATAGCGAAACAGCTCCATCAATTGGCTCCGCAAGGCTGTCAGCAAATCCTCTCACTCGAACTCCTGCTAATGACGTTGAATATCAATCATCTCATCCCATTCCGCCTGAGACTGCAGTGCTTACGACGCTGTTCCTCTGAACATGATCGGCAGCCTTCTTTTGATGCAAAAAGGAACAATAAGGATGTCATCATCCGTGTGTTCACAATGGCGAGGACAGATACTCCGTTGCTGTGGTTGTCTAGCGCGCGGAATTGCTAGAGCAAGCCAGCCACCACGCCACCAGCCATACATTCTACAGGACATTCCATCGTTCGATGAACTACCTCTCCGTATTGTTACCAGTCTTGACCGGCCCACATGCACTCTTTAGATCAATGGTAGCCACAATCTGACAGTTTCCGACGTTCCATCACGAAACCTATTCGTCGTCTCCAGAAACTAAGCGACCGTGCTCATTAGACCCACCTATGTATTCGGAGGCTCCGCTAAATGAAAGTCAAAGTCGGTGATGCGCGACACTGCCACAGTCCATTCAATTCGCATTCCTCAAAAATTCTTGGAACCAATAGAGATTTTGCCGTCCTCGTGAACGGCAGATCGTCGCCGCCGCCTGGAATAGTCGTTTTGTTGCCACTTGGTCTTATTGATGAAGACCCACACACAGCCCCGGCCCTACCATCTATCGCCTCCTGCATCTTCCCGACGCGACCTTGCTTAGCTACCTCATACATGGTGGACCGCAGCTGTCGTGCAGGTATTAGACCGCTTCCGCATTCCAAAGTTGTCAAATGACTTACCATCGTACCTCGTGAATATGTTTCTTTGAGGCGCAGAGATCCGGTCAATGAGCGCTATGAGCAGCCAAAATTTCAGCTGGATAGCCCGAACTTACAGCCAGTTTCAGCCGCAAAAACGCCATCGAACATCTGCTCAATAAACGGCACATAGTCGGTAAGCTGACAGTAGGAATACACTGCCTGTACCTTCATAATCTCCAAGAGCCGCGCGGTAAATCCTTCGCCGATTTAGAGGTTAAGATAGTGCTGTTGTTCCGAATTTCCCAATTTAGGACGCTGGATACATCGAATCCAATGATGAACGTCATACTCGTTCCAAATGTAGGCTTCCAATGCAAAAACAAGCACCGTCGTAGCTCTCTCCCTACAGTCCTTAACGACATCGGCTTCACCCTTCTGCGTCTTAGCCGTGGCTGAAAAGGATACGTCCAATGCGAGTTCGACAGCTCAGCTCTTTCCTACCCGCCTAGTTCTTGCTGACAGCTATGCATTATCATCGGTATCTCCATTACACTTTACTCTTGTAATTAGAAATGAGATCCGTCTACGAAAGCTACACGACAGGGCGGCTGCAGAACATGGTTTATATGAGACTATGAGAATGTCAATGTTTGAACAGACTTTGAGATACTCAGAAGTCAAAGCATCTCAGACTTGTCCATTCACTCAGCATGTTCTGCCCAACAATTAGAGCACATAAGGTGATAATCGACACTTCGCCGGTTCTCCAAATAGATTCACCAAAGCATTTGTCTTAACGGCTCTTTTCACAAAGCTTACAGCGGCGTGCAGGAACGATGTCCGGTTTCCTGTGCACACACGCTTTCTGCGCACAATCCTGAGTACAGCTATTGACAATCACTTTACCTGACTTCTTTACCCTTATCTCTTGTATCTTCTGAGAGGTACCTAGATATCACAAGTCACAGAACGGGGCCACAGATCCCATGATCACCGTACCGCATAAATGGACGCGGGTCTTGCGGCTTAGACTATTCATGCAGATAACTCCACAGAGAAATGGTAATTGATCTCATCTGAACTCGTAAAATCATTGTCTTTTGATCATAATCCATACCTCCTGAATACCTTCCATACCGCGGAATCACATGGAATACAACCTAAGATCGGACACTCCCGCAGAGTTGGTTGGCGCCGCGAGATAATGACTCCTCGCAGCTGAAGGCATTTATGTTGGAGCGCACATCCCGAGCACGGTCATTCGTGAATATCATGTAAATCATGAGACGAGATACGCCAAGGATCATTAACCCTTGATTCAGATAGCTTCAATGAAAAACGTCAAACGTAAAACTTGGTCGACCCATACCAAACTCATACAGTATCTCGCTTCTTGCCTGTAAACTCATGCTGTTGCAGTGATCTTGTGTTTCACGATTCCGGGACCGCCATGACTCAGAACCTGAATTGTCTTCAAAAGGGCTATAACCTTCTAGAATATTACTTACAAGATATATAAAGAAGTCGGGCAGTAAGGTGGAGGCGGGGCGGTGGTTGATCTATGAAGCACTGTAGGACTCTAGCAGCTTGACCACCGCCTCGTGCCCGGCTGCACACGAGAGCGCCGTCAGACCGTTGTCGTCCCTGGAGTTGACGTCGGCCTCGCCTGTCTCGAGCAGCAGCTTGACTACCGCCTCGCGCCCGTTCCAGGCTGCCCTCGAGAGCGCCGTCCAACCGCCGTTGTCCCTGGAGTTGACGTCGGCCTCACCTGTCTCGAGCAGCAGCTTGATCACCGCCTCGTGCCCGCCCCGGGCTGCCAACGAGAGCGCCGTCCGACCGCCGTTGTCCCTGGGGTTGACGTCGGCCTCACCTGTCTCGAGCAGCAGCTTGATCACCGCCTCGTGCCCGCCCCGGGCTGCCCACGAGAGCGCCGTCA
>Ga0335073_10011520_pt1 | contig 12420 bp, 9 predicted proteins | sample Lox_Sample_22_FD_207093 | JGI IMG/M metagenome (GOLD analysis project Ga0335073, IMG submission 207093) | Soil microbial communities from Loxahatchee National Wildlife Refuge, Florida, United States - Lox_Sample_2.2 | ecosystem: Environmental > Terrestrial > Soil > Wetlands | place: USA: Florida...
TGCGGCAGTGATCGCTTGGCAACGGACCTCGATTCTTTACCACGCCGCCTCTCGCGCTGATTTGATAGGGTCACCGGATATTTCCGCCTCGCGGCACTCCCTCTCAGTCATTGAGGCGACCGACATTGTCTACCGCTATAGCGATCGCGCTGAACCAGTGTTACGTGGCTGCGGCTTCCGCATAGTGAAGGGCGAGCGAGTAATGCTTAAAGGAGCTTCCGGTGGAGGAAAGTCGACTGTGGTTTCGCTCCTTACCGGTCTGCGGCAGCCAAACTCAGGCCACGTCTTGATCGACGGCCATAATCGTGAGACTTTCGGTTCCATCGCATGGCGCAGGCATGTAGCTGCCGCGCCACAATTTCATGAGAATCATGTTCTTGCAGGAACATTCGCGTTTAACCTGTTTTTGGGACGACGGAAAACTCTCGGACCGTCAGACTTGGAAGAGGCCCAAGCGATCTGCTATGAGCTCGGGCTAGGTGACTTATTGGAACGAATGCCCGCTGGCATGCTCCAGATGGTTGGCGAGACCGGCTGGCAGCTCTCGCATGGTGAGAGGAGCCGACTCTACATCGCGCGAGCACTGCTGCAGGGTGCCGACCTGGTGGTACTCGACGAAAGCTTTGCCGTGCTCGATCCCGAAAACATGAAGCGCGCAATAGATTGCGCCGTGAAACATTCCGCAACGCTGCTAGTCATCACGCATTAGATGTCGTGGCGAGGCCCAGTGCTTCGTAACGCCTGTCGGCGTTCTTGAGGAATACATTGAGTACCAGCAGAATGACGCCGACGATTTCTGCCTGGAAAAAATGGGCCGCGTTCGATCCAGTAAGCTTAACTTGGTGGTGGTTTTCATTTCTCCTCAAAAGTGCGCCTGCAGCGTGAACTGCATCTGCCGCCCGTCCGATGCGGCGTTCGCCTTGCCGAACAGCGGCGACGTGATCACGCCGATGTAATTGTCCACGTTCGTGTGGTTCAGAACGTTGAAAGAGTCAATGCCGACCTCGGCGTCGACTCTGCGCTCGCCAAAATGAAGCGGGATCTTGCGGCCGAGATGGACATCCACCGACGCCTGCTCTGGCCCTTCGCCCGTGTTGCGCGTGACGTCGGGCGGCCGGACATTCGCCACACCCTCGGGATTGACCTGTCCAGTCGTGATATCGAAGGGCAAACCGGATCGAATGGTTGTCATCGTTCCGAACGTCAACTTCCAGGGAAGCTGAACGGTTCCCGACAGGCCGAAGCGATTGCGGGCGTCGTTGTTGGCCCGGCCCCATTCCGAGCGCAGATCGTAGCTGTTCGCCGGAAGAAGCGCCGCGAATAGCCCTGCCGCCGAGATGGCTGTGCCGGGCGGCGGCGGAAATGCCGCGCCCGTGTCGTCGTAGAGGCGGGACAACGTGTATTGCGCGAAAAACTGGAACCGCCTCATTGGAGGGCTTTTGAGAGTCGAGGTCAGAATGTTGCCGCGCGATGAGGCCGACGACTCGATCTGGTCGATGTTCCCCTCTTCGGGGTTGGGGCGCAGGCCGGTCGCCGGCAGCGGTGCGTTGATATCGCGAGCGCGCAGGAGATGCGTTCCACGCTGATAGGTGTAATCGGAGACCAGGACGAAACCGAGCGGAAGCTCCCGCTCCACTGTCGCGCTTGCCTGGTAGACGCGCGGCAGCGTCATGTTGGGATCTATGCGCCACACGGTCATCGCCCCGAGTGAGCCCGGCATTGCCGAAGAAACTACCGGGTACGCAGGATCGGTTACGTCGTATTGCTGCGTCGCGAGGCCGTTGTATCGCAATGATTGCTCCAGCACTGACGGCGGACGCCGGTCGTAGAAGACGCCGCCGCCGATGCGGATGACCGTGCGGTGATCCTTGCCGGGCGCGAAGGCCGCGGCCAGGCGCGGCGCGAGGTTCAAGTAACGAGAGAGCCCCGATTGAAACTCGTCCCGCACGCCGGCGAACAGGCTGACGTTGCCGATTTTCCGCTCGTACTGCGCGAACCAGGCGTAGTCGTTTTGCTGGAAGCTCAGCAAGGGGTTGCCTGTCGTGATGGTGAACTGCTCGGCCTCGCCGGCTTCGTATGCGGCGAGCGAGGCGAAGGTGTAGGTCCCGCCGAAGTTGTCGGCGTTGTAGGTTCGGAAGGGGTGTCGGTTCGCGGTGACGCCGAACTTCCATTCGCTCTCGTTCTTGGACATTGTGAGCGTATCTTGCATGTCTGTGCGCGGCTCCTCGCGCCATTCATTCACTTGCGCGCCGCCGCTGGAGAAGGCGCCCTGTACGATGACGAGCGGCTGATCGTTCGCGGAGCTAACGCGCGTCGTGTTTGTTCCGAGCGCGATGCGAAAGCTGTTGAGCAGATCGGGCGAGAGAACGAATTGGTCGGAGATTTCGATGCGGTAGTCGTGGTGATAAAAGGATGTCGCGAGGTCCGGTAGAGAAAATCCTCCGATTCCACCGTTTGTTGTTTTGTCGATATGGAGCTCGTACTTGAGGCTGATCCGTTGCGCTTTCGTCGCCTGCCAATCGATCCGTCCGAGGAAACTGTCGCGCGTGACGGGTGACAGAAAGTCGGTTTGAAGAATTCCGGACGGGAGATAAGCAAAGACAGCCTGGCTTTGCTGCTGCAGCTCCGTGTTCGCGTCGAAGAAAAACCACAGCCGCTTGCGCAGAACGGGACCGCTGAGATTAGCCTCGTAGCCGTATCGCGAGAACGGCGGTTTCTCGTCGGCCATCGGATTGCGCGCATCGAATACGGAATTGCGCGCGCGGACGATGAAACCGCCATGGAAGCTGTCGTCGCCGCCCTTCGTGTCGATCTCGATGCGATCCTTGCCGGGCTTGGGGAACTCGGCGGAATAAGCGTTGTTGTTGACGCGGACCTCCTGAATTGACGAAAGCGGAAGTTCGGCGTCTGTCCTCTCCATGCCGTCCACAATGACGGTTGGCGCGCTTCCCCCTGCTGGGTTAACGAAGGAGCTGAGGGCGCTCAGAATATCGCCGTCCTTAACGGGCAGATCGGCGAACATTTGCTGGTCGAGAACGAAAGCGTCCTGGTGCGCGGCCGATGACGTGTCGAGCGACGAGGTCCGGCCTTCTACCGTGACGGAGTAGGCTCGCGTTGCGAGCGGAAGGACGATTTTCAACACGCTATCCGTGTCCGACAAGCTGACCGTCAGGCGTTGAGGGACAAAGCCGCTTCTGGTCACGCTGAGCGTATAGGTTCCAGGCGGTAGTGGCGTGCTTGCGAATTTGCCGGTCGTGTCGGGCTGGAGCCGCTTGGGCTGATCCATGCCGCCGCTGATTTCGACGGTCGCGTCCGGTACGGGTGCGCCGGTCTGGTCGGTCACGACGCCGGAGATCTTGTGGTAGCCAGCGGCAAGAGCGGCAAGGCTCAGAATCGAGGACAGCAGAAAACGCATTCAAGCGGGCGCTCCCGATCAAGCGCCATGCAGCCTGGCCGCCAGAGCGAAACCTTTGCGGTCCTGGGCGTTTCGAGGTTGCGGCGGGCGCTGAGCGTACAAGGACGTCCGCAATCCGAACGCTGCTCTCGCGTGAACATCATAGAGTGGAAAGGGCCGGCGATTGGATTGTCGGCTGCTCTGAGCGAAACCGGACTGTCGCTTGATGCTGAGACGAAATCCTTACCTGGCGATCATCGGAGTGATAGGGTGGAGCCTCGGCTGGATGATAACGGCCCCGGCCCAGCCCCCGCCCGGCAAGAAGCCGGACAAAAAGGGCCCCGACAAGAAAGGTGACAAGAACGGCGACGACGTCGCGCGTTTCGAGGACCGGCTTCAGCGGCTTCGGTGGCAATTCGCGCAACCGGAGCCAGACCCGGAGCGCCGGACCTTGCTGTCCTGGTCAGGTAGCTACGCAAACAGAGCGGAGCAGATCTGGAGGGCTGGACAACCTTACATCGCCGATCGCACGCTGGCCGGGGCCGAGGCGCTCGTCCATACGTCCGATCATCTTGAACATCTCCGTCTTGAAATAAACAAAGACCCGCCCGGCCCGCCTCCGCCGCCCGCCGAAGCCGTTTCGCGCCATCTCGCGGATGTGTATTTTCGCACGCGGGAGGCGGATTACTTTTTGCAGGAAATCCACGACAGTTCGGCTTCCCCGCTCGTGCCGCTCGCGCGTCAATACTATCAGCGCGCCGTCGAATCCTACGACCGTTCGGATTTTCGCGCGGCTAACGAATATGGCAAGATGGCCGAGGAGCTGGTGAGGGCTCTGGAAAGCCTGGCGCAGGCGGCCACTCTGGCGCCCCAGCCACGCCGATGAAGGAGGCAGCCGTATGAAGTCGCTCTTCAAGCGACGGCTTCAACTGCAATTGTTGTTCATCCTCCTGGCAGCAGTGCTCGTCGCAACGCTAAGCGTCCTGTTGATCTCGGATGCCGTCAGCAGCGCGGAGGGCGTGTTGCTGACGGACGCGGGCAGATCGCTCACCGCGGCCGTGTCAGAACTCGATCAGCAATACCAGGGCCGCATGAGCGCGGATGCTTCGCTAATTGCGCTTCCCATCGGTGCCCAGGACACCTCGCTGCGCGGCCTCTCGGTCGCCGTGCTGCGCTCCTATCCGGGAATAGAGGGCGGTTACTACGACGGCGCGCATTTCCTGGGCTATTCCTATCCGACCCACGACACGGGCGACAAAAAGACGGACGTTCCGAGCGCCGAGCTGGATGACATTCTGGCCACTATTGCGCAAAGCCGCACGCAGGATGTAGCGCAGCGTGTGCTGCGTGGTCGGCAGGATCTCGTCGTGATCGAGGCGAAGGCGAGCCGCGAGCGCGGCTACGTGAGCTGGGCGATGAAACGGCTCGCCGGACGCAACGATCGGGTCGCGCGCCGCCGCGAGATTCTTCTATTGGCCCTGGTGCTCGCGGCCCTGGCAAGTATTGCGGGGACGCTGGCCACGGGCGTTGCGCTGCAGCGTGGAATCGCTCAGCTTCAGAGCGGGCTCGCTATACTCGAAACGGATTTCAGTCACAGGCTACCGGCGCGCAACGACGAACTTGGGGAAGTGAGCCGGTCGATCAACCGGATGGCCGACGTGAGGCAAAAGCTCGAAAGCGATCTCAGGCGTGAGGACCGATTGAGAACCATCGGCCGCCTCGTCGCGGGAATTGCGCATGAGATACGCAACCCCCTGAACAGCATCAAGCTCTCGATCCAGTATCTAGAGCGGCGTATCCTCAGTAAGGGCCTGCGCGCGGAGGACTTGCACCCGGTCGTTGAGGAGGTAGACAGGCTAAGCTCCCTGCTAACCAATCTGCTCACTTTCCAGAAGACGCGGCAACCCGCTCTGGCGGACCGTCCCGTGGCGCCTGTTCTGGAGCAATGCCTGGGGCTTGTCCGGCGACAGGCCGATGTGAAAAACGTGAGCATTCGCGCGGAAAACCTTGGGCCGGAGGTTGAAGCCCACTTCGATCCTGAGCAGCTCACCCAGGTGCTCATGAACCTTCTGCTCAACGCGGTGGAGGCCGCGGGGAAGGACGGAACCGTAAAGATCCGCGTGGCAGAGCGCGATGCGACCATAGGAATAGAGGTGCGCGATAGCGGTCCCGGTTTGTCGGACGAGCAAAAGGAGCATCTCTTCGAGGCCTTCTATACGACAAAAGAAGGCGGCACGGGCCTCGGACTCGCTGTCTCGCGGGAACTGGCGACGGGGATGGGAGGCACGCTTCATTACCGTGATAACGGACGGGGCGCGACGTTCGAGATCGAGCTTCCCCGAAACGGAGTAAGTCCGCGTCGATGACGAAAATGCGAAGTGCGACGATACTCATAGCCGAGGATGAACGGACCGCCAGAGTATCCCTGGCAGGCTTGCTGGAGGCGGAGGGCTTTCGCGTCCTTGCGGCGGAAGACGGAGCGCAGGCGCTTTCGCTGTTGCTCTCGGAAGAGCCGGAAGCCGCCCTTCTCGACATTCGGATGCCAGGGATGGATGGCCTGACCGTACTGCGTCGCGCGCGCGAGGGCGGGTCCGACAGCGCGCTCATCGTGATGACGGCGCATGGCGACAGCGGCACCGCAATTGACGCGATGAAGCTCGGGGCCTTCGATTATGTTTCGAAACCGCTCGACTTCAAAGTCGTACTGACGCAGGTAGAGCGCGCGATCGAACAGCGTAAGCTGGCGCGCGAGCTGAAAGGGTCACGGACGTCCCCGGGGGAAGATCCCGTCATAACGGCATTTTCCGGGCACTGCATGGTGGGCCACAGCCCCACGATGCAGCACGTTTACAAGCTGATCGGCCAAGTGGCGATGTCTGATACCACGGTGCTGGTGCGCGGCGAGTCCGGCACGGGCAAGGAGCTTGTGGTAAATGCCATTCATCACAACAGCGTCCGCGTGAAAGGACCGTTGGTTAAAGTCAACTGCGCCTCCATTCCCGAGTCTCTGCTCGAATCCGAGCTCTTTGGCCATGAGAAGGGCGCATTCACCAACGCCCTGTACCGGAGGATAGGGCGGTTCGAAGAAGCGAACGGCGGTACGCTGTTCCTCGATGAGATCGGGGAACTCGCGCCCGCGCTGCAGTCGAAGCTATTGCGCGCGATACAGGAGAGAACCATCGAGCGGCTCGGCAGCAACACGCCCATAAGCGTGGACATCCGGTTGATCACAGCGACAGCGCGCGATCTTGAACGGGCGGTCAATGAAGGTTCCTTTCGCGAGGACCTTTATTATCGGCTCAATGTGGTCACAATCCCGCTGCCGCCGTTGCGCGAACGGCGTCAAGACATTCCGGTTCTCGTTCAGCATTTTCTGGGTCGTAGTCCGCGGGCGGTTTCGATGGCTGCGCCGTCGCTGGCGCTTCTGTGCGATCATCATTGGCCCGGCAACGTACGCGAGTTGGAGAATGTCGTCGCGCGGGCGTTGGTGTTGGCGCGAAGCGGCGTTATCACCGAAGACGAAATCCAACTTCAGACCCGTCCGGATTCCGAGAAGAGGTGGACAGAGCTGGCCCCTATGGAGGACGGGCTGAAAGCCAACCTCGAAGCTCTGGAAAAATCGCTTGTGGAACGTGCGCTGCGGCAAGCCAACGGAAATAAGACTCGTGCGGCTGAGTTGCTCGGCGTTCATCGGCGTCTGCTTTACGAGAAGCTCCGCGAATACAGCCTCGATTCCGACTAGCGCCACCGTTCGGGAACCGCTCGCCTGCTGTACGCCATCAGCACAAAACAAAGCGCTACGCGGTTCCAATGATCCTGACTAATTCCGTAAATCGTTGTGGATGCTGCTCCCCGAAATGAACCGAAGCCACGTCGGGTTGGCAACAGGCTTGCGCCAGCATGCTTGACGAAAGGAGTTTGCAATGTTCGGATTTCAGATCTTCGAAAAAAGCCGGGCGCTCCTCGTGCTGATGAGCGTTCTTTCGATCAGCAGTTGCATGGCGCAGCCTCCCGGTCCGCCCCCACCGCCTCCTCCGCGCGAGGGTCTGGCGCCTCCGTCTCCTCTTCCGGCCGCCCCGGACGGTGCGCGTACCGCGCTGCGCGGCGTCGTTCGCAGCTTCAACTACGGGCCGGCCGGACTGGACGGTCTCGTTCTCGATCGCGGGCAGGTCATTCACTTTCCGCCCGAGTACGCGAATGGGATAGCTGGCCTTGCGCCGATCGGTGCCTCTGTGTCTGTTTCGGGATGGCCGCACACCGGCACTGCGGGCGATATGATTTTCGATGCCGACTCGATCACAAACCAGAGGACCGGAGCATCGCTTGCTGTGACCAATGGCCCGCCGCCACCCCCTCCGCCCGGACCTCCAGGACCAGGAAGAGGCCCGGCGCCGCCACCTCCTTCTGCTCCGGTCGCTTGGGGGCCTGCGCCCCCGCAGCCTCCTGCGGGACCGGTAGGGGCCTATATCCCTGCGGCAGGGACGAGCGCCGCTACGGCGGCGCACTACGGAACAATCAGGAGCTTCAACTACGGATTGGACGGACAGATCAACGGCTTGATTTTGTCGGATGGCACGGCGGTGTATTTCCCACCCGAACTTGGCAGCCAGATCGCGACTGCCGTGCAGATCGGCGGGCGCGTTGCTGTAACGGGCTGGCCTCGCACCGGCCCTTCGGGCAATCGGCTGATCGATGCGCAAACGATAACCAATCGGCGGACCGGAGCCACCGTGACGACCAATGATTCGGCGCCGCCGCCGGGGCCGTGAGGTTGAAGACCCCGATGAGTCGAGCCGCTGTGAAGAAGATCTTCATTTATACGGGCGCTGCCGTGCTGCTCGTCACGGCGGCATGCGGGCCGCCCGGCCCGGCGCTGGGCCTCGGTCCCGCGCTCGACCCCTTCGTCGGCTTTGTCCTCTTGCTCGCGATCTTATTGGGCGGCGCTTGGGTCGTAAGATCGGCGGCGCGCTCACAGGACGGTCAGGCAATCGAGAGACGCATGAACGAAACAGGCCGATCCTTACGCGATCGGCTTTTTCCGGGCGAGCAAGGCGGCGACCCCGCCTCGAAGGCGAGGGACATTGCCAAGGAACGTTATGCGCGCGGAGAGATTGATCGCGATCAGTACCTTCAGATGCTCAAGGACCTGGACGAACAGCGTTGAGGCATGGTTATTCGTATTTACGCTCTGTCTGCGATGCAATCGAAAGAAATCCACGCGCTGGCCCACAGGGAACCGAAAAGGCTGCTGAAATCGTTAGAGATGAATTGATTGAATGGGTAAAGGCGATGTTTGTTCGGGAAGTTGAGCGTTTCAGAGATGAACAGGGCGGTTCCTGATGGAGGGACCGCGCGAACCCGGCACCTCCATCAAGGTGAAACCGTCCGAACCAAAAGCCTCCCCCTCACGGGGAACGCTGCGCGGTCTCGATTGGCTCAATTTCTTCCTCGCCGATGTGCAGACGGGGGTGGGGCCGTTCCTCGCGATCTACCTCGCTGGGTACAAGTGGGACGAAGAGCGCGTCGGGCTCGCGCTTACGGTTGGCGGAATCGCAGGAATTCTTGCGCAGACGCCGGCTGGCGGGCTCGTTGACTTCCTCCGTTCAAAGAGAGCTTTGGTCGGTGTAGCTGTGGCCGCACTGGCGGCGGGAGCGCTGCTGATCGCCCTGTTTCCGTCGTTCTGGCCCGTCATGGGCGCCCAAGTCCTGATTGGCGGCACGTCGAGCGTGTTCATCCCTGCCATCTGCGCGATGTCGCTCGGGATCGTCGGACGTGCCGCTTTCGACGCCCGGCAAGGTCGCAATCAGACGTTCAACTCGGCGGGAAACGTGATTGCCGCCGTGTCGATGGGCCTCCTCGGCTATTTAGTTTCCAATCGGAGCATCTTCTTCTTCGTCATGGCTCTCTCGGTGCCCACGATACTTGTCCTGCTTTTGATCCGGCCGGCCGAGATTGACTATGAACTCGCCCGTGGCGCAAAGGACGGCGAGAAAGGCGGGAAAGTGGAAAGCGTCTGGGTGCTTTTTAGAGATCGTCCACTGGTGCTTTTCCTCGTCTGTGCCGTGATGTTCCATTTTGCAAATGCAGCGATGTTACCGCTCCTGGGCGAGATGCTGGCCAAGGGACGGGGGCGAAGCTCAATGCTGTTCATGTCGGCGTGCGTGGTGACAACCCAGCTCGTCGTCACGCTGATCGCGTCCTGGTCAGGAAGAAAGGCTGGAACGTGGGGCCGAAAACCGCTTCTGCTGATCGCTTTCGGGGTGCTTCCAGTTCGTGCCCTTCTGTACACCCTCACATCCAAGACGGTATTGTTGGTGGCTATCCAGATTATGGACGGCGTCGGCGCGGGGATTTTCGGCGTTGTGTCCGTGCTCGTGATCGCGGATCTGACGCGCGGGACCGGCCGATTTAATCTCACGCTGGGAGCTATCAGCACTGCGGTCGGTATCGGCGCGGCCCTAAGCCAGGTGATCGCCGGTAGTATCGTTCACCACACGGGTTTTAGGGCAGGTTTTCTGTTTCTCGCGGGCGTGGCGTCAGCCGCCTTAGCTATTCTCTACTTCTTCATGCCCGAGACGCGCAACGCAGAGTTGGCAAAAGAGTGACCGGTACTGCGCGCATTGTCATCACTCTATCCGTTTTTGCGGCGATGCTCGCCCTGGTGATCGTGCGTCCGCGCCGATGGAACGAGGCTTGGTGGACGATGCTCGGAGCCGCGGCGATGGTTGTTCTTGGCCTCGTGTCGCCGCGCGAAGCAATCGACGCGACCCTCGCCGGGAAGAGTGCTCTTCTTTTCCTTCTCGCCCTGCTTGCGCTATCCCTCCTCGTCGGCAAGAGCGGCTTTTTCGATTGGGCCGCGATCCGATCAGCGCGCCTCGCAAAAGGAAACACCCGCGCCCTTTTCCGAAATGCGTTCGTGCTCGGCGCGATCGTCACGGCGATACTATCGCTCGATACCACGGCGGTCATTCTCACGCCCGTCATGCTGGCTGTCGTAAAGAGGCTCAGACTTCCGGCTCCGCCGTACATCTTCCTGTGTGCGTTCGTCGCGAACGTCGGTTCACTGGTGCTCCCGATTAGCAACCTTACGAACATTCTGTTCGCCGATACCTTTCACATGACCTTCGCTGCGTTCGCATCGAGAATGATTGCGCCGCAGCTCGCCGCGCTTGTCACAACCTACGCGCTGCTGCGGTGGCACTTTCGCCGCGAGCTCCCTGACAGCTTCGACGGCGCGTCACTCCCGGAACCGTCGAGCGTTGTGCCGAATCGGGCTTACTTTCTCGCTTGCGTGACCGTCCTCGCCGTCGTGCTTGTTGGTTATTTTCTCGCCCCGCTTGTAGGGCTTGAGCCCTACATTATCGCTTTCGCGGGTAGCGGCTTGCTCGCGATCACGGGCGCAGTCACCGGCCGCGTGAGCATTAAAACGGTGGGTGAGCTCTCGTGGGGTCTGTTCCCTTTTGTCGTCGGGCTCTTTATCGCTGTACAGGGGCTTGAAAATCTGGGCATCGTCGGCATTACGTCCGGGTGGCTCGAACACATGAGACAGGGTTCGCCCGAGAAGACCCTCGCCGTGGCGGGGGCGGCAGCGGTCGCCTCGAATGTCATGAACAACCTCCCGGCCGCGTTGGTCGCCCGAAGCGTGCTCGCAAACGCGCGCGCCCAGACGGTCACAGTCCTCGCCGCGCTTGTTGGTACTGACGCGGGGCCGATGGTCATTCCTTTCGGCTCACTCGCAACGATGCTTGTTCTTGCGCTCGCGCGGCAGGAGGGAGAAGAAGTGCCAGCAGGGAGGTTCGTGATGTTCGGCCTATGGGCGGTACCTGTAGTTGTGGTCGCGACGGCATTCGCGCTCGCCCTCAACGTCGCGCTGGCTCGGTAACGATAGCGGCTGCCTCACGGACCTGGGCAACCTGATGCCTCCCTTGAATACCGATTTGAAAATCGAATCCATGAACGGAGATTCTGAATAGCGGGTCCTCGCGGACACGTTGCCTGCGGCTTGACCTATTTCAGATACGCTCTCAGGGCATGAATCAGATCGTCGGCCGCCTGGGTCTGCTCATCGGTCGCCGTGGACTTCGGATCAAGAACGTGAAAGCGGATGTGACCCTCGATCACCTCGGCCATCAGGGCGTCCATGGCACCCCGGCAAGCGGAAATGTTGTGCAACACCTCGGAGCATTCGGCCTCCTGGTCGAGTGCCCTTTCGACGGCCTCGACCTGCCCTCGGATTCGTCGTACGCGATTGAGTAGTTTCTTCTTCTCCTCGGTCGTGTGAGCCATGAAAAAAACCTCGATTCGGATCTTGACAAGTATACCCCGCCGGGTATACCCTGACCAAGGGTTACGCTTCGCGGCCCTAAAATTCCTGAAGAAAGGGGGCCCATTTAATGTCTGATGGCAGTGACAGTCTGCAGCGGTGCGAGGAAGTATCCGGTACCGAATCAGCGGAGCCTCCGTCTTCATTTGGCCTCTAGGCCTTAGTTTTCTGAGCACGGGTCCAAGCACGCTCGGAAAGCTTGAGAGCTCCCCCTGATCGCCGTTTGGACTTGCCGAAGGTTAGTCTAAGAAACGCCCTGCACCGCTGATTATCGACTGTGATCGGCTTGCGATCCCGAACTGGCGAGGGCAGCACACGGGCTTTGTCAGCCCAGGTGTCGCGCCTTGCCTTAACAGGATTCGTGTGCCTCCTGTTGTCGGCTGCGGGAATTGTTCCATGAACCACGCTGCCATCCAATCGTCCGCGATTTTCGCAACGTCAGCACGCAGCGTAGTTCGGAATCCCTGGACGTGTAATGTGCTCGCGTTCCGCATGGTCTTCAGACCAGGCCTCATTGTGATGTCACAGAAAGGAAAAAGATCGTGAACTGGATTGATTTTGGAATTCGGATGTTTGCCGCGCTTTTCCTGGGCGGAGTAATCGGGCTGGAACGCCAGTGGCGGCAGCGCATGACTGGGCTAAGAACGAACGGGCTGGTTGCTGTCGGCTCCGCGATGTTCATCATGATGGGTGGCTTGATCGC
>Ga0335073_10011521_pt1 | contig 12420 bp, 15 predicted proteins | sample Lox_Sample_22_FD_207093 | JGI IMG/M metagenome (GOLD analysis project Ga0335073, IMG submission 207093) | Soil microbial communities from Loxahatchee National Wildlife Refuge, Florida, United States - Lox_Sample_2.2 | ecosystem: Environmental > Terrestrial > Soil > Wetlands | place: USA...
TGGTTATTGCGTTGCTTGACATACATGTATAACAATTCACGACAGACCATTGCTATCCACGAGCGCCGCAGTCATCGTTCCCATTCCCTCAAGGATCGCGCACACGGCGGTCTGAAGACCCACCAAAATATGGAAATAATGCAAGCTCTTGGTTTGACGACGTTTGCTCTTTTAGTACTGATCCGTCGCCATATCGCATACTAACTTTTGCAGAAGCCTGCCGACCGTCGAAATTTCCTGTTTAATGATAGATAAAATGATTTGGACGCAATCTTCTATAACCCCAAGTCCCCAACACTCGAGAGCTCTCGCGCATGTCCCGGACCGTGAATTTCAATGTTCTGCGCAGTGTGTATCCCAGTGCAGTGTCACAGGGTGTGTGCTAGCGCCATCTGTATCCCAGCGCGGTGTGCGTGCCAGTGCAGCGATGGTTAAGGGGTTGCAAAAAAGCCGACGTGATACACCGATAAACATGGCGTCGTGGTGGAAAATTCAATATGGCGGTCCGCCGTCTTTATGGGAAAAGATCGTGAGTATGTGTCCCTCATGGCGCCGATCGCCTCATGTCGCGTCACCTTAAGTCACTCTGTGAAATCCCCGACGCCACGAACGGTTTTGATCGGCGGAAAACTGGGTTTGAGGCGGTCACCTTACTTAAGGTGACCGGCGGACTAATGGATAGATGCACTCTACCAAATACCCCTTAACTTGAATTTTTCCATGAGGTTGCGGTGAGCAAATGGTGGATCCGCAGCCTACATGATTATGTCAGACTCAGCATCGCGTTAAAGCTCGCCTTCGCACAAATCGCGAAGTCGTCCCACTTTTCTGGTCCATATTTCAATAGTGGCATCCAATCACGGAAGGCATAGGTATCTCTTAGCGCATTACACTAATTAGGCTTTAGCGCTTTAAATTGGGATCGTCCTTCCGCCTCCGCTCGCCTCCGTTTCAAGCAATTCGAGCTCTGCATCAATAGCCGGAGTTGTTCGCTTGTACGTCCATACCAATGTACCTCTTTGCTGACTGAGCGATTGCTGATGGTAGTATTGAGATTCGCGCAAGTGGTTACAATCACAGAGCCAATGCCTACCAGCAAAAGCCGAATAACAACTCCTCGAGGTATCCGAATCCACTTCGATACGACCGATAAAACCCTCCTTCGTAAGGTCACACCGTTTAAATATATTCCATGGCAAACTCCTTTGGTGGTTCTCATATTTACAATCCTATCTCTCCCTGTGCGAGCCATCCCCGTTATCACGAGTCGCGTTACCGACGGCCCCAGTTGTACCGCAGCCACTTGGGAGGAGATTGTTGTGTTCATTCTGATCAATTACGTTACACATGCCGTGACAGTCAACACTGATCCTGGAGAGGAATCGACGCTTGCCTTGTTCTTCCACATTGCCGCTCTCCTCCTTCCTTTCACAGGAGCAGTGAGAGGGATGAGGTCTATTATATCCGCTGCAATCTTGGCGGACGATCCACTTCAATGTGCTGAACGAGCTAGTGCGCTTTGCATAGTTACGCGCTCACAAGACTGGCATCCACAGGGCACGGAAGAAGTTTCTGGCTGCGAGATCGTGCGGCCCGATGCAAAATCTACAAACCCGAAAGCACGAGTCGTCATCTCCCATTTGACGGAGGTTCGAAAACAGCGAGAACTCGATCCCCACGGGTGTAAGATACATGGTCAATATCGCCTTCCCCCAGGATATCGTTTGAGCAAACTATGGCTCTCCCACGTTCTCGTCAAAACAGATTCCCAGGACCTCCCAATTCAGATAGCCTGCTCTTACAGTTTTCCGAAAGTTGTTGCGTCCATCATTCAACTATGCTCGGCTGTAATTACGTTGTATCACACCCGTGGCACTCAGCTGCAGCAGTATGGGTACGCTGCATTCGGATTAAGTGTCATTCAATACGCCATTATGTCATTCATTAACCTACTCGGAAATCTCCTTTGTCCAGATTATCCGACACTATACATGATTCGATCAGAGGTTATGAAAGAAGCAGAGGCAAGAGGAGGGTATTTTGCGGGCACAGTAGGAGTTCTTGTTTCAGAAGCACCCGATAACAAAGGGGAGGTCCAGCGTTGTGGACGGGAAGTGGTCCGATTTAATGTGGATTCGCACGACGGTAAATCCACGGGGACCTTTAGTTACCAAGATAACGAGTTGCTTGCTTTGGACGATGAAGGGGAGATCACAGTTAAGGTACCAGCTTGGGGACCTTCTGTCGTATTCTATCCACCGTCGTTGATTTGGTGTTCGCGACTCGCATGGACGCTCCTGGTTCTTGCCACTGTAGTCCCATATGCCATCATCGGAGGCTTAACAAAATATCGGCCAGAAAGCAGTACAAGCATTCAACGAGGGTTTATGATGTCCTGGCTTGTAGTGGGTCAAGTTGGAGGTTTTTTCACTGCTTTTCAACTGTACGCTGCTAAGAACTGGCGTGAAGCAGGTCTAAGATTTCTTATACCATGTATTTTATTTGGAGTGCCTGCGATTGGAGGGTTTGTGATAGTAGTGCTAATGATGAGGCAAGTTGGATATTGTGTAGACGTTTGAATATCCATTCACGTACTTTTCAGGAATGTATATATTTATGTTAGATTAAGGAATTAAGAATGTCTTATTATGAACTAATGTTGCGAGGTGGAGGTTTAACGAGCAAGAGTTATTGGAAATATAGGATTAGAAATAGCGTATTAGTATAGACTCTTGCATAATGGAAGCTTGCAAGGGCGCGAAAGTTCAACAGGACGAAAGTTATTATTTTTATTATTGTGGTAGACAAGAATAGTGGGCAGAGAAAAGGTTAGCCAAAATCCAGACCAAACTTTTCAAGCTGATTTCAGAAAATTGATTTTTCAAGTCGATGGTGTTGAAGCTGATCCAGACAGTGCCCGATTTCACTCAGAACTGATCTGTTCGGGGATCCGAATTTTCACCGTTGATCCTTTGGAAAAATTGGGATTGCTCCGCCTCAGGAATACGGTCCCTTGACGAACTTCGTCCGTTCTCGCGACGCCGTTGGAGATTATTTTAGTACGCGGCAAGGCTTATGATAATTTATTTCCAAGGCAGGGGGTACGGGCGGCCGACACCGCCTTCCCCGGCCGCCTCCCCCTTCTGCGGTTTTATAAGATGCAGGAAAAGGCTCCTCGTGTCTCTGGTATCGTTGTGATATGGCGCGGATTTTCGTCGGCATGATTGTTTTGCCTGCTGGGATGCATGTCCCCACAAGTATTTGCGGACGATGTTACACATTATACGCTTGTGGTTACTCAGGAAGTCATATCCCCTGCGTGTAGTCCACGTTTGTCACTGGTTATCAACGGGACTATTCCGGGACCAGAGTTACATGTTGAAGGAGGAGAGCATGTTCATATCAGGTTCCGATACTGTGAAAAAGTCGATTGATAGCAGGGTTTGGAACGATGCGGGCGTGGAAAATATAACTATGCATTGGGATGGGCTGAGTATACCCTCATCCGATGCTTTCTGACTGCTCATCCGCCAGTATGGATCTCCATTCAGTGACGACACCCCGGCGGCAAGTCAATGGCCGATCCCACCTGGAAAGTATTTCGACTACGAGTTCATGTTTGGCGACGATCTTTCCTGGACTTTGTACACGCCTCAAGACTTCTCTCCTGACAATCAGTTGGTATCATTCGCACGTTGGTGTAGGGCTATTGACGGCCCATGGAGCCTTAATTGTGCACCAAAAGGGTGGATCTCCGGTGGATACAAATTGCCCAATTCCATATGACGAGGAGCGTGTGTTTCTTGTTGGCGATCTTTTCAATCTGATAGACACTGATCTGGTTGCCGAAGCAGCCAATGGTACCTTCATTGGTGGAGCAAATGTACTTCTTCCACGGAAATCAACTCTGATCTCAGGCAATTCTGGTGAATGGACATAACTGGGTAGTGTGCAATCAAACACTGCTGGATACATTAGGCTACGGAACTCAATGCGACGAAGCATGTACCTTTTCAAACATCGAGATTGAACCCGACAAGACCTACCTCTTCAGCTTCATTGCCGCGACAATCGATACTTTCGCCGGGATCGCCATTCAAGAGCACAATATGACGATTGTTCAAGTCGACGGGGGATCATGGATTGAAACATATGATACCAATTACTTGGAAATGCATTCACCACAATGGTATGCGGCGGCTGGTCCTGGCGGAAATGCTGCGGGCGCGCCACCACCGGCACCTATTCCTCCTTCTGATCTGTACGCCATTATTACGTACACTTACCCCGGCGCTCCATCCATCGATTCGTCCGTCTACAATTCAGCTCCCTCTGCCGATGAAGAGATGCCATTCCTTCCAGATTTCACAATCGGTCCTACCTATGGTCTCATCTCAGATACTTTCAAGCCAATAAATCCGGTCGTGCATCCGGCAGCAGATCAGCAGATCTTTCTCACCACATCACAAGACTCCTGGGGTGGCAAGGAGCGCCATAATATGAACGGACTCGCGTTATTCCCTGACCCCTCCTTCGTCCCTTTACTGGTGGGCATGTACAACGGTGAGATCGTGGACGACGCTGCAATTGCTCGTGCAGAAGCCAATAACGGGTTCGACAACAAGACCGGCGCCATCGTCATTGGAAGGAACAAAACCATCGACTTTGTCATAAAGAACCAGATTGGTGATCTTGGAATTAGTGTTCCTCATCCTGTACGTACCTTGCATTCGCTCTGACTCATTGAAGTTTCATATGCATGGTGGAGACTTTGGGGATATGGGTGGTGGGTGGTGGGTCAGGTGCTTTCACAGACGAAGCCTGTGAAGCCCATCTGGCGACAATGACTCCTGTCAGACGCGATACGACAATCTTGGGTGCGATGCCGGGAAATGGAAGTTTACCATGACCCAGAAGGTATCTCACGGATGGTGCAGTAACAAGCTGATAACAGGATGGCGAGTCTTCCGGTGGCAACCAAAGAATCTGGGAGTGTCGATGCTTCATTGTCATATTACAGGACACATGATGCTCGGGCTACAGACCATGGTCGTGGTTGGCACGAACGACGATTTACCGCCTTTGCCGGATGATTATAAGGGTGCTTATTTATCATATGGGCAGACCGCTGCAATGGGAGACCACGATAATGAAGTTGATTTCATTCCATATTTTATCACGCCTACTTCACCAGATCCTACAGCTGTTACGAAGAGGTGGTGGAGTCCGTTTTTCTATTTCTATACACGATTTTTGGTGGCTTGGGGGCATAGCGGTGGTGTGTTTTTCAATTCAGATACCGTGGATGACGAGATTTAAATTAATACAGATACGTACTTCACTTGGAGCAGATTGGATGAGGATGGGATTCAGATATTACGATAATTATTGTTATTAAACATTATGATAATCACCATCCGTTACAAATTAAATATCTCAAACCTCTGCGTGGCGAGTGTTCATGCTACCGGGTGCAAATCCTCACCAGGCACCTCGTGTTTCTGTTCCTCATTGCCGTTATCAACAGCTTCCTTTCGATTCTTGCAGCGACGCATGATCAAATATCCCACCAAGATGCCCACACCGATGAGGACGGGGATTCCCAAGCCCAGCCCTAAACCGAGTCCCAGTCTCAAAGCTTCATTATTCCCTGAATTCTGCACAGGTGAAACTGCTTTGATGCTCGTGTTGAGTCCCATTACGGCATTGTATCCCATGGCGAAGAAGTTGTTTGATCCCCTATTGTCGGAGACACACTCTGTCCCGTTGGCAGGTAGAGTCCCTTCACATCAGCAATTCACCTTGACAGAGGAAACATTGACGAAATAAGCGGTGAGTGCAGCCAGGGTGCAGGTATTGTTGTTCGCGGTAGAGCAATGACCCACGCCATCATGGATGAGAAAGTTCGCATTATCAGATCCAATGTATTCATATGTATCGAGTGCGGAGTGGTAAGGCGTAACCTTCTGTTAGCGTATTCTCAGATCGCGGTGCTACTGGGTCGTTTACTCCTCCAAGGACGAGCATTTTGTTCTTCAGCTTGGTTGGAAAGGGCCCTGTGTATCGTTCGACATTGTATGCAGTGAGATTGGGCCAAGAGAGACAAGCTGCGGAGGCTATCCCCATGTACGCGATAAGAGGATTTGTCTGCATTTGCGAAGAGATACGATTCGTCCATGTCCCCAAAGTGTTGATCCCCGAAAAGCTGTTGTCCAGACAGGTGACACCGGGATAAACGAAAGGGTTCTGAAGCCCCCCGAGAGGGTCATTAACTTCTGTTATCGCGGCATAAGTCATGTTTGCGGGAGTATCCCGTCCTGACAGAAGCGATCTTGCTCTTTTTGAAGGGGGAGATGTGATTGTGAGATTCGCGTTGATGGCGTTTTCGACGTGGAGGATCAAATTCGCATACTGAAAAAAGAGGCCCTGAGGTTGCATTAAAGACGATCGAGTCCAGCTAACAAATTTGTAGAATGTGTAGGTGGCATTGCCGGCAGCGTTAAGAGTATTCTGTGAGATTGTTGACAACATTTTGGATTCGGCCCTGGAGATCGGAGAGAGGATAGGAGGCATTCATTGACGGGAGAGCAAGTGGGCAGTATTGTGGATTCATTTCTGCAGCCGCGATGCAGTAGTTGGCAAAAACGTCGATTAATATCCTCGGGACTTGGTCTTGCGAATTGTAAAAGAAGTCGAGAGAATTGACGCTGCCGGTCCATTTTTGAAAATCGAGCACCCCTGTCGTCAGTCACCTGTATCCTCTGATAAAGGAATACCGTCAATGACCATCTTCCCAACATTGTCCGGAAACATGGCAGCGTACATAGAACCCAAAGCGGTACCGTAACTGAAACCCCAGTAGTCAAATGTGGCGTGACCCGTCAGATTCCGAACGAGATCTAGATCGCGTGCAACGTTGGGAGTATTGACATGGGCCAAGTAGTCCTGGTCCTCTGCCTTTGAGCAAAAGGGACCAAATCCTGCCACGGTGGATTGGGCTAAATTCATTATTGTATCGGGTGAGATGGCAGAGTTGTTTGTTGTGACAGACGCCGTGTAGGCACCCATGTACTCATTGTACTCGGTTAAGCTGTCTGAATTGAATCCACAGGATAGGAACTTGGACCAACCAACCTGAAGGTTAGAAGAGGTTACGAGAACGATATTTACGCCTCTCGGGTCAACGAGAATGATGTCGTGTTTTCTCTCGGTAACGGCAAGGAAAGGTGTGAGCCGAGTCGCAAGTCCAGTAATGTCACTGATATCAGTGCACAGACAACAGTGATAAGTTACGAGCCTGAAGGTCCGCCTGGATTAGAGAACAATGCTCCGATTGGTGTTTCTAACTCATTTGGACGAGCCCAAGCAATACCGAGCTGGGTAGTTTTATTGTCCGTCGCATCAAGATAATCGACGGGTATGGTCAAGTTTGCGCACTGCCAGGTAACATTGAACAGAGGGCCGATATCTTGGAAACAAGGAGTCCATGGAATGGAAGTAGGCAGCCAACTCTTATCAATATTAGCATCTCCAAAACTTGACAGGTACCTGAGCCAAAACCATTGACCACAGCTTGAAGTGAGAATTGAGGAAAGAATTATGGACTGCCGGTCGAACAACGATTTATGTAAAGTTCTGTAGAGAGGGTGCCCCTCGAATCGACCATTTTCACTTCTTGAAGTGACCATAGCGTCGGGAACATGGCATTGCGGCACATACTATGTCTCCGGCGATTTGACCTGTCACAAAAGAATTATCCGCGCCACATTCCTCGCGAGCCCGGAAATTGATATCGCGTGTCCATCCCCAGAGCTGCGAAATCCATTACCCATGCGGAGATTGATTGTTGGCCAGCATGTAGTCGTTGGCGACGGTGGATGGCTTGCCGCAATTAATTGAGGAGATGTAAACGACGTCTTTACCGCCAATCGTTGTTCCACGACTGGACCCTGAGTTGCCGACATCCGCCGTCCTCAATGCGCCATTCTTGGACCTGCCGATTGCCATGTAGGCCCCGTTTGCCCTGGATGCAGGATTCAATAATTGGAGAGACCAATGGATGTGAGAAAGCATGTGTTTAGGCATCCACCTTACTGAATTTGATTTGACGGTCGCATGAAAGAGGCTTTGGGTTCCGCCGATCAATCAGGCTTTGCGACCAATGTCAGAAAGGTCGGATTTATCATCCGAAACTGGTCTAAAGCATGAGGCTCGCTAACTTCACGATACACTTCAGTCCTTTTATTTTGAATAAGTCTTAGAATGTCTAGCTCGAACTCAGCTTGTTATATACTGTAATTCTTCGATCTCACGGCATGTTTGTCAGCCAGCTACAAGTGAAAGTTCGTCCAATGGCGGCACACCAATTTGCCCGGAAGCCGCGGAGAAATATTGACGGTGCCCCCGCAGGTCACGCCGCTCCGATAACTATCTCAAGGATAGTGGGGTAGTACACCATTTCCTCCTCGCACTCCGACTTGTCTTCATAATGACTCTGCCCCTCAACGCCAAAGTTGCTGTAACGCAACTCGAACCTTGCTGGTATGCTCTCCATCCAATCACTCCTAACATCAGGTTCGATCTTGAAGCCGCCGTCGAAAAAACCATCAAATACGTCAAACAAGCCGCCGAAAACGGCGCCGAACTCATCGCGTTCCCAGAATGCTGGATCCCCGGCTACCCCATCTGGATTTGGGACTACCCCGTCAACCCTCCCCTCCTAATCCAATACATCCGCAACGCCCTCAACGTCGAGTCCCCACAAATGTCACGAATCTCTACCGCGGCGCGAGAAGCACAAATTTACGTCGTCCTCGGGTTTAGCGAATCCGACCAGGGAAGTCTGTACATGGCTCAAGCAGTCATTTCCCCCGCGGGCGAAATCCTGATGCACCGACGGAAAATGAAACCCACACACATGGAACGCACGATTTTCGGGGAAGCATCGGGAGATTGTTTGGCAAATGTTGTGGCTACTCCGTTTGGAAATGTCGGAGCGTTGAATTGTTGGGAACATTTACAGCCGTTGTTGAAGTATCATACGTTTTCGCAACGGGAGAATATCCATGTTGCGGCGTGGCCGCCATTGTTCAGTCAGGATGAGGGGACCGATTTATACAGTATGACCAAGGAAGGATGTCGGGTTTTGTCACAAGCGTATTCCATGGAGGGACAATGCTTTACGCTCTTTTGTACTCAAGTGCTTGGACAATCTGGGATTGACAAGAACTTGACTACGAAGAGTAAGATGTGGGGAAAACCTGGTGGAGGAAGCTCAGCGGTTATTGCTCCGGATGGGAGTGTAATCACCCAGAATCTCGCTCCAACGGAGGAAGGAATTGTCTATGCGGAGATCAACCATGACCTCATCGCCTTGAATAAGAGCTTTGTGGACTTGATTGGACACTACTCGAGGCCGGATTTGTTCACGCTCGTGGTCGACGATCGTACCAAGGCGCATGTGGTATATCATGACGATGGAGGTAAGGCTATGAATGGGGAGAAAGTGGGAAAGGACAAATACCGCGGAGGTGGGGTTGTAAGGAAATTTGAACGAGAAGATTGATTACTGTCTCCTTGGATTTTTGTATATATGTGAATTGAGATGCTGCTTCGTGATGAAGAAAATTAGATGTTCCGAAGATCCTTCATTTCACATAAGTGTCTTTCCTTCTAAATTTCGGACGTTTATTATCTCTCTCAGACTCGGCTAGACATTATTTGATCCACTAGAGCGTGGAAATGGGTTCCTCTACCGGCGATGCCAAAAAGGGGGCAGTAATTTTCAAGGTAATCACTTCCCGGCATGATTCAATTGTCGTTGCATTGCGTGACATGATGCTGAATATCCAGAGAAGTTGCGGGTGAATCTCCACATCATATCGGTGCACCTTTATACCCTCATATATTGACAATAACAACTTCTGCCTCTCCTCCCTACTCCATCCCGCACGAATTACGCCCACAATTTGCAAAAGCTGCTCCTCCTTGTTGCCCCCGGAATAGAATGAAGTCGACTCAAGTGGGATGAAGATGACCTTCGCAAGGAATGCTGGAGCGCCGGTAGCGGATACATGTGAATCAGTGACCACGGTTGCGATTTGAGAACGGACCCTGGAGCTGAGATCGGGAGGATGGTAAACGGTGTACAAAGGCATGATCCGGTGGCGTTGCGGCGATGCGGGGGAAATTAAGGTCCGTCGCTTAAGATCTCATCCCTGTGTCCGGACATAATTTGACAATCGATTTGGCAACCCTTTCGGGCAGAATACATTATCTTGTGCTACGGTCAACGTCAAGCTGCAGGACGCAAATCGGCACGCGATTGTGTCGAATAAGGTTTAGCGATAAACTCAAATTTAGGATTGCCACGAATCGAGTATTTTGATCGCGTGACGGGTCAACTGTCCTGGAACACATATAAACCAAATCATTGGCCCGTTTGGTTGCGCATTCAAACAAAATGGTCACATACCACATCTACAACAACTCCTTCTGGGGCTGGGAATGGGCAGTCAAAGATCACACTAAACAAGATACCCTTTACACCATCCACCGAGAATGGCATCTTTGCGGGTCACCCAAGTTCCGCGTATATCGCGGTCCCGGAGACGAGAGTCCCTGGATTGCCACCATCGAACGATCGCACTGGAATAGGAGATGGCACATTCATATCCATATGACGGGAGAAAAGGTGCCTATTCATTCGCAGTTTTTCAGTTCCCAGTGGACGTTTCATTTTTCTGGGCACGAGTATCATTGGACAAAGAGGGGGAATTTGAAGGACTCGAAGGGGGATGTAATTGCGACGTTTGAGCCGAGAAGGTTTTCGTGGAGGAAGGTAGGGACGTTATGGGTCAAAGATAATGTCGATGGAGAAATGTTGGCTGTAATCATCGAGACGGCGATGATCCTTCAATACCAGTAGTAATAACGAAAACATGTCTCTGGCTTGGATGGGAAGGGGGCGGATTGTTACTCCGGAGGACATCTTGGTGTTTAGATGAGGGTCTAAGTAGATATTGAGGTTTCGAAACCATGCCGGCCCAAAATAATCAGTAATTATATATTAGATTTTCAATACGGAGCATATTTTGTATCTGTCGAGAAACTATGTCCGAAAGCCGTTCGTATAACATAGCAGCTTTGAATATTATAATAACGGAAAAAGCGGGTATCAACTCTTCTGTGACTCTAACTCTAACGATGCCCTCCATTCAGGGTCTCTCCAGGGCCCTGCATCACTAAATTCACAGCCTCCCGGACACTCGCATTGTCCACCAAATCGGCGAGGAAGATTCTCTGCCGGAATCTGTTGCAATAAAGTTCCCTGATACGAAGACCCTAATATCGCAATTCTATCCACTGTGACGGGATCCAACCACCGCTTGATAACGTTCCATACAGTCGCAAATCCCCAGGGTGCGTTAATAAGATAGAACTTGCCTACCATGGGTGAGATCCAACAGAGATAAAACGATTACCAATTCTTTCGGGGAAATTATTTTGGCCGAGTTTCTCGGCTTCTTGAAGATAACCGTAAGCTTGTGTGATCGCGAGTAGACCAACTCCTTCAAAGTCAAGGATTGTGCATGACGTGTGGATTGGCTGTTGTGCTTTCCAAGAACAAGCTGGCTATAATAGTCAATAGAGCCCATGTTGACAGAGGCAGAACCATGCGCCGCACGACCATCCTCTCAGCCTCGACGACAAGATTCGTTAACAGACGCTCTTGGGTGGTAATTGCTAATATAGCATTAATATCAACTTTCCCCAAACGCTCGAAATAAACAGGTCTCCCGTCCTTTCATTAAGCAAGTTTCAACTTAAATGTATACCTTATCTGTCTTGTGATAAAATCGAGGATAATATTCGTTCACAAGAGGATTTTCTTCAAAATTCCACGTTTCGACAAGCTCGTCAAGGTGAATCTCCTCCCGCCAGTTTTCGCAAGCAGAAAACATTGCAAACGCCTTCGTAATGTCAAACTTCCTAGCACGCAGAAATCGGACCTACAAACGCACTCCATTAGCGACTGTAACCAGGCTCGATCGATTCAAGCCTATGCCAAGATGTACCAAAGTCACGTCATCCAGCCTTTGGACGAAGCCAGCTTGCTCGAGTTTTGATCGGAATTCATTCAACTTCTCAAGTTGTTCAGGAATCAGCTGACTCCGATGGATCCTGCGTCACTGGGGCACTTAAAACGGGTCATACCCAGGCCCAAAGTCCTCAGCTCGTGGAGAACATGTCTCGCCATCATCTGATCGAGGAGCCACTGTAGCGGGAGTAGACGGTGATACCAGCGTCGCAGTCATGACGATGAATCCAGAATGTTTGAATGGATATACTTTGACCCTGCAGACCGGCAGCACTTGTCAAGACCCTCGGAACGACGGAGGGTTTTTCGGCGTGGGATTT
>Ga0335073_10011522_pt1 | contig 12420 bp, 8 predicted proteins | sample Lox_Sample_22_FD_207093 | JGI IMG/M metagenome (GOLD analysis project Ga0335073, IMG submission 207093) | Soil microbial communities from Loxahatchee National Wildlife Refuge, Florida, United States - Lox_Sample_2.2 | ecosystem: Environmental > Terrestrial > Soil > Wetlands | place: USA: Florida...
TTCTTTGTTGAAGTGGCTTATAGCGATGGACCGGTCGACATTTATCAAGTTCCTCTTGCCTTCAGCACTGGCGCTGAGGCGGAGGAGTTGTTGGTCAATCAGCCCAGACATGTCCTGGTTACTTTTCCCACAGCCGGCGGCCCCGTGGCTCTGCACGATGCGACGGTGCGCGAAACTTTCAGGAAATTGATGCTTGCCCTGATTCAACGAAATGGCGCGCTGGCGCTTTCGCTTGTTCAACGCGGCTTGCCGCCGGCGCACCTGGCCTCTGGGCAGGAGTCGATTGATCCACCAGCGACGCTTCAGGAAAGTGTTCACGCAATCAGGCCCGCATCCCTTCACGCCCAGCCAGGGGAATCGGCCTCGGCGCAGCGGACTGATCCTGCGTCCGGTCATTCTGCTGCCGGGCACCATCTGGAACCGAGAGAGTCGCCCTATGCCGGCGAAAGAGAAAGGGTTACCAGCCAATTGGTCGCCCGCTCTTCCGGCACGACTTTGAATGGGGAACACCTGCAATCCTTGTCATCGCGCATTGGCTCCGCGGAGCAATCGAACACTTCAATCATTTACGACCGCGAACTGATTCTGAAGCTTTTCAGGAGGCTTCAGCCTGGCGAGAACCCCGACGTTGAGATTGGCCGGTTCCTGACAGATGTCGCTCATTTTCGCCATATTGCTCCCTTTTTCGGGGACATTTCTGTGGTCAACAATGAAGAGAAGATGACCACAGCCATGCTGCAGGGTCTGGTTGAGAATGTGGGAGACGGCTGGTCCTGGTTCCTCGATCAGCTCGCCGGCTTCTTCCCGTCTGTCGCCGGTCATTCTGGGCCGCCTGATGTTCCGGCTGCATCGTTTCTGGCGGATCAGGCTCCCAACAGCGAGGCGCTGGAACTCGCAGGGCCTGCAGTCGCGGCCGCCAGGCTGCTTGGGCGCCGAACTGCCGAGATGCATCTTGCACTCGCAACTCCCACAGACGATCCAGCATTTGCCGCAGAACCGTACTCTGCGGAGGACCTGACTCGAGACGCGCGGCGCATCGACGATCAGATTACCTCCACGCTCCAAGCCTTGAAGCTTAAGCTTTCCTCTCTGGAAGACCATATTGCCGACCAAGCGGCCTTGCTGCTTTCGCATCGAATTAACCTGTTCACGCGCGCCAACGCCATCGCCGGATCGCACGCGGCAGGTCAGCGGATCCGCATTCACGGCGATTTTCACCTGGGCCAGACTTTGCGCATTGAACCGTCCTCTGCAGCGGGAGGCAAGCAGGAGGGCGACTTCGTGCTTCTTGATTTCGAAGGCGAGCCTGCACGGCCCTTCTCTGAGCGGAAACAGAAGCAATCGCCGCTCAAGGACGTAGCCGGAATGATTCGCTCCTTCTCCTATGCCGCCTATTCCGGACTCGATCGGTCACCGGCAACCGGCGCCGATTCCACACATTCGCGGAGGATAGACAACCCGACTGCATGGGCAGTGTTCTGGCAGAATTCAGTCTCCGCTTCGTTTCTTGATGTGTATCGTGAAACCATGGCAGTCAACCCGGCTTTGCTCCCTTCGCCCACCCAGTCCCAGGCAATGCTGGCGGCGTATCTTCTCGAAAAAGCGCTCTATGAACTTCTGTACGAACTCAATAATCGTCCAGATTGGCTCCACATTCCGCTGGCGGGCATTTTGGCTTTGTAATAAAAACGGTTCCTCTCTTGGGCCCCCCGTCGCAGCGTGCGGGGGCAGTCACTTTGATTTGTTAAAGGCTTCAAAGCAATCGTCATGATGGTCACATCCAATCCGGTTTCCGGTCACACCGATACTCCCGCCGGCGCGCGCCCTGAGCTTCTGGTCAAGCTTGCGAGCATGCCGCCTGAGCAATTGGAACAAGTCGTCTCAAATCTGACCTCCTCGTTTCCAGCCGAGAGTCTCGTGATCGCTACGCCGGATGAATCGATCTCCAGCCTTGATACGCGGATCGGAATAGAGACGATTCCTTCGTCAAAACCGTCCTGGACTCTAACGGCCGCAGACTTTGTCAGCGCGCACCATCTTGCGGTTAAGAACGAGGCGCGCGGGGTCCTAATCCTTGGCGCGGAAGCGGGTTCGCTGAGTTACTCGGCAGTGCAGGGGCTCGCCCAGGCGGCGCTGGATGGGGGCACAGACCTCGCCGTTCCCCGTTATGACCTGCCCCCGAACGCGGGCATGGTGAATTCGGCGATCCTCTATCCCCTCACGCGCGCATTGTTTGTTTCGAGAGCACGATTTCCCCTGGCGATCGACCTTGGTCTGTCGATGAGAATGGCGGAGCGCCTGGCCGGGGCGGCCCAGCGGTTTACTGGATTGAATCGCCCCGACGCGCCAATCTGGCCGGTCAACGAGGCCATGATCTCAGGGTTCTCGATCAGTGAGGTCGTCGTCGGCGAACGTGTTTTGCCCCAGCCCGATCAGCCCGACCTGAACGCGATTCTGCCCTTCGTCGCGGGTTCGTTGTTCACCGACATTGAAACAAAGGCGGCATTCTGGCAGCGTGCCAGACAGCTTCCTCCAGGCAGAGTTTCAATGCCGGTCGCAAGTACGCCCTTAAACGAAGCAGCGGCCGATATGAGCGGAATGGTTCAGGCATTTCGCCTGGGCTATACCAACCTACTGGAGATATGGTCGCTTATTTTGCCTCCGAATTCGCTGATCGGATTGAAGCGACTCTATTCGACCGATGCCCTTGCATTCCGCATGCCCGAGGATCTATGGGCGCGGATCGTGTTCGACTTTGTCCTCGCCTATCGGCTGCGCACGATCAATCGCATTCACCTGCTCGGGGCCATGATTCCGCTGTATCTTGCGTGGGTTGCCAGTCACATCCACGCCATTGCTTCCGGCATCGATCCGGAACGACACATCGAAGCCACTGCCTCCGCGTTCGAGAGCGAAAAGCCCTACATCGTCTCGCGCTGGCGGTGGCCAGACCGGTTTAATCCATGAAAAGCAGTTCCAATTCGCGTTGGTGCCGTCGCTGGGTCGGCCCTGGCCACGCCAATCCAAACGGAGTGCACATCAAGGAGTGAGTCCTATGCAACTAACCCTTGCCAACCTGTTGCTGCCGAATTTGAATCAGGCGGCTCAGCCGCTGATGGCCGATGAAGGATCGGTTTGGCGCCACATGTCCGGAGCGCTCAATCAGTCTCTTTATCGCGTACTTTCGCTGCTGATCGCTATTCTGCCCGGCATCCTCGCCTTTGTTGTCGCGCTACTTCTGTTCACCGTGGTCGGGATGGTGGTGTCGGCATTTTTGCGGCGCGGGCTCACGTGGGCCAAATTTGACGATCGCATCGCGCGCACTCGCGGCCAGGTGGAATGGACGCCATCCACTACACCAACCGCTCTCGTCGCCCGGGTTTCGTTCTGGGGATGTGTTCTGCTTGGGCTCATCATCGGCGTTTCAGCCTTTGACACGTCCTATTCGACGGCCGCGACGCTCCCCATCTCGCTTCTGCCCTACCTCACGCATGCGGTTGGCGCCATTCTCCTCCTGATTGCGGGAAATCTGATCGCGCGGTTCCTGGCGCGCTCGGTGCTGATTGGAGCCGTGAACGCGCAGCTTCAATATGCTCGTTTTCTCTCGCTGGGCATCAAGTGGCTCGTCCTGGTTCTCACCGCCGCCATGGTGCTTGAACATCTTGAAATCGGCACAGGTATCGTGGAATTGGCGTTTGGAATTCTTTTTGGCGGGATCGTGCTAACGCTTTCGCTTGCCATCGGCCTTGGATCGCGCGATCTGGTTAGCCGCTCGCTTGAAAGCCACATGGAAAAGCCCGATGCGCCGACGGAAGAGCCGCGGGTCGTAAGTTCGAGCGAATCAATCCGCCACTTTTGAACGGCGGTATAGAAGCCGGCGGAGCTATGGCAGGATTCAGATGAACTGCTGAAGGCGAGCAGCAGGGCCCTTACTTGCTGTCTGTCACTTGCTGTCATGAAACTGATCGATGATTTTCTGGGTAACGGTCCTTTGCAGTACTGGCGAGGAAAGCACCGTCGAAGTCGATGTGGTTCCGTAGTGGCCGAGCTTATCGAGAAACCGTTCCAGGTGCTCGACCGAGACCACCCGCGCCTTCAGGATGAAGGAGTCGGATCCGGTGACGCGGTGGCACTCGAGCACTTCGTCCCATGTTTTCACCTGCTGCTGAAAGGTGCGGACCAGCGCTTCGGGTCCAGCCATGGAGAGGCGCACGAAGATCAGGATGGGCAGGCCGAGACGCTCAAGGCTGATGTCCGCATGGAAACCGCGAATGACGCCGAGCTTTTCGAGCCGGTGGACGCGCTCCGCAACGGCCGGGGTTGTGAGGCCGACGCGACGTCCCAGTTCGGCCCAGGAAATCCGGGCATTGTGCTGGAGTTCTTCGATGATCCGCCAGGCAATGCGATCGAGCTCGGCTGGTTCGTACGGGTGACTGTATCGGCTAGTGGACATGGGAGTTGAACTGTCGATTGAAAGGACATTAGCACCCTGTTCTTAAGAAAGTAAAGCTGTTACCGCCAAACTTATTTCGAACAGGATTGTCATTTGAAGCAGCGGAGTGCGATACTGCCCGACGTTAAAGGTTCGCGGAGCTTCCCCAATGACTCAATCCAAAAGCGAATTCAAATACCAGTCCGGTTTCGGCAACGAATTCGCGACCGAGGCCGAGGCGGGCGCGTTGCCTCAAGGACAAAATGCGCCCCAGTACGCGCCGCTGGGGCTGTACACCGAGCAGATCAGCGGTACCGCTTTCACCGCGCCACGCGCTCTGAACCGGCGCACATGGAGCTACCGGATCCGGCCCTCCGTGATGCACGAGCCGTATGCCGAGTTTGCCGGGGCCACGCTGATGCGTAGCGGCCCATTCAACGAAGTGCCCACGCCTCCCAATCAGATGCGCTGGGATCCTCTGCCCGTTCCCACTGAAAAGAAGGACTTTGTCGACGGGATTGTGACCCTCGGTGGCAACGGCGATCCGTCGATGCAGGACGGCGTTGGAATCCATCTTTACGTGATCAATCAATCCATGCACGACCGATTCTTTTACGATGCCGACGGCGAGATGCTGATTCTTCCGCAGGAGGGGAAGCTTGTGCTGCGGACGGAACTCGGCGTGATGGGTGTGGTGCCGGGAGAACTTGCGGTGATTCCACGCGGCGTCAAGTTTCGCGTCGAGGTGCCGGATGGCTCAGGCCGGGGATATATTTGCGAGAACTACGGGCAAAGCTTTCGCCTGCCGGACCTTGGGCCAATTGGAGCCAATGGACTGGCGAATACGCGGGATTTCTTAACCCCTGTGGCAGCTTTCGAAGATCGCGAAGGCAGATTCGAAGTGATTGCCAAGTTTCTGGGCAATCTGTGGCGGGCCGAGATCGATCACTCGCCGCTGGACGTGGTTGCCTGGCATGGCAATTACGCTCCTTACAAGTACGACATGGCAAGGTTCAACTGCATTAATACCGTGAGCTTTGACCATCCCGACCCGTCGATTTTCACGGTATTGACGGCACCCTCGCCACTGACCGGAACCGCAAACGTGGATTTTGTAATCTTTCCGCCGCGCTGGATCGTCGCCGAGCACACCTTCAGGCCACCCTGGTTCCACCGCAACATGATGAACGAGTTCATGGGGTTGATTCTCGGTCAGTATGACGCCAAGGCGGAGGGATTCCTGCCCGGCGGGGCCAGCCTGCATAACTGCATGTCAGGCCATGGACCCGACTCCGAGACTTTTGATCGAGCCAGCAAGGCAGAACTGAAGCCTCACTACATCGATGGCACGCTTGCGTTCATGTTCGAGACGCGCCTGCCGGTTCGGCCGACCCGGTTTGCTCTGGAAGAGAAGATACTGCAGCACGAATACTACGAATGCTGGCAGAGTCTGAAGAAGAATTTCCGTTCAAAGGGGAAGTGAGCGCAGTTCGCATGCAGGAGCGGCGATGAATGGAAGAGCTTTCGAGCGCTGAATGGCAGCAGAAGAGCTGGATCGAATCGGCCAACGATCCGCAAAGCGGATTTCCTCTGCAGAGCCTGCCGTATTGCGTTCTTGAAGGGCGGGACCGAACGGCTCACCTGGGAGTGGGGATCGGTGCGTTTGTAGTCGATCTACATCAGTGCCTGCGGAGCGGGATTTTGGAAGGACTGCCGGATCCTGTTCGAAGTGCCTGCAACGGCCATACCCTGAATATGCTTATGGCCTGCGAGGCTGAAAACCATCATGCGTTGCGCGTCCGTCTGACGCAGCTTCTAAGAAGTGTTGCGGACAAGACCACCCAAGAAGAGGTGAGGACTGCCCTGACCCCAATGGGTGAAGCGGTCCTTTTGAAGCCAGTGGAGTCAGGTAATTACACCGATTTCTATGCTTCGATCCACCATGCGACGCGTGTGGGGCGGCTGTTTCGGCCTGAGAATCCCCTGCTACCGAACTACAAGTTCGTTCCGATCGGCTATCACGGTCGAGCCTCGTCGCTGGTAGTCAGCGGCACCGCGGTGCGCAGGCCTCGTGGACAGACCAAGCCCGTCTTGGACGGCGTTCCCGATTTTGGCCCTTCACGATTTCTGGATTACGAAGTCGAGGTGGGAATGTATGTCGCTGGCGGCAATCGGCTTGGCGAACCAGTGCCCATCGCGAAGGCGGCATCGCGATTCTTCGGGCTATGCCTCGTTAATGATTGGTCGGCGCGGGACATGCAGTCGTGGGAATACCAGCCGCTGGGGCCCTTTCTAGCCAAGAGTTTCGCCACGAGTGTTTCGTCCTGGGTGGTGCCAATGGCCGCGCTGGCGCCGTTCCGCTGTCCGGCCGCGGTGCGAAAGGATGGAAATCCGGAGCCTTTACCGTATTTGCACGACGGCGAAGACCAGAAGTGGGGAGCCATTGATGGGACGCTCGAAGCTTGTCTTCTGACGGCTTCGATGCGTACCACGGGCGAGGCGCCTTATCGGTTGAGCCGGGCGAACCTGCGCGATCTGTATTGGACGCCGGCACAGTTAGTTGCCCACCACACCAGCAACGGATGCAATCTGCTGCCTGGAGACCTGCTGGCAACGGGAACTATCTCCGGTCCAGAGGAGGATTCCGCAGGCTGTCTGCTTGAACTGACCGCCGGCGGGACAAAGCCGGTCCTGCTGCCCAACGGTGAATCGCGAACTGCGCTTGAAGATGGCGATGAGGTGATCATTCGGGGTTTTTGCGAACGTCAAGGCTTTCCCCGAATTTCCCTGGGCGAGTGCCGCGGCGTGGTGGTAGAAGCGCTCCGAGGCTGATATGGATTATTAGGTAAAATAGCGGTTCAAGCTTTCATTTATTTGGCATATAGATCAGATTTTCTTTCAATCAGTATTCAAAGTCGTGATTGAGCGGACCTATGCTCTTGGCAGATGTGATACGGATCACCCCGGTTAATGTCCGTACACACGCCAACTGGAGGTCACGGATGGCATCGTTAGCTCCCAGCACGGTGACGGCAGAATGCGATTTTCTGCCTTTGAAAGGTACTGACCACGTAGAGTTCTATGTGGGCAATGCGCGCCAGGCGGCGCACTATTATCGCACCGCCTTTGGCATGAGCCTGGTGGCCTACGCGGGCCCCGAGACGGGACAGAGAGACCGCTCGTCTTATGTTTTGCAGCAAGGTAAAATCCGCCTCGTTTTTACCACGTCTCTGCGCCCTGGCTCGCCGATTGCAAAACATGTAGAGCGCCATGGTGACGGGGTTCGTGTGATTGCCCTCGAAGTGGCCGATGCACGGTCAGCGTGGGCGGAGACAACTTCTCGCGGAGCCCGCAGCGTTGCCGATCCGGCCGAAAAAGCGGACGAGTATGGCCGCGTGACAACCGCCTCGATCGCGGCATACGGCGATACGATTCACACCTTCGTCGACCGCGGCCACTACAACGGTCCGTTTCTTCCAGGATTCCGGCATGAACCAGCCGATCATGTGGCGCGTCCCACAGGTCTGAAATACATCGATCACATGGTTGGCAATGTGGGCTGGAACGCGATGGATGAGTGGGTACAGTTCTACGCGAATGTGATGGGCTTTCAGCTTTATCAACATTTCGACGACAAGGACATATCGACGGAGTACTCGGCGCTGATGTCGAAAGTGATGGCGAATGGCAACGGGTATGTGAAGTTCCCCATCAACGAGCCGGCCCAGGGCCGCAAGAAATCGCAGGTGGAGGAGTATCTCGAGTTCTACCAGGGCCCGGGCGTTCAGCACATCGCCATGGCAACTGACAACATTCTCGCCACGGTTTCGCAGATGCAGGCGCAGGGAGTGGAATTCCTTACCGTTCCGCATACCTACTACACAGAGCTGGCCGGCCGGGTGGGCAAGATTGACGAGCCGATAGAAGAGTTGGAAAAACTCGGCATCCTGGCGGATCGCGACGACGAGGGTTACATGCTGCAGATTTTCACGCGGCCTGTCGAGGATCGACCCACGCTGTTTTACGAGATCATCCAGCGCAAAGGCAGTCGGAGCTTTGGAAAGGGCAATTTCAAGGCGCTCTTTGAAGCGATCGAGCGTGAGCAGGCGCTCCGGGGGAATCTGTGATGGCGACCGCAGTTGAATTGCACAAGGCCGCACCTTTCCTTATCGAGCAGAACTATGGTGCCTACACGACTGAACAGCATGCGGTCTGGGCGGAGCTTGTGCGGCGTCGCATGCCTCAGCTCGAGCAACATGCCGCGCAGGAATATCTCGACGGCTTCGAAGCGCTGTGCCTTCCTTATGACCGAGTGCCTAATCTCGCTGCGGTTTCATTGAAGCTGCAGCGCCGCACAGGATGGAACGCAACCCCAGTGAACGGATTCATGCCCGCGCCTGCATTTTTTGAGATGCTGGCAGCGCGCCGGTTTCCGACGACGATCTGGCTGCGCGGGCGCGACTCGCTTGAATATACGCCGGAGCCGGATATTTTTCATGATGTGTTCGGGCACGTTCCAATGCACGCGCACCCGGTATTTGCGGACTTTCTGGCGCGTTATGGGCAAGTGTGCTCGCGGCTGAGCGATGAGGCGATTCTGGAACGAATTGGCCGCGTTTTCTGGTACACGGTGGAGTTTGGACTCATCCGCCAGGACGGAAGGGTAAAGGTATACGGCAGCGGATTGATCAGCTCGAATGGCGAGTGCTCCAACGTGCTGCACTCGGGCTGCGAAGTTCGGCCGTTTGTGCTGGACGAGGTGTTGCGCACGCCGGTGAAGGTCGACGAGATGCACCATCTGCTGTTTGCAATCGAGAGCTTCGAGCAGATCTACGATGCGATGCACGCACTGGAGGCGCGCATCCTCGGGGGCTCGCGCCTCGATGATTAGAGCTTGTCCTTAAGGATGAATAGGAGTGGGGTTCCACGGCAAAAACCGAGTCGTTTTCAGCGTCATGGATCGAAATAAATGGCATGCTAGAGTCTCTGGGTTTTTGTGGACGGTGGAATGGCCAAACGAGTGAAATTGGATTGTGCTTTGGGTTCGAAGCTGGCCGTAGAGTCGCCGCGCGCGATTGATAACCGGGCGGCCCTGGTTGCGTTGCTGGCGAAGTTCCACATGCAGGAGGATTCGATTCGACTCGGCGGAGGCGCAAAGGCAGCCGAAGCGCAACATGCCAAGGGGCGGCTTACCGTCAGGGAACGCCTGGAACTGCTTCTCGACGAAGATTCCGAGTTTCTTGAGCTGGGCCTATGGGCGGCCTACGAGATGTATACGGAATACGGTGGAGCGCCCGGCGCAGGGGTTGTGACCGGGCTGGGCCGTGTTTGCGGGCGGATGTGCATGATCATCGCCAACGACGCGACCGTGAAGGCTGGAGCGTTCTTCCCCATGACAGCCAAGAAGGTGCTGCGCGCCCAGACCATCGCGTTGGAAAATCGAATACCGACCCTGTACCTGGTCGACTCTGCCGGCGTGTTTCTGCCTTTGCAGGAAGATGTGTTTCCCGACACCGACGATTTTGGCCGCGTGTTTCGCAACAATGCGGTGATGAGCTCGTTGGGCATTCCCCAGATCACGGCGATTATGGGCATGTGCGTGGCGGGCGGCGCGTACCTCCCGGTTATGACCGATACGGTGCTGATGACCGAGGGATCGGGATTGTTTCTGGCGGGGCCATCGCTTGTTCAGGCGGCCATTGGACAAAAAACTTCCCCGGAAGAGTTGGGGGGCGCGGAGATGCATGCGGAGATCTCGGGCACCGTGGATTTCAAGGAGCCCAACGATCAACTGTGCCTGGCGCGCATGCGTTCCCTCGTGGAGAAGATGGGCAACAGGTGGCAATCTGAGCCGACCACGGAGAGATTCGACCGGGTCCAGTTCGATCCGCAGCGAGATGCTCCGAAGTTTGCTGCCGAGAACCTATATGGACTGCTGAACCCGGAGCCCGGCGCCAGCAACGTCTACGATATGCGCGAGGTGATTGCGCGCATTGTCGATCGCAGCGAGTTTGACGAGTACAAGGCGAGTTTTGGCAGGACTGTCCTGTGTGGATATGCACGGATTGGCGGCCGGGCCGTTGGGATAGTTGCCAACCAGAAGACGAACCAGAACCAGACGATTGCGATGGGTCCGGGGGCCGGAGCGAAGCGGATTGAAGTCGGTGGTGTGATTTACACCGAAGGCGCACAGAAAGCGGCCCGTTTCATCATGGATTGCAATCAGAACCTGGTGCCGCTGATTTTTCTCCACGATGTGAATGGATTCATGGTGGGCAAGGATGCAGAGTGGTCGGGCATCATTCGCGCCGGCGCAAAGATGGTGACCGCGGTGAGCACCAGCGTGGTGCCAAAGATTGCGGTCATTATCGGCGGAAGTTTTGGTGCGGGCCACTATGCCATGTGCGGCAAGGCATACGATCCACGTTTCCTTTTTGCATGGCCAACGGCCCGATACGCGGTGATGAGCGGCGCTTCGGCGGCGAACACGCTCGCAGAGGTGCGCGCCCGGCAATTGGAACGCGCGGGGAAGGCGCTTTCGGATGTCGAGAAACAAGCCCTTGTCGAGGAAATCAAGGCCACATACGACACGCAGGCCGATCCACGCTACGGGGCAGCGCGTTTGTGGATTGATGCAATCATCGATCCAGCGAAAACGAGAGACATCCTGATCACCGCGCTTGAGGCGTGCGCCTTGAATTCCGAAGTGGCGCGGTTCAATCCCGGAGTGTTGCAGACGTGATCGTGTCTTTGGTTATCTGTTCCGGCGGTAGTGAAAAGCTGCATCTTATCAGACAGCAGGGATGCGAGGCGAGGCAAGCCGAGAGCGAAGGAGCGTAAACATGGATGTTGCGCTGGAGACAATCGAGAGTTTGTATCCGTTTGTATTGACGGAAGACCAGGAACATCTCCGGCGCGAGATTCGCGAGTTTGCGGCGCAGGAGATCGCGCCGAATGTGTCGGCATGGGACGAAGCTTGTGAATTCCCGGCAGATGTAGTCAAGAAGCTTGGTGCAATGGGGCTGCTTGGAGTTATCTTTCCCGCCGAATACGGAGGCGCCGGTCTGGGCTACGTCGACTACGTTCTGGCGATCGAGGAGCTTTCGGCGGTCGATGGCTCCATCGGGATTACGGTAGCGGCGCATAACTCGCTGGGGACAAATCATATTTTTCTGGCCGGCAACGAAAGGCAGAAACGGAAATACGTTCCGAAGCTTGCGAGCGGCGAGTGGCTTGCGGCGTGGGGATTGACGGAGCCAGGTTCTGGATCGGATGCCGGCAACGCACGCACGACGGCTGTGAGGAAGGGCGACCACTACGTATTGAACGGCAATAAGACATTCATCACCAACGGAAGCCACGCGGATGTTGCGGTGGTGATTGCCGTGACCGACAAGACGAAGGGCACCCACGGACTTTCGGCCTTCGTGGTTGAAAAGGGAACACCGGGCTTCCGGCCGGGAAAAAAAGAGAACAAGCTCGGCCTGAGAGCCAGCGACACGAGCGAACTGATTTTTGAAGAGTGCGAAATTCCTGCGGAGAACCTGCTTGGCTCCGAAGGTGAAGGTTTTATCGATGCGATGCGGGTCCTCGATGGCGGGCGGATTTCGATTGCTGCGCTGGCGCTGGGAATTGGACGCGGCGCGCTGGATGCCGCGCTGAGATATGTGAAAGAGCGGCGTCAGTTCGGGAAAGCGATTGCCGAGTTTCAGGGGATCCAATGGAAGCTGGCGGACATGGCAACGGAACTGGATGCGGCGCGGCTGCTCACGCAGCGTGCGGCGGTGCTGAAAGACGCGGGGCGAAAAGTGACGCGTGAGTCGTCGATGGCAAAGCTCTTTGCAAGCGAGGTTGCGGTGCGCATCTGCGATGAGGCGGTGCAACTATTCGGCGGCTACGGGTTTATCAAGGATTATCCTGCGGAGAAGTACTATCGCGACGTGAAGCTGTGCACCATCGGGGAGGGCACGAGCGAGATTCAGCGCATG
>Ga0335073_10011523_pt1 | contig 12419 bp, 13 predicted proteins | sample Lox_Sample_22_FD_207093 | JGI IMG/M metagenome (GOLD analysis project Ga0335073, IMG submission 207093) | Soil microbial communities from Loxahatchee National Wildlife Refuge, Florida, United States - Lox_Sample_2.2 | ecosystem: Environmental > Terrestrial > Soil > Wetlands | place: USA...
CTCGGCCTGCGCCCGCTGCGCTTCGCTCTCCTCGAGGATGCGCTGCGCCTGCGACCGCATCTCGTCGGCCTGCCGCTTGGAGGTCGTGAGGATCTCGTCACGCTCCCGCTTGGCCGCCGCCTTCAGCTGCGCCACCTCGCGCTCGGTGGTCGAGGTCAGCTTGGCGATGTCCCGGCCCGCCGCGGCGCGCTTCTCGGCGACCTCATGGTCGGCGGTGGCACGCAGCTTGGCGACCTCGCGCTCGGTGGTGGAGGTCAGCTCGTCCGCCTCGCGCCGGGACGCGGTGCGGATCGAGTCCGCTTCGCGCTCCGCGGAGCCGCGTACCTCGTCGGTCTCCCGCTTGGCCGTGGCCCGCAGCTCGGCGGCCTCGTTCTCGGCTGCCGCCCGCAGCTCCGCGCCGTCGACCTTCGCGGCCGCCTTGATCTCGTTGGCCTCGGACCGTGCGGCCTGGACCAGCTCGGTGGCCTGTTCCTCGGCGAGCCGCAGCAGCTGCTCGATGCGGGCGCCAAGCCCGGAGTAGGTGGGACGCTCCTGCTCCTGGATCTGCCGGTGGGCGTCCGTGAGATCACGGCGCGCGGCCAGCGCTTCTTCCTGGTGTCGGCGCACTTCGTTGGCGAGCTGCCGGATGTGCTCGTCGACCTGGTGCGGATCGTATCCGCGCATCACCTTGGCGAAGTCGCGCGGCGGAGTCTCTTCAAAGAAGTTGGTCAATTGAGCGTCAATGTCCGATTGCATGGGGCCTAATCCTGGATCCTGGCTTCGATGGGGGTCAGCACGCGGGGTCAGCGGCCGGGTCACCGCCATGGGTCAGCAAGACCGCACCCCCACCCCTCAGCCCGGGTCGGTCGGCCCGGAAGGAACTATGGCGCCGCATCGCGGACTCTGGCGATTTCCTCGCCCAGTGACAGGCACATTACTCCGCCTTCGTCGGCTCTGTAGGCGCTTCACGGTTCTCCGTGCACCTATTCCCGGCGGTGACTTCGGTCGTGCCTCTTGGCAGTCTATGGCCCCCTGTCGTCTGCCGGCGCGCCGCCCCCGAGAGCCCGCCCCCGCAACGCGGGGCGATCACCGCTCGCGGGGCTGCACGAGTTCCGTCAGCACGCCGCCCAGATCGGCCGGGTGCAGGAACGCGATCGAGGCGCCCATCGAGCCGTGCCGCGGCCGCTTGTCGATCAGCCGCACCCCCTGGCCGCCGATCTCCTCGAGCGCCGTGACCACGTCAGCCACGGCGTAACCGACGTGGTGAATCCCCTCACCACGGCGCGCGAGGAACCGGCCGACCGGGGTGTCGTCGCTGAGCGGCTCGAGCAGTTGGATGTATGACGACTCCTCCGATGTCGCCAGCATCGCCTCCCGCACGCCCTGCTCGGCGTTCATCTCCTGGCTGACCACGGCGAGCCCGAAGACGGAGGTGTACCGCTCGATGGCCGCCTCCAGCGAGTGGCAGGCGATCCCCACGTGATCGATGCGCAGCAGCATGGTAGGTATCTTGGCAGGAGCAGCGAAAGCACAACTCAGGAGGCCGGCCATGGGCGATCCAGTGATCATCGGCGGAGCGCGTACGGGGATCGGCCGCCTTCTGGGAGCGCTGGCCGGCTTTTCCGCCTCCGAGCTCGGCGGCTTCGCCATCAAGGGCGCCCTTGACCGGGCGGGCATCGACCCCGGCCAGGTGGAGTACGTGATCATGGGCCACGTCCTGCAGGCCGGGACCGGCCAGATCACCGCGCGGCAGGCCGCGGTCAAGGCGGGCATCCCGATGACCACCCCGGCCACCACGGTCAACAAGGTGTGCCTGTCCGGCCTCGACGCGATCGCGCAGGCGGCGGACCTGATCAGGCTCGGCGAGTTCGACGTCATCGTCGCGGGCGGCATGGAGTCCATGACCAACGCGCCGCACTTGCTGAAGAACTCGCGCAAGGGCTACAAGTACGGCCCGGTCGAGATGTTCGACTCGATGGCCCTCGACGGGCTGACCGACGTCTTCGACGGGCTGTCGATGGGCGAGTCGACCGAACGCCACAACAAGAAACTGGACATTTCCCGCGAGGAGCAGGACGAGTTCGCCGCCAGCTCCCAGCAGCGCGCCGCGCGCGCCACGAAGGACGGCATCCTCGCCGAGGAGATCGTCCCGGTCGAGGTGACGGCCCGGGGCGGCGGCACCTTCGAGGCGGACGAGGGCATCCGCCCGGACACGAGCGTCGAGTCGCTCGCGAAGCTGCCCCCCGCGTTCGGCGCGGACGGCACGATCACCGCCGGGTCCGCCTCGCAGATTTCCGACGGCGCCGCCGCCGTCGTCGTGGCGTCGAGGGAAGCGGCGGCCAGGCTCGGCGCGGGCGTGCTCGCCGAGGTCGGCGCGTTCGGCACGGTGGCGGGCCCGGACAACTCGCTGCAGTCCCAGCCCGCGAACGCGATCAAGAAGGCCCTGCGCAAGGTCGGCCGTACCGAAAGCGACCTGGACCTGGTGGAGATCAACGAGGCGTTCGCGGCGGTCGCGATCGAGTCCATGCGCGAGCTAGGCATCTCGCCGGACATCACCAACGTCAACGGCGGCGCGATCGCGCTCGGCCACCCGCTGGGCGCCTCCGGGGCGCGCATCGCGCTCACGCTGGCCTACGAGCTGCGTCGCCGCGGCGGCGGGTTCGGCGCGGCGGGGTTGTGCGGCGGTGGCGGCCAGGGCTCGGCTCTGCTGCTGCGAGTTCCGTGACAGCGCTGAACACAGACAGCCTCGCCGACCGGGTCAGCGCCGGGGACGCGCGTGCCCTCGCCCGGGTGCTGTCGATGGTCGAAGACGGGGACGAACGCGCCCGTTCGGTGCTGAAAGACCTGAAGCCCCCGGTCGGCGAGTCACGCGTCATCGGCCTGACAGGCGCCCCGGGAGCGGGCAAGTCCACGGTGACGGGCGCGCTGATCAGGGCGTTCCGTGAGCGGGGCGCGCGGGTCGCCGTGCTCGCCGTGGATCCGACCTCGCCGTTCTCCGGCGGCGCGCTGCTCGGCGACCGGGTGCGGATGCAGGAGCACGCGACCGACCCCGGGGTGTTCATCAGGTCGATGGGCAGCCGCGGCCAGCTCGGCGGGCTGGCGGCCGCGACGCCGCAGGCGATCCGGGTTCTCGCCGCGGCCGGCTACGAGGTGATCCTGGTCGAGACCGTGGGCGTGGGGCAGGCGGAGGTGGAGGTCGCCTCGGCCGCGGACACGACGGTGGTGCTCGTGGTGCCCGGCATGGGCGACTCGATCCAGGCGGCGAAGGCCGGCGTGCTCGAGGCCGCCGACGTGCTGGTGGTGAACAAGGCGGACCGCCCCGACACGCAGGCGACGGTGCGTGACCTGCGCGCCATGGTGGCGCTCGCCACCGCCGCGTGGAAGCCGCCGATCGTGACCACGGTGGCGACGTCGGGGGAGGGCGTCGGCGACCTCGTCCGGCAGCTCGACCGGCACTGGGCGTGGCTGGCGGACAGCGGCGAGCGGGACCGGCGGCGGCTGGCCCGGGCGCGCGACGAGGTGACCGCGCTGGCGTTCGGCGCGGTGCGGGACCGGCTGCGGGTGCCCGACGAGCTCGCCGCGCGGGTGGCGGACGGCAGCTGTGCCCCGCACGAGGCCGCGGAAGAGCTGCTCGCCAGCATCGGGCTTTAACACAATCCTTATTCCGAACGGACCCGGGCTGCCTGCCCACGCTCCATTGCCCTGCTCGTGTGCGTAATGTGTCGGGTGTGCGGAAAGCCCTTGGCCTGCCCTTTGACCCAATCGACAGGGCGGCGCGGATCTGGGAGCACCGGTTCGGGCCGTCGTCCGCCATGGCGGCAGTCACCTCCATCATGCGCGCCCAGCAGATCCTGCTGGGCGAGCTCGACGCGATCCTCCGTCCGTACGGCCTGACCTTCGCCAGGTACGAGGCGCTCGTCCTGCTGTCGTTCAGCCGCGCCGGCGCGCTGCCGCTGCGGGTGATGGGCGAGCGGCTCATGGTGCACCCGACGTCGGTGACCAACACCATCGACCGGCTGGAGGCGCAGGGCATGGTGGTCAGGCGGCCGAACCCGGATGACGGGCGCGGCCGGCTCGCGGAGATCACCGAGCGCGGCCGGGACGCGGTCCGGGTGGCGACCCGCGACCTGATGACCGCGGAGTTCGGGATGCGCGAGTACTCCGAAGCCGAGCGAGCCGACCTCTTCGCGCTGCTGCGCGGGCTGCGCCTGACGGCCGGCGACTTCGCCGACGATTAGTTCCGCCCTGGACTAGTTGCCTGGGGTGATCGGTGTCCGGGGTGCCCAGGTCTGGCCGCCGTCGAACGTCATCCAGATCTCGTGCAGCGAGGTGTTCGCGGGCAGCGCCACGCCCTGGCTGCTGCTGGTCATGCCGACGTAGCTGAACCCGCCGCCCGGCGCGCTCTCGACGCTGGGCTGCTGCCACTGCGTGCTGCCCGCCGGGAGCGTGTAGAGCCCGGTGGTCGTGGCCAGCGCCAGCGTCCCGTTGGGGGCGGCGGCTAGCGACGTCGGAGTCCCGAGGGACGACACGGCCGAGAAGGCGCCGGCGGGCGACGCGGACCAGTTCGCTCCGCTGTTGGCGGACGTCGAGACCGTCACGCCGCCGGCTGCCTCGCAGGCGACGACCACGGTGGTGGAGTTCACCAGCGCGAGCAGCGCGTTGGACGGCAGCCCGCTGGCCTGCGCGACGGACGGCTGGCATGGCGCCGTGCCTGACTGCTGCCAGCTGCCGTCGATCGGCCCCGAGTACAGTGCGCCGTTCGGCGCCAGCAGGTAGCCGGTGGTGGACGTCAGCGCGAGCATCGCCGAGGTGGCGTTTCCGCCATCGCTGAGCCCGGTCGTGGCGCTGCCGGCCGACGTCCAGGTGTCGCTGCCCGCGGTCGTCGTCATCAGCGTGTAGCTTGTGCAGTCCGCGGCGAACGAGGCGGAGCTGCCGGAGCAGGTGGCCCACAGCGCGAACGCCCGGTCGCCCGCGGTCTCCAGGTCGGTGACCCGCTGCCCGTTGGTATTCACCTGGGTCCAGGTCTTCCCGGCGTCGTGGGTGGACCACAGCTCGGGGCCGAATGCCCAGCCGTTCGTCCCGTCGAGGAACCGGATCCCGCTCACGCCCTGCGCGCCGTTCGGGGCCGTGGTGGCGGGCGCGGGCCCGCCGCTCCAGGTCTTGCCGGCGTCGTCGGTGCGCACGATCGACGTGCAGACGTCGGGGTTGGCGTTGGCGCAGGTGCCCGGTGTCCCGGCCTGCCCGATGGCCCACGCGGTGCTCGTGCTGACGAACGTTATCGACGCCGGCTGAAAGTTAGCCGGCACCGGGCCTTCCGGGGCACTCGGCCCGGTGGCCGCGCTCGGTGAGGTCGCCGGGCTCTGCGTTTCCTTGTTTCCGCTGCCGGCCGGCTGCTGCGTCCCGCTGCCGCCCGCCGCGGTCCGGTCGGCGCCGACCCGGCTGGCCTGCTCCTGGCTAGGGGTGGTGCTCAGGGAGAGCAGCGGCGGCGTGGCGATGACCACCGCGGCCACCACCGCGGCCGCCGACACCGCGCCGACCGCTAGCTTGCGCAGCTTGCGGCGGCGTGCCCGGCGGGTGATGAGCTCGAATGTTCCCGGCGGTGGCGGTAGCGGCCGGACCTGCTGGTCGAGCCAGCTGTCGAGCGGGTCGCGGGGGTCGTCATCCGGCATCGGCCGGCCTCCCTCCGCTCGCTCCTTGTTCAGGCCCTCGGCGGGGCCCGCGGTCGGCTTCGCGCTCCGCGAGCGCCTCCTTCAGCCGCGCTCTCGCGTGGTACAGGTCGGCCTTGATCGTGCCGTCCGGGCGCTTGAGCAGCACCGCGATCTCGCGAATCCCGAATCCGGCATAGTAGTGCAACAGGAACGGATCGCGCAGCCGGGACGGCAGTTGCTGGAGGAGCTCGCGCACGTCGACGTCCTGCGCGGGGTCCGAGAACGGCTCGGCTTCCGTGCTGCCCATGACGGAGCGCATCGCGCGCCGTTCCCGCTCCAGCTTGCGCCAGTGGTCACGCACCAGGTTGGTCGCGATCATGTACAGGTAGCTCTGCGGGCTGTCCAGCTTGTCGGGGCTCGTCCACTTCGACAGCAGCCTGACGAACGCCTCCGAGGCGATCTCATGCGCGGTGTCGTCGTCGTCGACCAGCCGCCGCACCCAGCCGGCCAGCTTCGGGTAGTTGGCGGTGAACAGCTGCTCGGCGAGCGCGCGGCGCGCGCCCGTGCCAGAGGTCACGGTGGCGTAAGGGCCGGTCTCCGCGCCCGCGTCCGTGCCCACCGGTCCTCCCTGTGTCCCCGTGGCCCGCGATCGCCGTACGGGGGCCGTGGTCGCCAGCGCGACGCCGCCCCCGGGGGTATTCGTGGGGTACATCAATGGTTACCACACCTTCGCAGCGCCACGGGAAAACCGCCTTTCCGAGACCTCTCCTAGAGACGCCGCACGCTGCCTTCCGGTTGGAGCCTTCTCTGGTGAGCTACACTCAGAGTTGAGATAGTAGGACGTCCTACTAAATGGGGGGTCAGGTGGAGCAGGTGGAGAGCCAGTCAGGGCGCCAGCGCTGGCGGCGCGCTTACGAGCAGGCGGCCAAGCGCGAAGCCGACTTCACCACGCTGTCCGGCGTCGAGGTGGAGCCCGTGTACGGGCCGGCCGATGACGGCGAGCCGCCGGAGCGCGTCGGATGGCCGGGGGAGTTCCCGTTCACCCGCGGCCTGTATCCCACCGGGTACCGCGGCAAGCCCTGGACGATCAGGCAGTTCTCCGGGTTCGGGAACGTCCGGCAGACCAACGAGCGGTACAAGATGCTGCTAGGCGCTGGACAGACGGGCCTGTCGGTGGCGTTCGACATGCCGACGCTGATGGGCCGCGACTCCGACGACCCGCGCTCGGCCGGCGAGGTCGGCCACTGCGGCGTCGCCATCGACTCGGCCGCCGACATGGACGTCCTCTTCGACGGCATCCCGCTGGATGAGACCACCACGTCGATGACGATCAGCGGCCCGGCCGTCCCCATCTTCTGCATGTACCTGGTCGCCGCGGAGCGCCAGGGCAAGGACATCGGCAGCCTCGACGGCACCCTGCAGACGGACATCTTCAAGGAGTACATCGCGCAGAAGGAGTGGCTGTTCGCCCCGGAGCCGCACCTGCGCCTGATCGGCGACCTCATGGACTACTGCGCGCGGAACATCCCGCGCTACAAGCCGATCTCGGTCTCCGGCTACCACATCAGGGAAGCCGGCGCCACGGCCGCCCAGGAGCTCGCCTTCACCCTCGCCGACGGCTTCGGCTACGTCGAACTCGGCCTCGACCGGGGCCTGGACGTCGACCAGTTCGCGCCCGGGCTGTCGTTCTTCTTCGACGCGCACATCGACTTCTTCGAGGAGATCGCGAAGTTCCGCGCCGCCCGCCGGATCTGGGCGCGATGGCTGCGGGACGTCTACGGCGCCACGACCGCGCGGGCGCAGTGGCTCCGGTTCCACACCCAGACCGCCGGGGTGTCGCTGACCGCGCAGCAGCCGCAGAACAACGTCGTCCGCACCGCCATCGAGGCCCTCGCCGCGGTCTTGGGCGGCACCAACTCGCTGCACACCAACGCGCTGGACGAGGTGCTCGCGCTGCCGAGCACGGCCGCGGCGGAGACCGCGGTGCGTACCCAGCAGGTCCTCATGGAGGAGACCGGGGTGACCAGCGTCGCCGACCCGCTCGGCGGCTCGTGGTACGTCGAGGCGCTGACCGACCGGCTCGAGGGAGAAGCGGAGCAGATCTTCGCGAAGATCCGCGGCATGTCGCACGACGGGTCGATGACCGGCGGCATCCTGCGCGGCATCGAGAACGGCTGGTTCACCGGCGAGATCGCCGACGCCGCGTTCGAGTACCAGCAGAAGCTGGAGCAGGGCGAGAAGCACGTCGTTGGCGTCACCAGCCACACCGAGACGGTCGGCGGCGAGCTGGAGATCCTGCGGATCAGCCCGGAGGTCGAGCGCGCCCAGGTCAGGGAGCTGGCCGGGCGCCGGGCCGCGCGTGACCAGGCCGCGGTCGACCGGGCGCTCGCCGCGATGGCCGCCGCTGCCCGCACCGACGCCAACCTCGTCCCGCCGATGCTCGACGCCGCCCGCGCCGAGGCCACGCTCGGCGAGATCTGCGGCGCGCTCCGCGCCGAATGGGGCAGCTACACGGAGCCAGCCGCCTTCTGACTCGCCGGGCGGGCGCGAACGTGGACACGCTCGCCCTGCGGGCCGAACAGGCTGAGCAACTCGACGGCCTCCGGTCCGGCGGCGCCGAACCAGTGCGGCACCCGGGTGTCGAACTCGGCCGCCTCGCCTTGCGTGAGCACCACGTCGTGCTCGGCGAGTACCACCCGGAGCCGACCGTCGATCACGTACAGCCACTCGTACCCCTCGTGGCTGCGCGGGTCGGGCACTCGCCGGCTGCTGCCGGCCGGAATCACCAGCTTGTAGGCCTGCAGGCCCCCCGGCCTGCGGCTCAGCGGGTAATAGATCATCCCGTGCCGCCGGAAGGAACTCGGCCGCACCCGGGGGTCCGCGACTGGCGTCGCGACGATCTGGTCCAGGCTGACCTGGTAGGCGCGCGCGAGCGGGAGCAGCAGTTCCAGGGTCGCCCGGCGCTGGCCCGACTCGAGCCGGGACAGCGTGCTGACCGAGATGCCCGTCGCGGCCGACACCTCGGCCAGGCTCGTCCCTTGCTCCCGGCGCAGCGCGCGCAGCCGCGGCCCGACCGTCGCGAGCGCCTCCTCTGTATCGTCGGCCATCTGCCTATTTTGCCATATCGGCAATCACGTTTGCCACGCCTGCCCGGGCGATGCATCATGGCTGAGCGAACCTAAGGAGGACATGCGATGAGCGATCACGATCACGGGCCCGAGATGTTCACCAAGGAGTTCTGGGACGCCAGGTACAACACCAAGCACGCGCTGTGGAGCGGGAACCCCAACCGCCACCTGGTTGAACAGGCCAGCGGCCTCGCGCCGGGGACGGCCCTGGACGCTGGCGCCGGAGAGGGCGCCGACGCCATCTGGCTGGCCGAGCGCGGCTGGCAGGTCACCGCCGTCGACATCTCCGGCGTGGCGCTCGGCCGGGCGGCCGAACACGCCGCCAAGGCCGGCGACGAGGTTGCCGCGCGCATCCGCTGGCTGCGCGAGGACCTGATCGAGTGGACGCCGCCCGAGCACGCCTACGACCTGGTGACCTCCCAGTACATCCACCTGCCAGGAGCCATCAGGCACACGTTCTTCGCCCGGCTGGCCGCCGCCGTCCGCGACGGCGGGACGCTGCTGATCGTCGGCCACCATCCCTCCGACCTCGAGACCACGCTGCAGCGGCCGAATCACCCCGAACTCCTCTTCACCGGCGATGAACTCGCCAGCGAGATCGGCGGGGACGGCTGGGAGATCGTCACGAACGAGGCCGCGGGACGGGAAACCACCGACCCGGACGGCCGGCCGGTAACAGCCCACGACACGGTATTCCGCGCCCGCCGCGTAAACGCCTGACCGCAGAGTCATGCGACCCAGTTTGGATACCCCAGAGGGGTATCCAGCGGGTTGGCAGCCATCATTGGGTGTCGTTTCGGGCGCCATTTACCCGAAACGACACCCAATCAGGGAACCGGCAAGCGGCCGCCCATGTCGTGCGCGGCGTAATGTCCGGATAAAAGGTGAAATACCCGGCAACATACCCTCACCCCGCCGCGGACCCTTGTGCCTCAGGAGGGGCTGTCGACTGGGAGGCCTGCCTCCCGCGCGGCGTCGAGCAGGTGCTTGTCGTAGGCGACGAACGACACCAGGTCGCGCCTGAGGATCAGCGCGGAGGCGAGGTGGATCGCCGCGGCGGCGCTGAGCCCGCCGGGCGGCTGGGTCGCCGCGTTCTCGAGCACGTCGTGGCTGAGCGCGACCCGCCCGATCCGGCGGATGATCCGCTGGCCGCGGGGGAGCGCGCCCGGCTCGGCGAGCCAGATCGCGCGCAGTACTTCTGTCTGGTACAGGGCGCTGGAGACGAGCGCCTGGTCCGCGCGCTCCGCCAGCCAGCCGGCGAGCGCCGGCGACTCGGGTTCGGTGAGCGCCAGCTTCACGAGCGCCGAGGAGTCGAGGTAGATCACCGCTGCGCTCCGCCTTCGGTCTCGCGGCCCTCGTTCTCGCGCACCTGCCGCAGCCGGTCGGTGGCGGTGGGGCGGCCTGACGCGGCCGGGTACGGGTCGACGTCGAGGACGCTGCCCGGCTCTTCGGCGCGCTCGATGACGCCGGCCGCGATCCAGCGCTCGAGCGGGCTGTCCGGCTGGCGTACGGGGATCATCTGCGCTACCAGGCGGCCGCGGTTGGTGATGTCAACCGTGTACCCCTGCTCCACCAGGTCGACGTAGACGCTGGCGTGCTGGCGCAGCTCCCTGATCCCGATCCGGCGCTGCGGCATGTTCGTTGAGGCGTGATGGACCGGATCCCCTGAGTAGCCCAGGTCCGGGTTGAGCGGCTTGCCCCGGCGCCGGTCGCCCTTCTGTGGCATGAGCTGACAGTAGCACACAACATGCTACACTTTGCCGCAGGCGGCGGTCCGTGTCGTCGTGTCGCGCGGGAATGAGCCGGGCTTGGAAGTGGCTGAATCCAGTGCACTACGCGCACTGGACATGGGGCAGGATAGAAGTTATGCAGCAGCCGCGGGATTTCTCCCTCTACGGTGCCGTTGACCTGGGCGCGCGGCAGACCGCCGCGCAGCGCAGGCAGCAGGCGGCCCGCAACGCCGAGACCGCTGGGTCCGGTAACGGCGAGGCGTCGGCATTCGTGATCGACGTCACCGAAGAGACCTTCAACACCGAGGTGGCGACGCGGTCCCGCACCACCCCGGTCATCGTCGACTTGTGGGCCGACTGGTGCGGGCCGTGCAAGCAGCTCAGCCCGGTCCTCGAGAAGCTCGCCAACGAGGCGGCGGGCGCCTGGGTGCTCGCCAGGATCGACGTGGACGCGAACCCGCGCCTCGCCCAGGCGTTCCAGGCGCAGTCCATCCCCATGGTCGTCGCGATCGTCGGCGGCCAGATGGTGGACGCGTTCCTCGGCGCGATGCCCGAGTCTCAGGTCCGGCAGTGGCTGACCCAGGTCCTCGCGGTCGCCGATCAGCTGGGCGTCGCGTCTCCGGGCGCCGCCGGCGCCGCGGGCGCGGTCGCGGACGGCGAGGCGGACCCGCTGGACGGGATGCCGCCCGCGTACGCGGAGGCGCAGGAAGCCATGGAACGCGGCGACATGGACGCCGCGGCCGGCATCATCGAGAAGGCCCTCGCCGAGACCCCGGGCGACCCGGTGCTGAAGAGCTGGCTCGCCCAGGTGAGCCTGATCAGGCGGGTAGGCGGCTACGACCAGGCGGCGGTGCGCCGCGACGCCGCCGCCAGCCCGGCCGACGTCGACGCGCAGCTCAAGGTCGCCGACATCGAGCTGGCCAGCGGGCGCGCCGAAGAGGCCTTCAACCGGGTACTCGGCGCGATGCGGCGCACCACGGGCGACGAGCGCGACAAGGCACGCAGGCACCTGCTCGACCTGTTCGAGATCTTCCCGCCGGACGACCCCCAGGTGAAGAAGGCCCGCAGCCAGCTGACCGCTTTGCTCTTCTAGCCCGGCCCGCTCGCGGCTAACGCGGGCGCTGCGCCGCCGGGTCTTCGCCTAGCTGTTCCAGCGCCGGCAATGCCGTTGCCAGCGCCGCCCGCTGCTCGGCGGTCAGCAGCATCAGCGACTGCGTGAGCAGGGCGGTGCCTTCCTCCCGCAGCTGCTCGAGCGTCTGGTGACCCTTCGGCGTGATCGCCAGCGTGCTGGCCCTGGCGTCCTTCGGGTCGGCGTACCGCTGCACGTAGCCGAGCTCTTCGAGAACCGCGACCAGCCTGGTCAGCGTGGACGGCGCGATGCCCTCGGCCGCCGCCAGGTCGCCGAGCCGCAGCGGCCCCGACCGCTCCACGGTGGACAGCGCCGCCAGCTGCGTCGGTGTCAGGCCGGCTAGCTCGTGCCTGCGCAGCCGCCGGGACAGCCTCGCGATGGCGACGCGCAGCCGTGTTACATCGATCACGCCGGATTCGGTGTCCAGCATGCTCGCGTCGGCCTCCGACGGGCTTATCGTGGTGTCCCGCGCCATGCATGAAGATTACGCGGTGCGGCAAGGACCTCGTAATCTTGGTAGTGGCGTCCAGAAAAAGGTCACCCGTGATCCGGAACGACGCCGTGACCCCCCGGAGAGGCGGAAGAACCACGTGACCATGGCGCCGAGCGTTTCCTACTCGATCACTGTCCGGCTCGACGTGGCCTCCCACGGCCGCACGGTCAGCGAGATCACCCGCGCCGTCGAGCACGCGGGCGGGGTGGTCACCGCGCTCGACGTGACCCCCGGCCAGCGGGGCAGGCTCCGCGTGGACGTCACCTGCGCCGCGACGGACACCGCGCACGCGGAGGCGCTCGTCGCCGCGAT
>Ga0335073_10011524_pt1 | contig 12419 bp, 14 predicted proteins | sample Lox_Sample_22_FD_207093 | JGI IMG/M metagenome (GOLD analysis project Ga0335073, IMG submission 207093) | Soil microbial communities from Loxahatchee National Wildlife Refuge, Florida, United States - Lox_Sample_2.2 | ecosystem: Environmental > Terrestrial > Soil > Wetlands | place: USA...
ATCCATCTGCACGGTCTTTGAGATCGAGGACTCGCTACGGATGCGTGACAAAACCCGCTTCGTGAAAGTCCTCGTCGAACGCGAATGCATCTCGGATCTCGAGCGCGCGCATGATCACGAAGCTAGTGCAGTCGGTGACGCTCCACTGCTTGTCTCCGTGGGCGGCCATCAGCTCCACGGCCTGTTGGTGGTGGATCGGCTCAATCCAGAACAGAGCAACACCCTTGCCATCTCGGGAGGCTTCAGCGAGGGCGACGGCAGACTTTGGACCAAGTCGACGACGTACAATCGTCAGAGTCTCGACCATCACGTAATTGGTCGTAACCTGGCGGCCGAACTCCCCTCGCGCGATTCGGCGCTGGAGCGCGGTCGCATCGGCGTGATTGCGATCACGAGCGTCGGCCAAAGCGAGCCACGCGCTCGTGTCGACGAAGATCATCGGACGGGCCCGTAGATTTCCTGGTCGTGATTTCGGGAGACGGCATGGCCCTTCTTCCCACTAGATCCGAGGGGGAAGAGATCGAAGATCGGGTGCTTCGTATCGACCCGCTCGTCGCTGAGGTATGCATGCAAGGCCTTCCGAACGACTTCCTTCATTGGTTCACCCGAGGCTTCTGCTCGTTGCCTCAATAGCCGATACTCCGACTCTGGAATCTGCGCCTGAACGAGCGTCATGTTGTATGTGATATGTTACATGCTAAATAAATGCTGCCCCGCCGTCCGCCGTTGGACAGAGCTCGACGTGGGCGGAGAACCTCATCGGGTCGGCAAGTGGGACGCGATCAGCGGGTAGAATCGGATGTCGCTGCGGCAGCCCGTCGCTCGCCCCCTTCGGCACACTGATGGCTGAGCCGAGCCCGTGCGGCGGCGCGACGGCGTTCGCCGCCCGCTTTAGGGGGGCGAACCCGCGGGAAGGTCCGGGAGAGTTAGGGGCGCGGCGCACGACGGGCACACCGGCCGTTGGCGATCGATAGCGGAGAGAGGTACGAGGGTACCGCAGTACGGGCACGCCACCGTCCGCTCGGCGACCTGTTCCTCTGCGCGTACCTGGCCGGACGCCACGCGAGCGGCGGACTGCGCCCTTCGGAGCAACGATTCGACCGCCCCCGAGACGGCGAGGGGATTCGCCAGACCGGCCCACACCAGCCTCTTGGTGCGCCAGCCGGAAGGATCCAGGCGTGACGGTGTAGCCTGCACGGAGTACTCGAAGTCGACCGACCCTCCGGACGCCGAGCCGGTAGACACCGCTCCTACGCTCGCGATCGGAATCGCTTCGACGGAACCGCCGCGCCAGCCGGTCACTCGGATCAGCCGCTGGTTGGTGAGCGCGCAGACGGCGTGGGTCCACTGCAGGTAGACGACCGCCAGGAAGAGGATCGTCAGCGCGATGAAGAACAGCGCGGCCGGGTTGGCGAGGTACGCTACGTCCCCTTCGAGGGCGGGCGACAGAAGGAGCAGAAGGAAGAGGCCCAGCAGGACGGTCCTCCCCCAGAAGCTCTTCGCAAAACTCGGTCGGACGGCGTAGAGGACTTGTTCGCCGGGGGCGAGCTCGTCCGCGGGGAACAATTCGGCGCCGGCCCCGACCTCGGCGACGAACGACTGGGCGATGACGAACGGAAGAATGCGCGACGACCCCTTCGGGGTGGCACTCCCTCCTCCCGTCCCGGTCATTCCGCCCGGGAGAGCCCTCGACCTATAACTCTCGTGGGGAAACTGGGTGGAATCGCGAGTGAGCCACTCGATGACGATCGAGGTCTGCCGCCACTGTCCCTCGGCCGACGGAGTCCCAGCTCGCGACGAGCTCTGGCGTTTCACCACCTCCTTGCAACGGTGAAATACCGAGCGAGCGGGTGCCGAGCGGAGGTCGATCGTACGATGCGCGAGAACCTCGCTATCCGCCTTCCGGCCGAGGATTCGAAGGTGATGCGGTGGCTCCTGGAGGGCGACCAGCCGGTGGCTCGATACTACACGCTCGTCGACCTGCTCGGGCGAAAAGACGACGATCCCGAGGTGCGTTCGGCGCGAGTCCGCCGGGCGAGCGTCGGCTGGGCCCACGACCAGCTTCGAACACAAGGGGCGAAGGGCTTCTGGGAGGCTCGAGAGCCGAAGACCGTCAAGGATTGGATCGACTTTCTCTACTACCCAAAGTACCGCTCCACGAACTGGCGCGCCCTCGTCCTGGCCGACTTCGGTCTCGACAAGAGCGTTCCCGGCATCCGAAAGATCGCGGATCTGCTGTACGACTACAAGCTCCGCCTTGGTTCCCCGTTCAACTTCTACTACGAGGAGGCGTGTGTTGTCGGCAACACTGCCCGGATGCTGACTCGATTCGGTTATGGCGACGATGTCCGGGTCCGAAAGCTGTTCGATTGGATGGTCGAGGACCAGCGCAAGGACGGAGGCTGGAACTGCTCGCAGGGCACTCCCGGCACGCTCGATGTGTGGGAGCCGCTCGCGGCCTTCGCGGTGCTGCCGAAGTCTCGTCGCTCGGCCAACGTGGAGGACGCGATCTCGAAGGGCGCGGAGTTCTATCTCCGGCGGAAGTTGTTCCAGGAGGGCGGCCGCTATGCTCCTTGGTTCCGCCTCCACTATCCGAACCACTACTACTACGACATCCTGGTCGGGCTGGACGTACTGACGCAGCTCGGTTTCGCAGCCGATCGACGTCTCGACGCCGCACTTCGCATACTCGAGGCCAAGCGGCACAGCGATGGGACGTGGTGGATCGACCGCCCGCACCCGGACGTTTCCGGCCCGAAGGCGGCCCAGTACCAGAAGGGCGTCACGCCGCTCGTGATCGAAGAAGCCGGTCGGCCGAGCAAGTGGCTAACTCTGAGGGCGCTGCGTGTGCTGAAGCGGGTATCGGACTCCCGATAGCCCGCCCCTGCGAGCCGTAGTGCGGCAGACCCGGCCGTCGGTCCGCTCCGATCGGGTCAGAGCGTGGTATCGCTCGTGATGGTCGCTCCCCCCAATCCAAGGAGGGCGAGCGTGTCTCCGGTGCCGACCAACAGACCGTTCGAGACCAACGTCAGAGTCTCTCCGTTTTGGATGTTCGAGACAGTTCCTCCCACGATGTCGTACCAGCTCAGGGAGCCGGACCCGAACGGCACGGGATAGGTGGCTTCGACGGTAGTACCGACGCTCACGGTGACGTACCATCCGTAGGACGGCAAGGGACAGCCGGACAGCAGCAGGTCGTTGCATCCCTCCGAGCCGATGTAGACCGGGTTCCCGCCGCTGGTCTGGATCCAGACCGCCACGTTGGACAGCGGTAGCGGTGCCCCCATCACGACGGTGAAATTGTCGTAATCCGCACCGCTCGTCAGCGCCCCGGACGGCCCCTGGGTGAGGCTGATGTCGTAGGGAACGCTGCTGACGCAGGTCTGGGTCCCGGTCGTCGTCGAGGCGACCGTGCCGGTACTCGCCGGCATGTTCACGATCAGTGTCGGGTGCGTGCCGCTCTCGGAGGTCGTTCCCCCGACCAAGCTGCAGGGGTCGTACTCGATGGTCCAGTTGTTCGGGGACCCCGTTTCAAGCTCGTACACTATCGTTGAGTTGGGCTGACTCTCGAGGTAGCCACCGCCCCCCGCCGTGGTCGCGTTGGCGATGGCCGTCGTCGAGTCGACCACCGAGCCGCTGATCACCGGGGTTCCCTCGAACGACTGAGAGCAGTCCGAACCCGGCGGGATGTAGGTGAGGATCGAGGCGGTTCCGTTCGAGACCGCGGTAAGCGCCTCTCCCGGACTGATTTGGGACGGATTCAGCACGTACTCGAACAGCCAGACGGAAGCGGTCCCGGCCGAGACGCTTCCCGTGAACGCCGGAATGTAGAATTCGGGTGAGGCGCACGTGTCGCCGGAAGGCGAGGAGAACTCCTGCCCGGTGTGGGAAACCACCCCCAGCGCGACCGCCTCTTCCCACGTGCCTCCGCCCAGGGCGTTGACCCGAGCGTCGGAGAGGACCTTCGCCTGACGGTATGTCAGGGGACTGGCCGAGGCAGCGCCTCCGGAGGAGGGGTGCAGCAGTGGGCCCCCGGCGAAGAGGCCAGCGGCGAAGGCGATCGCCCCCACGACGACTGCCGCAACGACCACGGTGGGAAACCTGCGACCACCGGGAGGCGAGCGGGCGGCTCCCTGAGGAGAGACCGTGGGCACCGCAGGAGCGGCACTTCCCCCTGAGGTCGTCCCGGTGGGTGGCGAAGGATCCGAAGCGCCGGAGAGCAGCGCGCGATGGCGTCGGGCCCCGATCGCGCTGATCACGGCGGAACCGACCGGACCGTCTCGTTCAGAAAACGCGCTCATCGTGGCCCGGCAGCGTCGGGTGCCATATGGAAGTTTGGGCGCGACGGCGCCGGAACACTAGCCGACCCGCCTTGGCGCGCACCCGGTCCTTCAAGTTCCGTGCACGAGCGAGCACCCCTTGGTTCAGTCCCGACGGCCCAGGAGGTCGCCAAGCGATTCGGGAAAGTCAGTCGAGCAGGTCCTGATGGGACTGATTCCCCGGCGAGCTTAGGGTAGATTGGGTGACGGAGGTTCGTCCCGTTCTACCCGCGGTGGGGCTTCTCAAGAACCACTTCGAAGTAGTGCCAGTGCTTCGGACCCTCGAACGACCTTCCTTCCTCCTCGATCTCCCGGAACAGCTCGACATGGTAGCCGCGCGCCAGGGCGCGAACCTGCCGAACGGAATGGAAGGTCAGGGGACGCTTCCCGCACCACTCGTCACGGTCGCCGAACAGCTGCCCCGCAAAATGGCCCCCGGGAGACAGCGCTCCCTGGATGGTCTTCCACAGATGCCCGAATTGCTCGGGCGCGCAAAACGGGAGGGAGAAGCTGGCATAGACGAGGTCCGCACGGGGAAGAGAAAGTCCCTCCATCGGGGCGGCCAGCAGCGTTACGCGACTCTTCCAACGGTTCGGTATGCGTCGTGCCACGAATTTCAACGCAGCCGGCTGCTGATCGATCGCGAGCACTCGCCAGCCGCGACGCAGCAGTTCCAACGTGTCATTGCCGGCGCCGCAGCCCAGGTCAATGGCGGTCTTTCCGGCGCGGCTCTTGCTCTCCCACGCGACGTGATCCAGCGCGCGAAGGAGAAGCTCTCGCGGCGGCCTCCCGGCCGTCCATCGATAATACCCCAGCCACCGGGCACTGGGCGTCGGACGCTTGACGGCAGGCACGACGGGAGTCCAGAAGTCCTACGCAAATGAGCGTGGCGAGGGGTAAGGTCGAGTCCCCCCGGGGCGCGGACACTCCGGGGCGCGCGTTCGATGCGGCGCGAGAATGCCTTACGGTCGAGTTCTTAAGGTAGAGGCTCCCTCACGCGGTTCTGTGATAGGAGCTCGCCCCAGCGACGAGCTTCTGCCCGGGATTTTCACTAAACCCTCGTCCGTACTGATCACTGGGACCAGCCGAAGCCTGCTGAAGTGGTTCGCCTTCGCGGCGCTGGCTCCCTACGGTTCGCGCGTCTACTGGACGGATGTGCGTCTCCCGAACGAGGTCCTGGACCCGCTCGACCCGATGACGGTTCACGCGATCCCGGAGGCGTCGCTCTACGTCCTTCAGCCCCAGGAGTTGGGACCGGATCACCTCGGGGCACGTCAGGCGGAGGCGGCCGCGGCCACGATGATCCGCACCGAGGGGCCCAGTTCGTCCCTCGAGGGTCTGATCGAGTTCATCCGGATGCCTTCCCACGCTCAGAAGCTGATCTCGAGCACCAGCAACGCGCCCGTTCCCCCCATCCTGGTCACCGCGAACGCCCACCGCCTCGCTTCGATCTACACCGAGGCACAGGTCGCTCCCCTGATGCGCGTGATGCTGGAGTCGGGAACTTGCCAAGTCGCATTGTGGGCCGATGCGCGCACCGCCATCATGTCGATCTTCGACGTGATCCTGCACGTGGAAGGAAGCGGTTCGGCCGACTGGCGAAATGCGACCGTTCAGTGCGAGAAAGGTATCTCGCACGGGCCGTTGGCTACCCCCGGTCCTCGGCGATTGTCCGAGATCGCCTCGATCGCGAGGATTCTGGAACGGAGCATTCCCTCGCCCAGCTAGCTCCGGCCCGGTTCGACCGACGCCGCCGGCCCGGGCTTGACTTCAACTACTGTAGAGCACGACGACGAGGAAATCCCCTCACGCTCACTTTGGGCTCGATCCCTCCGGTGGCGTGAAGATCACCGCGAGCACGAGTTTCTCGGTGACCTCCTCGAACCGGTGCGGCTCGTGGGCCCCGACGAACAGCAGGTCCCCGGGTGCGACCGCTACAGCGGATCCCCCGCTGCGGAACCGAGCGCGCCCGCGAAGAACAACGTAGACTTCGTCCTCGCCGTGGGGGGATTGCAGATCCTGGCCGTTCGCGGGGATCACGTAGACCCCGGCGCTCAGCGACGCGTGTCGAACCACCTCTTGGTACGAAGGCGACGATCGCGGGCTGGCATTCGCGACATCCTCCAAGTGGACGACCGGACTGACGGCCATGGGTCCCTCGGACGTCCGGGACGGCGCACAGACGCTTAGATTCCGCGCCCTCGTTGGAATGCTAGCGACCCCGTCGAGGCGGACACCTCGAGGTTCGCTCGTCTCGCGCCCTTATCTCCGACCGCGCGATTCCCGCCGGCCGGCATGAACCTCGTCGCGAGAGGTTGTCGAGCGACGGTAGCGATCGCACTGGTCGCCGTACTTCTCGGTTCTTCCGGCATCGCCGTCCTTCCGTCGTCGGGCTCCGTGCCGGCCGGTCGCATCGGCTCGCTGACGGGCAACTCGTCGCTCCCTGTTGCGACCCAGGTGCTGGCTACGATCGAAGTCCCTTCGAATCCCTACTGGCCCGTATTCGACTCCGCGAACGGGAACATGTATGTCGTGAGCTCGGCAAACCTCGCCACATCGAACCCGGTGAGCGTCCTATCCGGCACTACGGACTCCCTGGTGACGACCGTCACCGTCGGAGACTCTCCACAACCCGCGACGGTAGACCCCTCAGACGGTTTCGTCTATGTTTCGAACGCCGGATCCGACAACGTTTCGGTCATCTCTCCGACGACCAGCTCGGTCGTCACCACGATCGCGGTCGGCGACCTGCCCGCCCCACCGGAGTACGATGCCCAAAACGGCGATCTGTACGTGTCGGACGGGTTTGCAGCGAACGTGTCCGTGATCGCCCTCTCGAACAACACCGTGGTCCGAACGATTCCCGTAGGGTCACTCCCCCTCACGCCGGTCTATGACCGGCAGTCCGACTCGATCTACGTCCCCAACCTTGGCTCTGACAACCTCACCGTGATTTCGGACTCGACCAACAAGGTGGTGGGCAGCATTGCTCTCGAGGCCGCTCCCGGCGAACCGACGTTGGACAACGCGTCGGGCGACCTCTACGTTCCTCTCGGGAGTCCGGACGCCGGGAACGTGAGCATCGTCTCCGACTCGACCGACACCGTTCTTTCGACGATCCGGGTGGGAGGGGAGGCCACCGCGGGAGTCTTCGACCCCGCTACCGGGGACCTCTACTTTCCCGAGGCTTCCGGACTCGTGGTCGTCTCCGGCGAGTCGAAATCGGTGGTGACCAGTATCCCTGTAGGGGACGACTCCGAGACGCCCTGCTCCACGAACGGAGGCTCTACCCTGTATGTGGCCAACGCCCGATCCGACACGGTGAGCGTCGTTTCGTCCGCGGACAACTCGCTGCTCCGTAACATCTCGATCAGCGTCGTGCCAGACGAGACGCTCATCGGGACCGCGTGCGACTCGATCACGGGTCAGGTGTTCGTGAGCGTCGAGGGGTCCGACAGCTCCGCCGCCGTCGTGATTCTCGGCACGGTCGCGCCGTATACCCTGCCGACCTACGTCGTCTACCTGCTGGTAGGGGCCACCACGGGGCTGGCCGTAGGAGCAATAGTTTGGGCCGTGAGGCGGCGACGAGGCCGGGTGCCCGCCCGTCCTCAGAATCCTCAGCAGTGATTGTGACCTCTGGATTCCTGGTCCGAAGGCTCAACAAAGATTGTGCGTGCCGAAAAGTCCGCTTCCCGGGGGAAGCACTAGCGCGTGGCCGGCCTTCGTTGCGCGAGTATCGCCCCTAGGACCCTCCCCTCAAGCGACCCACGGAACAGTCCGTCGCTCGGCAAACCTAGCTCGTCACAAGCTCGAGCCAGATCTCCCTTATCTAAGAAACGCAGAGCCTGCCTCGGATCGAAACTTTCGCACTGCATGAGCCTCGAAATCAACTCATCCTTCGGCCCGGCTGTCGGCTGTTCAAGCTCGGACAACAGCTGTTGGACGTCTTCCTTGTACAGATAGAAGTTCAGGACGAGAGCGAGAGCGTCGGTCGGAGCAGGTGCTTGTGCGGGCTCGGGCGGCACGTGAGCACGCTCAGTTCGAACGCGCTCGCTCCGTGGAGTCGTTCGCTCCGGCTGGCCAGCACGGGCCGGGGACCCGGCGAATGTTGGCCCGGATTGACGACTCTTCCGGCCACTTGGGGTTCGGAATGGCTGGAGATCTCCCAAGTCACGCGCCGGAGTTTCCAGAGTGTTGTTGACGCGATGCCAATCGTACGCGATCTTCAGGTAGACCCCCGCGGCCAGTCTTGGGAGCCCGACGCTGGCGTCGCCAAGCTTGGCTCCGTGGACTGCGTTCCACCACTCAATCAGATCTCGATCACTTTTGGTCGCGTTGCAATCCCGGCAGACGCGTAGTATATTGTGCATCGCGTCGGGCCCCGATGCGGCCAATGGAATCACATGATCTCCAACGAGTGGTCCCGGCCCATTGCAGTACGCGCACATGCTCTGGGGCTCGGTCTCCTTGAGCCATAGTTCGCGGTTGTGATTCGACATCTCGATGCGCCCCGACTCGAGAGCTTTGTAACGATCGGTGATGAATCCGAAGTTTCCCGCTAGACCTGCTGACGGAGCGATTACGAGCTTGGCGTAGTAGTAATGGATCAGTTGTCCTGTCTTCTTGACATACGAAGGTGGCATGGCAACCGTTCGCTTGCCACCCCTTCACCCCACGAGGGACTAAACGGCTAACGGCTGGCAGTTTCCCAGACTAGCGACCGCCACGACCATGGTGGTTGGCCCGTTGAAGCATCTAGGTCAATCGCCACTTCAACGGTCAGGAACCATGCAAGTTTGCTTGCGCAGAATGTCCAGAGGGGACTAGCGCACGCCCGTTCGGATCTCAAAGGTTCAACAAGCATTGAACCCATTCTATCCGTCAGAATGGGGCCAGGAGGTGACGAGCCGGCAGCGAAGTTGTTATGAAAGGTCGTCACCTGCACGCGCCGTGTCCAGGAAGCCCTATCGGGTCGAGGTTTACTACCCGACACGGGGTCGCCCGAAGTACTATCTCGTCAAAGATGTCGCGATCGGTGGGAAGCGACGTAAGGTTAGGAAGTACCTTGGCGTCGAACAACCTACAGGCGAAGATCTTGCCAGGTTTCGCCGGGAGCACGGCCCATGGCTGGAGTTCCAGGCTGTCGTGGCTAAGGCACGAGTCACCGTAGGTTCGTTCAAGAGCCAATACCTCGGGGAGTTCGTCGAAGCCCTGGAGGTTGTCAAACACCTCAACGAGTCCGTCCTCAGTTTACTCACGATTAGTGAGGTCGAAACTTACGAGAAGGACTTCGAGATTTCCTACATTCAAGGGACCACATCAATCGAAGGAAACACCCTATCTCTTCGACAAGCCGGCGACTTACTCACTAACGGTATCGCTCCGAAATCCAAGACCTTACGCGAAATCAACGAGGTTCAGAACTTTCGCAAAGTGATTCAGTTCCGACGAGGCTACAAGGGGAAAGTCTCTCTCGAGTTCATCAAGTCACTCCATTCGCTGATCATGGCCAATATCGACCTCGAGTCGGCGGGCCAGTTCAGGCGAGTCGATGACGTCGGCATAACTGGTTGTGATCTGAAGGTGACTCCGTCGGCGTTCATCCAGGCCGAGCTGTCTCAAGCAATCCAGGAGTACTACTCGCGACTTCAGCAGGGGTTCCACCCTTTCGAAGAGGCCGTGCTGTTCCACTACAAGTTCGAGATGATTCATCCCTTCACCGACGGCAACGGCCGCGTAGGGCGGGAGATTCTGAACTTCATGCTCATGAAGGCCAAATACCCCAGACTTCTCTTTCTCGGGAAGCATAGAGGGGAGTACATCGAGGCGCTACGCCATGGTAACAGAGATCAGTTTGCCAAGCTGGTACTTGTGTTCGTTCGACTCATGCTGAGTCAGAGGCAGACTATCCTCGAAGAACGGTTGAGGGTAGTGGCTTCACACCGGCGAAAGACGGGCCAACTTACTTTGGGCGACTTTGTGGATTCCGGCTAGGCCGCGCGCTCTTGTTCGGGCGTCTGCGCGCAACAAACATTGAGCGCAGCTCCAAGTCGGGCGGGGCGATCGATGGCTCGAACCTGGGATCGGCGTGGGAGCGGCCCGTCTCGACGATCCTATTCCACGCGGCCGCTCAGGAGAGCGAAAACACAAGTCGATGGTCCTCGCCAGTCCTTCCCCACTGGCTTTCGATCTCCGAGAAGGGGTGGACATCGGTGTCGAGTCGAAAACCGGCCGAGACGGCAGCGGCGAAGACCGCCGCGAACGACTCGCGAATATCCTGCACCGGCGAGCTCCCGAAGCCGCTCCCGAGAATCTCGAGCCCCGAGCTGCGCAGTATCGCGGAATCGAGGGGAACCGTCGGGCCCGTGATCGCGCCGATCTGAACGTAGCGGATCATGGCGGGGCCCCGCGGTCCGTTCGGGCCCCCGGCGCCAGCGAGCACGGCCGCCGCGGTCGGTCCCCAGAGGTAATCCAGGATGACGCCGACCCGGAGATCTCGGACTGCGTCGTGAACTGCGGTCCGGATTGCTTCCGGCGGCTGGTCCAGCGGGATCAAACGATCTGCTCCCACGGCTCGCAATGCCTCCAGCTTGGTTCGGTTCCTCCCCGTCGCGACAACGGAGCGGGCGCCGAGATGTTTGGCGACCTGGATCGCGATCCGCCCGGCTGCTCCGGTAGCTCCGTGCACTAGCACGGACTCCTCGGGCTGGATCTTCGCCCGGTGGACGAGGGGATTCCAGCAGGAGACTCCCGGGACCGCAATGGCCGCCGCGAAAGTGTCGCTCAGACCGTCCGGGACTAGGATGAGGCCCGCCTTCGAGACGGGGGCGCGCTCCGCCAACGTTCCGAACGGCGGGCGGGGAGGCTGGGCGACGTAGACCCGGGTTCCGTCGCTCGTCCTCCCTACTCCGTCATACCCTGCCACGAACGGAATCGAGGCTTCGGCGGTGTAGTGAGTGCCGGCGGCGCGGGTCAAGGTCAGGGGATTCACCGAGGACGCTGCCATCGTGACCAAGGTTTCGTTGGCCTCGAGTTGAGGCTCGGGAAAATCACTGACCACGGGCGGTTGGCCCGCCACTCGGACGACCGCGGCTTTCATCGATAACCCCACGGCCAGTCTTCCGGCGACTCATTAGCACTACCGACACTCCAATCCGCGCGCAACGTCGCCCGACAGATATCGAGGTTGGAAGCAGTCGACCTCGTTACTTCGGATCGCGCAACGGCGAGCCCGCGAGGTGCGGCTCAAATATCGTCGGGATGTGAGAACCAGCATGCCGATGATCGATGTCTACGCCGCCGCCGACCTGTTCCCCGCGGGTAGCGACCGAAAGCTCGCCGAAGAGTTGACGCGGGCGGTCCTCCGCGCGGAAGGGGTTGCTGCTCCAGGGCCATTTCACACAAACAACACGGCGGCGTACATTCACCGAATGGATCCGAAGGCGGTCCATACGGCGGCCACCGACTCTGCTCGCACAGTCCGAGTTCAGATTATCACGCCTCCCGCAGCTCTGAGTCGGGACGGGCAGAAGCAGTTGGTCAAGGAAGTCACGGAGATCGTCACTCGGATTTCGGGCGATCCCACTCAGGCGAGCCGGACCTGGGTCCTCCTCACCGAAGCTGCTGAGGGTGGGTGGGGCTTGTCAGGGACGGCGTTTGGACGCGAGGAGTTCGCCGCGCTCGCCGCGAAGGCCGCTGCCGCCCGGGGTCAGAAGTAGGCCTCCTCCTCCGAGAGAGGGTGGGTTCAACAAGGATTGAACCCAATGGAAGTGCGCCGCTAGTAGCGTGCGAGTTCACCTAATGAAACCCTTGTGTTCTCGCTCCCCTCGACACCCCGCGAATGGCGTTTTGCCCGGCAAGGTATGTTTAGTACTGCATTAGTCTACTCTTGACGTGCTCGCGATTCAACCCGGTTTCGACCCGGAAGACCAGTCGTCGGCGGGGTACATCCCCGCCCCCACTGGGATCCCCGTCGACCTGAAGAACCGCCGGGCGCGTCGAGAGTCCAGCCGGGCTAAGAGTGTAGAACCGGGGTCGTGGTCGGTTCGTCTAAAGCAACTCGAGAATGCTCGGCTCCGGGAGTTTGAGACCAATCAGCTC
>Ga0335073_10011527_pt1 | contig 12418 bp, 7 predicted proteins | sample Lox_Sample_22_FD_207093 | JGI IMG/M metagenome (GOLD analysis project Ga0335073, IMG submission 207093) | Soil microbial communities from Loxahatchee National Wildlife Refuge, Florida, United States - Lox_Sample_2.2 | ecosystem: Environmental > Terrestrial > Soil > Wetlands | place: USA: Florida...
GTTGGAAGCGTTCGAGCTTCTTCATCGCAGCTCTGCTGATGTGTTCCGGGGCCGAGCCGCTCCGCGCACAAATTCGTCAAAATCCCCCCGCCATGGGTATCCCGGAGAGCCCGTCTCTGGTGGGCGAGACCTCGGCGCTGGCAAGGGAAGCGCAAGACTGGCTTGTGGACCTAGTGAAGATCAACACGACCAACCCGCCGGGCAACGAGCAGCAAGCCGCCAAGTACATCGCTGGAGTTTTCACGAAAGAAGGAATTACGCCGCAAATCCTGGATCTCGCACCGGGGCGGAGCGTAGTGGTGGCGCGGTTACGGAGCAGCGCGGTGCCGGATCCCTCGAAGGCGTTACTGCTGGTGGCGCACATGGATGTGGTTGGGGTAGACCGCAGTAAGTGGTCGGTGGACCCCTTTGGCGGAGTAATCAAGGATGGCTACTTGTACGGGCGCGGCTCGATTGACGACAAGAGCATGCTGGCGGCGAATCTGGCGGCATTCATCGCGCTGAAGCGCGGGAGCGTGCATTTAACCCGCGACGTGATTTTCCTGGCGACTGCCGATGAAGAACAGTTCGGTGACGCAAGTCTGAAGATACTCATCGCCAAGTATTGGGACCAAATCGCAGCGGGTTACGCGCTGAACGAGGGCGGCAGCGTCTTCCTGAAAAACGGCAAGGTGGAGTACATCGGATTGCAGGTGGCGGAGAAAGTGTCCGTCAACGTTTCGGTGACAGCGAAGGGGAAGGGCGGCCACGCGTCCATGCCCGGCAAAGATAATCCGGTGGTGCACGTGGCTGCAGCGGTCGACAAAATCGGAAACTACACCGCGCCGGTGCATTTGACCTCGATTGTACGGCGCTATTTTGAAGGGTTGTCCGCGATCGAACCAGACGACACTGCCAAATGGATGCGCGTGCTGGACACACCGGATCGCGGCGATCACGCGCAACGGATGCTCTCCGACATGAATCCGATGTGGAATTCGATGATGCGCGACACGATTGCGCCGACAATGCTGCAAGCCGGTGTACGCGCCAACGTGATTCCTTCGGAAGCCAAAGCGGTGCTGAACGTGCGGCTGTTGCCCGGCGACACCATCGACGTGCTGGTCAACGAATTGAACAAGCTGGTGAACGATCCAATGGTAAAGCTAGACGTCATGCCTGACTCGGGCCTGGCGGCGCCGAATTCCTCAATGGAGAACGATTTTTATAACTTGCTGACGAAGGTTTGCGCGAAGGAGTTCAACGGCGCACCGGTTCTGCCGTTTTTGTCTCCCAGCGCTACGGATTCCGCGCAACTACGTTTGCATAGCGTGCAGGCGTACGGTCTGCGGCCATTCCCGTTGAGCGAGGAAGATTTGGCGCGCGTGCATGGGGACGATGAACGCTTTCCGCTGGCATCCTTCGCCAAAGGCGTAGACCTGATGACCCGGATCGTGACAGAGTTTTCCGTCGCGCACTAACAAGCTGCCTTCTTCAGGCCGTGTGCATCTCAACGAAACAGTTGGCCGGAAGTCTGGCACGCCGGAAAATACTCGGAACCAAAGGACACACGACGCAATGATTGCGCGGCATTCGAAAATTGTCTGCACTATCGGCCCCGCCACGCGCTCGCCACGGATGATCCGCAAACTGTTGCGGGCAGGAATGGATGTGGCCCGGCTGAACTTCTCGCACGGCACGCACGACGAACATGCCCAGAGCATAGCCATGTTGCGCGAGGCGGCCATGGAAATGAAGAAGCCGATTGCGATTCTGGCCGACCTGCAAGGTCCGAAAATTCGCACTGGCGCATTAGCTGGCGGTGGCACGGTGCTGCTGCGCGCCGGGCAACGATTCGTAATCACCACCGCGAAAGTTTTGGGGGACTCCACCCGCGTCAATACCACCTTTACGCCCATGCCCCGCGAAGTGAAAAAGGGCGATCGCGTCCTGTTGAGCGACGGCCTGATTGAACTGCGGGTCGAAGCAACCAACCGTACAGAAGTTGTGTGCCAAGTTGTGAACGGCGGCATCCTGGGCGAGCACAAGGGCATCAACCTGCCTGGAGTGACGCTGCATGTGCCGGCGCTGACGGACAAAGACCGCGCCGACCTGCGCTTTGCACTGGCAAAGGGCGCCGATTATATCGCGGTCAGCTTTGTACGCCATCCCGACGATGTAGTACTGGCGAAATCGCTGGTGAAGCGCGCCGGAAAAGACACGCCGGTGATTGCCAAGCTCGAAAAACCGGAAGCGATCGAGAACCTCGAGGAAATCTTGGCCGTTTCCGACGGAGTGATGGTGGCACGAGGCGATTTGGGCGTGGAGATGAATCCGGAGCGCGTGCCCGTGGTGCAGAAAAATGTCATTGCGCGAGCTCGGGAACACCGGCGTCCGGTTATCACCGCAACACAAATGCTGGAATCGATGACCGAGAATCCCCGGCCAACCCGCGCGGAAGCTTCCGACGTGGCCAACGCGATTTTCGACGGTTCGGACGCGGTGATGCTGAGCGCCGAAACCGCCACCGGCAAGTATCCGGTGGAGGCGGTGGCGATGATGGCGAGCATTATCGGAGAAGCCGAAGCGAGCATACATGAATTTCCGCGGCCTGGCGGAACGGAAAAATTAAAAGTGGCGGAAACGGTAGCGGAACTGGTGTGCCACGCCTCGCGCGAACTGCATATGAAATTGATCGCGGTGTTCACGCACAGCGGATTCACCGCGAGATTGATTTCGCGCTACAGACCACTCGTGCCGATCGTGGCGTTTTCTCCGGAGGCGGCGACACGGCGGCGCATGGCGTTATTTTGGGGCGTGACGCCCCGGAGCATCGTGGACATCCAGAAGATCGATGCGTTGCCGAAACTGGCGGAGAAGCGCTTGTTGGAAGAGCGGCTGGTGCGGAAAGGCGACGTGATCGCGCTGGTCGCGGGGACGCCGATGGGCGTGCGCGGGACGACCAACATTATGAAGTTTCATGTGGTCGGCAGCGCTTGAATCAAAAATAGTTGATTTCGATGTAACTGCGAAGAACACGGGAGTTAAGTCCGTTTCTTGAGCTGTGACGCTCGTAAGTGCTCATTCTGCGTGGTTTATAAATCGCCTAGTGTCAACACATACGCAACGGCTCATTCTAAATGACTTGCGTCGGTGATGGCCTGTAAGTGCGTATTCTAAAGCGGTTAGGTGCTCTTTCGGACGAGCCAGGGAAGTGGATAAATGGAAAAGGCCGGGGAGCATCCCGGCCCAAACGTTCGTGGTTAATTTATGGGGTGGAAGAAATCAGCCACAATGCTTCGTAGACAAAGTATACCATAAAGATATTCTAAGTAAAGATAATTATAAAGCAATCGAAATATGAATTCCCAAAACTCGAAGAGGGATTTCTCCGCTGCGGGACGGCAAAAGGCGCCGTCCTCCGGTCGAAATGACAGTTTTTTAAGTTGCCTTCAGGAGTTGAAGCCAATTCCTTCGCGCGAGCTACGTGCGGCCGAAGCGGCCACCTTTCATAGAGAAGTGCACGGGAACTAGCTATGCCCGAAGACCAGCACAGGAACTCCGGAACGCGACGCTAGTTCACCCAGTTGTCGGGATTGGAAGGCGGCTGGTTCTTGGTTTTCTTCATGTAGACTTCGAAGCGCTTGCGATTGCGCTGATACTTCCAATCCGCCATTTCGTTACGCACGCGAAATAGAAAAGAGCCGCGACGCAGATAGAGCCACCCGATGAGCATGCCGCCAAGATGGCAGAAGTGGCTGACACCGTCGCCACCAGCGCTCAACGTGGAGAAAAATTCAACCGCCGCCATGACCCCGACGAACGGACGCATGGGAATCATGATGGGAAGAGGGAAAAGCCAGATCTGGCGGTCTGGGAAGAGGATGGCGTTGGCAATGAGGATGCCGAAGATCGCTCCCGAAGCACCGATGGTGGGGATATCCGACGGGCCGCGTCCCCAGAACAAGGGAATATAGTTCACCAACACGGTGATCAAACCCGCGCCCACACCGCAGAGGAAGAAATAATTGAGGAAGCGCTTCTTGCCCCAGACCAATTCGAGTTCGCGGCCAAACATCCAGAGCATCAGCATATTGATGAGCAGGTGCCAAAGACCACCGTGGAGAAACAGGTAAGTAAACGGCTGCCAGATGCGCAGGCCGGATACCACCCCCGACGGAACCAAGCCAAACCAGTGATTGAACCAGGAAGTCCTCAACGGCAGGAGCAGCGAAATCAGAGTCTGAAGGAGGAAAACCCCGGCGCAGGCAAGAACGAGAATTTTTACTGCCGGAGTGATGAAACTACGCCAGTCGAAGCGAATGCGAGGCGCGCCGAACCGAGTGCCCATAGAGAAAGTGTACGGCGCGCAAAGGCAGAACGTCAAAAGAGTAATTTCTGCGTTTGCTTGAAAGGACGAGCGATTTTTGGACCTGAACCGAAGCGGCACGCGCTATCCGTCATTGGAACCGTGGCGCTCCGACCCCGCCGCAGGCACGGTCAAAATTGGAGTATGAAGGTATTGATGCGAGGTTTGTATACCGCGCTATTGGATCCTTTCGACAGGCGTGGTTTACCCGGGAGGTGCAGAGCAGAAACAAGTTAAGCAAGAGCATTTGCGGTGGAAGAAGAGCGTTTTGTGGTTCGTCGTGCGGTGATCAAACCGCTACTGCGAGTAAAGGCGCTTTTGCAGGGCTTAGCGGAGGGGGGCTTGACCCGGAGGCTCGAAATTCAGAGCGAGGACGAAGTGGGGCAAATGGCTGCGGCCCTGAACACGACGGTGGCAAAAATTTCCGAAGTAGTGCGGCAGATCGGTGAAGAATCTGTGAACGAGGCGAACGCGAGCGAGGAGTTCTCCGCGGTCAGCCAGCAGATCAGCGCCAATTCCGAGGAAACGTCGGCGCAGGCGAATGTCGTTTCGTCGGCCACCGAACAGGTCAATCGCGGCCTGCAAACAGTGGCGAGCGCCACGGAAGAGATGACGGCGAGCATCCGCGAAATTGCGAAGAATGCCACCGAAGCGGCAAAAGTGGCAGACCATGCGATGAAGACGGCGCTGGAGACCAACGCGGTAGTGAGCAAACTTGGGGAATCGAGCGCGGAAATCGGCCAGGTCATTAAGGTGATCACCTCAATCGCGCAGAAGACCGACCTGCTGGCACTGAATGCCACGGTAGAAGCGGCACGCGCGGGCGAAGTGGGAGCGGGTGTCGCGGTAGTGGCTAACGAGGTGAAGGAATTGGGCGAAGCAAACGGCCGCGGCTACGGAAGACATCAGCCGGAAGATCGAAGCAATTCAGGCGGACGCGAAGGGAGCAGTGGAAGCGATTGGCTCGATTAGCGGAGTGATCGGGCAAGTGAACAATATTTCCGGGACGATTGCCACGGCGGTGGAGGAGCAATCGGCCACGACCAGCGAAATGTCGCGCAGCGGGTCCGAAGCGGCAAAAGGCGCCGGCGAAGTGGCGCAGAACATCCAAGGCGTGGCGCAGGCAGCGCAGAGCACGTCCCACGGCGCAACTGATTCGCAGAAGGCCGCAAAGAGCCTGGCGGAGATGTCGACCCACCTGCGCGGGTTGGTTGGGCGATTCAAGCTGGAGGAAGGCCGCCATAGCGCAAGGCGCAAGACGAGCAATTCGAGTGTCGAGCACGAGCCGCAGCGGGAAGCGCGCGAGGAAGAATTCGCGGTGAAGTAGCGGAATTCTGGCGGTGAAGCGTGACGGAACGAACGGGCAGTTTCAGTCTTTAACAGGGCCAGAACAAAAAGGGCAGGGGCTTCATGGGCGGAGAGAGATTTCTCGCTGCGCCTGCCTGCCGCAGGCAGGCTCGAAACCACAGCGTCTTCTTAGGAACGAGATGAGCGCGGAGCGAATTTAAACCCGCAACTTTGGAAAGCAACGCGCGGCATCTGCGCCAGGTCTTATACCGAGATGAGGTCCAGCATGCTGGACCCCTACGAAGAGCGGCACAGATTTTTCGGCAACTTCGAAGGCTGCGCTGTTAGACGGACGCGAGGACCTGCTTCAGATAATTCCAGAAGTGCTGGACGCTGGAAATTTGCACGCGTTCGTTGGGGCTGTGCGGATTCTGGATCGTCGGGCCGAAGGAAATCAGCTGCATGCCCGGGTATTTTTCGCCGATGACGCCGCATTCCAGTCCCGCATGCATGGCGATGAGTTTTGCCGGCTCGCCGAACACCTTTTCATGCACTTCCTGCATCTTCCGCACGAGATCATTGTTCGGTTCCGGCTTCCACCCGGGATAACTGCCGGCGTGTTCGGGCTCGAATCCGGCGAGCCGGGCCACCGTGGCGACCATGCGCGCGGCCGAGTCTTTACTTGTAGCGATAGCGCTGCGCTGGCTGGTGATCACCTCCACGACCTCGCCTTTGGTGTTCACGGTGGCGAGATTGGTGGAGGTCTGCACCAACCCGGGCACGTCGGGGCTCATGGCTAAGATGCCGTGGGGCAAACCGACCAGAAGCGCGGCAACACTTTTTGCATCGGCCACGTCCATGATCGTGGCGGGGCGTTCCGTGGGTTCGACGAGGATTTGCAGGCCGGGATCGAAGTTACCCAATTCGCTTTTGTAGACAGCTTCGACGGACGAGACCAGCGCTTTCATTTCTTTTTCGCGGGCCGCGTCGAGAACCACGACGGCGACCGCTTCGCGTGGAATCGCGTTATGGGCGCTGCCGCCATTCACCTGCGCCAGTTGCACCGGCAGGCGATCGAGCAACTGCTGAAGCACGCTGCCCATCACCCGCAAGGCATTACCACGGCCTTGATGGATGTCGACGCCGGAATGTCCGCCGTGCAGGCCAGTAACTTTGACGCGATAGGCGGCACCGCTGCCGGAGGGAATCAGCTTCACCTTGCGGCGCATGGTGGTGTTCACGCCGCCAGCGCAGCCGATGCAGAGCTGTCCTTCTTCTTCGGTGTCGAGATTCAGAAAATATTTGGCTTTCAGGATGCCGGGTTCGAAGAGCGAGGCGCCGGTGAGTCCGGTCTCTTCATCGATGGTAAAGGCGAACTCGAGTGGCCCGTGGGGAATGTCCTGGCTCTCCATGACCGCGAGCGCGGCCGCTACGCCCACTCCGTTATCGGAGCCGAGGGTGGTGCCATCGGCCTTGAGCCAGTCGCCATCGCGAACAACCTTGATGGGATCCTTGTCGAAATTGTGGACGGTGTTTTCATTTTTCTCGCAAACCATGTCGAGATGGCCCTGCAGCAGAGTGATCGGCGCGCCTTCGCGTCCAGGCTTCGCGGGCTTGCGAACAATTAAATTGCCGGCGGAATCTTGTTTGGCTTCGAGGCCAAGTCGCGTGGCCACGCCGCGGACGTAGTCGCGCGCGGCCGCCTCCTTGGTAGAGGCGCGAGGAATGGCGGCGATTTGGTCGAAGTGCTTCCACAACGGTTGAGGTTCCAAATTTGTAAGTGCAGGCATCATGGCAGGCTCCGTGGTACAACGCAGGCATTTTGCTGAGGAAAACTAGTCTATTGTACCTGCATTGGGGAGAATCGGCACGGGCGGAGGGCACAGCCGACGGATGCGAGTGACCCCCAGGCAGGTTCGCACGTCTATAATCGCTGGACGTACGTAGGGGTGAGACCTTGGCGGGTTCTGTGCTGGGCCATTCGCAATCACCACAGAGATAGCAGAGCTTCCGCAGAGATAACGGAGGCCCGGTTGGAGGCTGAGCATGCGTGTTTGGATTTGTGTTGTGGTGTGGTGTGTTGCGGCGGGCGTTACTGCGGGACAGAATTTCGATTTTCCGCGAGGGGCGGTTGGCGATCCGGCACAACTGGAGCAGGCGATGCCGGAGCTGGCAGCGGCGGTGCTGGGGAATTATAAGGATAGCGACCGGCTGAAGTATCTGGACCACTTGTTCCGGCTACAACTAGTGGCGGGGAAGAATGAAGAAGCTTTGGCTACGATCGCGAGTCTGCGCGAGGCGATTCAGGCGCAGAACATTATCCCTTCGCGGGCCGCATGGGTGAATGTCGAATATGAGATTTACGCACACGCCAGGATCGGCCAAGCTACCAAGAAGATCACCTTTCCGGAGGCGTACGCGGAAGAATTCCGCAAGCGCTTTGCTCAATTGGAGGAGTGGCCCGCGGCACAGGTGCTGCGGACGTACGTGTACACCGACCTCGCCGACACGCAGAGCCAGTTACAGGGCGACCTCGACAAACAAAAGGACAAAGACAGCATCGCGCTCGCGGATGCTCTGGCGTTGGTGAACGATTATCTGGCCAACAAGGTTTTCCACGAATCTATTCCGCTGAATCCGGTGCTGATCAAGGAATATGACGAACAGCGTTACATCACACAAACGAATGTGCTGGTAAAGACGCCGGATGGCGGAAGCGTGTGTGCGTTTGTGAAGAGACCTCGTGTGTCGGCAACGAACCACGTTCCCGCGCTGCTGAATTTCACGATTTACGTCGGCACAGACGATGCGATTGAAGCAGAGACGCGGCTGTCCGCGTCGAATGGTTATGCGGGAGTAGCGGGTTTCCCGCGCGGCAAGCTGTGCAGCCCGGATCAACCGGCGGCGTATCTCCACGATGGCGTCGATGCCTCCGCACTGATCGACTGGATTGCAGCGCAAAGTTGGAGCGACGGCCGCGTGGGCATGTATGGCGGCAGCTACGAGGGTTTCACGCAATGGGCGGCGGCCAAGTACATGCCGAAAGCGCTGAAAGCCATGATGCCGACGGCTGCGGCTGCGCCGGGTGTCGATGTGCCGATGGAAAACAATGTGTTCTGGAACTTCGTTTATCCCTGGCCGTTCTACACGCTGGACAAGAAACGAGATGATGACGCCACTTACGGGGATACCAAGCGCTGGCAGAAGCTGAATCACGACTGGTATGTGAGCGGGCGCGCTTATCGTGACCTGGACAAAATTGACGGCACGCCGAATCCCACGTTCGATCAGTGGATCGCGCACCCGAGTTACGACGCTTACTGGCAAGGCATGATTCCGTATCAGGATGAGTTTGCGCGGGTGAACATTCCCATTCTGCTGACCGCCGGCTATTTTTATGGCGGTCCGGGCGCAGCGGTTTATTACTTCAGCCAGGTCGACAAATATGCGCCGCGGGGCGAGCACTATTTGCTGATCGGTCCGTATCATCATATCGGGGCGCAATATGGGGTCATCGGCATTCAGGGAAACTTGTTTGAATCGTTGGCGGGGATGCAACTCGATCCGGTGGCGGAGATCGACATCACCGAATTGCGCTACCAATGGTTTAATTACATTTTTAAGGGCGCGCCGAAGCCCGCGTTGCTTGGCGGCAAGGTCAATTATGAAGTGACCGGGGCGAATACCTGGAAGCATGCGGCGTCATTTGCGGAAATGGGCGAAGGCGCGACGCGGTTTTACCTCAGCGCAGCACAAGACGGGGGCGCGCAAAAGCTGGCGGCCAATGCTTCCGAAGGCGTAGCGGCCACGCTGACGGTGGATTTGGCGGATCGCAGTGACGTGGACCGGCGCGGCGTGGGCGGCGGAGTGATCGACGATGCCGTAGACACGCACAACGCCATTCAATTTGTGAGCGACCCTTTACCGCACGCGGAGGAGATGAGTGGTTTGTTCTCCGGACATCTGGATTTCATCGCGAATAAGAAGGACTTCGATTTCGAGATTGATGTGTACGAACTGACGCCGCAGGGCAAGTATGTTCAGCTCAGCGAATACTGGACGCGGGCGAGCTATATTAATGACCACATCCAACGCAAGCTGCTGGAGGCGGGGAAGCGTGAGCAATTTGATTTGAGCAGCATTCGGCTGATGAGCCGCCAACTGCAGAAGGGCAGCCGGGTGGTGGCGATAATTAGCATCATTAAAGAGCCGGGTCGGCAGATCAATTACGGTACGGGCAAAGACGTGAGCGACGAAACCGTTCAGGATGCGGGTGAGCCGCTGGAAGTGCAGTGGTTCGCGGATAGCTCGCTGGTGTTTCCGACCGCGCGATAAGTTGCTGCACAAAGCGGCAGTGGCGTAAAGCCGCCGCTACACTCTTTGCGCGAGCGAAGCAACTGACGAGTTTTCTGTGGGTTGGGCGGCTTATGGTTTCTTAATAGAAGGCTGAGAACTTATTTGGAGGCGGCGCTCTAGCCTTGTGTGGAGCAGTGCGATCCGCCAACGCGGGCCATGGGGAGGAACAACAATGGCATGCGGTCCCAAGGGTAGTGAAGAGCCTTCGTTACGATGTGCCGTTTGTGGTAGAGACACGGAGTTATTCGAACTTCCGGGAAGGAAAGAAAAATATTGTCTGGAGTGCAGCGCCGACGTGGCCACTTCGATTTTGCTGACCACGGAAATTGATGCCGCGAACGAGTGCGGCGAGGAGACCGCGGGGTTAGTGGCGGAATTTGTGCAACTGGGCCGGCGGATGCTGGAGCGGGCGCAATTGAGTTAGAATTCGTCCTCATTAAATAGAATCAGCGAGACCAAACCATTTCGTTAGAGGCCAATTTTATTGACCTCCATGTCGAAGCTAAAGCTCCGACACCGGTGCCAAGGTCCGTTTTCCGCAGCCATGGAAGCCTGTGCTACAGGGCGGAGCGTTTCCACAAAATTGACTCTAGGCTGACGCAGGCAGCGGGCCGGGCGTCCTTGTAAGGCTGCAGGGGGCATGCTAAGGTTCACTATTCTTTAACAATTCTAACCCCGCCGTTTTTGAGGAGCAGGCATGAGCACGCAGCCAATGGAGCCACCTGTCAAGAAGAAGCACCAGCCGTACGTGCCGGTGGATCGGCAGATGAAAGAGTTCACGCTGCGGGCCTTGCTGATCGGGCTGGTGATGACCGCGGTGCTCGGATCAGCGAACGCCTACTTGGGGCTGAAAGCCGGCATGACCATCGCCGCGACGTATCCTGCGGCGGTCATTGGCATGGCGCTGCTGCGGCTGATGAAGGGTTCGCTGCTGGAAGAAAACATTGCGCGAACCGTGGGTTCCATCGGGGAATCGGTGGCGGCCGGCGCAGTGTTCACCATACCGGCGTTTGTGATGGCTGGACTGTGGCCGGGCCTGACCGGTGAGGAATATTGGAAAGCGGTTGCTCTGATGATGATTGGGGGCACGCTGGGAATTTTGTTCGTGACGTTGTTGCGGCGCGTGATGGTTGAGGACGAAGAGCTGCCGTATCCGGAGTCGGTGGCAGCTTCCGAGATTCATAAAGCCGGGCAGCAAGGAGCCAAGGCGGCGAAGCTTTTATTCGCAAATATGGGATTTGGCGCGTTGATGTATCTGCTGGGCGCGATCAATGTGTTTTCTCCCAATAATACTTTCCCGATGAAGATCAGCGCGCTGGGAAAGAAGTTGCTGCTGCGCACCAGCACAAACCCAAATGTGGCGACGACCGTGACGGGCGGCGCGACGTTTTTCTCCGCACCAGATATCAGCCCCGCGTATCTAGGCGTGGGCTATATCATCGGGCCGCGGCTCGCCTCGCTGAACTTCGCGGGTGGCGTACTGGCGTGGGGTTTGCTGGTTCCACTGCTGACGTTCACCGTTGGTCCTTATATACAGGCGGCACAACCGGCGGGACAGCAACTTTCCTGGACGCTGCTGGCCGGTGCGATTTACTACTCGATTGTGCGGCCCATCGCCGTAGGTGGAATGCTTGTCGGCGCCACGTATACGCTGTTTCGAATGCGGAAGCAATTGGGCGTTGGCATGGCGCGTGCACTCTCCGATTTGAAAAAATCTGCCGCGGCGCATGCGACCACCGATCGCACGGATCGTGACCTGCCCTCGAAGGCGGTACTCGGCGGAATTGCCGTAGTGTTCGTGGCCATGATTTTTCTCTATCACTATTTTATCAGCAGCGCTGGGACATTCTCAGCTTCGAAGGTGCTGGTCGGCGCTCTGGTCGCGGCCGGAGTTATGGTTGTGATCGGGTTCTTTTTTGCAGCCGTTTCTGGAAATCTTATCGGCATGATCGGTTCCTCGAACAATCCGGTTTCCGGTTTGACCCTCTGCACCTTGGTGATTGCCGCGTTGTTGATGGTGGCTTTGGGTGTTTCCGGCACGGGAGGAGTTGCGGCGGTGCTCGGCGTGGCGGCAGTGATTTGCGTTTCTTCTGCCGTTGCAGGCGAGATGCTGCAGGATTTGAAGGTCGGGCACATCCTGGGTGGCACGCCATCGAAGATGCAAATCGGTGATTTGCTCGGGATCGTGATAGCTTCGTTGGTGCTGTTTTTCCCGCTGGCTGTATTGGATCGCGTATATCACTTTGGAAGTCCAGCTCTTCCTGCTCCCCAAGCAGGACTCATGGCTATGCTCTCTAAAGGTATCGTTGGCGGCGACATGGCCTGGCCGCTGATTATTGTCGGAATGCTGTTTGGAATCGTAGGAATTCTGGTGCAAGTAAAGAGCGTGATGCTGTTCTCGATCGGGATGTATCTGCCGTTGGGCAC
>Ga0335073_10011530_pt1 | contig 12416 bp, 7 predicted proteins | sample Lox_Sample_22_FD_207093 | JGI IMG/M metagenome (GOLD analysis project Ga0335073, IMG submission 207093) | Soil microbial communities from Loxahatchee National Wildlife Refuge, Florida, United States - Lox_Sample_2.2 | ecosystem: Environmental > Terrestrial > Soil > Wetlands | place: USA: Florida...
AGATCGTGTGGGCGCGCGATCCGGATACGGGAAACGTGGTGAAGTACGGCGACGTTCGTCTCGCGGATGAACAGCAATTTTCCGTTTACAACTTCGAAGCCGCGGACGTTGCCAGCGCGTGGCAGCACTTCGATTTGTACGAGGCGGAGTGCAAGGCGCTTGTTGCGCAGTATGCGACGGCTGTTAGGGAAGATCAAAGTCCCCGCCCTGTCTCCGCACAAATCGCGGAGACAAGGACGGGGCACCCTCAGGACTCAGCCCGTTTTCCGCTGCTCGCGGCTTACGATCTTTGCCTGAAGTGTTCGCATTTGTTCAACATTCTCGATGCGCGGGGAGCAATTTCGGTGACGGAGCGCGTTGGCGTGATTGCGCGCGTGCGGGCGTTGGCAGTGGGAATTGCGAAGGCCTGGGTTCATCAACAAGCGGATCAGCAGAAGAACGAAGGTGGGGGCGAGAAGAGCGCGGGGTCCGAACCCGTTCAGCAGAAGAAGGCGAAGCGCGCAAAGGAAGCGCTCGATACGGTTGCGACTTAGGTCAGGTAGGGATCCTTCGACTCCGCAACACGAGGCGCTTTGCGAATCATGCTGCCGCGCTCAGGATGTCAAAATTGGACGGGTTTCCACAGGCTTTCTGTGACGGATGTCACATTCGGGGTTGACCGGCTTTGAGAGACTGGATCATGAGAGCATGCCAGATTTTCTGCTAGAGATCGGTTGCGAAGAAATTCCTGCGCGCATGATTGACGCGGCGTCGCAAGAGTTGCGCGAACGGGTCAGCGTCCTGCTTAACCGCGAGCGCCTTGCCAGCAGCGACGTCGCCACTTTCGACACTCCGCGCCGCCTGGCCGTGCTGGCTTCCGGAATTTCCTCTGCGCAATCGGACGTGGTGGAACAGCTCACCGGACCGTCGGTGAACGTTGCCTACAAAGATGGCCAGCCCACGCCCGCGGCTCAGGCCTTCGCCAAAAAAGCCGGAATCAACGTTTCGCAACTGGAAAAAGTTTCCACCGCAAAGGGTGAATACATTGCGGCGAAAGTTACGAGAAAGGGGCGTAAAGCCGCAGAGATTCTTGTTGAAGCGCTGCCCAAAGAGATCGCCGGCATTTACTGGCCGAAAAATATGTACTGGCGCAAGCCGAACGAGCGCTTTGTGCGTCCGGTGCGGTGGCTGGTGGCGATGCTTGACGGCGAGGTCATCCCGCTCGAGTTCGATGGAATTCGCGCCGGAAAAATTTCCCGCGGTCACCGAATCCTGTCGGATTCCGACGTCGATATTCCTCGCGCCGGGTCAGTCTATATCGATCGTCTGCGCGAGGCGAAAGTTCTCGGCCGCGCCGATCGCGAGCAGCAGATTCGCCAAGCGCTCGATGCCGCGACTCGCACCATCTCTGGAGCGCGCTGGCGCGAAGATAAAGCTTTGCTCGATTCGGTCGTCAATCTCACGGAATTTCCCTCGGTCATTCTGGGCAGTTTCGATGCGCAGTTTCTCGCCCTGCCGGAAGAGGTTCTGGTGACGGTGATGCGCGACCATCAGAAGTATTTCGCCATCGAGGATGCGACGGGCAAATTGCTGCCGCATTTTCTGGCTGTGCTTAACACTGACAGCGATCCGCAAGGGCTCATCCGTCACGGTAACGAACGCGTATTGCGCGCCCGCTTCAACGATGCACGTTTCTTCTGGGATACCGATCAGAAGCAGTCGCTGCTTGATCGCCTGGAACTGCTGCGCCACGTGACTTTTCAGAAAGATCTCGGCAGCTACTACGAGAAGACGCTGCGCGTGCAACGGCTGTGCAGTTGGTTGAGCGAGATCGTCCGCCAGAGCGGAATAGCAATTCGTCCGGGCATCGTTCACAAAGCGGCTTGCCTGGCCAAGGCCGATCTCACCACCGAACTGGTGAAGGAGTTTACCGAATTGCAAGGCATTGTTGGCGGGCTGTACGCGCGTGAACAGGAGCTCGATTCGGACTTGCCGAAGGCTACGCGCCTGTTGATTGCCGAGGCGATCTACGATCATTACAAGCCGGAGTCGACCGACGACGACGTGCCGCGCTCGATGGAAGGCGCAGTGCTTTCCATCGGCGACAAGGCCGATACGATTGCAGGAATGTTTGCGCTCGGCCTCGTGCCCAGCGGATCGAAAGATCCTTTTGCGTTGCGGCGTCAGGCGAATGCCATCGTCAAAGTCATCGCCGAGAAAAATTTGCCCCTGCGTCTGGACGATCTCATGCGCGATGCTCGATCGGGCTATGCGGAATCGGAGGCGGAAAAGAGATTCGTCGACGATGCGACGTATCTGTCGAGTGCGCAGGCGTTTTTCCGCGAGCGGCTGGAATTTTATCTGCGCGATGTGCGCGGTTACGACTACGACGTGGTCAAAGCCGTACTGGCTGCCGATGCGAGCGACGTAGTCGATGCCGTCCAGCGGGCCGAAGCGCTCAAGCAGGTTCTGCACATGCCGGAGTTTCAGGCCATCGGCGCTGCTTGCAAGCGCATGCGAAACATTCTGAAACAGGCAGACGAGAAGGGAATACGTAGCGCGACGGAATTGGAAGCCTTGGCCGATTCTCCAGAGGAAGAAAAAAATCTGATTTCGTATTTGGAGCGCACAGGGCCCGAGGCCGAGACTTTGCGTGAAACGAAACAATATGTCGAGGCTCTACGCTTGCTTTCTACTGCGCGCGAGCCGGTCGACAGATTTTTCGACAAGGTCATGGTCATGGTGGACGATGAACGCGTTCGCGGCAACCGCCTGGCGCTGCTCAAAACACTTTTGAAGGAATTTTCCACGATCGCAGACTTTTCTGAGATCGTGAAAGCATAATTTGTAATCGGGCAATTTTGTAATCGTGGCAACTTAACCGCCGACTCCACAACGCGACTGCTTTTAAAATTACAAAATTACCAAGTTACTCAATTGCCAAATCGATTGAAGATAGCAACGAAATTCTGAACAACGAAAAGGACTCATAGATATGGCGACAATGACCCTCCCCGAAAGAGAAGAGAAAACCACAAAACCCTCCACCACGAAGTATGTGTACTTTTTTGGCGGCGGCAAGGCCGATGGCAACGGCAAGATGAAAGACGTTCTCGGCGGCAAAGGCGCCGGCCTTGCCGAAATGACCAACGCCGGATTGCCCGTCCCTCCGGGATTCACCATCCAGACGGAAGCCTGCCGCGAATACATGCGCGGGGCTTTATCCAAAGAGGTCGACGCGCAGATGGACGAAGCCCTGGCGCATCTGGAAAAGCTGCAAGGCCAGCAACTTGGCCGCGGAGAAAATCCGCTGCTCGTCAGCGTGCGTTCGGGCGCGAAATTTTCCATGCCCGGCATGATGGATACCATCCTCAACCTCGGTCTCAACGATGAGAGTGTTAAGGCTCTCGCCGTGCGCAGCAACAATCCGCGCTTTGCGGCCGACTCCTATCGGCGATTGATTCAGATGTTCGGCAATGTCGTTCTCGATATCGAGAAATCGGCGTTCGATGAAGTTTTCGATGCCAAGAAGAAACAGAAAAAAGCCAAGCTCGATACTGATCTCGATGCCAAGGCGCTGCAGGAAGTGATCGCCGAATATAAGAAAGTCGTCAAAAAGCATGCCAAGCGCGACTTTCCGCAGGATCCACGCGAGCAACTCGTGATGGCCCGGGATGCCGTCTTCCGTTCGTGGCAAAACGATCGCGCCAAGCATTACCGCCGCATCAACAACATCGACGACATGCTCGGCACTGCCGTCAACGTGCAGGCCATGGTCTTCGGCAATCTTGGCGAAACCAGCGGCACGGGCGTGGGTTTCACGCGCAATCCCGCGACCGGCACGAAAGAGTTCTACGGCGAATTTCTTTTGAATGCGCAAGGGGAAGACGTGGTTTCAGGTGTGCGCACGCCGGTTCCGATTCTCGAACTACAGAAGATCTTGCCGGATGTCTACAGCCAGCTGCACGAAATTACCACGCGGCTCGAGCGCCATTACAAAGACATGCAAGATTTCGAGTTCACCATTCAAGATGGCAAGCTTTACATGCTCCAAACGCGCAACGGCAAGCGCACCGGGCTGGCCGCGGTTCGGGTCGCCATCCAAATGGTCGAAGAGGGATTGATCACCAAGGAAGAGGCGATCTTCCGCGTCGAACCCAATCAGCTTTATGACTTCCTCGTGCCAAGGCTCGATGAGAAGAGCGGAAAGATCGAAGTTCTTTCCAACAAAGGCTTGCCCGCTTCTCCGGGTGCTGCTGTTGGACAGATCGTTTTCACCGCTGACGCCGCCGTTGCAGCGGTACAAAAAGACAGCAAGGCGCAGGTCATTCTCGTGCGCGCCGAAACCACTCCCGAAGATATTCACGGCATGGAAGTCGCCAAGGGCATTCTCACCTCTCGCGGTGGCATGACCAGCCACGCCGCCGTCGTGACCCGCGGCATGGGAAAGTGTTGCGTTGCCGGCGCTGGGGATGTCGACGTGAACGAAAAAGCCCGCGAGATGCGTGTGAAAGGGCAGACGTTCAAAGAGGGCGACTGGATCTCGCTCGATGGCACCACTGGCCGCGTGATCAAGGGCAAGCTGAATACGCTCGCCGCTGCACCGGATGATCCCGAGATGCTGAAGTTTATGGCGTGGGCTGATCCGCATCGCACGATGAAAGTTCGCGCCAATGCCGATATCCCACGCGATGCGATTCAGGCGCGGGCTTTCGGGGCGGAAGGCATCGGCCTCTGCCGCACCGAGCACATGTTCTTCGGCGAGAAAAAGATCGGCCACATGCGGGCCATGATTCTCGCCGACAATGAAAAAGACCGCCGGGCCGCGCTCAAAAAGCTTCTTCCTCTGCAGCGCGACGATTTCGCGGGAGTCTTCAAAGCGATGGACGGACTGCCGGTGACGATTCGCACGCTCGATCCGCCGCTGCACGAATTTCTGCCGCGCCGCGAAGAGTTGATGGTCGATATCGCTCTGCTCTCGTCTTATAGCGCCGCGCAGAAAAAAGAGCTCGTCACCAAGTACAAGGACTACGGCATCAAGGGCGTTGGCGATCTGAAGAAAGGATTGCCTCCGCTACTGGCCCGCGTGGAGCAATTGCACGAGTTCAATCCCATGCTCGGCCATCGCGGCTGCCGTCTCGGCATCACTTATCCTGAGATCACTGAGATGCAGGCGCGCGCTATTTTCGAAGCTGCCGTCGCTTGCACCAAGAAGGGAATCAAAGTTCTTCCCGAAGTCATGATTCCACTCGTCGCCACGCTGAAGGAAATGGCCAACCAGGGCGCGATCGTCCGCCGCGTCGCCGAAGAAGTTTTCAAAGAAAAGGGAACGAAAATCGATTACATGGTCGGCACCATGATCGAGTTGCCGCGCGCGGCCCTGGTGGCCGATGAGATCGCCAAGGAAGCTGAGTTCTTCTCCTTCGGCACCAACGACCTCACGCAGACCACGTTCGGCTTCTCCCGCGACGATGTGAATAAGGTCCTGCCAACTTATCTTGGCGAAGGCATTCTCAAGCAGGATCCATTCGCTGCGCTCGATCAGGATGGCGTCGGACAACTGGTGAAGATGGCGACCGAACGTGGCCGCAAGACCCGCTCCAATCTTAAGGTCGGAATCTGCGGCGAGCACGGCGGCGAGCCATCATCGGTTGAGTTCTGCTATCGCACAGGACTGAACTACGTATCCTGCTCGCCCTTCCGCGTACTCACGGCGCGTCTGGCGGCGGCGCAGGCGGCTGCGACGGATACGCTGAAGGTTGAAGGCGGAAGAACAAAATAGTTTTGACCGGCATCAGTGAGAAAGGCTCGGGATAAATCCCGAGCCATTTTCTCATTATTGCAACCTGAGCGTTCTTATTGTCCCTTCGACATCGGCATATTCTTGGCGACCATCGGCTCGATATGCCTGGCTTCCTTCAGATGGCTTTCCAGAGTGGGCAGACTCTCAGAAGCGTAGTTCTTCACTGCCGAATCTTTTCCGTCCATGCTCTCATGCTTGAACGCGGCCACATCCTGGGTGTGATCCGTCACCATGTTCTGCATGTAGGTTTTGTCGAACTGTTCACCTGACAACCCGGAAAGTTTCTCTTTCAGGGCCGCGTCTTTAGTACTCAGACTCGCCGGCAGTGTGACCCCTGTCTTCTCTGCGACCTGTTTGAGTTGATCGTCATTTTGCGTGTGATCGTGAATCATTCTTTCTGCGAATTGTTTTACTTCCGGATTGCTCGTCTTCTGTTCTGCGAGTTTTCCCAGCTCAACCTCGGCCTTGTCGGCCCGCGCGGCTTCCATGACGAAGTGTTTATCTGCCGTCGACAACTCCGAAGAGCTGGACGTGGAAGAACTAGACGTGTTCGTCATGTGATTTCCCGTGGTATTACTTCCCATCTGTCCGTTCGATGCCTGCGCCGCGGCAAACCCACACATCGCGGCCAATGCCAGGGCCAACATCGATCCATTTAGAATGCGTTTTAATTTCATCCTGAAAACCCTCCCATAAGATCTCTTAACTTTTTGGATGCGCGCGCCTTTGAGAGGTTGGTAGTTGAGGAAGTGGATGAAGAGATTGGTAAAGTAAGCCCGGTAAAAGTCAGGCAATGCGCCGTGCCGGAAGAATCCGGCCTAGATAGAAATGACTAAGGGGCTACTGTACGCGCTGCAGGCGGGCCACCAGTTTTTGCGCCAGATTCTCGTCTGATTCCGACCACAACAGTCTTCCTGTTGCCCGCGTATTCTTTTCGGCCTTCATCGTGAATTCGATGAGTTTGCCCACGTTATCGCGTACCTTGCCTTGAGCTTCCTCGGTGAGGTCAATATTTTCCTGAAGAAATGGGGCGTCCGAACCAAAATCAATTTGCAGATCTCCTGTCTCTTCCTGTGCCCCGTCGTCAAATTCATCGCCCTGCAAGATGAACTTCACCCGGTTCGGCATCAGCCGCCAGTCTCGCCGCTCCTGGGTCGGAGGACTCCACAAATCCCAATGCGCCTCGAAGACGTACGCGTAGTCTTCATGGATGAGATCGGCGGCAATGACCAGCGCCTCCTCCGGCGGAATGCCGGGCGAAAAGCGGCGCTCGACGATGCTGGCCTCGTTCCACGAAATCGGCTGCACCGCCGCATAGGTAATTCCCGGCCGCTCAGCCGAAAACGGAAATTGCTGAAACATCGCCATGGCGTGCGGCAGCATGGCCGGGCCGGAAAAATCCGGAAACCATAAACTGAGATAAAGAGGGTCGGGCATGTCGGCTCGAATCTTTCTCTTTTGATTGTAAACGCTGTGTCCCCGAACGTTGTGAACGGTGGCCGCAAATGCTAAGGCTGCGATCTTCTCAGACGCGTTCGTTTTGATCAGCGCGTGGAAGGATCGCGCGGACCGCGACCGACTGGATCTACGCGCGCGGGGTCTCGTATTAAACACAAAAGCCACGGAGGAACAGGAGGAAAAGGCGCACGAAAAAAGGCGTGTTTCAGCGCTTTCGTGCTCATCGTGTCCTTCGCGGTTTATTGAATTTAGGACACAACTCCTGTGCGGAGAACTTTTGACACAGCAGATTTTTGGCTGCTACTATCGGAAGGTTGTCCACAGCTTCCCATCCACAATCGTCCCCGTCGTCTAGCCCGGCCTAGGACATCGCCCTTTCACGGCGGTAACACGGGTTCAAATCCCGTCGGGGACGCCAACAAAATAAACGGCTTCCGCAACACCACCGCTTTTCTTCATGATCCACTTTGATCCACTTAGGCGGGCGTGACATCCAAAACCGCGCCCCGCCTCACTAGTTTGACCAAGTTGCTTTGCGCCTCGCGCTTCTGTGGACCGACGGCCTGCATGTAAACGTCGGTCGTGACTTTCAGACTCGCATGGCGCAACAGTTCCTGTACAACCTTGGGATTCTCGCCGTTCGCATTCAACAGCGTCCCAAAAGTGTGCCGAAAGGTGTGATACGAAACGTGCTTGGTCACCTTCGCACGCTGCAAAGCCGGCTTGCCGTAATATCGCCACAACGTTCCTGGCCAATACGGCTGTCGGCCTTTCATGTGAGGCGAAGCGAATACCCAGTCGCTTGGACCGGCGTGCGGAGAAAGGTGTCTCCAGGCCCACAGCGACTCGGCCGTTTGCGCATCCAGCGGAACGTCTTTCAGAGAAGCTTCCGTTTTCGGCGCACCTTCCACCATTGCAACTACCGACCGACGGATGTGCAAGATGAGGTTTTCGAAATCCACATCCTGCCACCGAAGCCCGATCAGTTCTCCTCGACGCAACCCGGTGAATGCATCCAACTCGATCATCGTGCGGAGTGGATCGGGCAATTCCTTGAGAAATGCCATGATCTCTTCCGGCGTCAGAACATCGGGTGCTTTCTGCCGTTTCGCGCTCTGACGAACACTCGTGATTGGATTCTTCTCGGTCCACTCCCACCTGATCGCATGAGAATAGAGCGCGCTCATGATGTTTCTGATCTTGGCCCTGCTGCCCCGCGCTAGCGGAACACCAGTCTTCGGAAAACAGAGACTCTTGAGCCATTTTTCGACATCGGTTGCCTTGACGTCCGTCAGCCTGCACGCACGCCAACGCGGAAGAATCCACTTCTTCAGATAGCCCTCGTAGGTCACCTGCGTCGAGTATGATTTGCGATCTTCGTCCGCCGCATCGAGTCCCGGTTTGGTTTTGTTGAAAATATCCGGCAACTCGTGCTGGCGATAGTGATTCACAAGCGTCTCGAAACTGATACTCCTGATGAGCCTTTGAGGGGTTTGTTGGTTGATCTCTAAGCGGATTGCATCGACGGCAGCCTGGGCGGAAGACTCGGTCGGCAAGTCTTCCTGCGTTCCAATGACGATGTGTTTTCGCCGGATGGTACCGTCCAGCTGAACCTCTCTCCATAGGAATTCCCAAACCTTTCCTTTCTTGCGATCCGCCAGTCTCAGACTGCCTTTTTGATAACTCGTGCGCCTCATATTTCCTCCATTTCGGTTGAGGCGACACGGATGGCTGCCTCAGCTTAGCGCAAGTTGAGTGGCGGGTCGACATAACATCTGTTGAAAAATCGGCGAATCAGCCTGCTCTTTTCGCTCTCAACCACCCTTCGAGATCCGAAGCTCGGAACCGCCATAGTTTTCCCACTTGAATTCCGTGAATCTGACGGTTACGCGCCATTCGCTGTAGCGTTTTTGGGTGGATGCGGAGCAACTGGGCTGCTTCGTCGCTGTCTAAGAGCGGCTCAAAGACAAATTCGGTCCTAGGCCTGGACTGGCTTGAAGAAGGCGCAAACCTCGAAGGCTGGGATGCGGACATAATGAACTCCTTGGCCAAATCATGAAAATCGATTTGATTCGGCTGCTTCTGGGGATGTTCTATAAATGCAGATTGAATTTCCGTCAAACGGGCCTGATTTCTGCGGAAAACGCGATTGAAATTGCCAATTTAGACGGTGAAACGGGTTTTCCAGAGGGTTTTATCCCGTTTGACGGATTACGAAGGTTGGGGGTAAATAGCGGCATGAGGTGCCCTATGAAGACTGAAAAAAGAGCCGCCCTTAGTACCAAGGAGATCGAATCGAAGACTAATGTCGTTACAAGTGTCGAATTCGTAGTCCGCGCCGCGCTGCACGACTCGGTTGAGGATGACTTTGTCCACTCCATTGCCGGAAGGATTATTGCCGAGACTGAAAACCGTGGAGAAGAGGACGCAGGGCAAATTAGCGCCTCACTCGTTCAGTTCGGCGAGGCACTGGACCACGGCATCAGTGCGGAAAGGCTCGGAGATGGCATCTCTGGTGACATCGCAGAATACTGGGAACATCTTTTCGACGTGGAAACTGGCCATCCGAAAGAAGAAATACAAAATGAGTTCGAAGTGATAGCCCTCGATCTACTGATCATCGACTACGTAGCGATCTATCCGGAGTATCGGGGACTGAGGATCGCCGAGTCTGCTATTCACCGTGCGATCGACATTTTTGGTACCGGGTGCGGGCTGGTAGCATGCAAGCCTTGGCCGCTACAGTTCACTCCGTCTGTTGCGGACGATCAAGAAGCGTTGAAAAGACTTGCGTTGCCGAACGTAAGCAAGGGCGAGGCCATTCGGAAGCTGAGATCGTACTGGTCACGCCTCGGGTTCTGGCCGTTTGGCAACACCGGAATTTATTTGCTTAGCTTAGCGCAGAGGGGCTGTGACATATCTTCCCGAGATCGCAGGAAAGGCCTTCAGTGACTCTGATAGTCGGTAGTGGCTACGCCCGGTTAGAACGCTGCCTTCTCCTCGGTTTGGTTTGTTTTCATCGCTTTAACCCCCTTCCTGTCGGTCTTCCTGTCGATAAAGTCGCTGTCAATTCCGTCAACTCCTTCCACTCCGTCCATACCATTCCGGAATTTGCCCGAATTTGCGATCCGGTCTACCTTCCATTCCCTTCAGAGGGAGATGGAATATGCCGGGAAAGCCAAAGCTTTATGCACATCGGGTCAAGATCCTCAAGTACGTGAAAGTTTCAGACGCGTGGCGCTTCGCCAACGTTGTCAAGCGCAGCGGCAGGATCGTGCGCGACCACGTTCTGATTGCGGGCCGCGACGAACACCACCCCGAGGGCAGTTATTACCTCGAGTGGTATGAGCACGTCAAGCGTCACCGCCAGGCCGTTGCTGACTTCGCCACCGTGGCCGAAGCGGCCCGGCTCAAGGCCATCGAAGTTGAGGCTCTTAAAGCCGGGGTGATGTCGCGCCCGGCACAGCCTGCCACGATCAGCTCAACCGGCATTGCGCTGGCCGCGGCCGTCGACCAGTACCTCGCGATGGTCCAGGCGCAGCGCAGCCACCGGACCTACATCAGCTACCGCTACACCCTGAAGGAACTGCTCGTCCCGTCCTATGACAAAAGCTCCCTAGAGCAGGTGGCGCGCGAGGACATTCTGGCCTTCATGGCCCATTGTTATCAACTTGGTTTGGGCCACCGGACCGTCTACGACAAGCTGGTCGTCGTGCTGCAGCTTTTCAAACGGCACGGGAAAAGCGGCCTGATCGCATCGAGTGACTGGCCCAAGTACGTTGAAAAGATCCGCCCGATTTACGAGCCGGAAGAAATCCAGTCGATGTTCACTCACGCCATCGGCGACGAGGCGATCTTTCTGAAATTTATGCTGGGCTCTGGATTTCGTGATCAGGAGGCGCAACATGTCTGCTGGCGCGATCTCGACTTCCGCCACAGTCACGTTCGGGTCACCGCTAAGGCAATCTGGGACTTCCGGCCGAAGAACTGGGAGGAGCGCGTTGTACCGCTGCCCTCAGCTCTGATCGACCAGCTGCAGCGACTAAAAGAGACACGCAATGCCTTACCGGCGCAGTTGGTGTTTCCCAATAAACGTGGAAACCCCAATAGCGAGAACGACGCGATTGTGAAGCGGGTCGCCGAGCGGGCGAAGTTGAATTGTGGACAGTGCGTTACGAAGCACGGCAACAAGTGCGCTGAAGGGCCGTACTGCCAGCACTTTTTCCTGCACAAGTTCCGTCACACATTTGCCACCGAGCACCTGCGGCACGGCGTGGACATCCGCACGCTTCAGACGTGGATGGGCCATCGCGACATCAAATCGACCATGGTTTATCTGAAGGGGGTGCAATCGAAAGACGCTTTGGCAAAAGTGAACGCAGGAGCCCTGGCGGGCTATGTTGCCTGATCCGGTGCAATTGGATCTGACTCTTAGGCTATGCTGTTCCCTAATCATGAAGCGAAAACATCCTGAATTGCCGGACCGCTATGACGCGTTCTTGCAGGAACTGAAGGAGCGAATCCGCAGCGCGCAGGTGCGCGCCGCTCTGTCCGTCAATCGGGAACTCGTATTGCTCTATTGGGGTATCGGCAGAGACATTCTTAGCCGTCAGCAATCGGAGGGGTGGGGAGCAAAGGTCGTCGACAGGCTGGCTCATGACCTGCTCCAAGCTTTTCCGGGGATGGCTGGGTTTGGCGCGCGAAACCTCAAATATATGCGGGCTCTCGCCGAAGCCTACCCCGACCAGCAATTTGTGCAACAGGTCGTTGCACAATTGCCCTGGGGACACAATGTACGAATTCTTGAAATGGTCAAGGCCCCGGCGGAACGGGAATGGTATATCCGGCAGGCTGTCGAGAGTGGCTGGACGCGGAACGTCCTTGTCCATCAAATTGAGGGTGACCTTCACCGCAGGCTGGGCCGTGCAGTCACGAACTTTCAGCGAACGCTCCCGGCTCCCCAGTCAGAACTGGCCCAGGAACTCCTCAAAGACCCCTACAACTTCGATTTCCTAACGCTCGGGACAGAGATGCTGGAGCGTGATTTGGAACGTGGTCTGATCGACCATCTCCGCGACTTAATTTTGGAACTCGGCAAGGGATTTGCATTCGTCGGAAACCAATACCATCTGGAAATCGGCGGGCAAGACTATTTTCTCGATCTGCTTTTTTATCA
>Ga0335073_10011532_pt1 | contig 12415 bp, 11 predicted proteins | sample Lox_Sample_22_FD_207093 | JGI IMG/M metagenome (GOLD analysis project Ga0335073, IMG submission 207093) | Soil microbial communities from Loxahatchee National Wildlife Refuge, Florida, United States - Lox_Sample_2.2 | ecosystem: Environmental > Terrestrial > Soil > Wetlands | place: USA...
GCCGGTGTGCGCGTCGGACCGGTATATACTACGATCGGAGTCACCGGACCCAGGTCGGAGAGAAGCGCGGCACCCTTCGGCGTCGGCGTGCGCAGGCTCGACAGCAGTGCCGAAAACGGCGCGCTCATTTCGCCGCCATTGTCGGCGCCGACCTCTTCCTCCTCATCCTCCACGGCCGGCCGCTTGCGATGCGGTCCGCAGATCTCGTCGTGCAGATTAGGCGGCGCGGCGTCGATCGGAGCGAGCGCATCGACGGAGCCGAGGGACGGCGTCAGCCAGGCCAGCGGATTCTGCGTAAAGCCGCTTTCCAACAACTCGGCCGCTTTGACCGCGCGGGCCGCGGATGATGGCGCACCGAGCACCACGGCGATGAGCTGCTTACCGCCTCGCGTGGCGGTGGCGACGAGGTTGAATCCGGCGGCACAGATGAAGCCGGTCTTCATGCCGTCGGTGCCGGGATAGCGCCCGAGCAAGGTGTTGTAGTTGCGGATCACGCGCCGGCCGAATTTGATCGCCGGAATGTGCCAATAGAATGAGTATTCGGGAAAGTCGTGGATCAGCGCCCGGGCGAGAATGGCGAGATCGCGCGCCGAGACGATTTGGCCGTCGGCCGGCAGGCCGTTGGGGTTGACGAAGTTCGATTCACTCATGCCGAGGCGATGCGCCGTCTTGGTCATGTCGTCGCAGAAATTCTCGATCGAGCCGTCGACACCCTCGGCGAGCAGCACGGCCATGTCGTTCGCCGACTTGACCATCATCATCTTGATCGCATTGTCGACCGTCACCTGGGTGCCGACCGCAAATCCCATCTTGGTCGGCGACTGTACGAACGCATTGTGCGAAACCGTGAACAAGGTATCGAGCGTGATGCGATGCTGCTTGATGGCCTGCAGCGTGACGTACAGCGTCATCAACTTGGTTACCGACGCCGGATACCACGGATAGGTCGCGTTGTCGGCGTGCAGCACTTTGCCGGACTCGGCCTCGACCAGAATCGATGCGCCGGCGTAGGCAGCTGTTGACGGTAACGCCGTGGCGGCCGCGGCACCGAGAGCAATGGCTAGCGTCAGCGCCCGAACAGTTTGCGATTGGTGCACGCGTCGCGATCCGTTCGGTTGCTCGGGCCCCGACAGTCGCCGCAGGCATTGCCCGAGGAACCGACAAAGGGGCCGCGAGGGGTTCACAAAAGGTTCTCGAAGCCAGCTGGCGAACCATCTAAGCCCAAGGGCCGCTCGAACGCAAAGCGAAATCCCGGTATCATTTGCGATAATATGATGTTTCGTGTTGCATCACCGCCTCTGCCAAGGAAAAGCGACCGAAATTCGACGAAGGGAGCGATCATGACCGCCTGCATCGTAGGATGGGCGCACACGCCGTTCGGCAGGCTCGGCGGCGAGACCGTCGAGAGCCTCATAGTGAAAGTTGCGACGCAGGCGCTGGCCGATGCCGGTGTTGCCGCCAAGGACGTCGACGAGATCGTGCTCGGCCATTTCAACGCCGGCTTTTCGGCACAAGACTTCACCGCTGCGCTGGTGCTGCAAGCCTCGCCCGATCTGCGCTTTAAGCGCGCGACCCGGGTTGAAAACGCCTGCGCGACCGGCTCTGCCGCCGTGCATCAGGGCCTCAACGCGATCGCTGCCGGATCGGCGCGCATCGTGCTAGTGGTGGGCGTCGAGCAGATGACGACGACGCCCGCCGTCGAAGTCGGCCGCAATCTGCTCAAGGCATCCTATGTGCGCGAGGAGGCCGATATCGACGGTGGTTTCGCCGGAATTTTCGGCAAGATCGCCGCGCTATACTTCCAGCGCTGGGGCGATCAGTCGGAAGCGCTCGCCCGCATCGCCGCGAAAAACCACAAGAACGGCGTCGACAACCCTTATGCGCAGATCCGCAAGGATCTCGGCTACCAATTCTGCCGCGAGGAAAGCGAGAAGAATCCGCGCGTGGCGGGCCCGCTCAAGCGCACCGATTGTTCGCTCGTCTCCGACGGCGCGGCGGCGATCGTGCTCGCCGACGTCGACACCGCGCTGAAATTTGACAAGGCGATCGTGTTCCGCGCGGCCGAGCATGTGCAGGACTTTTTGCCGATGTCGCGACGCGACATTCTCAAGTTCGAAGGCTGCGCGGTCGCTTGGCAGCGCGCACTGGCGGCCGGCGGCGTCGCGCTTGCCGACCTGTCCTTCGCCGAGGTGCACGACTGCTTCACCATCGCCGAGCTGATCGAATATGAAGCGATGGGGCTGGCGCCGGAGGGACAGGGCGCGCGCGTCATCGCCGAAGGCGCCGTCGCCAAGGACGGCAAGCTCCCGATCAATCCGTCCGGCGGGCTCAAGGCCAAAGGTCATCCGATCGGCGCGACCGGCGTGTCTATGCACGCCATTGCTTCGATGCAGCTCACCGGCACGGCCGGCGCCATGCAAGTCAAGGACGCCCGCCTCGGCGGCATCTTCAATATGGGGGGCGCCGCGGTCGCCAATTACGTGAGTATCCTTGAACGGCTGCGCTAACGCGCGTCGAGCAAAAAGTGACAGCCGGTTTTGCGTCCGGACACGCGGCGGAACAGACCTTAGAACGAGATGACAAATTCAAAGATAAGTCATCCTGCTATAAAGGCGTGCGGGTGATTGGGGGGCGGAGATGAGTGATCAGCCGAAAAGCGCAGACTTCGTTATTTCACGCGTATTCGAAGCGCCCCGCGAGCGCGTCTGGCGGGCGCTGACCGAGCCGGAACGTATGAAGAACTGGTGGACGCCACCGACCTTCACCATGATTGCCATCAATATGGATTTTCGCCCCGGCGGCGTCTTTCATTGCGGGATGCGCTCGCACGAAGGCTACAAGATGTGGGGCAAGTTCGTTTATCGCGAGATCGCGGCGCCAGAGCGAGTGGTTTTCGTCAATTCGTTTGCCAATGAGGCGGGCGAGCCGAAACGTCATCCCATCATTCCGACGTGGCCGATGGAGACGTTGACTACCATGACTTTCGAAGACGAGCCCGGCGGCAAGACTAAGCTCACCGTCCGCTGGGTCCCGCACAACGCAACCGACATCGAGCGCAAGACCTTCGACATGTCCCACGTCGGCATGAAGGCCACCTGGGGCGGCACCTTCGATCGGCTGGCCGCATATCTGACGAAGCCCTGAAAGCCGTCACCGCGACACGGCAGCGCTTGCGCCGCGCACCGTCGGCGGCGGCAGGAACGAGCGATCGAAAACGCCGGCGGCCTTGTCGCTCGCCCTAAACGAATAGGCAAGCGCGAGCTGATCGATCGAAGCGGCAAGGCGCTGCGGATCGATGTCGCCATAGCCGTTGACCTTAACGCCCGCCGTCACGATGTTGTCATCGATTGCCATACGCAAGCGCTCCAGTTCGACGGCCTTGTTGGCGGTATCTTCGCGGCGCAGCACCGCCTCGACCGCGCGTGCCGGCTCGCGCACCGTATCCTGCAACGCCTTGACATAGGCGCGCAAAAAACCCCGCACCGCTTCCGGCTTGTCTTGCGCGAACCGCGGGGCGACCACGATGGCGTCGCCGTAGAGTTCGAGCCCGTAATCGGCCATCTGCAGCACGACGAGATCATCCACGGGCACGCCGCGCGCTTTCAGATCGACATAAGAGGTGAACGGGCAACCGGTGATGGCGTCGACCTCGCCTGAGGCGAGCATCGGTTCGCGCACCGCCAAGCCGATATTTTCGATCCCGACCTTGGCGCCATCGATGCCGTTCACCTTGGCGAAAATCGGCCATTGCGCGAAGGCCGGATCCGCCGACGGCGCGCCGAGCTTCTTGCCTGGCAAATCCCGTGGCGCGACGATGCCGCGGCTTTTGCGGGCGATGATGGCATAAGGGGGCTTGTCAAATACCACGAACACGGCCTTGATCGGCGTCTTGGTGACGTCGCGAAACTTGATGAGCATGTTGATGTCGACGACACCCATATCGTCCTTGCCCGTCGCCAGCCGATTGATGGCTTGTGGCGAGCCGTCGCTGGCGGCATCGATGGTCACGTCGAGCCCTTCGTGCTTGAAGTAGCCCTTGTCGATGGCGAGGAAGAAGGGCGCTGCCGGTCCGTCAACTTTGCGATCGAGCGTAAAGTGGATTGCGGTTTCGGCGTGCGCTGTTAACGAGCGCGAGAGGGCGACAAACAATGCCAGGAGCGCGACGGACTGGGTGAGCCGCGCGCGATCGACGATGGCCATGCCCGGTTCCTCGTTCGGTTCCGCAACATTGTTAATGTTCGCCGGCCCGGCTCCACGGCTGCGATCTGATAAAGAACATGCCGCCGCAGAGCGCAAGTGGAAGGTGCTGCCGGGCGGGTGCGACACGGGCGCATCCTTAATGCGGACGCGGTTCCCGCGGATGTGGAGCCCATCATGGCGACGGTGAACCCCGCTTGGCCGACATTGCGCGCTCCGTTCGCGCCGCCCGACGAAGAATTGGCGGCGGCGTTGCTGGCCGGCGCGGCGCGCGAGGCCCGCGCCGAGCGGCGCATCGACGCCCGTGCGCGTGGTCTCGTCGAAGCGATCCGCGCCAAGACCGGCGGGCTCGGCGGCATCGAGGATTTTTTGCACGCTTACTCGCTTTCGACCAAAGAGGGGCTCGCCCTGATGGTGCTGGCCGAGGCGCTGTTGCGGGTGCCCGACCCGGCCACCGCGGACCGCCTAATCGAGGACAAGCTTGCCGCCGGCCGTTGGCTCGACGGCGACGTCAAATCGACGGCGCTTTTGGTTTCGGCCTCGGCGTGGACGCTCGGCATTGCCGCCCGCATCATCCATCCGGGCGAGACGCCGCAAACGATTCTCGACGATATCGCCAGGCGGCTTGGGCTGCCGACGTTGCGCACCGCCACGCGCCAGGCGATGCGGCTGATCGGCGCGCATTTCGTGCTCGGCCAGACGATCGAGGAGGCGCTGGCACGCGCCCGCGGTGAATTTCGCTATTCATTCGACATGCTCGGCGAAGGCGCGCGCACCGCGGACGATGCCGAAAAATATTTTGCGGCGTATGCCGCCGCCATCGACGCCATCGGCGCGAGCGCCGGCAATGCTGGATTGCCGGCGCGCCAGGGGATTTCGGTCAAGTTGTCGGCGCTGCATCCGCGCTTCGAAGCGACCTCACGTGAGCGCGTGCTGAAGGAACTGGTGCCGCGCGTCGTCGATCTCGCGCGCCTCGCCAAGGCGCGCGAGCTGCAATTCACCATCGATGCCGAGGAAGCGGACCGGTTGGAATTGTCGCTCGAGGTCATCGGCGCCGTGCTCAGCGAGCCCTCGCTGCGCGGCTTCGAAGGTTTCGGGCTTGCGGTGCAAGCTTATCAGAAGCGCGCCCTTGCCGTGATCGGCTGGGTCGAGGAAGCGGCCGCCGCTTTCGGCGGCCGGCTGACCGTCCGTCTGGTCAAGGGCGCCTATTGGGACACCGAGATCAAGCGCGCGCAGGAGCGCGGTCTGCCCGACTATCCGGTCTTCACCCGCAAGGCGATGACCGATCTCTGCTACCTGGCCGGCGCCAAGCGGCTGCTGGCGGCGCGCGCAAAAGTATTCCCGCAATTCGCCACCCACAATGCGCTCACGGTCGCGAGCGTCATCGAGGACGCCGGTGGCGTCGCGGGCTTCGAGTTTCAGCGCCTGCACGGCATGGGCGAGGCGCTCTATGCGGCACTCATCGCCGAATGGCCGGACGCGGTGTGCCGCGTCTATGCCCCGGTCGGCGGCCACCGCGACCTTCTGGCTTATCTGGTGCGACGACTCCTGGAGAACGGTGCCAATTCGTCGTTCGTCTCTGTCGCCGCCGACCCAAACGTACCGATCGCCGAGATTCTTCGCCGCCCGCAGGCGCGCATTGCCGGTCCTGGCGATGCGCGCAACCGAAAAATCCCGCTGCCGCGAGATCTCTATCAGCCGGAACGGCGAAACTCCGCCGGCGTCGAATTCGGCGAGCGCGCAAGCCTCGAAAAGCTGCTCGCCGAAATTCGCGCCGGAACGCAGGCCAGGGCTGAAGCGGGCCCGCTCATCGACGGCATTGCACTGCCCGGTATCGAGCGCCCGGTCGTTTCGCCGATCGACGGCGACGTCATCGGCACCGTGCGCGAGGGCGACGCGGCGCTCGCGCACGCGGCGATGACGGCGGCCGCGGCCGGCTTTAGCGCTTGGGCGGCCACACCAGGCGCGCAACGCGCCGCGACGCTCGAGCGTTCAGCCGACCGTCTTGAGAAAAACCGCGGCCAATTGCTCGCGTTGTTGCAGAACGAGGGCGGCAAAACGCTGGACGATGCGCTCGCGGAAGTCCGCGAGGCGGTCGATTATTGCCGCTATTACGCGGCGCAGGCGCGCATCATGCTTGCCGCGCAAGCCATGCCGGGCGCGACCGGTGAAAGCAATACTTTGCGCTATCGCGGCCGTGGCGTGTTCGTCTGCATCAGCCCGTGGAATTTCCCATTGGCGATTTTCCTGGGCCAGATTACTGCCGCGCTTGCCGCCGGCAATGCGGTCGTGGCGAAACCGGCGGAGCAGACGCCGCTTGTTGCCGCGCGCGCCGTGGCGCTGCTGCACGAGGCCGGTGTGCCGGCGAGCGCGCTGCACCTTGTGCCCGGTGACGGCAAGGTCGGTGCCGACCTTGTCGCCGATCCAACTACTTCAGGCGTCGCGTTCACCGGCTCGACCGAAGTCGGCCGCGCCATCAATCAAGCGCTCGCTGCCAAAAGCGGGCCGATTGTGTCGCTGATCGCCGAGACCGGCGGCATCAACGCCATGATCGTCGATGCCACCGCATTGCCCGAGCAGGTGATCGACGACGTGATCACATCCGCCTTCCGCTCGACCGGTCAACGCTGCTCGGCGTTGCGGCTTCTCTGTCTGCAAGAGGACGTTGCCGCGCTCATGCTTAACATGCTGATCGGGGCCACACGCGAACTTTATGTCGGCGATCCGCGTCAGCCTGCGACCGATGTCGGTCCGGTGATCGACGCCGAAGCGAAAGAAAAACTTGAAGACTGGATCGCCGCGATGGAGCACTCAGGCCGCGTGCGCTACCGCTTCGACGGCGACGTGCCACCAGCCGGCGGGACCTATGTCGCGCCAACGATCATCGAGCTCGACCGCGCGCGCGAGCTGAAAGAGGAAGTGTTCGGTCCGGTGCTGCATGTGGTGCGCTGGCGGGCGGACGAGCTTGACGCGCTCATTGACGATATCGCGAAGAATGGCACGGCGCTGACGCTCGGCATCCATTCCCGCATCGACCTCACCGTCGCGCGCATCACTGCGCGGCTTGCCCACGGCAACGTTTATGTCAATCGCAGCATGATCGGCGCGGTGGTCGGCACCCAGCCGTTCGGCGGCACGCAGCTCTCCGGCACCGGCCCCAAGGCCGGCGGACCGAATTATCTGCGCCGTTTCGCCGCCGAGCAGGTGCTGACCATCAACACTGCGGCGGCCGGCGGCAATGCCGGCCTGTTGGCGCAGGAGGAATAGTAGGGAATAGCGCCGATCCAGCTAAACTTCGCAATTCAATTAACACAATTGCGACATTATCGCGCTATGCTGATGAAGTCATGGCTGATTCGATCAATCGCCTTTATCAAGCGGCGCTCGCCTGCCGGCACGACGATCCGTCCACCTCGCGGACGGCACGGCTGCTGCGTTCCGGCCGCGCCAAGATGGCGAAGAAACTCGCCGAAGAAGCGGTCGAGGTGGTGATCGATTCCGTGCACGGCGACCGCGAGGAGGTCGTTAAGGAAAGCGCCGACCTCATCTACAATCTGGTGGTACTGTGGGTCGCGTCCGGCATCCGCCCCGACGATGTCTGGAAAGAGATGGATCGCCGCGAGCGCCTGCTGGGCATCGCCGAGAAGGTGCCGAAAAAGGTACTCGACAACAGCGCGCGCCGTACCGTCGTCGCGTTGGAAGCTCGCCGCCTGCCCAAGCGGCGCTGATGCCGCCTTGCCGCATCGTGGCGGATAGACATTGACTTTCCTTCGCCGCTTTTTCGCAAAGCCTGCTTCCACTTTTCCGGATCATGCTCTAGGAGCTAGCAAGCGAGCCGCACATTCCCGCGCAAGCGGGGGTCCGGATGAAATGCAGTGTGCGCAGGTTCCCGCTGTCGCGGGGACCTGCGCATAAAGTGAAAATTCGGTTCCGGGATCACTCATGCTCCGCCGCCTTTACGATTGGTGTGTCGACATCGCCGGCAAACCTTACGCCGCCTGGGTGTTGGGGGCAGTGTCGTTTGCCGAGAGCTCGTTCTTTCCCATCATCCCGGATGTGATGCTGATCCCGATGGCGCTGGCGCGGCCGGAGCGGGCGTGGCGGTTGGCGGCTGTATGCACGTTTGCTTCGGTGGCCGGCGGGCTCCTCGGCTATTTCATCGGCGCGGTGCTCTACGGCACGGTCGGGCATTGGCTCATTCACCTCTACGGCTACGGCGACAAGGTCGAGGCGTTCCGCGCCGCTTACGTGCAATACGGCGCCTTGATCATCCTGCTCAAGGGATTGACGCCGATCCCGTACAAGATCGTGACCATCACCTCGGGTTTTGCCGGCTACAACATCGGATTGTTCGTCCTGTTCTCGCTCATCACCCGTGGCGCGCGTTTCTTTTTCGAGGCGTTCCTGCTCAACCGCTACGGCGCGCGCGCCCGCGGCATCATCGAGGAGCGGCTCGGCATGTGGGCATCATTGGCCGCGGTCGCCATTGTCGTTGGCTTTATTGTCGTGGTGCGCGTATTCTGAAGGCGTAAAGCGCGGCCGCGAGTCGTAGGCCATGACGGGAATCGCCAAATCGAGGATTGCTTGCGCCGCCGTGGCGTTTTGTTTGATGCTGTCGGCAACCGCCGATATTTCCGTCGCCCAGAACAGCCCGGCCTCAGCCAACCGAGCGCCCGCTGGCGTGCTGCCGGCGGCGCCTTCGACGCCGAGCGCCGCCGCGCCGTCCATTCCGCCGCAACCTCCTGCCGCCGATCAAGCCGGATTTTTGCATCAGCTGAAAGTCTGGTGGAATGATTCGATCGCTTTTGTTGATCAAACGATGAAAGATACCGGCGTCAAGGTCGCAGATGTCGGCAAAAAGTCGAGCGCCGCCACGCAGGGCGCCGCGGCTGCGGCCAACGACGCCGCGGCCGCCACGCAAAGTGCCATGAAAGATGCGGTCGAGGCGACCAGGGGCGTGGCCATCGGCGCGGCCGACGCCATGAAGAGCGCGGTCGAAGCGACCAAAAACGCCGCCACCGTCCTGGCCAAGCTGCCGAACACACGCTTCGTCGGCCTGCACGAGCGCTGCGCGAGAGCGCGAAACGGCGCGCCGGATTGTGAGGCCGCTGCCGCCGCCGGCTGCCGCAGCAAAGGCTTTGCCGGCGGTCATCCGCTCGATGTCCGCACCGCCAAAAAATGCGATACGACGATGCTGCAAGCCGGACAAGCGCCCAGCCTCAACGATTGTCTGGTCGAGACCATCGTCACCCGCGCTATCTGTCAGCAATAGTGGAGCGTGATCTTGCGGCAGACCGGTGTCCGCCTTTCCGGATCAAGCTCTGACCGGAGTAAACCTTCCCCATGATGTCTGAAACCGATCGTAACAGGGCGGCCGATATCCTTGTCGCCGCGGAAAAAACCCGCAAACAAGCCGTCCAACTCTCCAAGACGTGGCCGGACATCACTATCGAGGACGCCTACGCCATCTCGACCGAGGTGGCCAATCGCAAGATCGCAGCCGGCGCCAGGCTGATCGGGCACAAGATTGGGCTGACCTCGAAGGCGATGCAGCGCTCCTCGCAGATCGATGAGCCGGATTACGGCCACCTGCTCGACTATATGATGATCGGCGATGGCGCGCGCGTGCCGCACGAAAATTACTGCCTGCCGCGGGTCGAGATCGAGCTTGCCTTCATCCTCGGCCGGCCGCTGCGCGGCCCAGGCGTACGGCTGCCCGACGTGCTGCGCGCCACCGAATATGTCGTGCCGGCGATCGAGATCGTCGACGCGCGGCTGCAGGACCCGCGCAAGATCTTCGACACAGTAGCCGACAATGGCGCTGCCGCCGGCATCGCCATCGGCGGCCGGCCGGTCGGGCCTTTGGACGTCGATCTGCGCTGGGTCGGCGGCATCATGTATCGCAATTCGGAGATCGAGGAGACTGGCGTCGCCGCCGGCGTGCTGGGCCATCCCGCGCTTGGCGTCGCCTGGCTCGCCAACAAGCTCGGCGCCCACGGCGTCACGCTCGAGGTGGGCCACATCGTGCTTGCCGGCTCGTTCACGCGCGTGGTGTTCGCCAGGAAGGGCGACACTTTGCACGCCGATTTCGGCACCCTTGGCGGCATCGCCGTGCAGTTCGTTTGATCGCCTGCGTCTCCCCGCGGTGGGGGGAAGTGTTGCGCCCGTCGCCCCGCGGCGCGATCATGCGCCGGACGACCGGGGCCAAGGCGCGATGCATCGTGCTTGCCAACAATGCCATACGTCGGGTCTTGCGCTGGGGTTTTGCCGCCACCGCGTTGTTGCTGCCGGCGACGCTGTTGCACGCGGCGTTGCCGACCGATGAGGATGTTTCCGGCCCGACGTCATTGGCCGGCCAACTCCTGATCGCCACGCCGCAACTGCGCCAGCCGATTTTCGATCATGCCGTGATTTTGCTGGCGCAGCATAGCCGCGAAGGTGCGCTCGGCATCATCATCAACCGTCCGCTCGACACGCGCCCGATAGCCGCGCTGCTGGCCGCGTTCGGCGTCGATGCGAGCGGCGTGAGCAACAATGTGCGCGTGTTCGTCGGCGGTCCGGTCGACCTCACCGTCGGCTTTGTGCTGCACACGGCCGATTATCATCGCCCCGATACGATGGACATCGACGGCCGTGTGGCGCTGACCGGCGCAGCCGACGTCCTGCGCGACATTGGGCTCGGCAAAGGCCCGCGAAAGAGCCTGGTCGCCTTCGGTTATGCCGGTTGGGCGCCTTCACAGCTCGAAGACGAGATCAAGCACGGCGTCTGGGTGACGTTGCCGGAAGATCCGGAGCTCATTTTCGACGACGACCGCAGCAAGGTCTGGGCCGACGCGCTAGCGCGGCGTAAACCGGCGCGCTGATTTTGATTCCCCGCCTTATTCCTCCGCCTTTCAGAGCGAGGAGAGCATTGCGGCGGTGGCTCCCTCCCCCTGTTGGGGGAGGGTCGAGGTGGGGGTCGCCGCGTTGACACGCCGCGCCATCGGCTTACATTTAATGCAGTTCCGAGGGGAGCTCCCTGGAGGGAGCTGAGAGACCGCCGCACCCCTTTGCCTTCCCTCCTCCGCTTGCCGGGGAGGATCTAGGTGGGGGCGCAACCGCGAAAAACCCTTTGAACCTGATCCGGGTCATGCCGGCGAAGGGACAGGAATATCTGCCAATGCCGCCCGCCGTTCTCACTGCCAGACTTGTCGGCCCGCTGTTCGTCGCCATCGGGCTCGGCATTTTGCTCAACGCGCCGTTTTATGTCGGAGCGATCGTCGAAGCCGTGCATAGCCCTACCCTCGTCTACATCTCCGGCATCGCTTCGCTGCTGGCCGGGCTCGCCGTCCTCAACGCCTACGCAGCATGGACCGCCGACTGGCGCGTCATCATTACGATCCTCGGCTGGCTGTTGGTGATCGCGGGCGTCGTTCGCATCGTGTTGCCGGAGCTCGTGACGCGGCTTGCGACTACGATCTATTCCGGCCCGACGGCGCTGGCGATTACCGGCGCCGTTGTGCTCGTACTCGGCGGCTTTCTCAGTTTCAAGGCTTACCGGCCGGCGGTCACATAGCCGGTGTTGGAGATCATGCGCATATGAAAAAGGTGAAGCGATGAACAAGCCCATGGCCGAATCCGATCTCGCCACGCCGAAGGTCACGACCGGCCCGATCGCCGGCTCGCGCAAGATTTACGCGCGGCCCGACGCGGCGCCCGAGCTGAAAGTGCCGCTACGCGAGATCGTGCTCGATGCTTCCTCTGGCGAGCCGCCGGTGCCGATCTACGACCCGTCCGGCCCCTATACAGATCCCGACGCGGCGATCGATGTTGAAAAGGGTCTTTCCCGCACGCGCACCGAATGGGTGCGCGGACGCGGCGGCGTCGAGGACTATCAAGGCCGCCCGATCAAACCGGTCGACAACGGCAATGTCACGGGAAAGCATCTCGCGCGGAATTTTCCCAACACCCCGAAGCCGCTGCGCGGGCTTGCCGGCAAGCCGATCACCCAACTCGAATGGGCGCGAGCGGGCGTCATCACCAAGGAGATGATCTACATCGCCGAGCGCGAAAATCTCGGCCGCAAGAAGATGCTCGACGCAGCGCTTGCCGCCCATGACGACGGCGAAAGCTTCGGCGCCTCGGTGCCGCTCTTCGTCACGCCGGAATTCGTGCGCAGCGAAGTGGCGCGCGGCCGCGCGCTCATTCCCCCCCAGATAAATAACGGCGAAGTGGAGCC
>Ga0335073_10011533_pt1 | contig 12414 bp, 9 predicted proteins | sample Lox_Sample_22_FD_207093 | JGI IMG/M metagenome (GOLD analysis project Ga0335073, IMG submission 207093) | Soil microbial communities from Loxahatchee National Wildlife Refuge, Florida, United States - Lox_Sample_2.2 | ecosystem: Environmental > Terrestrial > Soil > Wetlands | place: USA: Florida...
AGCTCCCTGCTGTTTTCCGTTGATGGCCCGAAGAACAGTTTTCGGATGTCCTCTCCCGACGGAACCTGCAGCCTGTCTTTCAGCGCTAACGCCAGCTCGTTGATTTCCGATCCCAATGCCATGGAAACTCTGCCGGCAGGCGAACTCGCCAAGCTGGAGGGCCCGGCAATTGTGGACGGCGATGCACTGCAAATCTCCATGTTCAATGGCACGGATTGGGAGTTGAAGGAAATCACGGTTGGCTTGACCATCGTGCGCCCGGAAGAAAGCGAAGCCGACTTCTATAAGACTGCCAGGCTTTTGCCCGCCGCGGCCACGACTACCGAGGACCCCGAAGCCGCCGGCAAGCCCTCTGACAAAACCCTCGTGCTCCACTTGAAAGCAGAGGCCAACCCGCTCGTGACTACCGTATTTGAGGGCAAGCTGAATGCCGCCCTGTCCGCCGACCAGGAATGGCATTGGGCGATCCTCAGCGCCAAAGGCGTTCCACCCACCCCACAGGTTCCTCTGCCCTCGTTTTAAGCCTTGGCATTGTCATTGGGAACGTCCGCAGCTGCTCTACGCCGCGGCCAGGGCGTATCGAGGAATCCGCTGTTTCCCGTCCCCGGCTTCGCGCCTATGCTACCCTGCAACTACAGAAGGCATGCCGTCCGCAAGCCAGATTCGCGTCGGTACCGCGGGCTGGTCCTACAAAGACTGGGAGGGCATCTTTTATCCCCCCGGAATGCAACGCCGCAAGCAGCATGCGCTCGAAATTCTGGCCCGTTGCTTTGACGTGGTCGAGATCAACACGTCCTTCTACGGCCACATTAAACCGGAACTGGCTCGCCTCTGGATGCGGCGGACGCACGAAGTGAACCCGCAGTTTATGTTCACCGCCAAGCTGCATCGCTCTTTTACTCACTCCCCGCTGGCGGTCATGGAGCCAACGTCTGCCGCCACCATCCGCCCCAATGACGAGGATGAAAAACTGGCACGCGAAGGCCTGGACGTGCTGGCGGAGGCCGGGAAACTGGGCGCCCTGCTCATCCAGTTCCCGGTCTCATTCAAAAACACGTCGCTCAATCGCGAGTATCTGGAAAGCTTGTTGCGCCAGTTCATCGAATATCCCCGCGTGGTCGAGGTCCGCCATTCCAGCTGGGATAATCCCGAAACCCTGCGTGATTTTGAGCGCAAGAATGTTTCCTTCTGCAACATCGATCAGCCGCTCATCGGCCGCTCGCTTGAAGCAACCGAGCACGTCACCGCACCGGTCGGCTATGTGCGCCTGCACGGCCGCAACTATGATCAGTGGTTCGAAGCCGAAAAGGGCGAAGACCGCTACAACTATCTGTACCGGGAAACTGAATTGGCCGGATGGAAAGACAAGATCGTCCGCATCGCCGATAAAGCAGCAGTCACTTACGTGATCGCCAACAACCACTTCGAAGCCAAAGCCGGAGTGAACGGGTTGCAGCTGAAGAACATGCTTACTGGAAAGAGAGTGGTGGCGCCGGAGTCTCTGCTGAAGCACTATCCCGAGCTGACTGCCATCGCCGACCCGCTTCCCGACGACAGCTCAGATTTACCTCTGCTCGCGTAACTCTTAGCGCTTAACTCTTAGCCTTTGACTCTTAACGCTTGTCATTCCGAGCCGTCCGCAGCCGCGCAACGCGCGGCGAGAACGTGTCGAGGAATCTGCTTTTTGCCTTGAGTTGCAAACAGCAGCCCCCCGATTCGTTCGCCAGCGAACTAATCCGCTCGGAATGACAAAGGATTTGCGCTCGAATCAGGACTGTACGAGCGAGGCGGCAACTTCTTTCGCCGCGTAGTGGGAATCCACATACTCGTCGAGAATTCTGATGAACTCAGCGACGATGTGATCGCCCTTCAGCGTGGTGAACAGGCGTCCATCGACATACACCGGCGCTTTGGGCTCTTCGAACGTACCGGGCAGGGAAATACCCAGGCTGGCGTGCTTCGATTCTCCAGGTCCATTGACCACGCATCCCATGACCGCGACTTTCATCTCTTCGACGCCGGTGTAACGCCCCTTCCACACCGGCATCTGTTCCCGCAAGTAGGATTGAATCTGCTCGGCCATCTCCTGGAAAAACGTGCTGGTCGTGCGTCCACAGCCCGGACACGCGGTCACTTGCGGAGTGAAGCTGCGAATGCCGATCGATTGCAGAATCTGCTGCGCCACGCGCACTTCTTCCGTTCGGTCGCCGCCGGGGGCAGGAGTCAGCGAAACCCGGATGGTGTCGCCAATGCCTTCTTGCAGCAGCACTCCCATGCCCGCCGTCGATGCCACAATTCCCTTGGCGCCCATGCCGGCTTCGGTTAATCCCAGATGTAACGGGTAATCACAACGCGACGCGAGCGCGCGGTAAACGTCGATCAGATCCTGCACGCCACTGACTTTCGCGCTCAAGATAATCTGATCCGGACGCAGGCCGTACTTTTCTGCCAACTTTGCCGAATTCAGCGCGCTCACCACTATGGCTTCCATGGTGACTTCGCGGGCGTCTTTGGGCTCCTCGAGGCGGGAGTTCTCATCCATCATGCGGGTCAGCAGTGATTGATCGAGCGATCCCCAGTTCACGCCGATGCGCACCGGCTTCTGGTTCTCGACCGCAACTTCGATCATAGTGCGGAAGTTGTCGTCATTCTTGCGGCCCACGCTGACGTTGCCAGGGTTAATCCTGTACTTGGCGAGCGCACGTGCGCAGTCAGGATACTTTTTCAGCAGAATATGTCCGTTGTAATGAAAGTCGCCGATGATGGGAACGTTGACGCCCTGCTTCTCGAGCTGGTCAACGATCGGCGCGACCGCGGCCGCGGCATCCTCGGTGTTGACCGTAACCCGCACCAGCTCCGACCCGGCACGTGCCAGAGCCGCAACTTGTTGCACCGTCGAAGCCACGTCGGCGGTGTCAGTGTTGGTCATCGACTGCACCACAATTGGTGCATCAGACCCAACGCGGACAGCGCCAATCGTGCAAGTAAGGCTTTTTCTGCGATGAATATTCGCCATCGGGAAGCTCTAGTTTAGCATGGCAAAGCAGCCTGGCACCCCCCAACAGAACCCTGAAACCTCAGAGGACACAGAGATAGGCAGTGGGAATCCGTTTTTCCTCCGCGTAACCCTGTGTCCTCTGTGGTTGTGTTCTTTGGGGTTACGGCAATCGCCCGCTCAACCCCGGCAGCGTCTTCACCAGGTCGTTATAGATCACCATCACCGCGAACAGTACCAGGAAGACAAACGCCGCCTGGTAGATCCGCTCTTTGATCTGCAGGCTGATATCCCGCCGCATGAGGCTCTCGACAAAAAGGAGCAGAATTACGCCGCCGTCGAGGATAGGGATGGGCAGCAAATTGAAGATGCCGAGGTTCAAGCTGATGGCGGAAGTCAATTCCAGAAGCGGACTCCAGCCCTTTTGCTCCGCTGCGCGCCCTGCCGCGCGTCCGATTCCGATGGGACCCTCCACCGAGCGGATCGAAATCTTGCGCTGAATCATCTTCCGCACCAACTCCAGAATCAGCATCGAGCCTTCGCGGTTCTCCTGCAAAGACCGCCGCAAAGCAGCGGGGAAGGACAAGGAAGTCACTTTGGTCGGCAGACTACCCACGCCGATCCGATAACGCTTGTCTCCTGTAATGTCAGAGAGAATCGGCTGAACCTTGAAGGTCATCGGTTGCCCGTTGCGCGTAACTGCGATCTCCAGCGGTTTGTCCTTGGTGCGTTTCAAATATTCGATCATGGCCTCGAGCCCAGGCAGGCTTTGGCCGTCGACGGTCTGGATCAGGTCCCCAACCTTCATCCCCGCCTTTTCGGCGGGCATGTCGGGTTCGAGATCAGTAATTTCGAAGTTCGGCTCTTTGGGCTCCCATCCCGCCGACCCCATCTTGTTTGCGCCGAACGGCTCCGGAGTCACGGTTTTCTCCAGCGTCTGGGTTCCGCGCTTCACCGTTACCTCTAACGGCTGATTGGGACTCAGCGCCTCTCGCGCAGCCACCTGTTCCCAGGTAGGATTGGCAATGCCGTCGATGCGAACGATGTGATCGCCGGGCTGAATTCCCGCCTTGGCGGCGGGGGTATCTTCCGACACCCAGCCCACCACTGTGGGTTCATCCAAAACCGCCGGATACTCGTAATGCACCATGTACACCCCGGTGAGCAGGCCGATAGCCAGCAGGATGTTCATGGCGGGGCCGGCGATGGCGATGATGAAACGGTGCCAGCGCGGGTGCGAAAGAAATTCCCCGGGATCGCCCGTGCGTTCATCCATCGGGTTCTCGCCGCTCATCTTCACGTAACCGCCGAGCGGAATGGCACTCACCCGGTAATCGGTCTCCCCGCGGCGAAAGCCGAATAGCCGCTTGCCAAATCCAATGGAGAAAACTTCCACCCGCACACCTAGCAGCTTGGCCGCAGCGTAGTGTCCCCATTCGTGGATCAGGATCATGAAACCCAAAACCACCGCTACCGCGACCACCGCTGTTATGAATTCCGACATAAAGATTGTAAGAGTCCCTACGATGTTGAAGAAACCGGCCGTGAAGCCGCCGAATCCGTGCGCAGTTCTATTTTCTCCTGCGCCAACCTACGCGCCTCAGCGTCCTCTTGCAGCACCTTTCCTATAGATTCCGGTTTCTGGCTTCCGGTTTCCGCCAGCACCATCTCGATTATCTCAGGGATTTCCTCGAAGCGAATGCATCCGTCCAGAAATGCGGCTACGGCTACCTCATCGGCGGCATTCAGTGCAATGGTTTTCGCCCCGCCTGCCCTCGCAGCTTCATAGGCCAGGCGGAGACAGGGGAATTTTCCCATGTCCGGCGGACAGAATTCGAGGTGTCGTAAGTCCATGACCGGGAAGCGCATGCCGGATTCTATCCGCTCCGGATAGGTCAACGCGTACAGGATGGGCAGGCGCATGTCGGTCACCGAAAATTGAGCAAGTATGCTGCCATCCACAAACTCCACCATGGAGTGAATGGTCGACTGCGGGTGCACGATGACCTGCACTTGATCCGGCGGCAGGTTGAAAAGCCGGCAGGCCTCGATGACTTCGAAGCCCTTGTTCATCAGGGTTGCTGAATCAATCGTGATGCGCCGGCCCATCTTCCAGGTGGGGTGGTTCAAAGCCTCGCCGACCGTAATCGAGGCAAATTCCGATTTGGGTGTGTGCAGAAACGGCCCACCCGAAGCTGTAAGCCAGATCTGCCGGACTTCGTCCATCCGCCCACCGCGCAGGCACTGATGAACCGCGTTGTGCTCGCTATCGATAGGGAGGAGCGGCTTGCCCCGCCGGCGCGCTTCAGCGGTAATCAACTCTCCCGCCGCCACCAGGCATTCCTTATTGGCGAGCCCAACGGTTTTTCCCGCTCTGACTGCTTCGTAGGTCGCTTCCAGGCCCGCGACACCTACGATGGCGCTGACCACGAAATCCACCTCGCCATGCGTGGCCACCGCAACCGTTCCCGCCGCCCCATGCACGACCTCAATCTCTCGTAGACCGCATGCCTGAAGGCGGTTCTGCAGATCTTCTGCGTCTGCTTCGGCAGCCACAGAAATCAGCCGCGGCTTCCAGCGCTTGGCCTGATCGAATGCCGCGTCGGTATTCTTTCCCGCGGCCAGCGAAACGACCTGAAAGCGATCAGGATGAGATGCAACCACGCTGAGCGTGCTGCGGCCGATTGACCCCGTCGAGCCCAGGATAGCGATGCGCTTCATAGGTTGCGGAACTTCATTCACCACACCCGGCAGGCATTGGCGGGCATCATGGGCTGCCCGGTCTTGCAGCCGAACGCCTGCCCGAACTCCGGCATGTTTTGCACCACGCCGTTCACCCGAAACTGCCGCGGCGAATGCGGATCGGTTTGCACCTGCAGGCGCAACTGCTCTGGCCGGGTATCACCGCACCAATCCTGCCCGAAGGCCACGAAGAACTGCTGCACCGGCGTGTAGCCCTCCTGCTTCTGGTCAAGATCAATGCCTTTGCGCTTGGCATCCGTCAAGAAGGCGATGAACGCGAGCCTCAGGCCGCCATTATCGGCGGTGTTTTCGCCGAGGGTCAGCCGGCCGTTGACTTTGGCGTCGTCGGTGGCTACGAAATTACCGTACTCTTTCACCTCGCAGTCGGCCTTGTCTTCAAATTTCTTGGCATCGTCCGCCGTCCACCAATCCGACAAATTTCCGTTGCCATCGAACTGCCGCCCCTGGTCGTCGAAGCCGTGCGTGAGTTCATGTCCGACCACGCCGCCAATGTGCCCGTAGTTCTCCGCGTCGGTGGCTTTCGGATCGTACAGAGGCGACTGCAGAATTCCGGCGGGAAAATTGATGTCGTTCATGCTGGGGTTGTAATAAGCATTCACTGTCGGCGGAGACATGCCGAACTCGCCCCGGTCTACCGGCTTGCCAATCTTGGCCAACTCGCGTTGGTTCTCAAATTCAGCCGCGCGCAGCGAATTTCCAAAGGCATCTCCGCGCACAATCGTCAGCTTGGAATAATCCCGCCAATGATCCGGATAGCCAATCTTGTCCGCCACTGCGTGCAATTTCTCCTCGGCGCGTGCCTTGGTGGCTGCGCTCATCCAATCCAGAGTTTCGATATCCTGCCCCATCGCGCCCTCAATATCGTGCACCATCTGCAGCGTAGCCTGCTTGCTGGTCGGGGGGAATTCCTGGTCCACATAAACCTGCCCCAAGGCTTCGCCCAGGGCTCCATCCGTCGCCTGTACGCAGCGCTTCCAGCGGGCCTGCTGCTCCGGCTGCCCTTTCAGTTTGCGGCCGTAGAAGTCGAAGTTCTCCTCATCGAAAGCCTTGGGCAGGAACTCGGCAGGGATTGAGTTGATCAGCTGCCAGCGCAAGTAGGTCTTGATGGTGGGCAAATCGGTGGAATTGAGAATCTCGTTGAGACCTTTGAAGAAATCCGGATTCACCACGTTGAGTTCGGTAATGGGCGGAGTCCCTACCGCTTCCAGAAAGCGGCTCCACGACAGCGCTGGAGCCTGGCTTGAGAGCTCAGCGACCGTTTCCATGTGATAAACCTTGTTTGGATTGCGCCGCGAAGTGATATCCATGGAGACTTTCGCCAAGGCAGTTTCCAGCTGCATGATCTGTTGAGCGTCACTGGCAGCTTGGCTTTCCGCCTCCCCCATGAGCTTCAACATATTCGCGATATGCTGTACGTATTCCTTGCGGGTCTTCTCGGCGGCCTCGCCGGTGCGAAAGTAATAGTCCCGTTCCGGCAGTCCTAAGCCGCCTTGATCTACCGCGGCGATCTGCTTGCGCGCGTCCTTGAAATCCTGCTGTTCGCCAAAGCCCAGAAATGCATTCACATTGATCAACTGGAAGTGTGCCAGCAACCCCGTCAATTCAGTCTTGTCCTTAAGCGCCGCAATCCGATCCAACTCCGGCTGTAACGGCTTCAGTCCCTCCCGGTCTATGGTTTCCGTGTCCATGCAGGAGGCATAGTAATCGCCAATCTTTTGCTCGTTGGCGCTTCGATTCTCGCCTCCGGTGGTAGCTTTCTCCAACATAACGTGCAATTGCTGCTCAGTGTACTCCGCGACGATCGTGCCAATGCCGAAGCCGGAGCGGTCCGCCGGGATCGGGTACAGCTTGTTGAAATTGCCGCAGGCATACTTGAAGAAATCCACGCAAGGGTCGGCAGCGGTGTCGATCAGACTTTTGTCCAGGCCGGGCAGAAGCTTGTAAGTTTTTTCCGGGGTCGAAGCGGTGCTCTGCGACTGGGCCATGGACAGCGCCACACCGAAAATAAGAGATATGAGAGCGAGTGAGTTCCTTATTGCCATTTGAATCTTCATCGATTTCCTTTCAGACGCTGGCATGGAGGACGGGCGTCCTCGCCCGCTGGGTCATCGCCAAAGAGCCCAATGTCCCGTGGCTCCTGCTGAAACGGGCGTGGACGCCCGTCTTCCACGCTGCTTTTTCCCGCGTGGTTCACTGCATGACCCGCCAAGCCGCATAGTACCATAGCACCGGTGCCGCAAAGAGCAGCGCATCGATGCGGTCCAGCATTCCTCCATGCCCCGGGAGCAGGTTGCCTGAGTCCTTCACTCCCGCCCCGCGCTTGATGAGCGACTCCACCAGATCTCCCAACTGCGCCGCGATATTGACCACCGCCGAAAGCAGCAGCGTGGGCCACAGCGGCGGTTTCTGCAAGGCGAAAAAGCCGTCGCGCCGCTCGATCAAATGCGCGTTCAATAACGCCGAGCTGATAGGCAGGGCGTAGTTGTACAGCAACATGCCCACCAGAATGCTGGCCAGCAACGAGGCGATTGCCCCTTCCCAGGTTTTGTTCGGACTCACGCGCGGCGACATGTGGTGACGGCCCAGGGACCGTCCCACAAAGTACGCAAAGATATCTCCCGCCCAGACCAGCAGCAAGAGATAGAGCAACAGGAAAGCACCCGACCATTGCTGCCTGATCTGCACCAGGAATCCCATCGGCAAAGCCACATAGGCAAATCCAAAACTGGAAACCAGCGCCGCCGGAAACGCGCTGCCCAGATCGGCTCGCCGCATGGCCACAGTCAGAAAAATAAAAGGCGCGATCGCAGCTGCAAATCCTACGGTGTAAATGAAGATCGCAGTCGTCAGCAGCGGCTTGTCATCTCCCGGAATGACGGCGAGAGCCACGAAAAACAGGCCGACGAAAATGTAGGTTGGCCAGCGCAACGGTCGTATACCATACGCTTCCGCCAGCTTGAGCAACTCCTGCACCGCCAGCAGCGCCACTAAAGCTGCAACCATGGCCACCACCGGAATGGGCGCGCGCAGCACCAGCGCCAGAACGATGGGAATTAAAACCACCGCGGTCAGGACTCGCTTGAGCAGGTGCAAGAGCCTCAGCTCCGGCCCGCTTTGGGCGGGGGAGTGCTGCTCGTATGGTCCCCGGACAGGCCGCCATAGCGCCGTTCGCGCTTCTGGTATTCCGCGATCCCTTCGAGCAGGTGAGTGCCGCGGAACTCCGGCCACAGCGTGGGCGTGACGTAGATTTCGGCGTAGGCCAGTTGCCACAACAGAAAGTTGCTCAGCCGCATCTCTCCGCTGGTGCGGACCACCAGGTCGGGATCGGGCAAGTGCCGGGTGTAGAGATGACGGGATACCAATTCCTCGTCAATCTTGAGATGATCCAGGCCTCCATTTTTCGTCGCCGCGTCCACCAGTGAGGAAAAAGCGTCCACCAGTTCGGAGCGGGCGCTGTAGTTGAGCGCCAGGGTCAATATCATGCCAGTGTTGTGCGCGGTGGCCTGGCTCGCCCACTGCATCTTCTCCTGCACCGCCGGAGGCAGTTCCTGCAGCCGCCCGATGTACTCCAAGCGGATGTTGTTCTTGTTCAGCGTAGGAACTTCCGCTTTCAAATACCGGCACAACAGGCCCATCAGGAAATCCACTTCGCTCTTGGGACGCTTCTTCCAGTTCTCTTCGGAGAACGCATACAGAGTCAGGGCCTGAATCCCGATGCGCGAAGCCGTTTCGACCGTCGAACGCACCGAAGACACTCCAGCACGATGACCGGCAATGCGGGGCAGATGACGACGCCGTGCCCACCGCCCATTGCCGTCCATAATGATCGCGATGTGTTTTGGGAGCCGGGCCGGATCCAGTCGTTGATAAACCTCCGCTTCCTTGCGATCCAGGCCGGCAGGAGCTGTCAGTTGCAATCTAACCTCTTCTGTTTCACGAAGCTACCACAGCAGAAAGTCGGTTGCAATGACACAGAAGTGACCAGATGTCCATGCCGCGGGGCCGCCCCCGCCTACGTAGGAAAAACCGTCCCCGGGCGCCGTCGCTGATGGCGTCGGCAACTGCGTGGAGACAGCGCCCTCCGTTACTCCAAACGCAGTCGAAGCAAACTGCTTTCTTGTTGGGATCGCCAGCGGCCACGTGGGGGCGGCCGTCCCCAGGTTAGTTTTGGAAGCGGTAGAGGTCGCCTGCCGCCACGCTACACAACCTCTTCCGGCACCACTCGCAACTCCAGCTTCTCCGTCCAGCGCAGCACGGTCAGAGAACTGCCCACGCCCACCTTCGCGTCCGTCAGCAAACGGTGCAGATCATCCACCCCAGCCACCGCCTTCCCGTCAAACGCGATGATTACATCATTCTCGCGGAGCCCGGCCCGCCGCGCCGGACCGTCCTCCACCGACATCACCACTACGCCGCTCTCCTGCGGCAGATCATAAAAGCGCACCAGCCGCCGATGCAGTGGCACCGTCTGTGCTTCCACGCCGATGTAGCTTCGCCGGATTCTGCCTTCGCGCAGCAACCTTCCCGCCACAAACTTCGCAGTGTTGATGCCGATGGCGAAGCACAATCCCTGCGCTCCCATAATCGTCGCTGTATTCACGCCCACGACTTGCCCATCGGAAGTCACCAGCGGTCCTCCGGAATTGCCCGGATTTAACGACGCGTCCGTCTGGATGACATCTTCAATCAACCGCCCGGAATACGAACGCAGCGATCGTCCCAGAGCGCTCACTACTCCCGCCGTCACCGTGTATTGAAAGCCGTACGGATTGCCGACCGCAATCGCCAGCTGCCCCACCCGCAGCCGTTGCGAATCTCCCAACTGTGCCGCGGTTAGGGCCAGAGCTTCATGGCTCGGCACTTCCAGGCGGATGACGGCGAGGTCCGTAGCCGGATCGTCGCCGACGGTATGCGCCGGGAAACGCCGCCCATCGGACAGCGAAACCAAAATGCGCGTAGCCTCATGCACGACGTGGCTATTGGTGAGGACCAAGCCATCGGGCGTGAATACGAAGCCCGACCCACCGCCTTGCCGTTCGCGAGGCTCGCCCGAACGGCTTCTGGCCGGCTGCGCGACTTCGATTTTCACCACCGACGGGCTGATTTTCTCTGCCGCGCTCACCACCGCCTGCGAGTATGCGTCCAGCAGGGCGGAATCCCCCAACCCCGAAGCCGAAGACTGAACCGCCGCCGGGGAATCACCCAGCGGCCGAAACAAAACATTTTCCTGATTCATGTCAGGGTAGATGAAAGACAGTCCAGTTCGGATTCAAGCTGCAGCGCTTCGCCGAAGATACGCCGTGCGCAAGATACGCGTGGGCAGCGCTGGATCGGGCTGCGGGCGGACGAATGAATTGCTACACTGTTTGTTCCTCATGCGCCTTGTCATCAAGATCGGAACCAGCCTGGTCGCCCCCGCCGGCCGCATCGACACCGGCCAGCTGCGAGCCTTAGTTGACCAAATGGATCTTTCCCAGCACGAGTTTCTGATTGTCAGCTCCGGCGCCATCGGCTCCGGCATGTCCAACCTGGCGCTGCTCGAACGGCCTACCAGCGTGCCTCTCATGCAGGCCTCCGCGGCCGTTGGCCAGAGCCTGCTGATGCACACCTACGAACAGCTCTTCTTCGGCAAGAAGGTGGTGGCGCAGTTGCTGCTTTCGAGCGACGACTTTACCTCTCCGGTGCGTTACCAGAATCTGCAAAACACTCTGGCCGAATTGCTCCGCCTGAAAGTCGTGCCCGTGATCAATGAAAACGACAGCGTGTCGGTGCGAGAGCTGGTAGGAGCTTTTGGTGACAACGATGAATTGAGCGCTTTGGTCGCCACCGCGGTGGAAGCCGACTGGCTTTTGCTCCTGACCGATGTGGATGGCTTTTACATGAAGCAGGGACACCGCTCGCGCCTGTTGCGCACGGTTCGCAAACTCACCCCTGCGATGGAAGACCTGTGCAATGGGCACGGCAGGCTGGGCACCGGGGGCATGCGCTCGAAATTGCGCGCCGCCAAGGTAGCCAGCGAGGCCGGGGTTCACGTGGCGATCGTCAATGGCCGCCATCCGCAAGTGATCTCCTCCGCTCTGCAGCGTAAGATTGGAACATACTTTCCGCCCCAGGGCGGCGAGTGATTCATGGCGACCACTGCAAGTCCGACGCTTTCCACGCAGGACAAACTCTCCCGCGCTCGCCAGGCTGCCCCGCTGCTTGCGCAGCTTTCCGCGGGCGAAAAGAACACCATTCTGCTCGCCATGGCGGATGCCATCGAGAGTCACGCCGGGGCCATTCTGGCAGCCAATTGCGCCGACCTGGACTCCAGTGGCCTCACCGGGGCCATGCAGGAACGCCTCTCGCTCAACCCGGAGCGAATCATGGAGATGGCCCGTGGCGTACGCGCCGTTGCCGCTTTGCCGGATCCTGTCGATGAACTTCTGGCGGAATGGACTCGCCCCAATGGCCTGCGCATCCGCAAAATTCGCGTGCCGCTCGGCGTAGTGGGAATCATCTACGAATCGCGCCCCAATGTAACCGTCGACACCGTCGCCATCACCCTCAAGACCGGCAACGCCATTGTGCTTCGCGGTGGGAAAGAAGCAGCTCGCAGCAATCTGTGCCTGGTCGAGATTCTCAGCAGTGTACACGGCGTAACCCAAGGCGCAGTC
>Ga0335073_10011535_pt1 | contig 12414 bp, 9 predicted proteins | sample Lox_Sample_22_FD_207093 | JGI IMG/M metagenome (GOLD analysis project Ga0335073, IMG submission 207093) | Soil microbial communities from Loxahatchee National Wildlife Refuge, Florida, United States - Lox_Sample_2.2 | ecosystem: Environmental > Terrestrial > Soil > Wetlands | place: USA: Florida...
AGCGACGGGTAGCGCCTTCAGTATAAGCGGGCTGGCCACTCCTGCGACGGTCCCTGCCGGCAGCACGGAAACGTTTGATGTGCAGTTCGCGCCCACCACCGCGGGTAGCCTGACGGGCACGGTCAGCATCACGAGCAACGCACCCAGCTCGCCCACGACCGTAGCACTCAGTGGAACGGGCACGGCGGCCGTCGTTACGCTTGCAACGAGCCCATCCAGCCTGTCCTTCGGCAATATCAACGTCGGTAGTTCGAGCTCCCAGCCAGTCACGATTACGAACACTGGCAACGCGAGTGCGACGATTTCTCAAGTCAGCGTAAGCGCGAAAGACTTCACCACGAGTGGGCTCACCACTTCGACGACTTTAGCTGCGGGACAGAGCGCGACCCTAACCGTGACCTTTAGCCCCTCGGCTTCCGAGAGCGTCACCGGGAACGTCACGGTGTCCACTTCGCAGGGCCCGAGCGCGGTGGTTTCCGTGTCCGGCAGCGGAATTCAACCGGCGCTGACGATCACGCCGAGCAGCGCGAGTTTCGGAAACGTGACCGTAGGGGTTGCGAGCACGCAGCCCATCCAGTTGACCAACAGCGGTACTGGCCCGCTGAGCGTCACGCAGATCAATGCCTCGGGCAGCGGCTTCAGCACCAGTTCGCCGAGCTTGCCGATTTCGCTGGCGGCCGGACAGTCCAGCAGCTTCAACGTGCAGTTCCTGCCAGCTTCGGCGGGCGCGGTGAGCGGCAGCTTGTCGATCGTGAGCAACGCGCCAAATTCCCCCGCTACGGTTCCGCTCAGTGGAACGGGAGTGGCACAGACGCTCATGCTGTCCTACAGCACGACCAGTCTGGCGTTTGGAAATGTGAACACGGGAAGTTCCTCAACGCTCCCCGTTACCGTAACCAACACCGGTAATGGCAACGTGCAAATCTCGCAGATCAGCCCAAGCGGCACGGGCTTTAGCGTTACCGGAGCCAGCACTCCCGTGACGCTCGCGCCGAACCAAAGTCTGACCTTCAACGTAGTCTTCAGCCCCACGGCCGCCGGAAGCGACAGCGGAACCGTCACGGTCACCAGCAACGCAACAGGGTCGCCGACAACCCTTTCGTTAGCGGGAACAGGGGTACAGGCCACGACCTACGCGGTCACGTTGAACTGGACGGCGAGCACTTCAACCGTTTCCGGATACAACGTGTACAGAAGCACGACCAACGGCTCCGGCTACCTCAAAGTCAACAGCGGCGGCTTGATCACGGCCGTGACCTACACCGACAGTACCGTCCAGAACGGCGACACCTACTACTACGTAACCACGGCGGTGGATTCGAGCGGCGATGAGAGCGCTTACTCGAATCAGGCGACGGCGGTCATCCCCTAGACGTCTGCGAACATCGGCATCTCATGCTAAAGAGTTAGGCGACCAAGATTAGGCGCGATGGTAGCAGCCGCGCGGCAACGAGAGTTTTTATCTTGCGAAACACCGTAAGCTGGGCAGGAACTCCACCACATGACGGCCAGGCGCTCCCAACCGCACGGCCATACCATCGCTAGCTGCCAGCCTTCCTGTTGCTCACCTCGTGTAAGCAGCTGTTCGAGGTTGAAATGGTGGAGGAGAGTGTTAGAACGGTCGCCGCGCAGGGTTCGGAAATGTCCGAAACATTCGTTCGGGCAAATGGCCCGAAGTTCCGTCGTTAGCTCGTTCGGTGCAGTCAATTCGGATTAGAGCAAAATTGGCTTGATGCCCGTCAGTTCACAAAAGTCGGCGAGGGCGGGATAAAGATCCGCGCCATAGCCGAGGCACGCATATTCGTTGGTCCAGTTCTGAACCAAGGCTTCCATGTCGCCGTGTGCGGTAACGAAGCCATGTGGCCAGAACGGAATACCGCACTCGTCGAGGCGCGACTTCACCTGTTTTGCCGGCGGTTCAAAAATGGAAGAGCGCACAATCACCATACGGAACTCGCCGTTGACGCGCCCGAGCCGTGCGAGAACACCTTCCCCCACTTTGCAAATGAGTTTCACGGAGAGACCGCCAGCGGTCCCTTCCGTGGGGATCCCGTGCTCCGCAAAACCAGCGGGACCAAGTTTTCCGGCAAGAGAGGGCGGGCATGCACCGTCGCCGATAATCTTGATCTCTTTCGTCTTCATGTCGATGTGCTGAAGATCGCCGTAGTACACGCGCTCCTTGCTGAGCTTGGTAAGCAAGTAAACGGTTAGAGCGGTATTGAAATCACCGAGAGTGGACGTGGGATGGCCATCTTCGAGCATCATGCTCTGGGCAAAGCAGGTGGCGGAGTAATCGTCGCCAAGACCGGGGAAGGACTGGATGGTGTAGAAATCGAAACCTTCTTTTTCGACGGTTTTCTTGAGCGCAAGATAGAGACGGATGGATCGTTCGTTGACAACGCTACTGTCGGGAAGCTGCGAAAAGAGTTGCTTGAGTCTGGGAGCGAAGGCCTCGATTTCAGAAGTAAAAACCGCGCCTGCGGCACGCATGAGCTCGGTGGTATCCCGTGAGTCAATGTCGACGCCGAACATGCGCATCCATTGCGATGGATCGGCCACGCCACAAGTCTGCCCCATGCCGCGACCGCCGAAAGTGCCGATGACCGAGAGATTCAGGAGATTCTTGAGATGCGCGGCACGCGCGTAACTGAAAATGCTCTCGATGGTGTGCGCGTCCGATGCATCGCCATAAACGAATTTATGCTGCACACCAATTTCGAGCAGGCCGCCGTGGAGCACCAATCCGCCGACGGGCCGCCAGCCCTGCGAACCCGGATGAGTCCAGAGCAGGATTCCCTTCCCGGAGCCGGCGTAGTCACGGATGGCACCGACCAGATGCGCGGCCCAAACCCAGGTACCCGAAAAAAGGATAATGGCGTCAATCTGATCGTTGTCCTTCATCTGCTTCATGGCGGCGCGGGCTTCTTCGCGGGTGGCAACCACAGTCGGATGGACTTCCAATCGGATGCCGGCACGCGTTAAAGCCTTTTTGGATTTTTCAATTAAGGCGTCATCGACAAAAGGCGTTCCCATCGGATCCTTGAGCCCGTCCTTGTGCACGCCATAAACGATGAAACCTACGTTTGGTTGAATCATGAAGACTCTCCTCGATGCAAAGATGGCGCGCCCGCTTTCCGTACCGATTCCAGAGCCGGAACCAGAGCGCGGTACTTCTCAATCTGTTCGGAATATTCAGAGGCCATGCGCGGATCGGGTTCAATGACCTCTTTTTCGCAGACCATGTGGGCAACGGTCTCGCGGATATCCCGATGTATTCCCAACGCCACGGCCGCCAACATAGCACCGCCGAGGCAAACAGCTTCCTGACAGCGAAGCAGATGGAAGGCGTGGCCGGAAAGCGAGGCGCGCAACTGCAAACCCATTCGCGAGCGAGAACCGCCGCCGACCGCGTAGAAATCGCCCAAATCACCTACGGCACTAGTCATGTCTTCGGAAATGTGGCGCAACTCGCAGGCCAGGCCTTCGAGAATTCCCTTGTAGATGAGTCCGCGACCGGCACCCATAAATAGGCCGGAGATGGCCGCACGAGCATTGGGATTGAAATCGGGATTGCAGGTGCCGATCAGATGAGGGGTGATGCACAAACCGCTTGGGCCGGGAGCAGCTTGCGCTTCAAGTTCGGCAAAATGAGCAACCTCTTCGCCAGGGTTTAGCGGACTTGCGGCTTGGCCATAAAGAAGGTTGTGGAACCACTGGAGCATGATACCGGCGGGAAAGTACGCGAGGGTGGTGAAGCGCCCAGGCACTACGTGGAAGGCGGTGTTGAGACCAACGGCAAAGGCTTTCTCGTCGAGTTGAGGCTCGTTGGAAACGGTGAGGATGCATTCGTAAGTGCCCATGGAGTCGGACGTGCGCCGGGCGTCCATGGTTCCCGTGCCCAGAGCACCACAGGCTTGGTCATGGCCGCCGAGAACAACCGCGGTGCCCGAAGGGACGCCAAGAATTCCGGCGATCTCCGCGTTGAGTTTGCCCGCGACAGTTCCGGCGGCGACTGGGGTCGGCAACAAGTTCGCGCGCAGGCCGGTGAGCGACAGCAGCTCTGGAGACCATTGGGCGGAGTGAAGATCAAAAGCCATGTAGCGTGAGGCGAGCGAATAGTCGATCAGCGGAGGCAGATTCATGCGAACCAACAGGTAGGTGGGCACGCCGGCATAGGTATGCGTTGCGCGGCAAACATCGGGTCGATGTCGCTGCAGCCACAGGATTTTGGCCAGAGTGTAGATGGGTGAAACAATCTGCCCGGTGGTTTGGAACACTCGTGCGCGGGCGAATTGCTCGCCAATCCACACAGCTTCGGCAGTGGCGCGATTGTCGATGTTGAGAATAGCCGGGCCCAGTGACTCGCCATTCACCCCAAGCGGCACGAATGTCTCACCGTGTGAGCTCAGGCTAATCGCTTGGACGGGATCGTTGGCAGATTGCGAGGCAAGCTTTCGGGAAAGGATGCAAACAGCGGACCAGAACACTTCAGGGTTAAGTTCGGCGAAGTGCGGTTTGGGGAATTCGGGTACGTAGGCCTGCGTTCCTTCAGCAAGAATCTCCCCGCGTTCCGAAAAGACAACGCCCTTGCAATGACTGGAACCAATATCGAAGGAGAGCAGGCTCATTGGGTCACTCGAAGAAGAGCTGATTCGTCAACTGGTGGAGGCTACATCGGTGCCATCGAGAATGGCCCGCGCGCGTTTCAGAAATCCGGGCATGTCGTCAGCCTGGAAAACGTTGCGACCGAAAAACACCCCGGCCGCCCCCGCCTTCATTGCGTCGCGAACCACATTCAGCGCTTCGTCGTCTGAAGTCCCGCGGGTTCCGCCAAGAACGAGGATGGGGATGGGGCATGCTTCGATCACGGAGTGCATTTTGTCCACGGAGCCGGCGTAATCGGTTTTAATCGCGTCGGCGCCCAATTCAACCGCCATGCGCGTGTGAAGGTCGAGCCACTTCACATCCGCGGGATTCGGGATGTTCGCGCCGCGGGCCAGGGCTTCGACAAAAAAAGGAATGCCAACTCGTTCACATTGACGAGCGACTTCAGCGTTCCGCTCGATCTCTTTGGCCTCGAACTCGGTGTCACCAGTGCCCACGACCAGATAAGTGAGCACCGCATCGGCGCCATGGCGAAGGGCTTCTTCGGGCGTGGCGAGCATGCGGCTGTAGAGTCTACGATTGCCGCCTTCGGCAAATGCCTTCCACATCGAGGTCCAGTCAATTCGGGCGATCAGGCCGGTGCAATCGCCTCGATGAAAGCGGTCCGCACAGGCACGCATCAGGCCGAGGTTCAGAAGCAGGCCATCGACCCGCGCGTCGAGAAACCTGCGAATCTTCTCCGCAGCATCGCGCGTACCGGGAATCGGGCCGAGTACAAAAGCGTGATCAAACGCGATGACCAAAGAGCCTTTGCCGCGCCCACGCAAGATGCGGTTCAGTCGAATTCTTTTGCCAAAATCGCTCAAGACATCCTCCTCATAGCCCAGGTTGGAAATCTCACATGGTTCCGGCGGCCAGCGTTTCCTTCTCACTTGACGGGATATCGAGATTGACGAGGTCGCGCTGAAAGCCACGGGTGTTGTACGCACCGTAGGCGATCCCGAGGGCCATCCACACGACCCCGAGCAGTTTGGCGTGCCAGCTCAGGCTCAGCCAAAGCAAGAGACATACGACAAAACCAAGCAGGGGGGAAACCAGGTTGAACCAGTGGCGCTTCGGCACCCGAACGTAAAAGCGCAGGAGAGCCGCAACATTGACACCCATAAAGGCCAGCAGTGCGCCGAAGTTCAAAAGCTCGACGCCGCGTTCGAAACTGATGAGCATCGCGCCAAGTAAGGCAAAGAGTCCGACCGCCAGAACATTGTTCCGAGGGATGCGTTTGCGCGCGTCGATGGCGCCGAAGAATGATTGCGGAAGAGCTTTGCTGCGGCCCATGCCGTAAAGAAGACGGGCCGCCCCGAGTTGCGCGCCTAGCGCCGAACCAAAGGTGGCCACGAGAAGAGTGATGTCGATCAGCGAAAACAGCCACTTCCCTCCCGCCCTTCCGGCCACGTAGACAAAGGCGGTGTCTACATCGGGAAATGTTTGGGAGGACGGCCAAACGAGTTGCGCGGCGTACACTTCGATGGACGCCAGCACACCCGTGAGCAAGCACACCAAAACGGTTGCCAGCAGAATATTGCGCCGGGGATTTGTGGCTTCTTCCGACAGAGTAGAGATGCCATCAAAGCCGATGTAGGTGAGGACAGCGAGCGACGTTCCTCCAAGGATCGAGTGGACTGAAAAAGTCTGGGGATCGTAGAAAGGCTTGGTGAAAAACGCGACGCCACCGTGTGCACCGGAAGCAACGTAACGAACTGAAGCGGCAAGGAACAAAACGATGACAACCCCCATGCCCGCGGCGAGGACCGTGTTGATTCGAGCAGAAGTCTGAATGCCCTGCAGGTTCATGAAGGTGAACACGAGCACAAACGCGAAGACCCACACGACGTAGGGAATGTCTGGAAAAAAATTCAGTGCGAACTTGCTGCAGAGAATCGTGCAGATGAGGGGATTGAGCACATAGTCCATGACCATGCTCCAACCTGTCACGTAACCGAGGGCCGGATGGATTTCCTTGCCCACGTAGGTGAAGGCCGAGCCCGCACTTGGATAGGCCCAAGCCATACGGCCATAGCTCACGGCCGTGAACATCATCGCGACCATGGCAAGCAGAACGGTTGTGACCGCGTGACCGTCCGAACGCGTGCTCATGACGCCGAACACCGGCATGGGAGCGGTCGGCTGAATCACGATCAATCCGTAGAGAATAAGGTCCCAGAGACCGAGCGCGCGGCGAAGCCCGGGAGCCGTGGATCCGGATTGCGATGAAGCGCTCATACACGAAAGCTATTCCTAATGCTTGCTAACCTCCAGAAGGAGATGATCAGTGAACTGAACGTCCGGGAGCTTGGGGTTCGCCGCATCGACACGACCGAGGGTGTGGCCGTTTTCGTAATCAACGACGTCGTATTGTCCGGGCTGCAACCCGCGAAGTTCGAGCGTTCCTTTCCAAGTATCCTTTGCACTTGCGGCAAAGAAGGAGTAGTACATCTTCCCGTCTTTCTCGATGGCGTAGGCCTCGGGAAAATCGAATCCGTAGATGTACAGATCGCGGAATTCGCCACGGGAAAGCATCTTGGCGTCGTAGAGATCGATCCACTTTTTCCATACCCGTTCTTTGTCGGGAGTAAGCTCGACGCTTTTGAACTTGGGTCCGTAATCAGGCCAGGTGAATTTGGTGCCGAGCACGGCGCCCGTGCCGAGAGAAGATGCGAAATCTTTGCCGACGTCAACCTCATGGTCCGTGTTGGCACCAAGCACTCTGGTGAGCTCGACGTGATCGCCGTAAACGGCAGACTCCGGGCCGAGAAGCGCTTTATACATTTTCGTGCGCAAGCGGACCTGGCGAGAGCCGACCGGATCAGCCGTTACGGCCTGGTCGATGTAAGGGAGCCACGCGACATTTGGCGGAGTGCCACAAGGACAACCTTGCGTGACGCTTTCGGGCTTCAGTTTGCGCGTGGTCTGAAAAATGATTTTGTAGATCTCGCCCATCGCATCGGTCGAATCGTTCGGTGATTTGTGATGGTGTTTGGGATTGAAGCAGGGTGGCACGGTGTAGGAAAAATCGAGTTTATTGCCGTCAAAGCCCCAGTCGCGGATGAACCGTTCGGTCAGCGAGCGGTAATACTCCTGAACTTCCGGCACCGCGGGACACAGTCCGCCGAGTCCGGCAGTCATGCGCGCGGGTTTGCCATCCGCATTGAGAATCAACCAGTCGGGATGATCGTGAACGACTTTGGAAAGCGTGTAGGTTTTGCCGGTCAGGATGTCCTTGCCGTGGCCGCCTTCAGCAACAATGGGAATCCACCAAAGGGTGAGGTGAAGGCCCTCCTGGTGAAAAGCTTCGACCACCTTTTGGATGGAGTCGTCGGGAAAATTCTCGGGGCGAGGCCCCCAATCTCCGCGGTTGTTGAACCAACCGGCATCCAAGGTGGCCCACTTGATGCCAAGTTGCTTGAGTTTAGGAATCGTGCCAATCATCTGCTGCGGCGTGAAGTTCATTTCGTAACCCCAGCCGCACCAATTCGGCTGATAATCGGCGGCGCCGGGTTTGGCGAGATCCCAACCCCTGCGCTGCATCGCGATCGAGTACATACGAAGGGCTGGGTAAAAATCACCGTGGTACACAGAGAGAAATGTGAGTGGCGTCGAGTAGACGTCGCCGGCCTTGAGCACCGTAGGGTCGTTGAGGACGATTTCGGCGCGCACACGATCGTCTTCGGCAACCTGCACCGGAATGGACAAAGGCATGGGCAACAACTCCACGTGGCCGATGGCTTCACCAACCGACGCGGTCCAGAAAGCGACCACCGGCACGCCGCCACCGGTGTTGTTTTCATCGTTGCGCATCATGGTCGCGAAGACATTGTCGCGGTGAAATCCGACATTCAGAGGGACGACATCGTCCTGGCCCCAAGCTTCGCTCGATCCGTGGAACGACCATATTTTGAAAGACTGCATGGTGGAGTTGTTCCGGGCGGCGTTGAAGCGATGATGCTGCGTGATGGCCCTCTCGAATTTCACCGGTTGAGAGTCGGTATTGCGGTAGGAGCAAGTGCTGAAGATCATAGAGGGGAGATCGTCGTAGACCTCAACGCTAACGGTGCGTTCCAGGTTGGTGGTGATGCTGGTGCTTTTGAGTTCGATGCGTTTGCCGAGACGGCCGAGTTTGCCTTGCGCATCGGAAATCACTGGGCCCTGGGTGGCAGGCGTCCAATCGCGGATCTCGGCTCCGGCAACCACCAAGGTATCGCCGATTTGGTCGGCGGGATCATCAAGGGATTCTGATTTTCCGTTGGTAGACAGGCTTCCGCGGATGTAGCCGGTCGGCAGGATTTCGAACTGGGCCTTTGCGGTGATCAGCCGAATCGTGCCGTCGGGTTGCGTTTTCACCTGGATGGTGGAGTGTTGGGTGGAAGCTGACGGAAGATTACTGTGGCAGGCCCACAATGCGAGGAGTGCGAGGCCGATTACCAACAGCGCGGCTGGTGGCTGCCACCTCTGTGCCCGTTTTCGTTGTCGACGAAACCCCCTCGAGGATTGCATGGTCAGAGCTCCAGCACCTTGAAAATTTCCGTACGCACTCCCAGAAAGTACGTTGATTGCTTGGCAAAGAGTTCCGTGTGAGTCGGATCTGCTTCGATTTTCCGCAAGGCCGCTTCGAGATCGCGCAAGGACGGAAACTCGCACTCCCAGATCAGGGTGTGGTTGGGCTCGCTGCTGGCGAATGGCTGATAGCGGCGTCCCTGTGGGAAGGCCGGATCACGGCGCTCAATGTCCTTGAACTGGGCTTCCAGCCGGAGAACCTCGTCCTGATGGGCCGCTTGATACTGCTGGGTAAAGCGCAGGATGTAGGGCATGGCGCCTCCTCGGATCGAGGCAAAAACCCTTAGGTTAAACGTTTGTCCAAGAGAGAATGGCCGCGTTGTCGCTGCATGTCAAGCGAAATGTAGGGAGCCCGGAGACACACCGTTTTCGACCCTCGAGTAACTAACGCGAACGGGAACCGGGCGGCGCCGTCGAACCGCGCACCACCAACTGCGGCACAACTTTCCGATGAAGTTCGATCTTCTTCGCCGCCGTCTCCCCGGAGATCAGCGCCTTGATCAGATCGCCCGCGATGGTGCCTTGTTTCTCAAGAAACTGATTGACCGTCGTCAAAGGCGGATTGTAAAAGGCCGCGGCCGGCAAATCATCGAATCCGGCGACGGAGCAGTCCTGAGGTACGCGAATGCCGGCAGAGGTGAGAGCGACGATGGCAGCGAACGCGGTGAGATCGTCAAAAGTGACCAGAGCTGTGAAGCTGCGATTGGCGCGCAACAATTTCTCGGTGAGCTGGTAGCCCTCTTCATACGTTGAATTGCGCCCCTTGATCTGAACAACGAGTTGAGGAGAGATTTTCAGACCCGCTCTCTTCGCAAAGGCACACAGGCCATCCCAGCGAGGCTCGCTGTCATTGACCGCTTCGGGTCCTTTGATGAAGGCGATTTCGCGGTGACCGAGTTGGTAGAGGTGCTCCATAAGCGCATAAGTGCCGGCTCCATTTTCGATGACCACCGAAGCGAAGCGACGCTCTTTGCGCTCGCGGCCCATGATCACGGCAGGAACGCGAAAGCCGGACAGAATCTCGAAGATTTCGTTCTCGAAATACAGCGGATTGGCGATTGCCACAACCCCACCGACACGACCTTCCATCAGCATCTTGGCGCAACTGCGCAGGCGCTTCGGATCGTCCTGCAGATCCGTCAGGACCGCCATATACCCCGATTCGTAAAGCGATTTCTCGATGCCGCGGATGATGACCGAGCAAAACGGGTCGCTGATGTCAAACACCAGCAGGCCCACATGGTGAGTGCGGCGGTTACGCAGGGAACGCGCGACCAGATTGGGCGTATAGCCCAGTCGTCGCGCTGACTCCTCAATGCGCCGTTGCGTGTTCGCGGGAATTTTGTTGGCTTTGGGAGTCTGGTTGAGAACAACCGAAATAGTGGCAACGGAGAGGCCGGTGTCGCTGGCGATGTCACGGATGGTGACCATGCGCTGAGTGGAGTCTCGAGTAGGCATAAGGTTGCGCGAAGATTCGACCAGGACAACTGTACTCAATTGACAGGCGAAGTCCAACACCACCGAAGCGGAAATAGACTAAAGCGGAAATGCGCAACTGGGAAATGGGCACGGGAAAGGAAACTGCGTTTCGTTGCGTTCAATCTTGTCGTCGGAGCACGTCTATGGATGTCTATAAATTCTTCCACTCGGTTAAGCGCTTTCGCAGGCGCCAGTCTCCTTCCCCTTGACCACATGGGTCAGTTCCTCCATAATGGAGGAACTGAGGAGGAACCGATGGCAGTGCTGAACATCAAAAATCTTCCCGATACGTTGTACAAGAAGCTTCAGGCTAGAGCCAGGCGTCAGCACCGCTCGGTAGCACAACAAGTTACACATCTTCTGGCCGAGGCACTTGAATCATCAGAGCCGCTTTCGATTCTAGATCTCAAGGGGTTGGGCAAAGAACACTGGAGAGGAGTGCAGCCCTCAAAACATGTTAAGAAAGAGCGGGCCTCATGGGATTCATGAACGACCTTGGTCGTGGCCCGATAGGTGTAGATACGGCGATCTTCATCTACTTTATTGAGGAACATCCTGCCTTTCTCCCGCTCATCGAGCCACTTTTCCGCGAGGCGGATACCGGACGCCGGCAGTTAATCACCTCGGCCCTCACCCTGCTCGAAGTATTGGTCGTTCCGTATCGTTCCGGAGACCAACTGCTAGCCCAACGCTATGAAGCTATTCTCACGCGCAGCCGGGGAATCCGAGTGACGGACATCTCGCGCGAACATCTGCGTGCGGCAGCACAATTGAGAGCTGCGACGGGAATTAAGACCCCAGATTCCCTTCAGATTGTTGCGGCCCTTGCGGCTAAGTGTCGGACCTTCCTGACAAATGATCGAGTTCTTGCCAACGTGCCGGGAATTCGCATTCTGCAATTGAACTCTTACATTCGACGTTAGATTGCTCCCGGCGTGGGTTTCTTGACGCTTCTAAAGCGTGGCGGCCGGGTAAGAGGTCTTATCTCTACAAGCAGATTCCCAACAATCTTGGCCGGGTGCGGCACCTGTACATGATCCGGCCCGTTCCCGAACGCCACCAAGTGGTCAAGACCAGAGATCTAGCGGCCTCGAAACTTGTAACACCCGCAGATTTCCGTACTATTCCCTCCATATTCCCTTCATTTTACTTGACGCCCGCATGCAATCTGATAAGCTCGCACTCCATTCGCTCTCTCCTCTGTTCTCCCCGCCAGAGAGCAAGAGTCTTACGGGCCCCAAAACTTTACTTTGCGGTTTCACTTTGTGGTGTCGGGGTGGCAAGTCCCACACTCGCAAACCAGGTCTGGCCTATAAACGGGACGTTCTTGTTCGCCCCTACGAGACGAGCGAAATTCATTAACTCTTGCTGCGCCGTTGGAGCACGTGCGATTTTCGTTTCGATTTGCTTTGCGTAAGAAAGGATCGTCCTCCATGCAATCCCCCCTTCGCACCCTTGCCGTGATGCTGCTGGTTCCCTTGCTGCTAGTCGCTGGTGCCTTCGGCGCTTCCACCGCGCCTCAACTGTCTGGCTCTTACAAAATTACCGAAAACGCCGATCTGGGTGCGCAAGTTCGCTTTGCCGTGGACTTGAAACTCCTCAACACCGGTGACCTGGCCGTGACGATTACCTCCGTCAGCCTCCGCAGTTTTTCCTCGCCTCATCAACTGGTCAGTGTCCCCACTACATTAACCGTGCAACCTCGCGCGAATGCCACCG